>Ga0180217_1002428_pt1 | contig 17331 bp, 17 predicted proteins | sample eDN3rd37CBELigOP_FD_128521 | JGI IMG/M metagenome (GOLD analysis project Ga0180217, IMG submission 128521) | Enriched Organic Plus compost microbial communities from Emeryville, California, USA - eDNA 3rd pass 37_C BE-Lig OP (version 2) (version 2) ... | reverse complement strand
GACAGGCTCCGGTACTTCTCGGCGACGTCGATCATCTCGTCGACGAACTCGGCGCCGCGCACGAGGAGGGAGATCTCCATGTTGAGACCGAAGGAGCGCATGTCCATGTTGCTGGAGCCGATGACGGCGACGTCGTCGTCGATCGTGAACGCCTTGGTGTGCAGGATGTAGGGCTTGCGGTACATCCAGATCTTCACGCCCGCGCGCAGCAGCGCCTCGTAGTAGCTGCGCTGCGCGTGGTAGACCATCGCCTGGTCGCCCTCCTCGGAGACGAACAGCTCCACCTCCACGCCGCGGTGGCACGCGGTCGTGATGGCGAGCAGCATCGACTCGTCGGGGACGAAGTACGGACTGATGAGGACGATCCGCCGCTGCGCCGCATAGAGCAGGCCGAGGAACAGGCGCAGGTTGTTCTCGAACTCGAACCCGGGGCCGGAGGGCACGATCTGGCAGTCGAGCGTGCCGGTGGCCTCGGCGATATCGAAGGCGTCGACCTCGCCGGAGAGGATCTCGTCGGTCTCGCTGTACCAGTCGGAGAGGAACACCGCGTTGACGCTCGCGACGACGGGTCCCTCGAGACGCACCATGAGATCGACCCAGTGCAGGCCACGCTTGATGTTCTTCTTCAGGTTGTACGTCGAGTCGGTGACGTTCTGCGAGCCCATGTAGGCGACGTCGCCGTCGATGACGAGGAGCTTGCGGTGGTTGCGCAGGTCGGGCCGCTGGTATTTGCCCTTCAGCGGCTGCACCGGCAGCATCAGGTGCCACTGCGCACCCATGGCGTCGAGCCGCTTCAGGGTGCGCTTGTAGAACGGCTTGCCGCGGTTGGCCCAGTGGTCCATGAGCACGCGGACGGTGACGCCGCGGGCGGCGGCGTCCTCCAGCGCGCGGAAGAAGCCGTCTGTGGCGGCGTCGGACTGCAGGATGTAGAACTCGACGTGCACGTAGCGTTTGGCCTGCCGGACGGCCTCGGCCATCTCGTCGAGGCTCGCCTGATAGTCGGAGACGAGATGGGCGGCGTTGTCGCCCGAGAGCGGCATGGCCCCGAGGTTGCGGTTCAGCTGCACGAGCGAGGTGAACCAGGGCTCGGCGCCGGGCTGCAGGGTGCCGAAGTCGAGTTCTTCGCTGGTGTGCTCGATGTAGTCGTTGATGGCCTGCTGCTTGCGGCGGCGCTTGCGCGGGAGGCGCGGGGTGCCGATGAGCAGGAACAGGAGCACGCCGACGACGGGGATGAAGTAGATCGCGAGCAGCCACGCCATGGCCGCCGTGGGACGGCGGTTGCGGGGGACGATGATCACCGCGGCGACGCGCACGACGATGTCGAACACGAAGACGAAGACGATCCACCACGTCGCGTGGAACTCGATCTGGATCACGCACTCTCCCCCGGGTCGGGTCCACTGTAGTGGGCGCGGCGCACGGGCCCCGTCCGGGTGGGGCGCGCGGATGCTGCGGTCAGCGCTCCGGAGTCTCGGTGCCGGCGGGGGCGAGTCCGCGCTTGGCGCGTTCCTCGGCCTCGACCTTCGCGTAGGCGCGGCGCTCGTTGCGGTCCATGTGGACGATCGAGCGGAAGATGTAGAAGAACACGGCCACGGCGGCGATCGTCGGCAGGATCGCCCAGAGCGCTGCGACCCAGAAGCTGTCCATGCCCCCATCGTACGCTGCGGGGCTGGGCGAGAGCCCACCGCCTCCTCTCCTCCCCAGCCGGACCGGTTCCGCGCCCGGGCGGCGGATGCTGTGGGTACCGGTTCCGTGGCGGTCGGCCGCCGCACGCTCGAGGCATGACCAGCATCGTGAAGGCCGTCGACGCGGCCCAGTTCCTGTCCCTCGTGCCGCGCATGTTCGGGTTCACCCCGGTCCGGAGCGTGGTGGTCGTCCCGTTCGCCGGCGGACGCAGCGCCGGCGGGATGCGGGTGGACCTGCCGCCGGGTGAACACGTCGACGGCGTGGCGGCGACGCTCGTGGGGATGGTGTGCCGGGTCGAGGGCGCGGACGCCTGCATGGTCGTGGTCTACGACGACGCCGAGCCGGGGTCGGACACGATCGGTCGCCGCCTCATCGACGCGCTCCGGCGCCGCGCGGACGCGTGCGGGGTGCAGCTCCTCGACGCGCTGCAGGTCGGCCCGGATTCATGGCGGTCGACGCTGGACCGACGCACCCGCGGCGCGGTCGCGGAGCTCGCCGAACCGGACGGGGTCGGGGAGCCGCCGAAGGGTGACCAGCGTTCCGGCGCCGAGCTCGACCCGGTGCCGGCCGAGGCGTGTGCGGAGGTGGCTGCGGCGTTCAGCGAGCTGTCGCATGCGTTGCACGCTCTCGCCGGGGCACCGCAGCCGGGGTCGTCGGGTGCGACGCGGGAACGGCTGGACCCGGCGGCGATCACCGCCGCGGGCCTGCTGGACGACCTGCCGGTGTTCTTCGACGACTGCGTCGCCGGCGCCGACGTCGACGCCGACGACCCGACGCGCCCCGACGCGCCCGAGCCGTACCGGCAGGCGGCGCTCATCTGGTGCCTGACCCGTCCGTCGCTCCGCGACATCGGCCTGGTCACCTGGCTCGGCGGCGTCCGTGCCGGTGACGCCGCGGTGGAGGGGCAGCTCGGCTGGGAGGATGGCGACGAGTACCCGGCCGACCTGGCCGCGTGGATGTGGGGCGAGGGGCCGCGCCCGGATGCGGATCGGCTGCTGACCGCGCTCGGGTGCTGCCGCCGTGCGGCGAGCCTCGCCCCGCCCGCGCACCGGGCGGGTCCGCTCGCGGCCTGCGCCTGGCTGTCATGGGCGCTCGGCCGGCTCACGCACGCGGAGTCCTACGCGCGCCGGGCGTGCGAGAACGAGGCTCGACACGGCCTGGCGACGATCGTGCTGACCTTCGTGGCGGCCGGGCACCTGCCCGACTGGGCGTTCCGGCGGTGACCGGTCCCGGCCCGCACGCGCCGTGCCGCGCCGTCCGGGGTTCACCGGGGAGCGGTCACTTGACGAGCGGGAAGAGGATCGTCTCGCGGATGCCGAGGCCGGTGATCGCCATGAGCAGACGGTCGATGCCCATGCCCATGCCACCGGTCGGCGGCATGCCGTGCTCCATCGCGCGCAGGAACTCCTCGTCGATGCGCATCGCCTCGTCGTCGCCGCGGGCGGCGAGCTTGGCCTGCTCGACGAACCGCTCACGCTGTACGACCGGGTCGACGAGCTCGGAGTACCCGGTGGCGAGCTCGAACCCGCGCACGTACAGGTCCCACTTCTCCACGACCCCCGGGATGCTGCGGTGCTCGCGCACGAGCGGGCTGGTGTCGACGGGGAAATCCATGACGAAGGTCGGCCGCTCCAGGCCGCCCTTCACGAAGTGCTCCCAGAGCTCTTCGATGTACTTGCCGTGGGTGGCGTGCGGCGGCTCGTCGACGCCGTTCGCGGCGGCGAACGCGGCGAGCTCTGCGACGGGTGTCTCGGGGGTGAACCGCGGCGCACCCTCGAGGCCGGCGATCGCCTCGTTCAGCGAGTCGTACATCGAGATGCGGTCCCACTCGCCGCCGAGGTCGTACTCGGTGCCGTCGGCCCAGGTCACCGTCGTGGAGCCGGCGACCGCGATCGCCGCGTTCTGGATGAGTTCCTGGGTGAGGTCGGCGATGCCGTTGTAGTCGCTGTAGGCCTGGTAGGCCTCGAGCATCGCGAACTCGGGGCTGTGCGTGGAGTCGGCGCCCTCGTTGCGGAAGTTGCGGTTGATCTCGAACACCCGCTCCAGGCCGCCGACGACGGCGCGCTTGAGGAACAGCTCCGGTGCGATGCGCAGATACAGCTCGGTGTCGAACGCGTTCGAGTGCGTGACGAACGGACGGGCGGAGGCGCCACCGTGCTGCACCTGCAGCATCGGGGTCTCCACCTCGATGAAGTCGTGCTCGGCGAAGGTCTTGCGCAGCGACGCGTTCACGGTCGCCCGGGCACGCACGGTGGTGCGGGCCTGGTCGCGCACGATGAGGTCGAGGAAGCGGGAACGCACCCGGCTCTCCTCGTTCAGCTCGGTGTACATGTTGGGCAGCGGGAGCAGTGCCTTCGCCGCGATCTCCCACTCCTTCACCATGATCGACAGCTCGCCGCGGCGGCTGGAGATGACCTGGCCGCTGACGAAGACGTGGTCGCCGAGGTCGACGAGTTCCTTCCAGCGCTGCAGCGACTCCTCGCCCACCTCGGCGAGGGAGACCATGGCCTGGATGCGGCTGCCGTCGCCCGACTGCAGCGAGGCGAAGCAGAGCTTGCCGGTGTTGCGGCTGAACACGACGCGACCGGCGACCCCCGCGGTCACACCGGTTTCGGCGCCCGCCTCCAGGTCGGCGAAGCGCTCGCGCAGCGCCGGAATGGTGTCGGTCACCGGCACGGACACCGGGTAGGCGCCGCCGGCGGCGTCCGCCCGCTCGGAGATGAGTCGCTCGCGCTTGGCCAACCGCACCGCCTTCTGCTCGAAGACGTCCTCCTCCGTGGATTCGGCGGGCACAGCGGGATCGGGCTGAGTGGTCATGGGCGGGCGTGCTCCGTGTCGCTGAGCGGAAGAGGGACCCGATCAGTCTACCGAGGGGCTCTGGCCGAACCCGTGGGTCCGCCCAGGCACCCGCCGCTCACTCCAGCGCGCCGCGGGCGATGCGGAAGCCGACGTCGCCCTGTTCCAGTCTCGGCGCACCGCCGCGGCGGACGTCGGCACGCACGCTGTACGCGTCGTCGGCGTACCCGCCGCCACGGACGACCCGGTGCCCACGGGGGTCGCCGGCGGGGTCGAGCAGGTCCCAGCACCACTCCCACACATTGCCGAGCATGTCGAACAGGCCGTTGAGGTTCGGCAGCCGCGCCCCCACGTCCTGCGGCGTGCGCACGCCGTCGAGCGCGGTCCACGCGATGTCGGCGAGCGGGCCGTACTGCGGGGTGACCGACCCGGCGCGGCAGGCGTACTCCCACTCCGCGTCGGTCGGCAGCCGGTAGCCCTCGGAGGTGCGGTCCCAGGTGATCTCGTCGCCGTCCACCCGGTAGGCGCGTTCGAGGCCCTCCCACTCGGAGAGCGCGTTCGCGAACCGCACGGCACGCAGCCAGCTCACCCGCGCCGCCGGGCGGCGGGGATGGTCGGCGGTGATGCCCAGCACCTCGGCGAGCTGCTCCTCGGTGACGGGATAGACGCCGAGTTCGAAGTCGTCCACCTCGATCGTGCGCCGACGGCGGGTGCGGGGGGTCTGCATCTGCAGCCTGCCGCCGCGGATGCGGGCGAGTTCGACGTCGCTCACAGCCCCGCCACGTCGTCATCGCCGGGGGCGTTCTCGGCGAGCGCCTGGTCGACCGTGGACCGGACGAGCGCGGACAGGTAGGCGCCGGGGTTCTCGACGCCGATCCCGGCGAGCAGGCCGGTGGACTGCCGCACGATGGAGCGGCTGAACTCGGTGGCGGTGGCGATCGCCTCCGCGTATGCGGCGCGGTCTGCTTCGGCGACCACGACCGGCTCGCATCCCATCTCGACCGCGAGCGCCTGCGCGATCGGCAGCACCGCGGGCGGCGCGGTCACCGCCGCGTAGGCCGCGACGAGTTGGCGCAGGTCGATGCTCGTACCGGTGAACGAGATCGCCGGGTGCACCGCGAGGGGGATGGCACCGGCCGCGGCGGCGGGGGCGAGCACCCCGATCCCGTAGGCCGGGTCGGTGTGCAGCACGAGCTGACCGATCTGCCAGGCGCCGAGGTCGGCGAGCCCGGCGACGAGGCCTTCCAGTTCGTCGTGCGGGACCGCGAGGATGACGAGTTCGCTGCGCCGCACCACCTCGGTCGCATCCAGCACGGGCACCCCGGGCAGGATCGCGTCGACCCGGTCGTCGTCCGAACCGGAGGTGATGCCGACGAGGGCGTGCCCGGCGCCGGCGAGCGCCGCACCGATGACCGGACCGACCCGGCCTGCACCGATGATCCCGACGCCGAGTCGTCCGTCGCGGTTCATGCCCGCTCCTCGGGGGTCTGCGCGCCGGCGTCCGCCCACCGGTGTGAGCGGTCGGCGGCCGCGGCGGTGATCGCGGCGGTCTCGACCTCGTGCCAGCGTGCGGTGACCGCATCCCGGTCGATCGATCCGATCTTCGCGATGACCGGGCCCTTCACGGTGTGTGCGTGCAGGCCCGCGACGGAGAACCGCCGCGCGAGGGGGCCCTGCACGAGGGCGATGCTCTGCAGCCGGGCGAGCGGGACGAGGACGAGTTGGCGCCAGACGACGCCGCGCCGCATCGCGAGGACGTCGACGTCGAGCCGGACGCCGTTGCGACGCCAGGTGAGCGGGCGCAGGATGCGGGCGCGGCGCGGGGTCGTGAGGAACGGGTCGTCCGCGGGGTGCGCGGCGAGCCCCGCATCCAGCAGGGCGTGCAACCGGGGTCCGTCGAGTGCGGGCAGGAGCAGCCCGAGCACCCGCGCGACCTCCTCGACGGTACCGACCGGCAGCACGACGCTGAGTTGGTCCGCACCGCCTTGGGCGCTCTCGTTGCCGGTGACGCGGTTGATGCGGACGGTCCACCACCCTGCCGGGCGCCACAGCAGCGGCTGGGTCAGCTCGACGGCGTGGACCCGGCCGGGCGGGAGGATCTCGGTGACGCTCGTCAGCAGGCCGAACGTGATCCGTACCCCGTCGGGGGTCGGCGCGATCCCGAAGCGGAGCGAGCGCAGCAGCACCTGCACCTGGTAGCCGAGCAGACCGAGGCCGGCGGGCACGGCACCGAAGAGGATCCACGGCGTCCCGCACGCCGCCACGATGAGGCCGGCGACGAGGGTGGTGACACCACCGATCGTCGCCGGATCGAGCAGCCGGGCAAGGACCAGCCGCTTCACCGGCAGGTCCACCACGGACGGGGACTCGACGGCGGGCTCGTCGCCGTCCACGATGCCGCTGATCGCCCGGGCCGCCTCGGCGCGCAGCCCGCCGGGTCCGACCGCCACCGCATCCGGTGCGAGCTCGAGCCCCGACGCGAGCCGGAGGATGTCGGCGCGGATCGTCTCCGCGTCGTGCAGCCGGAGGTACTCGAGCTTCACGTTGCCCGAGGTACCGGCACCGACGACCTCGAGTTTCGCGAGGCCGAGGAAGCGGGCGACGAACGGGCGGGTGAGGTTCACGCCCTGCACGCGGTCGAGCGGCGCACGCCGGTGGGAGCGGAACAGGATGCCGCTGCGCACCTCGACGTCGTCGCCGGTGATGCGGAAGGTGTGGAACCGCCAGGCGAGCGCGAACCCGATGACGAGCACGACGATGACCGCGAGCAGACCGAGCGAGGCGAGCACATACTGCTCGTTCGCGATGATCCAGTCGACCGGGTCGCCCGGCTGCTCCCAGCGCTCGTCGCCGGGCGGCCGCAGCCAGGGCAGCACCAGGAACAGCAGGCGCTCGCGGAGGTTCGCGATCACGACACCCGCGACCACGAGGAGCGCGACGCCGCCGCGCAGCAGCGGGGTGATCGGATGCGGCCGGTGCCACCGCCCGTCGCTCAGCGGCGAGCGGACCAGGGCAGGCGTGGGGGCGGTCACAGTCCGGTGCGCCGGTTCTCGGCCACCTCGACGAGGTGGTCGCGGAGGGCCTCGGCCGCGGCCTGGTCGAGCCCCGGGATCGACACGGCGCTCGCGGCGGCGGCGGTGACGAGCTTGAGCTGCGCGATGCCGAAGTGCCGGTCCAGCGGGCCGTGGGTGATGTCGACGAGCTGCATGCGCCCGTAGGGCACCGCGACCACCCGCTGCCACAGGATGCCGCGGCGCAGCACGAGGTCGTCGGCCCGCAGCAGGTACCCGATCGCGCGCACCTGACGCGGGAGGATCACGAGCATCGTCACGAGGAAGACGACCGCGATCGTGCCGGGGATGAGCGGCCACGGCTGCCCGAGCACGAGGGTGGCGACGGTGACGGCCACGACCACGACGGCGAGCAGGAGACCGTAGGAGAGCAGCTGCGCCTTCAGATACCGGCGGGATACGCGGTGCCAGGCGCCTGCGCCGGGCTGGAGCCGGCCGGCCGAGCGGGGCTCGCGGATCCGGTCGAAGGTGTCCGCATCCAGCACCTCGGCGGGCGGTTCAGTGGTGGGAGGGGGTGACGCCTGGGCCGGGGTCGTCGGTTCCGGGTTCGTGATCGTCGTCGTCCTTCCGGATCGTGCACAGGTGTTCGGCGATGAGCGCCGCGACGACCAGCCACACCGAAGCGGCGATGGTCGCGATGATGGTCGTCATCGATGCTACCGACGGCACGACCGGTCGGGTCGTGAGGAAGACGATGAACCCGATCGCGATGCCGCCGACGATCGAGCCGAGGATGCTGCCGGCTTTCGCGAGCGCGACCACGCGCACGGCACGGAACGGGTCGATCCGCCCCTCGGAGCGGCCGGAGGTCACGCGGCGGATCGGGATGGCGAGGGCGAGCACGACCACGCCCACGAGCGCGAGCACGACCGGCAACGCGATCCCCGGGGTGAAGGTCGCGGCCCCGGCGGTCGTGAGGAGTTGGTCGATGAGGAACCCGACGCCCGCGCCCAGTACGGCGCACAGCACCAGCACGGCGGGACTGGTCCGTCTCATCGCTCGCCGCCGAGTGCGTCGAGGAGGTCGGCGACCCGACCCGCGCCGGGAAGGACCGCCGCCGGGTCGATGCTGTGCCAGGGGCGGAGCACGAAGTCGCGCTCGGCCGCGCGCGGATGCGGCACCTGCATCGTGGGCAGGTCGGCGGTCACGTCACCGTAGGCGATGAGGTCGAGATCGAGGGTGCGATCGCCCCACCGTTCCTCCCGGACCCGGCCGTGGGCGTGCTCGATCTCGTGCAGCAACCGCAGCAGCAGCGACGGCGCGAGCCGGGTGCGCACCAGGGCGACGGTGTTCAGGTACGCGGGGGCGTCCGCATCCGGCCCGTCCGGCTTGACGGCGACGGAGTCGATGGGCTCGGCGACGAGCACCGAGTCGACGAGCGGGTGCGCACGCAGGTCGTCCGCCGCCTGCGCGATCGTCGCGGCGCGGTCGCCGAGATTCGCGCCGAACGCGACGACCGCGGTCTGCGGCCGGAAGCCCTCGGCGAGGCGGCGGCTCATGCGCGGGTCCGCTCGATCGTGACGGCGACGTCGGTGAAGGGCACCGTGATCGGTGCGCCGGGCTTGTGGAGGGTCACGACCACGGACTCGACGCGCTCGTGGGCGAGCACGGTGTCGGCGATGCGCTGGGCGAGGGTTTCGACGAGGTCGACCGGGTCGCCCTCCACCACCGCGACGACCTGCTCGGCGAGCTCGCCGTAGTGGACCGTGTCGGCAACGTCGTCGCTCGCCGCGGCCGGCCGGGTGTCCAGCCGCAGCTCGACGTCGACCACGAACTCCTGCCCCTCGCGCTTCTCGTCGGCGTACACGCCGTGGTAGCCGTAGCCGCGCAGGCCCGTCAGCGTGATCCGGTCGCTCATGCCCCCACCCGCCATGCCGCCTCGACGCGGATCGCGTCGCGGCTCGCCGCGACATCGTGCACCCGTACCGCCCATGCGCCGTCGCGTGCGGCGAGGGCGCTCGTGACCGCGGTCGCGAGGTCGCGACGCGCGGTGTCCGCATCCTCGCCGAGCACGTCGCCGAGGAAACGCTTGCGGCTCGTGCCGACGAGCACCCGCGGACCGAGCCCGGTCAGGTGCGGCAGCGCCCGCAGCGTCTCCCAGTTCTGGGCGCCGCGCTTGCCGAAGCCGATGTTCGGGTCGATGATGACGCGCGAGGGGGCGATGCCGGCGGATGCGGCCGCATCCACGCGGGCGAGGAGTTCGGTCGTGACCTCCCGCACCACGTCGGTGTACACGGCCTCCTTGTACATCTCGCGGGAATGACCGCGCCAGTGGCCGAGGACGACCTCCGCACCGGTTGCGGCGACCGCGGCGAGCATGTCCGGGTCGGCGAGACCGCCCGAGACGTCGTTGACGATGCGGGCGCCGGCCGTGACCGCGGCGACGGCGGTGGCGGCGTTCATGGTGTCGATGCTGACGACCGCGCCGTGCGCGGCGAGGGCGGTGACCACGGGCAGCACCCGGTCCATCTCCTCCTGCACGCTGACGCGCTCGGCGCCGGGACGGGTCGACTCGCCGCCGACGTCGAGGATGTCGGCGCCGTCGGCGAGCAGGCGCAGTCCGTGCGCGATCGCGTCCTCGTGCGAGAAGTACTTGCCGCCGTCGCTGAACGAGTCGGGCGTGACGTTGACGATCCCCATGATGCGACAGGTCATGCAACGCCTCCCGCCCGGATGAGGGAGATGAGCTCGGCGCGCGCCGCCGGCTCCGCCAGGACGCCACGGGCGGCGACGGTGACCGTGCTCGCCTCGGGCTGGCGACCGCCGCGCATCGTGACGCACTCGTGCGACGCATCGAGGACCACGAGCACGCCGCGGGCGTCCAGCGCGCCCTCGATCGCGTCGGCAATCTGCTCCCCCAGACGCTCCTGCACCTGCGGCCGGGCCGCGAGCAGGTCGACCGTGCGGGGGATCGCACCGAGGCCGACCACCTGCTCGCCGGGGAGGTAGGCGATGTGGGCACGCCCGCGGAACGGCAGCAGGTGGTGCTCGCACATCGAGCGGAACAGCACGTCGCGCAGGATCACCGCGCCCGAAGGCAGCGTCTCCGGGGCGGGCCCGCGCGACACCGAGATGGTGTGACGCAGCGGCTCGGCCGCATCCGCCCCCACCCCGGCGAAGAACTCCGCGTACGCGTCGGCGACGCGCGTGGGCGTCTGCGACAGACCCGGGCGGTCGGGGTCCTCTCCGATCGCCTCGAGCAGCTCGCGCACCGCCGCGGCGATGCGAGTCCGGTCCACAGCCACGGTGCGGGCCTTACGCGGTGGCGGGACGGGCCTGACCGGTGCTCGGGCTGCGGCGGGCGGGCGCCGCATCCGACCCTGCCTCGGTCTGGGCGGCGATGTCCACCTCGGCCCGGCGCGGCACCTCGACCGGCGGGAGGGGCGAGACCGGGCGCTCGGAGCTCGAGAGCCACTGCGGACGGGGCGGGAGCTTCTTCACGTCCTTGAAGATCTCGGCCAGTTCGAGGTGGTCGAGCGTCTCCTTCTCGAGCAGCGCGAGCGCGAGGCGGTCGAGCACCTCGCGGTTGTCGTTGAGCACCTGGTAGGCCTCGTTGTGCGCCTGCTCGATGAGGGCGCGGATCTGCGCGTCCACGCGCTCGGCGAGCTCGTCGGAGTAGTCGCGACCGTGGCCCATGTCACGGCCGAGGAACATCTCGCCCGAGGAACCACCGAGCTTGACCGGTCCGATGTCGGTGGTCATGCCGTACTCGGTGACCATCTTGCGGGCGATGCTCGTCGCCTTCTCGATGTCGTTCGAGGCGCCGGTGGTCGGGTCGTGGAAGACGATCTCCTCGGCGACACGGCCGCCCATCGCATAGGTGAGCTGGTCCTGCAGCTCGTTGCGGGTGACGGAGTACTTGTCGTCCAGCGGCAGCACCATCGTGTAGCCGAGTGCCTTGCCGCGCGGGAGGATCGTGACCTTCGTGACCGGGTCGGTGTGGTTCATCGCCGCCGCGGCGAGGGCGTGGCCGCCCTCGTGGTACGCGGTGATGAGCTTCTCCTTGTCCTTCATCACGCGGGTTCGGCGCTGAGGACCGGCGATGACGCGGTCGATCGCCTCGTCGAGGGCGCGGTTGTCGATGAGTTGCGCGTGCGAGCGGGCGGTCAGCAGCGCGGCCTCGTTCAACACGTTCGCGAGGTCGGCACCGGTGAAGCCGGGGGTCTTGCGGGCGACGACCTCGAGGTCGACCGAGTCGGCGAGCGGCTTGCCGCGGCCGTGCACCTGCAGGATCTGCAGGCGGCCCTTCAGGTCGGGGGCGTCGACGCCGATCTGGCGGTCGAAGCGGCCCGGGCGCAGCAGCGCCGGGTCGAGGATGTCGGGACGGTTCGTCGCGGCGATGACGATGACGTTCGCCTTCGGGTCGAAGCCGTCCATCTCGACGAGCATCTGGTTCAGGGTCTGCTCGCGCTCGTCGTGACCGCCGCCCATGCCGGCGCCGCGGTGGCGGCCGACGGCGTCGATCTCGTCGATGAAGATGATCGCGGGCGCGTTCTCCTTGGCCTGGTTGAACAGGTCGCGGACGCGGCTTGCGCCGACACCGACGAACATCTCGACGAAGTCCGAGCCCGAGATGGAGTAGAACGGCACGCCCGCCTCACCCGCGACCGCGCGGGCGAGGAGCGTCTTGCCGGTCCCGGGAGGGCCGTACAGCAGCACGCCCTTCGGGATGCGGGCGCCGAGCGCCTGGAACCGGGTCGGGTCCTTCAGGAAGTCCTTGATCTCCTGCAGTTCCTCGATCGCCTCGTCGGCGCCGGCGACGTCGGCGAACGTGACGGTCGGGGTCTCCTTGGTCACGAGCTTCGCTCGGGACTTGCCGAACTGCATGACCTTCCCGCCGCCGCCCTGGGCGCTGGAAAGGAGGAACCAGAAGATGAGGCCGAGCAGCAGGACCGGGATCATCAGCGACAGCAGGCCGTCGAGCCAGGTCGCCTGCGGCACGACGTCGTTGAAGCCGTCCTTCGGATTCGCCGCGTTGACCGCCTCGACGACCTCGCTCGCGCGAGCGTCGACGTAGTAGAACTGCACCTTCTCGGCGCCCTCGTACTCCTTCGAGAGCGTGAGGTCGACGCGCTGGTCACCGTCGGTGTTGGTGACCTCGGTGACGGTGCCGCCCTTGAGCAGCTCCAGGCCCTCCTGCGTGGTGATCTGCTTCGCGGCGCCCAGGCTCGAGATGAGGGAGAAACCCACGATGAGCAGCAGACCGATCAACAGCACGTAGATGATCGGGTTGCGACTGATCTTCTTGAAGTTCATTGTGCGGGGCGAACCCCGGCCCTTTCGTCGACGAAACCCCGGCGTGGCGGGTCGTTTCAGGGTAGCGCGCGCCCTTGCGGGCGGTCTGCGCATTCGCCCACGGCGTACAGCATCCGGCCCTCCCGCGGCGCGGGTGCGATGGTCAGCTGTAGACGTGCGGTGCGAGCACCGCCACGTCGCGGAGGTTGCGGTACTTCTCCGCGTAGTCGAGGCCGTAGCCGACGACGAATTCGTTCGGGATGTCGAAGCCGACGTACTTGCAGTCCACGTGCACCTTGGCGGCCTCCGGCTTGCGGAACAGCGCGAACACCTCGACGGAGGCGGCGCCGCGGGCCTCGAAGTTCTCGAGCAGCCAGCTGAGGGTCAGCCCGGAGTCGATGATGTCCTCGACGATGAGCACGTGCTTGTCGTGGATGTCGGTGTCGAGGTCCTTGCGGATCTGCACCACGCCGCTGGACTTCGTGCCGGTGCCGTAGGAGGAGACGGCCATCCAGTCCATCGGGACGAGCATCGGGAGGGCCCGGCAGAAGTCGGCCATGACCATGACGGCGCCCTTGAGTACACCCACGAGCACGAGGTCCTTGCCCGCGTAGTCGGCCGCGACCTGCGCGGCGATCTCGTCGAGCTTCGCGAGGATCTGCTCCTCGGTTGCCAGGACGTCGGTCAGGTCATCGGCGAGGTCGGCGGCACGCATGCGACCACCGTACCCGCCGCGTGCGCGCGACTGCTGGGAAATCGCCCGCGACGAGGGGGCGAGGAGGTGGTGGTCTCCATACGCCTGCCTGCATCCGTCGCGCCCGGGCTCGGCGTCTCGGTCGCGCCCGTGCTCGGCCCGTCGGTCGCGCCGAATGGCGGGTCCGGCGGGCATGCACCGGCATTTCGGCGCGACCGAACTGAGACCTCTCTCCTCCGGTCGCGCCGGATGGCGGGTCATCCTCGCAGGCACCCGCCATGTCACGCGACCGAAGATGCGGGACGGGTTACGGCGATCGGCGCCGGCGATGCGGGACGGGCCACGGCGATCGGCGCCGGAGACGGGAGCCGGGCGGGGCGGGTTCAGGATGCGGTGACCTCGATGCGCCCGGCGACCCGGGACGCGCGGCAGCCGGGGAGGTCGATCGGGCCCTGTCCGCGCCAGTCGGTGACCAGGCGCGCGACCTCGAGGGTCTGGGCGCGGGTGAGGGAGACGTGGAACTCGCTCGCGACCACGTGGCGGATGATCCGGTGTCGCAGCGCCGGCGGGTTCGCCGCGAGCGCGGCGACCGAGATCGCGATGCCCGCCTCAGCGGGCTCGACGATGTCCTCGATGGTCTCCTCGATCATCTCCTCGAACGCGGCGGCGTCCTCGCGGAGCTGCTCGGCGGTACGGGCGAGCGCCTCTGCGACGCCCGGGCCGAGCTCGGCCTCCAGCACGGGCAGCACACGGGTGCGCACGCGGACCCGCGCGAAGGCGGGGTCGTCGTTGTGCGGGTCCTCCCACGGGGTGAGGCCCTCCGCCTCGCACACGGCGCGGGTGTCCGCGCGGCGGACACCCAGCAGCGGGCGCACCCAGCGCATGTCGTCGTCCGCGCGGTCGGGGGCCATGCCGGCGAGACTCGTCGCGCCGGCCCCGCGGGCGAGACCGAGCAGCACGGTCTCGGCCTGGTCGTCGAGGGTGTGCGCCAGGAGCACCGCCGCGGCGCCGGCGGTGGTGGCCGCATCCCGCAGCGCCGCGTACCGGGCCTCCCGAGCGGCTGCCTCGGGTCCGCCCTCGGCGCCGACCTCGACCCGCACGACGCGTGCTTCGGCGCCGCGGGCGCGGGCGACGGATGCGGCGGCCTCGGCCACCTGCGCGGAGTCCGCCTGCAGGCCGTGGTCGACCGTGACGGCGAGCACCCGCATCCCACGCTTCGGCGCCTCGAACGCGGTCGCCGCCAGCAGCGCGAGCGAGTCCGCGCCGCCGGAGAGCGCCACCACCACGAGGTCGCCGTCGATGCGTCCGAGCGCCTCGCGCACGCGGCGGCGGACGTCGGCGACGGCGGGGTGCAGGGACGGGCGCATGGGTTTCACGGTAGCGGCCGGACTAGGCTTGTCCGCGGCATTCCCCATCTTCGAGAAGGAGCACACGCATGGGCGCTTACGAGGCCGTCATCGAGATCCCCCGCGGCAGCCGCGTGAAGTACGAGGTCGACCACGGCACCGGTCGGGTGTTCCTCGACCGCATCCTCTACACGGTCTTCGGCTACCCCACCAACTACGGGTTCTTCGAGAACACCCTCGGCGAGGACGGCGACCCGCTCGACGTGCTCGTGCTCCTCGACCGCGAGCTGCACCCCGGCATCGTCGCCAAGGTGCGCCCGGTCGGTGTGCTGAAGATGAGCGACGAGGCCGGCGGCGACGACAAGGTCGTGGCCGTGCTCGCCAAGGACCCGCGCTGGGACCACATCCAGGACGTCGCGGACATCGACGAGTGGACAAAGAAGGAGATCTCGCACTTCTTCGAGCACTACAAGGACCTCGAACCCGGCAAGTGGGTCAAGGTCGACGAGTGGGCCGACGCCGCCGAGGCCGAGCGCCTGGTCGCCGAGGCGTTTACCCGCTTCGAGGAGCACGAGGCGCAGACCCGCACGCAGGGTGAGGGCGAAGCCCCCCGCACGGTCTGAGCTTCAGAACCACCGAACCGGCGGCATCCACCACGGATGCCGCCGGTTCGTCGTTCCGGGGCTGCTGCGCCGCTGAGGGTCAGACCCAGATGCCGCGAGCGGCCATGAAGTCGATCGGGTTCACCGCGCCGCCGTTCACGTACACCTCGTAGTGGAGGTGGCAGCCGAACGAGTTGCCCGTGTTCCCGACGGAGGCGATGACCTGGCCGGCGTTCACCCACTGGCCGGGGCTGACGTAGATGCCGCCGCTGACGATGTGCGCGTAGCCGGTGCCGATGCCACCACCGTGGTCGATCTTGATGTAGTTGCCGTAGCCACCGTTGTACCCGGCGTAGACGACGACACCGCTGTAGGCCGCGTAGATGTTCGCCCAGCATCCGGGGGCGAGGTCGACGCCGCGGTGGAAGCTGCTGGAGCAGTAGCCGGTGGTGCACTGCGTGGAGCGGTAGCCGTAGCCGGACGAGCGGTTGCCGGCGGAAGGACGCACCCAGCCGCTGCCGGCCTGGACGCCGCCACCGCCGCCACCCCCGCCGCCGCTGTTCTGCTGCTGCTCCTGGCGCTGCCGCTCGGCCTCGGCTGCTGCCGCTGCGGCAGCGGCCGCCGCAGCGGCGCGGGCGGCCTCGGCGGCCTTGCGCGCCTCCTCCTCGCGGCGGCGCTGCTCCTCGACACCGGCCTGGTAGTCGGCGACGGTCTTGGCGGTGGTGTCCTTGAGCGCGGCGAGCTGCGCCTGCAGGACGACGAGGTTCTGGTTCTGTTCCTCGAGCGCGGCCTGTGCCGCGTCGGCCGCCGCCTGCGACTCCTGCATGGCACGGTCCGCCTCCTGCTGCAGGCGGTCGCGTTCCTGACGCGCGACGGCCGCCTGGTCGGACAGGGACTGGGCGGCGTTTCGGGCCGCGAGCGCATCCGCGTACACGGCTTGGTTGCGCTCGAGCAGTTTGTCCATCGTGCCGAGGCGGGCGAGGAGGTCGTCGGCGCCGGCGGCCGAACCGGCGAGGAAGAGCTGGAGCGAGGTGGTGTCGCCGCCGCTGCGGTAGAGCTGCGCGGCGACGCGGCCGGCCTTGTTGGCCGCTTCGAGGGCCCGCGCGGACTGCTCGTCCGCCTGCGCCTGGAGCTGGTCGGCGTTGTAAGCGGCGTCGAAGAACGCCTGCTGGGCTTCGTAGAACTCGTTCGCCTTCTGCTCGGCGAGGGCCTGCTTGTTGGCGACGTCGGCCTGCAGCTCGGCGATGAGGCCCTCGATGCGGGCGATCTCGGACGCCTTGGAGGATTCATTGGCCTTGGCGCGCTGCACGTCGTCCCAGGAGGGGTAGCCCTCGATCGCGCCGGCGGCGGTGGCGGAGAAGGCGGTGCCGGCGATGCCCGCGAGCGAGAGGATGCCCATCGCGCCGGCGCCGATCGCGCCGCGACGACTCAGCTGCGGCCAGAGCAGACGTCGTTCGCGAGCGCTGGGGGCACACCCGCATTCGTCGGTCTCATCGACCTGCTTCCACATGGAAGGCACCTTCCGTCGTCAACCCGCACCACAGTAGCAACACCAGTCACTCCCGTAACAGAGGGCGGGCGCGGGGCAGGCACGAAATCGCCCCGCTCATCCTGCCTGATGAGGAGCGGTTTCCGCGGACGACGCGCGGTGCGTGTCGGACTCGATTTCGCAGATCGCCCGATCGTCACGTATAGTCGATTGTCGGTAAGCGTGAGCCCACCGGGTTCGCTCGGCCCCATCGTTTAGCGGCCTAGGACGCCGCCCTTTCACGGCGGTAGCACGGGTTCGAATCCCGTTGGGGTCACTCTCCGAAACATAACTGAACAAGCATGGCCCTGTAGCGCAGTTGGTTAGCGTGCCGCCCTGTCACGGCGGAGGTCGCGGGTTCAAGTCCCGTCAG
>Ga0180217_1002427_pt1 | contig 17332 bp, 10 predicted proteins | sample eDN3rd37CBELigOP_FD_128521 | JGI IMG/M metagenome (GOLD analysis project Ga0180217, IMG submission 128521) | Enriched Organic Plus compost microbial communities from Emeryville, California, USA - eDNA 3rd pass 37_C BE-Lig OP (version 2) (version 2) ... | reverse complement strand
GTTCGGCACGTCGTACTTCTCGAGTTCGCGGCCCTTGGCGTCGAGCAGCGAGATTTCGCCGTTGCGGGCGAGCACCACGTCCTGGCCTTCTTCGTTCTTGGCCGAACGAATGCGGGTGAACTTAACGATACCGTCGCGCTTCGCCTTGGTTTCGCTCTCTTCGATCGCCTGCGTCGCCACACCACCGATGTGGAACGTACGCATCGTGAGCTGAGTACCCGGTTCGCCGATGCTTTGAGCGGCGATAATGCCGACGGCCATGCCTTCTTCGACCAGAGCGCTGGTCGACAGGTCCATACCGTAGCAAGCCTTGCACACGCCCAGCGCCGCCTCGCAGGTCATCGGGCTGCGGACCTGGATGCGTTCCAGGCCGAGGTCTTCGATCTTGCGAGCGATTTCGGGGGTGATCAGTTCGTTCTCGCGAACGATCACTTCGTCGGTGATCGGGTTGACGATGCTCTGGCGGCTGGTGCGACCGGTGATCGCCGCCGACAGCTTCACTTCGACCTTTTCGCCGCGATAGAGCACGCCCTTGGTCACGCCTTGGGTCGTGCCGCAGTCGGCCGAGGTGATCACCACGTTCTGCGCCACGTCGGCGAGCTTACGAGTGAGGTAACCCGAGTCGGCCGTCTTGAGGGCCGTGTCGGCCAGACCTTTGCGGGCGCCGTGAGTCGAGCTGAAGTACTCGAGCACGGTCAGACCTTCGCGGAAGTTCGACTTAATCGGCGTTTCGATGATTTCGCCCGTCGGCTTGGCCATCAAACCACGCATACCGGCGAGCTGGCGAATCTGTTCGATACCACCGCGAGCACCCGAGTCGGCCATCAGGTACACCGGGTTCACGTAGCCGCTGCCGCCGCGATCGTCGGTACGCATCGCTTCCCGCATTTCGCCGGTGATGGCTTCGCGAGCGTGCGTCCAGGTATCGAGCACCTGGTTGTAGCGTTCCTTTTCGGTGATCACGCCGCGCTCGTAGAGCTTCTTGAACTTCATCACCTGCTTTTCAGCATTGGAGATGTGGTTCGCCTTGGTGGCCGGCGTAATCAGGTCGTCCGTCGCGAACGACAGACCGCTGCGGAACGCTTCGCGGAAGCCGAGCTGCATCATGTCATCGAGCAGGTCAATCGTCGCCTTGCGGCCGAGCAACTGGTAGCAGTCGGAAATGCACGCGGCGAGGTCGCCCGACTTCATCGGCTTGTTGTAGAAGTCCATCCCCTTGGGAAGGATGGAATTGAACAAGATGCGGCCGAAGGTCGTCTGGATAATCGCGCCCGGCTTGCTGCGGTCGTCCCCTTCGGTCTTCACCTTTTGCCACGGGGGCAGACGCAGCTTGATGCGAGCGTGCAGCTCGATCTTGCCGTGAGCGTAGGCGAGTTCGGCTTCGTTGCGGTCGGCGAAGACCATGCCTTCGCCCTTGCGCCCAGGCAGCTCGAGGGTGATGTAGTTGCAACCCATAACCGTATCTTGAGACGGGCTCATGATCGGCTTGCCGTTCGACGGAGCAAAAATGTTGTTCGTCGAGAGCAGCAGGGTGTGGGCTTCGACCTGCGCCTCGATCGAGAGCGGCAGGTGCACGGCCATTTGGTCGCCGTCGAAGTCGGCGTTGAAGCCGCGGCAGACGAGCGGGTGCAGGTGAATGGCGTTGCCTTCCACGAGCGTCGGCTCGAACGCCATGATGCCCATGCGGTGCAGGGTCGGAGCACGGTTGAGCAGAACCGGGTGATTCTGAATCACCGATTCCAGAATATCCCAAACCTCCTCGTCCTTGCGTTCGAGCATCTTCTTGGCCGACTTGATCGTGTCCGCGTGGCCAAGTTCCTTGAGCTTGCGGATGATGAACGGCTGGTAGAGTTCCAGCGCGATCTTCTTGGGCAGACCGCACTGGTGCAATCGCAGACGCGGACCGACCACGATCACGCTACGGGCCGAGTAGTCGACGCGCTTACCGAGCAGGTTTTCGCGGAAGCGGCCCTGCTTGCCCTTGATCATGTCGGTGAGCGACTTGAGCGGGCGATTGCTGCTGCCGAGCACCGGTCGCTTGCAGCGATTGTTGTCGAACAGGGCGTCGACCGACTGCTGCAGCATTCGCTTTTCGTTGCGAATGATGACTTCCGGCGCGTTCAGATCAACCAGCTTCCGCAGGCGGTTGTTGCGGTTGATGATGCGGCGATAAAGATCGTTCAGGTCGCTCGTCGCAAAGTTGCCGCTATCGAGCAGCACCAGCGGGCGCAAATCGGGCGGAATCACCGGCACGACGTCGAGCACCATCCACTCCGGACGGTTGTCGCTGTCGCGGATCGCTTCGACGATCTTCAGCCGGTTGATCAGGTCCTTCTTTTTCTGCTTCGAGTTGGTCTCAAACAGCTCCTTGCGAAGCTGCTCGGAGAGCGACACCAAGTCGAGCCCCATCAGCAGCTTGCGGATCGCCTCGGCGCCCATTTCGGCTTCGAAGGCGCCTTCGCCCCACTGCTCACGGGCGGCGCGATACTCTTCCTCGGTCAGCAGTTGCTGCTTTTCGAGATCGGTCGCGCCCGGGTTGATGACGACGTAGTCCTGGAAGTAGATGACCTTTTCCAGGCTGCTCGTCTTCATGTCGAGCAGGTTGCCCAGGCGGCTGGGCATGGCCTTGAAGAACCAGATGTGCACCGTGGGCGCAGCCAGTTCGATGTGGCCCATGCGCTTGCGACGGACGCGAGAGTGGGTCACTTTCACGCCGCAGCGGTCGCAGATCATGCCCTTGTACTTCATGCCGCGGTACTTGCCGCAAGCGCACTCCCAGTCTTTTTCCGGGCCGAAGATGCGCTCGCAGAACAGACCGTCTTTTTCCGGCCGGTACGTGCGGTAGTTGATCGTTTCGGGCTTCTTGACTTCGCCGAACGACCAACTGCGGATGTCGTGCGGTCGAGCAAGGCTGATCTTGACCGAAGCGTAGTCGTTAATGCGGTCGTATGTGGTATCGGCGGTGGCCATGTGCCGTGCTCCTTTTATGTGCACCGCTGCGGCGAGAGCGGTGTGCTTGTGTGTGTTATGTCTGTGGCAAGGCTAACGCGAACCTCTACACCCGGCGCTTTTCCAGCTGCATGTTCAGTGCAAGACCACGAATTTCGTTCGTGAGCACTTCGAAGCTGGCGGGCGTTCCCGCTTCCAGCGTGTTTTCGCCCTTCACCATCGATTCGTAGATCTTGGTGCGGCCTTCGACGTCGTCGCTCTTGACGGTGAGCAACTCTTGCAGGATGTATGCAGCGCCGTAGGCCTCGAGGGCCCACACTTCCATTTCGCCGAAACGCTGGCCACCGAAACGCGCCTTACCACCCAGCGGCTGCTGCGTGATGAGCGAGTACGGACCTGTGCTGCGGGCATGCACCTTGTCGTCGACCAGGTGATGCAGCTTCAGCATGTAGATGTAGCCAACCGTGGTTTCCTGCTGCAACGGCTCGCCGGTGCGTCCGTCGCGGACTCGCATCTTGCCGTGGCGCGGCAAGCCGGCTTCTTCGAGCAGGTTGTTGATGTCCTGCTCCGTGGCGCCGTCGAACACCGGCGTGATCGCCTGGAACCCGAGCGCCGCGGCCGCCCAGCCGAGGTGGGTTTCCAGAATTTGACCGACGTTCATACGGCTCGGCACGCCCAGCGGGTTGAGCATGATCTGAATCGGCGTGCCGTCGGGCAGGAAGGGCATGTCTTCGATCGGAAGAATCTTCGCGATCACACCCTTGTTACCGTGGCGACCTGCCATCTTGTCGCCGACCGAAATGACTCGCTTGGTGGCGATGTAGACCTTGACCATCTGCAGCACGCCGCTGCGAAGTTCATCGCCGCGCTTCATGCTGTTCAACTTGCGGTCGCGGTCGTCGATCGCTTGTTCGACGTTCGGCCAGTGCTGCTTGTAGACCTTCTCGGCCTCGGCGATCTTTTCCTCGCTACGCAGCTTTTCGGTGTAGCGGCGCAGTTGGAAGGTCGCAGCCCGTTCGGCGACGAACTTGGCGTCCTGGTCCTTGGCCAGCGGAGTGCCGTCCTCGTCGGTCAGGGTCTTGCCGATGACGGCTTCCAGCTCCGATACCAGGGTGCCGAAGGCCTGGGCGATCCACTTATTGCCTTCGTTCTCGGCGTCCTTCAGTTCCTTCTCGAACTTCTTGCGTTCGTCTTCCGAGAGGCTCATGCGACGCGAGAACTTCTGCGCGTCGATCACGATGCCTTCGATGCCCGAGGGAACTTCGAGCGAGTCGTTCTTCACGTCTTCGCCCGCACGGCCGAAGATGGCGTGCAGCAGCTTTTCTTCCGGCGTGAGTTCGGTCTTCGACTTCGGCGAGACCTTACCGACCAGAATGTCGCCAGGCTTCACGTAGGTGCCGATGCGAACGATGCCGTTCTCGTCGAGGTTGCGAAGAGCCTTTTCGCTGACGTTCGGAATGTCGCGAGTGAACTCTTCGCGGCCCAGCTTCGTCTCGCGGATTTCGACGTCGAACTCTTCGATGTGGATCGAAGTGTAGGTGTCGTTCTGAACGAGCTCTTGGCTGATGATGATCGCGTCTTCGAAGTTGTACCCGTCGAACGACATGAAGCCGACGAGCACGTTGCGGCCGAGGGCCAGCTCGCCGTTTTGAGTGGCGGCGCCATCGGCGAGGATCTGCCCCTTCTCCACCTTGTCGCCGACGCGGACGATCGGCTTCTGGTTGAGGCAGGTGCGCTCGTTGAGACCTTGGAACTTTTTCAGGTGGTAGACGTCGCTACCGACCTCGATGCGGTTGGCGTCGCAGTAGGTGACCTTACCAGCCCGCTTGGCCCGCACGACCATGCTCGAGTTGCGAGCGACGTCGCGTTCCATGCCGGTGCCGACGATCGGCGGCTCGGTGACGAGCAGCGGCACCGCTTGACGCTGCATGTTGGAACCCATGAGCGCGCGGTTGGCGTCGTCGTGTTCGAGGAACGGAATCAGGCCGGCGGAAACGCCGACCATCTGGCTCGGAGCAACGTCGATGTAGTCGATCTGCTCCGGCGTCACGATCTCGAAGTCAGACCGGTGACGGGCGATGAGCGACGGACCGGGAACGATCTTGCCGTCTTGCACCGCGGTGTCGGCCGGGGCCACGTAGGCGTCGGCTTCTTCATCGGCCCGCAGCCATTCGATTTCGTCGGTCAGCTTGCCTTTGACGACCTTGCGATAGGGCGCCACGAGGAAGCCGTATTCATCGACGCCGGCGTAGATCGCCAGGCTCGAGATAAGACCGATGTTCGTACCTTCAGGCGTCTCAATCGGGCAGATGCGGCCGTAGTGCGAAATGTGAACGTCGCGGACCTCGAAGCCGGCGCGCTTACGGTTCAAACCGCCTGGACCAAGGGCCGACAGACGACGCTCGTGCGTCAGCTGCGACAGCGGGTTGGTCTGGTCGACGACCTGCGACAATTCGCCGCGGCCGAAGAAGTATTCGATAGCGGCCGAGATGCTCTTGGGATTCACGAGGCTGCGGGGCGTCATGTCTTCGACGTCCTTCAGGCTCATGCGTTCCTGCACCGTGCGGCGGAGCTTCAGGAAGCCCTTGCGGAGCTCGTCGGCGGCCAGCTCGTCGATCGTGCGAAGACGACGGTTGCCGAGGTGGTCGATGTCGTCGATCTCGGCGTCGCCCGTGCCTCCCATGAGGTCCATCAGGTAGGAGATGGCGGCGATCAGGTCCTCCGGACGCAGCGTCATTTCCTTGTCATTGTCGCCGAGCTTCAGCTTGCGATTCAGACGGAAACGACCCACGCGACCGAGGCGGTAGCGGTTGACGTCGAAGAACTTCTCGGCGAACAGCGTGCGGGCCTTCTCAAGCTGAGGCGGATTGCCCGGACGCAGACGCTGGTAGATGCGAAGCAGAGCCTCTTCGTGGCTCGAAGTAGTGTCTTCGGCCAGGCTATTGAAGATGAGCGGCACGCGCGGCGGCGGAATGACTTCCACCTTGGTGACGCCAGCCGTGGCGATGGTTTCGGCGGCGTTCTTCGAAATGCGGTGACCGGCTTCGACGATGATTTCGCCGGCGCGATCCGAATTGGCCGGATAGCAAATGTCGTCGACCGCGATTTTGCCTTCGATCTTGCTGACGCTGCGGCCGTCGACGATCTTCTCGACGGTCGTTTCGTAGAAGGCGCGGATCAGATCCGAGTCGGTGCTGTACTTCGGGCTCATCGCGCGAAGCAGCGTCACCGCCGGGAACTTGCCGCTCTGGTCGATCCGAACGCTGAGCGTGTCCTTCTTCGTGGCGTTGATTTCGATCCAGCTACCACGTTCCGGAATGATGCGGCAGCTCGGCAGCTTGCGATCGCTCGTGCCGTCCTGCTCCATCACGAAGTCGACGCCCGGGCTGCGGTGCAACTGGCTGACGACGACGCGCTCGGCGCCGTTGATGATGAACTCACCACCGCCGAGCATGATCGGGATGTCGCCCAGATAGACCTCTTCCTCGATCGGCTGCTCTTTGGTGAGCTGCAGCCAAACGCGGAACGGCCGACCGTAGGTCAGACGCAACTGACGGCACTCTTCCGGCGTGTAGCGCGGTTTGCCGAGCTCGTAGCGAAGGTACTTCAGCTCGATCGTGCCGTCGTAGCTCTTAATCGGGAAGATTTCGCGCAGAACGGATTCGAGCCCATGATCCTTGCGCTTTTCGGGCGCAACGTCGTCCTGCAAGAACGCCGCATAGCTGGCGGTCTGGATCTCAGTCAGGTTCGGCATGACGTGTGCTTCGCGTCCACTGCCAAACCGGCGGACTTCGCGGGGGTTCAATCGCCGTTGTGCGGGAATGCCCATATGCCTATATGCTCCGGGGGAAAATCAGACAGCTAGTTTGCCGACGACCGTCCATGCAAGGAAAAGAAACCAACGCGCCGGCAATCGAAGCGCCTGGCGACCACTCGCTCCATCTCGGACACCGCAGACGTAAAAAATAGCGGGCTGTGCGCGCAGTTACACCCCGAGCCAGTCCAGTAGCGGAAAACCGCTGGATGGTTGCGGGGTGTGTATCAAGTCGTGCCTGCCCGCGCCACCGCCGCCAGCAGCGCGGCGATAGCACTTCGGTGAACCAACATGCATCAATCAAAAACTATACGCGATCGAAGCAGGGCAGACTAGCCCTGAGGCCCAATTAGGCCTTGACTTCGACCGTGGCGCCCGAAGCTTCGAGCTCAGCCTTGACCTTGGCGGCCTCTTCCTTCGAGACCTTTTCCTTGATCTTGGCCGGCACGCCTTCGACCAGCTTCTTGGCGTCCATCAGCGAGGCGCCGGTGAGATTCTTCACCACCTTCACCACGTCCAGCTTCTTGTCGCCGAAACCGGTGAGGATGACGTCGAACTCGGTCGGCTCAGCAGCAGCGGCAGCGCCGCCACCACCAGCAGCCGGGCCAGCAACCATCACAGCGCCGCCGGCAGCCGGTTCGATGCCGTAGGCTTCCTTGATGTAGTCGCTCAGTTCCTTTGCCTGCTTCAGGGTGAGGCCGGCAATCTTGTCACCCAAGTCCTTCAGTTCTGCAGCCACTTCGGCCATGGTTCGATCCCTTTCAAAACTCGCAGCCGGTACACTTCCCCAGATGCGCCGGCCGCATCACCGATCTGGAGCTTCTAGTATTCAAGGCCTGGTTACGTCCCAAGGCCAAAATTGGTTGATAATTACCAGCGAAGAACTTGCGCCGAGCGTTATGCCGCCGGAGCGCCCTCTTCGCCTTCTGACTTCTTCTTGAGCTGGCTCTGGAGCAAACCGCCAGGAGCATTGATCTGCGACAGCAGGTTGGCCCCGGGAGCGAGGATTTGTCCGAGCAGGATGCTGATTTGCTCGGTCCGGCTCGGCCACTTGCTGACATCCTCGAGCGCTTCAGGCGTCAGACGCTCGCCGTCCATCACGCCGCCGCGAGCTTCGAGCTTGTCGAACTCCGGCTTCTTCTTGATCTCGACGATCTCTTTGGCAAGCGACACGAAGTCTTCGGCGCCCCAAACGAGCGCGAGACTTCCCTCGCCACCTTCAAACGCCTTGGCCAAAGGCGTGCCTTCGGCGGCCCGGCGGGCGAGGCTGCTCTTCACCACGAGCAAGTTGATGTTCTTGCTACGCAGCTCCTTACGAAGCAGGTAGGTGTTGAGCGAGTTCATGCCGATCACGTTCACGAGCACGGCGTCGTTCACACCGTCGAGCCGACGCTTCAGCTCCGACGTAATCATGTCTTTTAGTTGCTTGCTCATATCGATACGCTCGACTGGACGGACAAATGTTTCAGTGGGCTTCGCAGGCAAATGCGAAGAGCAGGGACAGCTTACAGGGCGACGCGAACCGCAGGGCTCATCGTGCCGCAAACGGCGATGCCTTTGACGTAGTGGCCTTTCACCGCGCTCGGCTTCAGGTGCAAGACGTAGTTGATGAACGTCTCGATGTTGTCCTTCAGTTGATCGGCGCTGAAGCTGAGCTTGCCGACCACCGCGTGAACAATGCCGCCGTTGTCGTTGCGGAACTCGACCTTACCGGCCTTGTATTCCTTGACAACCTTGGCGACGTCGGGAGTGACGGTTCCGGCGCGGGGCGACGGCATCAAACCGCGCGGACCGAGCACCTTACCGAGCGGACCAACGAGGCCCATCATGTCGGGCGACGCGATGCAAACATCGAACTCGGTCCAGCCGTCTTTGATCCGGTTGGCCAGGTCTTCCTGACCGACCGCGTCGGCGCCGGCAGCCTTCGCCGCCTCGGCCAGGTCGCCCTTGGCGAACACGACCACTCGCTGCGTGCGTCCGATACCGTGGGGCAGCACGACCGAGCCGCGGACGATCTGATCGGCCTGCTTCGGATCGACGCCAAGACGCATGTGAATTTCGACCGTCTGGTCGAACTTGGTCGTGGCGAACTTCTTCAGCTTCTCCACTGCGGCGGGCAAGGGGAGAACTTCCTTCTCGTTCACCTGAGCTGCCAGCGAGCGATATCGTTTCGATTGCTTAGCCATCGCTATCCGTCCAATGCCCGCGTTTCAGCGGACCGCTTGTTATCTCTTAGTTTGCCAGCCGCCACCTGTGGGCGAGCGTTGAATTTGAACCACTAGCCTTCGACCACGATCCCCATGGTGCGGGCCGTTCCTTCGATCATGCGGTTGGCATGTTCGATGTCGCGGGCATTCAGGTCTTCGATCTTCTTCTTGCTGATCTCTTCGATCTGAGCGCGAGTGACCTTGCCAACCTTGTCCTTGTTCGGAGCGCCCGAACCCTTGGCGATGCCGGCAGCCATCTTCAGCAGGGCCGAAGCCGGCGGGCTCTTCGTCACGAAGTCGAACGAACGGTCGTTGTAGACCGTCACGACCACGGGAATCGGAATGCCATTGTATTCGCGAGTCCGCTCATTGAACTGCGAAACAAACTGCCCCAGGTTGATGCCGAACTTACCGAGCGAGGTACCAACCGGCGGAGCAGGCGTCGCCTGGCCTCCAGGCACCTGAAACTTTGCCTGGCCGGTCGCCTGTTTTGCTTTTGCCATATCTGTTTATCCCGAAACTAAATGCTTCAGCTTGTTTCACTCTCGCGGCGGCTCCGAGTCTTCCGCCGGCAGACCTAAACCATCTCGATCTGCCAATGCTCCAGCTCGACGGGGGTGGAACGGCCGAAGATATTGATCATCACGGTCACGCGACCGTTGGCCTGATCAATGGCGTCGACATCACCCTCGAAGTTCTGGAAGTAGCCCTCTTTCACTCGCACGCGGTCGCCGGTCTTGAACGGAATCGCCGTCTTGACCGAAACATCCTCGTCGGCGATCACCTTGCTGCTTCGCAAGATCCGCTCGACGTCCTTCGGATCCATGGGCGATGGCTTGCCGCCGGCGCCGGTGAAATCACCGATCCCCGGAGTCTCTCGAACGATGAACCAACTGTCATCGTTGATGGCCATGTTCACCAGGATGTAGCCCGGGTAGATCTTTCGCTTGACCACCCGACGCTTTCCGGTCTTCGTGAACTCAGCGACGTCCTCGGTCGGAACGACGACCTCCTTGAAGTACCGCTCCAAACCGTTCAGCCGGACCTTTCGCAGCAAGGCCTCCTTAATGGAGTCCTCACGATTGACCTGAACCTTCAGGATATACCAATCGAAGCTCAGGTTTTGATCGTCCGCCGACTCGTCGATGAATTCCAGCGGCTCAGCGGGCACGAAAGGCTGATCGTCCTCTTCTTCCTCTTCGTCCGCCGGCTCATCTTCCGCGGCGCCTTCAGCGCTCGCGTCGGCATCGCCGCGATTGGAATCGTGCGAAACCGCCTCGGCGTTGGCCGGTGAGAGATCGGTCAGCATCTCGTCCTGCGGCTCGCGCACCGACGCCTCGGCCTGCTGCTCACCGCCTTCGGTCGAAGCAGACTCCAATTCGGGCTGCGCAGGAGACTGCTGCGGTTCGGCAGGCTGATCGCCTGGCGGATCGAACGAGCTTTCTGGCTCGACAGTCACGTTGCACTCTCCCGATTGAACGTCGCGATTAGCGGCGACACCAACAACTATTTTGTTACCTGCAGGATGTACTTCAGCAAGGCCGACCAAACCGTGTCGTAACCGAACAACACGGTCGTCAGACCGGCAATAAGCACGATCACCACAACCGAACTGCGGACCAACTCCGTCGAAGTCGGCCACGTGACTTTATTCATCTCCGCTTCAACGGCGATGAGAAAGTCCGCAAACGGCGGATAATTCACAATGCGATAGCCGAACCACGCTCCCACGACCAGCACCGCGGCCGGAATGACGTAACGATACGGCATCGACAAATTGCCGACGGTGTACAGCCGATAGGCGCCGATCGCCATGACGATCCAGATGACCAAGCAAGTGACCTGGCGCGCAATGCGCCCTTGGCTTCGCTTGTAAATGCCAACCTGGAGCAGCTCTTGAGCGATCTGACCAAATCCGCTTGCTGCCACCGCTTTATCCTTCGCCATAACGCTAGCCCGCTATCCTTGCGGCCCCGGTCTATTGCCAACGAGCGTCAAAGTTTTCGATCGACTAGCCCACCAAAAACAAATGTCCGCCGACCTGTCGTGCGACGGACAAAAGCAGGGGCGGCAGGAATCGAACCCGCAACCCCCGGTTTTGGAAACCGGTGCTCTGCCAATTGAGCTACACCCCTGCGTGGTGTTGCCACCTATTTGTCGCGGCGAAGCAAGCCTGCTTCGCCTTTACTTTCATCTTCAGGCCCAAACCTGGGCTGTCGCACTACTCGATGATCTTCGTGACGACGCCCGAACCGACGGTGCGGCCACCTTCGCGAATAGCGAAGCGGACGCCATCGTCCATGGCGATCGGCTTGTGCAGCTCGACCGTGAGGCGAACATTGTCGCCCGGCATGCACATTTCGGCGCCAATCAGGTTGGCGGTGCCGGTCACGTCCGTGGTACGGAAGTAGAACTGCGGGCGATAGCCGCTGAAGAACGGCGTGTGACGGCCGCCTTCGTCCTTCGACAAGCAGTACACTTCGGCTTCGAACTTGGTGTGCGGGGTGATCGAGTTCGGCTTGGCGAGCACCTGACCGCGTTCGATGTCTTCGCGCTTGATACCACGCAGAAGGCAGCCGACGTTATCACCCGCGCGACCTTCGGTCATTTCCTTGCGGAACATTTCGACGCCGGTAACGGTCGTCTTGGTCGGCTCCTTGCTCAGGCCGATGACCTGAACTTCGTCGCCCACCTTCACAACGCCACGCTCGATACGACCGGTGGCGACCGTACCACGACCTTCAATCGAGAACACGTCTTCGACCGCCATGAGGAACGGCTTATCCTCTTCGCGCTTCGGCTGCGGAATGAACGAGTCAACCGCATCGAGCAGATCGCTGATGCACTTCGAAGCGACCGGATCGCTCGGGTTCTGGTAGGCCGGCAGGGCCGAACCGCGGATGATCGGGGTGTCGTCGCCCGGGAAGTCGTACTTGTTGAGCAGTTCGCGGATTTCCATTTCGACCAGGTCGAGGAGCTCCGGATCGTCAACGAGGTCAACCTTGTTCAGGAAGACCACGATGGCCGGCACACCCACCTGGCGAGCGAGCAGCACGTGTTCCTTGGTCTGCGGCATCGGGCCGTCAGCAGCCGACACGACCAGGATCGCGCCGTCCATCTGAGCGGCGCCGGTGATCATGTTCTTAATGAAGTCGGCGTGGCCGGGGCAGTCGATGTGGGCGTAGTGACGCTTCTCGGTCTCGTACTCAACGTGAGCAACCGCAATGGTCACCGTCTTCGAGGCATCGCGAACCGTACCACCCTTGGCGATGTCCGCATAAGTCTTGAACTGAGCGAGCCCCTTGGCGGCCTGCACAGCCAGAAGCGCACCCGTGGTGGTCGTTTTGCCGTGGTCAATGTGGCCGATCGTGCCGACGTTGCAGTGCGGCTTGGTCCGCACAAATTGTTCCTTGGCCATTGCTTTCTACACCTGCGTTTTCGTGAAAATCGATGCCTGTAAAGGTGACAAATTCGACTAAGCGCGTCCTACGCACCTATCCAACGAGCTGCTGATGGGACTTGAACCCATGACCTCTTCCTTACCAAGGAAGTGCTCTACCAACTGAGCTACAGCAGCCAATCCATTTCCTGTTGCGATACAACCGCCAGCAGCTCAGCTCAACGAGCCTCACCAGCGCTTAGCGAACCCGCCACAGCGGACCACACCCAGCAACTGAGAGCGGGTGAAGGGAATCGAACCCTCGTCACCTGCTTGGAAGGCAGGAGCTCTACCATTGAGCTACACCCGCATGCCGACGCTTATCTGCTCGCCCTCCGCAGCCCGTCGCCAAGCCAGCAGAAAGCCGTTTTCTCCATACCCAGTGGGGAGTGTAGGATTCGAACCTACGAAGACCGAAGCCAACAGATTTACAGTCTGTCCCCTTTGACCGCTTGGGTAACTCCCCGAAATCTTTTTACGCCGCCGAGCGGCCGGCACACCGACACGACTCGCGCCACGCGAACCAGCACCTCTCACGGCAGAGCCAGCGAAGGGACTTGAACCCATAACCTGCTGATTACAAATCAGCTGCTCTGCCAATTGAGCTACGCTGGCGCTTACGCATGGCTAAACGCGCTGCGTTGAAAACCAGTTAATATAGTGACCCTCAGAAAGTACGCAATACGACTACGGAAAATAATGCAACCACCAGCCCCACCCGCGAGTTAGGACAACCGCCAGGCAAAACGAGTTCGCATTAATCCGATGGCGACCAACCTGCCAAAAAAGCAAGATCAGCCACCCTGCAAGCAGGCGGCTGATCTTCTTGATTTGCAGCTATTCGCGACCAACCGAAACCACTACTCAGGAACTTCGATGTGCTCTTCCTGAGCGGCTTGCCGCAGCTTGTTCAGGGCCCGAGCTTCGATCTGTCGTACGCGTTCCTTCGTCACTCCCAACTCGTGCCCAACCTCTTTCAAGGTCAGCGGTTCGTTCGAGTGATTCAGGCCGAAGCGACTGATGATAATCTTTTGCTCGCGCTCGTCAAGCCGCGACAGGATCCGCTCGACCTGCATCTCGCGCAGGTTCTGAGCATTCTCTTGTCCCAACTCATCGGATCGCTGATCCGCCTTCGCCGAGAACATTTCGTCCTGGCTGGTGCGGAACCGATCACGATGCTTGAATTCGTCCGGAATGGTCCGGGCGAAATTCTTCATAATCGCCCAGCTGGCGTAGGTACTGAACTTATTCCCTCGGGAATAGTCGAATTTCTCAGCAGCCCGGATTAGCGACATATTGCCGTCGCTCACCAGACTGAAGAAATCTTCCGTACCGCTCACGTGCCGCTTGGCGATCGAAACCACCAGCCGCAAGTTTGCCTGGACGATCTGATTCTTGACCTTAACCGCTTCGTCGTAAAGGCTTTCGATCTGGTCCATCTCGCTCGTGCGAGCACGCGCCGGATCGAGCTTTTCGCGGAGCTTCGTCGCCTTGTACTTCAGGAAGTTGAACTTCCTGAACAAGTGGTACTCCTGCTCCCGCGTCAGCAGCGGAACCTCGTACAACGACGCCAAATAGGGGGGCAATCCGCTCGGCCCCCGCGTTTTGCGGGTCGGCGTATCGCTCTCCGGCATCGGCCCCATGATCTCCGCTTCAATCCCCGGCTCCTCAAAGCTGGGGTGATGCATGTAATCGAGCGGCAACTCGAGGATGCGCTTCGCGCGCATCTCGTTGATCACCCGATAGATCGTGGTGCGAGTACGGCAGTACCGCTTGGCGAGCGCCTCGACGCTCTCCCCTCGGCGGAACTGCTGGTACAGCCGCTGCTTCACCTCCTCCGAAAGGGTTCCCGTACGTTCGGGGAACACCGCCTGGTCGGGGTGCTGCTGGTCAAATTGCTTCAACGTATATCGAACAGTTTCGACGCTTCGATTCATATGCTTCGCGATTCGGCGGGCCACTTCCGACGGGCACCCGCCCGCTTGAACCAGCCGACGGGCACGATCGACAATGTCGCGCCGCTCCTCTTCTGTTAACTGACTAAATCGTTCCCCTCGCTTTACCCGCTCGTGGTTCGAATTGACGAACCGCTCCACGCTGCTGCGGAGAAAACCAACGCGCTTGCGCCGACCGTCGTAGATGAACCTCCGGCTGACCAACCCCTGCTCCCGCCAGCGCGAGATGGTCTTGGTCGAGACGTTGAACATCTTGCTGAGCTCTTCCACCGTGTGGACGGGCTCGCCAGCATCCTCTACCGGCAGGTTGGCCGAATCTGACACGTCTTCCACAAAAAGCCGCAGATCGTGGATCGCATCCCGCCCCGAAATGAGGGTCGAGGCGCCAGTCGTCGGCCGGAAATCGGTGATGCGGAAGCACAAATACTCGTAGGTATAGGTGCGGCTCTTATCGAGCTCCGCCAAGAGCCGCTCGGCTCGATTGACCTGCTCGATTTTCTTCTCACGCGGCGCAAACCGGACCTGCTGATCCCGCAGCTGCTTCAGCATGGCATTCTGGTAACCGGTGTGCATGATTCTCTTCCTCTCGTTCCCCGCCTCAGCCGGTGTTCCTTGCGACTCCATCGCCCGGCTGACGCTTGTCCCGTTGCTCGCCCCTCTTGAGCCGAATCGAAGACACTCGAACTACGCCCTACAGTCGCGTCTGGTTCAGGTGCTCAATTGTTCATAACCGTGGCAGTCACGCTGACACAACTGTCTATCAAGCGAATTACGTGCCTTGGGGGCCAGACCAGCCGGGATTGTAGGGACGTAGCCAAAAAAAGTCGCCTACTCACGGCTAGAAGTTCGCGCCCCGCCCAACATTCTTTAGTTACCGGTGGGGAGCGAATCTTTTACACGGGCCGCCGCAACGTCGCAAAGCGTTATCTGGATGAGTTTTAGGATGAGCTGTTTAAAACCAGATTCAGGCGACGGCGTATGCGGCCTTCCCAAATGGGGCAATATCCAGCCTAGCTCACAAACCGGCAGCCGGCTCAATTCCTAAACCGTTGCCCCCGTTGCAGTCGACACAACCGTCAGGGCAGTTGGCAATCTGGCAGCCTACGGTCTCATTTTGATACTCCAATCTCGGAAAGAACCGCCATGCGAGGTTCCGCAAGTCTTCTGAGCCTAGTCGCAGCAGCCCTCACCTTGGCGGCCGCCACCCAACCAGCCCGTGGCTGGGCTGCGGAAGACCGCGTCGATTTATCGCCCCCCAGCCAACCGTTGACGCTCCAGGTTCGAGCCCTGATCGAGGTCCAAGGGGAGCTGAAAACGAACATCGACGGCAAGGAAGTCCGCCGCCTGCCCGTGAAAGTGGCCGCCGAGCAGCAGTACATCGAACGGACCCTCGAAGGTTCCGACGGCGCCATCCGGTATTACAAGACTTCCACCGCCGACATCGAGCTAGGCAAAGCCGAGCTGCGCGAATCGCTCCGCGAGGAAGTCCGCTATCTGGCGCTCACCGAAGACTCCGATCGGCCGACGCTGTTTTCGCCCCACGGAGCGCTGACCCGGGAAGAGCTGGAACTCGTCGAAACGCCTGCGGCGCTACTGCGACTTGTCGATCTGTTGCCGGGCAAGACCGTGTCGGTAGGCGATACCTGGAAGCTTTCAGACGCGATCGTCGCGCGGCTACTCTGCTTGGACGCCGTCCATCAGCAGGACATCGTTTGCAAATTGACGGGGGTAGAGAAGGGAGTGGCTACGGTCTCGATGACCGGCAAGGCTGCCGGCGCCATCGAAGGCGTGTCGTCCGACGTCGAGCTGATCGCCAAGTACAACTTCGACACCCAAAAGCAGGCGGTCACCTGGCTGACGATCGCCCTACGCGAGAACCGCGCGGTTGGCCACGCCCAGCCGGGCTTTGAAACCGTTACGAAACTCCGTTTGGTCGCGGCTCCGGTGGCCAGCGCAGTTGAAGTCAGCGACAAGTCGCTGGCCGACATCTCGCTCGACGCCCAGCCGGGCGACACCTACCTGCAACTGCACTCCGCAAAAGGGGGCTACGAAATTATCCACGACCGCCGCTGGCGCGTGATGGTCGATCGGCACGACGTCGCCGTGATGCGGCTCATCGATCGGGGCGACCTGATTGCCCAGTGCAACGTGTCGAGGCTGCCGCAACTGCCCGCCGGCGAGCAGTTGACGATCGAAGGCTTCCAGGAAGACGTTCGCAAGACGCTCGGAAAGAATTTTGGTCAGATCACCGAAGCCTCGCAGCAACTCACCGAGTCTGGCATTCGCGTGCTGCGGGTCGTCGTGTCGGGTAACGCGTCTGACCTGCCGATTCAGTGGACCTACTACCACCTGTCGGACGATTCGGGCAACCGCGCGTCGCTCGTGCTGACCATCGAAGCCAGCCTGGTGGAACGATTCGCCGCGGTCGATCGGGAACTCATCAGCGGCTTCCGCTTCCTGGCGACGTCCGACAGCGGAAAGACGCCGACCGAAGCGAGCGCTACGGAAAAAGCAGCCAGCAAGCCGGCGAAATCGGCCACGTCGACTCGCTAACGTCGAGCTATGCCGCCGCAGTCGCCAGTTCGCGCAGCGCGGCTAGCAGGGCATCGACGTGCTCGGTCGTGTTGAACGGGCCCAAGCTGGCTCGCACGCAGCCGGCTGGCGCGGTCCCGAGCGCGGCGTGCATCCGGGGCGCACAATGCAGACCGGCCCGGGTTTGGATCGACCACTGCGTGTCGAGCAGCGTAGCCAGCTCTTGCGGGTCCCAGCCTTCCAAATTGAATCCGACAACGCCCACTCGCTGGGCGGCCTCGGCGGGCCCGTAGACGGTCACGCCCGCGACCTCCGCCAATCCAGCCAGCAGCCTGGCCGTTAGCGTCCTCTGGTGACGGGCGATTTCCTCCACGCCTCGACTGAGCAACTCCGCCACGCCGGCCCCAATTCCGGCAATTCCTGGGACGTTCAAGTT
>Ga0180217_1002425_pt1 | contig 17349 bp, 14 predicted proteins | sample eDN3rd37CBELigOP_FD_128521 | JGI IMG/M metagenome (GOLD analysis project Ga0180217, IMG submission 128521) | Enriched Organic Plus compost microbial communities from Emeryville, California, USA - eDNA 3rd pass 37_C BE-Lig OP (version 2) (version 2) ... | reverse complement strand
TCTTTCCCAGGTCGGCGTTAAATAGTAATAGTAAATAGCAACAAAGGAACCTTTAACTATGAGTAATGTACGTTTTGTAAATCCAGATAGTGTGGATAATGAAGTTGAGGAAACTAAAGGCCGAGCACCAAGAACTCTTGATAAGTTCTTAGCTGCGGTAAGAATGGATTCTGAGACTATGGACCTTTATGTTAAGTCATTAGATTCTCATGTAACCATTCAGGAACTGAACTCTCGTCAGATGACAAAGATTAGTCAGTTCCAGCAGGCTGGTAAGTCTGAGTTCGAGATTGCTACAGAAATTGTTGGTAACAGTCTTGTATATCCAGATGTGAACAGTCCTGACGTCATCAATGAGTTTCGTGCAAAGCTAGGTAATGAGGGACTTACACGTAATGAAATTGTGGCGCGGCTCTTTAAGGCTGGTGAAATTCCTCTAATTGCTGAGAAGGTAATGGAACTCAGCGGTGTTGGCGAAGAGGCCATTATTGAAGCAAAAAACTAATTAAGGCAGGTGGAGAGGCAGCTTATCTGGCATTGATCTTTGCTAAGGGAGTTACAGATTTGTATACTTTCTATCAAAGAGGTAATTATGATGAGTTGCCTCCACCTGCATATCCACACTTATGTCGTGCTTTTCATTATGCTGTAGCGTCGTTCTTAGTTGAACAGGAATCTCAAGAGATTGATAAGTTACAGAAAGAAGTTGAAGCACAGAAAAATGCGGCGCGTGGTGGCGCAATGGCGCCAAACGTGCATAGATAGTTTCTTCCCCCGTTAAGGCGAAATATGGCTGAAGTTAGAGCAGTATTTACTCTTACCGATAGAGTATCAACTAGACTTGATAGAATTCATAAAAGGGCTGTTCAAGCTGAACTGTCTCTACAGAAACTTGCTAAGACTCTTAATAAGTTAAATAGAGAAGTTAGAGAATCTATTGTTGCTCTAGAAACCTTAGGTAAGATTAAAGCAAAACCAAAAGTTGATCTGGATATTTCTGCTTATCGTCGTAAGTTCTCTGAAGTTATGGCAATGCAGAAAATTCTAGATAATAGTATTGCCAGTCCTAACGTACATGGGGCAGGAGGCGGAAATCAAGTTGGACGTTACGTTGCGAACAAGAGAGGTATTTTTCTTCCTCGTTCTATGAGTGCAGGTGGAGGTTCTGGTGCTGCCCGTCAGGCACGTCGCCAGCGTACCAGTTTAGAACATTGGTTTTCAAGCAATACTTCTAGTAGTACTTTATCAGGTTATTATCGTTATGGTAGAGCGCATGCGAATCCAAAATCGTATACTCCTGGTATTGCAGATAGGCAAATTCGTGCGGGTTTCGTAACGGCTGTTAGAGAAGCCGCAAATGAGGTTGTGTCTGATGCAGCTGAAAAAGTTCAACGAGATTTTAAGAGGAAAAGAAGTAAGAAAAGTGTAGATCGTACTTTTACTGAAATTCTTTTCGGTATGCAAGATAAGCGACGTAATCCGTTTATGAGAACTGGGCGTCGTAGATGGTATGAGGGAGGTACCGGCGGTTGGTTTAGTGGTGCCTCTCTTGCTGTCCCTCTAACCATATCAGGTGCTCTGTCTACTGGTGTAGGTGGTGCAGGTGCTCTAGGGGCTGGTGCTGCGGCGCTGGCACCGATGCTCGCGGCTCTTGGTGGTCTGGGTGCGGTTCTTGGTGGGACGGCTATTCCGCTAATTGCTGGTACGGTAGAGAAGCAGAAGAATATTGATGCTGCTAAAGAGGCTATTAAGAATGCCGAAACGATGGATGAACTTCGTGAAGCTACGGAGGAACTACGTAAGGCATACGCAGCATTAACTCCAATTGAACGTTCTCTCATTAAGGATACTGAGAGGTTAAAAAATGTTTTTACGGAGTTAACTCGTCCTGTTCGTCAGAATCTTGCTAATATTTATAGTAATTTCACTGGTATGGCTGAAGGTCTTGCACCTACGCTGAGAGGCCCGACGTTTGCTATGGGTCGTGCTGGTGAAGAGATTTCTCGTAGGGCTGCTTCTTTCATGAGTAATCCTCAAGAAATCGCAATGTTAAAGCGTTTTCTTACGCCACTTCCACAGCTAGCGATTGACACTGCTAAGGCTCTTGGCCAGATGGCTATTTGGGTTGAGCGTGTAGTTATTGCTGCAACACCATTAGCGACTTGGATGCTAAAGGGTATTAATGATTACCTTGGTGGTATCGTTCAGAATACTCGTGGTGATGGTATTGATAACTGGGTTAGTGGGTTTGACCGATTCAGAGGCGTTATTGCTAAGTTAGGTCATGCGTTAGATCAAACATTCCAGACTCTTAGTAGAATGTTTGATGATGCTATTCCACTAGTTGAAGAGTTCTTAGATGTTTTTTCAGGTACGTTTCTGGAATCTTTGGAGAAGGTAAATAAAGAAGTATCTAAGGTTGCTGGGCCTGCGGTACTAGGCGCATTAGAAGAAGTACTTAAAACTATTGCAATTCTAGTTCCACCAATTGCTCAAATTATTGCCGGACTAGCTAAAATTGTTGAACAACTTGCGGCAGGATTCAATAAGTTGAATGAGATGACCAATGGTTGGTCTACTTGGTTACTTGTAGGGCTTATTGCTATTTGGGTTGTGTTTAAGAAGATTATTGGTGGTGGTGTAGCTCTTCTTAACTTTATTGATAAAATGAAAAAGTTAAAGGCTCCACTTGCAGGTATCTTTTCAAATGCTCAGGGACCGGCTAAGGTGCTTCTTAATATTGTTAAGGGCATTGCTAAGTTCTTAGGTATTGCTGCTGCTTATTCTTTAATGACTGGCGGTGGTGTTATTGCTAAGGGCGGTAAAGGTGCTAAGGGTGGTACTGCTAAAGGTAGCGGTACTGTAATTGGTCCTAAAGGTCAGCCAATTCCTAATATTGGTGGTACGTCTGGTGGAGGTATGCATATCCCTACCCCACCTATTGTTTCTACACCCAATACGAATCCTTCTACTGGCGGTGGCGGTGGAGGTAGAGGCGGTGTTCTTGGAATGCTAGGTAGGTTTGGCAGTCCACTGGGCATTGGTCTTAGTGCTGCACTTATTGGTGGGTCCATGTTTGGTGTACCTGGTATGGATAAGATTCCTTCTTCTGTTACAAATGTAGCAAATGGCGTTCTTTGGGGTTCGTTATTTGGTCCTATGGGAATGATTGCTGGTGGTGGAGGGATTGGTGCTTATGAGAGTATTAGTCATACTCTTAGAACTGCTCAATCCGGTCAAAATGGTTCATGGTTAAACCCTTTGAACTGGACTGGTAATGTTCTGAATTCATTTAACCCATTTAGCAGTGGTGGTGGGGGAATGAGTGCTTCAGATTCCATGGCTGCACTTCAGAAGATTACTGCTGGTGGTAGAAATGTTTTTGGTGTTACACCTGCTGATCTACTTGCACGTAATAGTGCTAATAGTTCGGCTAATACAACTCCACAGCAACAAGTATTTAATACTACAAATAATAATAGTATTACTGCTCCAATCACAGTTAATGAAGCAACTGATGGAGCGAGAATTGCTAATATGATTACTACTGCAATTGCAAATGCTATATCTAACATGCCACAGTCTGCTGGCTCAAATGGTACAACTGGTACTACTGGTGGTTCTTCTACTGGTACTTCGGTTCCAGATTTTTCATGGTAATTGAGAGGTAGTACATGAATGAGAAAATTAAAGCTGGAATTGGTTTAAAGAATGCTAGAGGTGCACGTTTAGAATATTTACATGGACGTACAGCTACTAATTCTGTTATTACCAGTGGTAAACCTATTTGGTTCCCAGTGGCCCCTAGTACTCTAGGGGTCACTAGTTCCTCTAACTGGAATATTTACAGAGTTACAGACTCTGGTGAATTTGCTAATAGAGGTGGACGAAACTTAAAAATTATCGAAATAGAAACATTTTTACCTCCTTATTACATTCCTGCACTTTGTCAGGGTTTAAGATTTGAAAGTGATTTTCAAGAACCTGAAAAAATTACAAAAAGGTTAGAGGCTATTTGTGATCAACAGCTTATTGTAAGATTTGCTGTTGGTACTACTGGTCCATCAGTTATTATTGATATGCCAGTTCGTCTTACGGAGTTCACTTGGAGTGAGACTTCTAAGATGGTTGGTGCAAGACAAATTTTTTGTAGGCTGGAAGAGTATCGTCATAATCAAGTAATGTATGGTGGTAAAACTGAGATACCTCCTATCCCTAAGAAGTTCCAATTAAGGGAGGGTGAGGACCTTCAGGATGCTGCTCTTCGTATTTATGGAGATATTCGAGCCGCTGAACCTCTGGCAAATGTTAATCGGATTGAAACTGTGTCCAGAAATTCTAGCGCTGCGCGTACTGTTGGCACTAGTGTGGCTGGTGGAGCGAATTCGGCCAGAACCGCTAGCCAGAGGGTAGTACGTGTTATTAATACAGGTAACGTTGCGAGATTTTGGTAATGGCTTCTAGGCGAACAACAGTAGATACATTAAGGGCTGTCCCAATTAATAATAAGTCCTCGAATCCTTCTTATAAGTTTACTGAGGGCGTTAATATTCAGCCACTTGAGTATGGGGTAGTAGATAATATTCGTGTTATTTGTTACCCTTATCGGGAATACAAAGTTGTTGTAGGGCAGTGGTCTGAATCAACTAAAGCAGAGGATCGTGAAACTTCTGTCAATAGATTCTTAAAGTCATTTAGGTGGAGAGAAGAAGCAGAAAGACTCGCTTCAGTTGAAGCTACTTTAGTATTTCATAATGAAGGCGATTTCGCTAGAAAGACTTTAAAGCCAGGTACATGGTTACAAATCCAATATTATAATACTAATATTGGTGCATGGATTGAGTTAGGACCTCAGCTTTATATTTGGGGACGCAGTAGAACTGATTCGGTAAGAAAAGAAGCAGTGGTAACTGCTTTTGATGTTCTATCGTTACTTAATCGTCAGGATGTTCAAAACTGGCAATTTAAATCTGATGACATTAAGCCTAATGGTTGGTATGCTCATGAGATCGCTGAGACAGTCCTTAAGGATTTAGCTTTCCCTGGAACGCTTGCTAAGACTAAACGTCGTATTCCTTATATGTATCTTCAGAATCATAATCCTTTTGAGGTTATTCTGAAGGCTTATACTAGAGATCGGCAATTGTCGAATACTAGATATCGTATTCAAGCGGTTGGTCGTAAGGTAGTAATTGAGCCTTACACTAAGCAGAAAAAGACTTGGAAAATCTCAGCTAGTTCAAATGAGAAGCGTGATGGTGGCTCAATTTTCAATTCTGAATGGGATGAAAGTCTTGATGGTCTGTACACTGAAGTAGTTGTTATTTCTCAGTCAAGTACTACTGAAACTAGTACTACTCCGGTAACAGATCAGGATAGAGCTAACGCCGAAAGGGATGCGGCGAATAACCCAACTACTACGAACCCTGAGACCGGCACACAAACACCACAGTATAGTCAAAATGTAATAATTAATGCCGGTGCACGTGCGGTTTCTCATAGGTATCCTGAGTTTGGTACTATCCGAAATGTAGTTTATCTGGATAAAGAAGTACCATCAGAAGTACTGAAAATATTTGCTAGAAGAGCAGTTACTTATGTAGATAAATTAAATGATGAAATCACTATTACGACTAAAGGTCTTGTGCCTATGCGTGCTGGTGATGCTGTAATCATTGATGATCCTAAAGGGACTACTCTTAGAGGTCAGTTCTTTGTATCTGCCGTAGCGCACAATATTGAGAGTGGTATCCATACTATGGATTTAACTATTTCTCGTGCAGCTATTGTTCCTACATTATATCCAACAAGAGAGGAATTAGTTCCTGCGAATCAGCCTATCGGTATTCAGGATGTACGTGGTCCAGGTGGACTTTCCTGGTTTCCGCCTCTTGGTGGGGCTCAGTATGAGGTTGTAGGTTCTTATGGTGGAAGTAATCATTCTGGGGGTAAGACCTGGATGGATAAGTCGGCGGTGGATGTGAAGCTTGCCCCTGGTTCTCCTATTTTTGCTCCTGTGGGCGGATATGTTGTTTATTCAGGGTATCCTGGGTTAGGTACTGCCCATACTAAGAAAGGTCATGCTGTACTGCTTTCTGCTGGCAGTAGTGGTCCAACTATTTATGTTTCTGGAATGGTTGATCGTGAAGCTGGTGTTGTGAAAGATAGATCCATTAGTAAGGGTGATATTTTAGGTTATGCTGGTTCTGAGCCTATTCATTTCGCTCTTTCTAAGGGTGGTCCAAAAGATTATAAAGCTTCTTTTGGAATTAATCCCACTCCTTATCTTAAGCCCGCCACAAGGGGTACAGCTGGCAGTAATAGTAATAGTAATAGTACCGATTCTCCTGCTAATCCAATGAATGGTCCTACAGCGGATCGTGTTAATGAGTGGATTAAGAAACTTTCACCTAATTCCCCTATGAATGGTATGGGTGAGCATTTTATTAAGCATTGTACTAAAAATAATATTAATGCTGATTTCTTAGTCGCTCTTGGTCAAATGGAGACTGGATTAGGTACTACAGGTCAAGGTAGACCGTATGGAACTACTCCGTATAATGCTTTTGGTTTTGCAAGCAATAATACTTTTTCTGGATATCCGGAAGCTATTAAAAGGGCGGCTGAAGTCCTTAAAAGGTATTATTTTTCAGAAGGAAGATATACTATTGCGACTATTATTGCAAAGTACTCTCCACCAGGGGCAGCCAATGATCCTAATGGTACTAATGCTCAGCATCCATATAATATTGCTAAAGTTATGGAACGTATGGGATACTCTGGCGGAGTCAATATTGACGTTCGGCTTAATCGATAGCCCTTGCATGTCCGTACACAATCTGCTATAATGGTGACATATGGCTATTCTACCTGAAATTACTGATTTCGGAACAGACGCATTTGTTGATGTCTTTCCTGATTTAGAGCAGTTCGAGAGTTCTGAATTAGATGATATTCCTTTTGAGGAAGAACCTCTTCAACCATATGGTATTGATCTTGCTTTCGATTTTTACAAGGGAGACTTATCGGTCTCCCTTGGCGGTGATGTAATTTTTGCAAATGAAAACAGAGCTTTTGAACAATGGGTAAGTGTTGCAATCATTACTCCATATGGTGAAGATGTTATTTTAGGCCATGGTTTTGGTAGTGATATTTTAAGAATTATTCATGATTATAGTGATGTTGGTGCCGAAGATTACCTTATTGGTGAGATTCAGACTAATATCACTCAAGCAATTTTACGTCATGAGCGTGTTGTAGAAGTAGCAGATTTTGTTATTACTCATAATAATAGAATTGGTGCTTATGAGATTGCTTTTACTGTAATCAGAGATGATTCTATGAACTTTAGATTTGAAGGAATTAACATTGCCTAACGATCCATCTTTACTTTTTAGTGACGAATCAGAAGATGAAATTTACGCACGTATTGTTGCAGATTTCGGTGCTCCTCCCGGTGGGCAACCTTTAAATCTACGTCCTGGGAGCAATCTTTGGACCCTATTTAGGCCTCAAGTTCTTGAGCATATCCGTATTAAGGATTTCGCTGAGAAAATTTGCAGGCTTGGGTTTTTACAGTGGTCACAGGGGGATTACCTAGATGCGAAAGCCGCTGAATTCGGTGCAATCCGTAAGGAAGCTACTTTTGCAAGTGTGGTTGTACTATTTGTTGGTGTTGAGGGTACTATTGTCCCTTCAGGTACTATTGTTGCTACTTCAGGTACAAGCGAATTCGATGGTGTGCGTTTTGTTACTCAGGAAACTGTTACTATTCCTGTTTCTGGAGAAGTTGAGGTACCTGCGATTGCGGAAGAGCCAGGTGTTCGTGGTAACGTAAATCCTGGTGATATTAACCAGATTGTAACTGGTATTACAGGGATTTCTTTTGTTACCAATAATGGTCCTGGTCAGGGCGGTCTCGATGTTGAGGATGATGAATCTTTACGTCAGGCTGCACTTGTTCGTGCTAGGTCTATTCCTCAGTCTGGTAATAAGGCGACATATAGAATTATTGCTCAGGATGATCCGGAAGTTGGAACAGTTTATGTCGAGGATTTTTGGGATCAGACAAATGGTCTTAGTGGTAACGGTACAGCCCGTGTAGTTGTTGGTGGTTATAATAATCCATGGGTATCCTCACAGGCTGTTGAAAGATTACAGCAAATCATTGACCCGACAATAAAGGGTATTGCATATTTTGAGAACGAGGCTTGGATTGATGGTGCTCAGGTTCTCGATAATCCCATTGAAGGTTATTCGAGTAGAAAACTTGAGGCTGATGTAAGTTCTACTGAGTCTATGCATCTGAATGGGTCTTGGAATCTGTCAAGTTGGGATAGACCAGAGGACGAAATCTGGTTCTCTATTCGAGTTGATGATGTAGCTGAAATTTCTAATATTTCAAGTATTGAAATTACTTTTGGTCATCCAAGTGGGGTTGCTGAGGCTAATGCTAAGGCAACTTTAAGTAGTGCACAGATTGCAGTTATTGATACTCAAACACTCAATACTGAAGCATTAATTAAATTACCTCGTAGTGCATTTGTTATTACAAATAACACTGAAACATTTTCTTGGGGCAATATTGGAGTAATTGAATTTACTCTAAATACTAATAGTAATGGTCCCGCTACAGTTGTGTTTGATGGACTTAGGGTTAGAAGAGATAAAGGTGACTTTCTTGATGGACAGGCACCTATAGGTATTCAGATTCTAGTACGCTCTGCTCGTGCTCTTTTCTTCGATCTTGATGCTGAAGTGGAGCTAGCGCCTGGACAGGTTCTATTTGATGTCGAAAGTGCGATTGATTTGGCTATTAGAGAATACTTCAATCAGGTAACACCTGGTGGTATAGTACGAATTTCAGAGATTGCTAATGCAATTCATGATACTGTTGGTGTAGTTGATTATGGAAATATTTCTATTTCCAATTCGTTTTATGGAACTTATTCAACTAACTTTACATTAGCCCCAGATCAACGTCCGGTACTAAATACAATGATGTTAACGCAGGTTTAAATGGCTTATTCTCCAGTAGCTACAATTTCATTTGATGTTCCAGAGACTAACCCATTAAAGACGTTCACCATGAATCCTTTTTGGAATCCTACATCTCCTGGTAATGGGAGACTATGGGTTTCAGGTTATCAAGGACCTACTCCATTTGAAACAGTAGAGATTTACTATTTCATTAATGGTGTAGAATACTTTGGTACAGTTACTGAAGTGGATAAGTCTTGGGGATTCTTCATTACAGGAGATTCCCCATCCCCTTGGGGAACGGTGGATGTTACAGAAGTTTTTGAGGAATCTGATTATTACTACACTTACCAGGTGGAAGAATTACCTAGCATTGTGAAGCTTAATGGTGAAGTAATTCCTAAAGTTTTAACAGTTAGTGATTTTACTGATTCACCTGCGTGGGCGTATGATTCTGTATCACAGATTCTTTACTTTAAGAACTTTGAAGGTTTCCCAATTGATACAGTACAGGCGATTATTGATCCCGTGTTCTTACAAGGCGAGAATTACAGTATCAGAATTGAGGCTCGTACTTCTTTAGAGACTGTGGAACTAATTGATGAAACAATCATGTGGCCATATCAGGTACGTGATTATGTGACTAGATACCTTAAGTATCTATTACCTACTTACGCTAAAGATTCACCTGCTATGCGTAAGATTTACACTGTACTTGCTAAGCAGGCAGCAGATAGGTTAATTTGGTTTGATGATGTAGTTTCACAATTTTTCATTGATTTTACCACATGGAGTATTGATATGTGGGAAGATCAAGTTGGAGCATTAACTGTTCCAAGCGTACATCTGGATCAACGTAAAGCGCTTGTTAAATCTAGACGTTTGATTAGTTCGTCTAGAAAAGAGTTTTATGACGCACTTCTTGCTGTTTCACCTAATATCTCTGTTTCTCATGATTATGATAGTTATAGAGTAGATATCAAGCTAAGTGGTGCTCCAAATCCTGCACTGAGAAGAGCTTTGGAAAAAGTTATTCAAGAAAAGAAACCAGTAGGTATTCGTGTAGTTGTAAGTTATAGCCAGTTCATTGCTGGTATTTCTCTAGCAGGGGATAGTCTATAAATGGCAGATGATAAACAAATTGATTTCGTAGACGGTGTTACTCCTGTTATGGCCAGATGGCTTGATACTATGCAGGAGTGGCAGCAGGGAGGTGCCTGGAATCTAAAGGTCCAGATTTCAGGGATGAGTGTTGTTGTACCAGCCGGTGTGTTAGAAAACACTGTGGGATTAATTATTAAGGGCAAGATGAGGTATATCACTTCACCTGTAAGTGTTAATCTCAGTGGTTTAACAAACGGTACTGTCTCTGTTTATGCAGTTGCGCAAGATAATGATGATACTCCGTCATTTTATCTTGAAGCGTATAACAACCCAACAACACCAACTGCAACATATTATCGTAAAATTGCAGAAGTTACTAAAGGCACTAGCTCAGTAACTAATTTAGTTGTTCCGTCAAGTCTTATTACGACTACAGAGAGTATTCAGGACGGGGCGGTTACGGCTCCTAAAATTAATAATGCTTTGAAACCCAGTGCAGGTGCAGCAACGGGAACGGAAGCCCTCAGAGCCCTGGGAACAGGCGCAAATCACGCTTTTCAAGGATCGGCAGGTGTCGCGCTACAAAACTGGTTTAGTAGTTCCACTTACCCTGTACCGTTGTATACATATGGTCCTCTAACTAACCCAATTGTCATTAATGGTGGTTGGAATGTGGATACAGTATTTCTTTACGGAGCTCAGGGTCCATCACCTGTTCAAGGTAAAACTTGGAGATTACGACTGTTTGTATGTGGGCATTGGTTTGGTAACGGCAATGTCGGTAACTTAACAATCCGGCTTGCTTCTGATCCTGTTGCTGGTACTGGAATTGTTCATCAAGCGGGTACTAGTTTCGGATCGGGTAGTGAGATTTGGACTATTACGACTTCTTATACTACCAATGTGGATAGACAGTTGTTACAGTTCGGTCACTTAGCTAACATGGCTGGTGGTGGCGGTGGTGCCCAACTTCACATTCAAGGTATTATAATTGAAGGCTATCTCGCTTAGGATATTGGAATAGAATGAATGAACAAAGATCCAAATTTCTGGCGCCCACGGCCATGGATAGCCTTCACAACGATCATAACCTTTTTACTCGGGATTTATTGCTCTATAGTGGAAATTCATTCCGCAGTAATAAGGCCAGATCGTCCTTTGTTTTGCCTATTCTTGCTTGGGCTTGTGCCGATTACGCTCTTACTAGAACGCTGGCGGCGATAAAGCAACATGGCGCTACTATAGTCGGGATTATTCAAATAATTGCTATTTGTATTTATTTATTCCTGGCATTCATTTAAATAAGGTAGTATACATATGACAGTTGTCGTCCGTAAAAAACATATAAGAAATGCTATTATTGTAGGTACTTTTCTCTTTGTAATGCTTTTTGTTGGTATGTATTTGAGTATTAATGCTATTCAAGCAGATCAGAGAAATAAACTAGTAGCAGTTCAGAAAGCTTCTTGTGAGCGAGGCAATGTACTTCGTTCTCAGCAGGGATCAAGTAATCTTGTCGTTAAGTCTACTCTTAGTGATCTTTCCGTTTGGATTAAGTTATCTTCTGATAGACATAAAAGACTAGGTGAATTTGAGTTAGCAAGTAATGGATATCGGGTTGCGCAAAATTTACAGGATTTTGCTAGTAGTATTAAGCCTCTACCATTACGTGACTGTAATCAAGAGTATGGAGAATTAGATTAATGTCAAAGGGACTACTGGTTGTTAAGGAAGCCATTAAATCTTTAGGCACTAAAGAAGTGCCTTTAGGCTCTAATCAGGGTGTTGGCTTCATTAACGACGCACAGAAGTTTTGGAACATGGGTCCCGGTACTGTTTATGGTCCTCAGCCTTGGTGCGGTATGGCTGTGGATAAGTGGTTCCGGGATGCCAGTGTAGATGATGAGAATATTCCTCACCCTGCTGTTGCTCAGATGTGCGCAAACGCTGATGCGAAGGGCGGCAAATATCCAAAATCAGGTGAACGTGTTCCTCCTGGGTCTATTATTATGAAGTGTGGTATTCACACTGAGATTGTAGAAGAGGATACAGGTGACGGTTACTTAAATTGTATTGGCGGTAACACTGATAATATGGTTAAGCGCACTCGACGTAAAAAGAGTGAGTGGCGTGTTTGTGTTCCTGATGCAGTTCGGGAGCCAGTTCCGGTTAAAACTAAAACCATTTATTGGTTCGAGGACCTTCGTAAGAAACCGGATAAAAAGGGTCCATGGAGGGTAAGAGCAAATCGTGAGCGTGTAATTAAGAAGCTTCCAGCCGAAATTCAGAAGAGAGTACGTCGTATTCGTATCGGTAAGGAGGGTTCAAAGAACGCTAAATATGCTTTTGAAATTATCCCTGTTGGTGGTGCTAAAACCTGGGAGTTCGGTCCATGGGATAGTCGTGAAGTTCGTGAGGCTGAACTTGCTAAGTACGAAAAGGCTAATGGATACAAAGTACGTCGTCGTGCTAAAGTTGTCCCAGCGTAAACAAAGGATTATTTAATATGTCAGATAAAATTGCAGAGGTTAAAGGGAAGCCTACTTGGAGATTTCTAAGTATTTCAATCGCTTCTGCGTTTGTTGCCTCCTTCATTCCAATCATTACTGAATTTGCAAATAGCGGCGATCTACCTACCAAAGAGGCTTTTATTACCGTACTACTAGGTGGGCTTATTGCTGTTGTACGTTTAGTTCAGGACTATGTAAACAAGAAGTATGTTGTTGGTCCTATGGTGAAAATGACTCAATACGCTAACAGTCAGTTAGAACTAACCAAGGATGGCGAGCTTATTAGTACACTTGACCCTCTTGTCATTGAGAATGAGTTCCTTTCTGATGATGAAATTAATAGCGTTTATGACGAGGCCCCAACAGAGCCAACTGACTTTCATCCTGAAAATCTATCTAAGTAAGTAAGAAACATGGCCCTAACTCCTTTAAATTGGAATATAGTAAGGGACCACTTTACACGGCCGGATGATAAAGTATCATCTGGCCGTCAGTGGTTGAACACTCAATTATTTTCAAATACTCCCACAAACCTGGCTACTAAATCAGAAACGTTAGTAGCAGATTTTGGCCTGCCCGTATATGATAATGGAATTGGGCCTAGTAATATTTCGGATAAGTGGAGTACGACTAAAATTGTTACTGGCGATGATGGCATCATTAGAGTTAATAATGTACTTGTATCTGATGATGATGGCGAAGCAAGTGCTGTAACGCTTACATCAGAGTCCGGTAAGGACACCATTGGTATTTCAGGTTATTTAAAGTTTGAGGCAGGCGGTGGATGGATTCATTCTCCATTTGTGGCTTCCCTTTTTCTTCTTACTGACACTACTACTAATGCCGTCGATGGGTATGAGTTAGAGTTTGAAAATACGATTGAGGCAAACCCTGACGTAGTAACTCTTTATAGAGTTACTAATGGGTCAAGAACTTTATTAGCAACTGAGGATTTAGATAGTTATACGTACGGTCCTGGCACTACTTTAAAGTTAGAAATTGATAATGACGGAGAAATCCGTGTTTATGTAACTAATTTTTCCGGTAGTTTTATTGATGCCATAATTACGGAGAATGATACAACTCATACTGGTAGTTTTTATGGGGGTATTAGGGTTCCGGATGAATTTATCGGATTTAGCAATATTCGATTTGGCGGTTATAATGCTTCGGATTTAGAGCCAACTTACAGTGGTGTGACTAAGTACGCTACGCCTAATGGTCCTGCCAGGGCAGCTATTATTGTAGATAGTGGTGAAATCTCTGCTGGTAGTAGAACTAGTATCTTCTTAGTAACTAATTATGGTACATCTAATATCTTTGGATATGAACTTAGATACACAGAATCAGATTCAGCTTTATCAGTCTATAGATGGAATAATGGTGTACCAACTCAGTTAGCTACAGAAACAGTAGATTTTGAAAATTACTTCAATATTCTTGATATGATTGTCGAGAATGGAGTTATTAGTGTATACGGTGATCCTTACGATCCTCCCGTAATTGAAGTTAATGATTCTACGTTTACTGGTGGATTTTATACTGCTATCTTAACAAATGATATCGGCGTAAGAATGCGTTATCTATATTTCGGTCCACCAACTGATACTTACTCTACTTATTTCCAGGAAGAGTTTAGTTCGGAGACATTAAATACTAATCCTTTGTATTGGTCACTTATTGATAGAGATTACATGAATATCTCTCCGAATGGTATCAATACGAGTAAGGTGACAAATTTTAGTGGTCGCAGAGTTTACGAAATCGGTGTAACTCCGACTGACAGTAATGTTGCTTGGTCGGCTCCACGGTTAAATAAGCTATTAGATATAAGTGACCCTAAGGCTCGTGCAGTGAAGATTACCATGACCACTCCAGCTGCTTCAGTCTACACTGGAGCACGTGTGGGACTATCCACGAATACTTTGGTGTATGACCCTAGCCCTCCTAATGGTATTGGTACGTTATGGGTTCCTTATCCAAGTGATGAACTGTATCCTGGTATGGTTTTCCCGGCAGAAGATGAGTTTGATTATTCAACTATTTTTGTCGAATTTACTAATTCAACTTGTAATATTAAAGCTCAAAAGTTTTTCGACCATTCAGAAATTCTTATTCAGACTTTTCCAGTTGCTGCGAATAAAACTATTGATGTATGGTTTGAAATCAACTCTAAAGTAATTCGTATTCTGGTTGATAATCAAGAAGTTCTATTTAATGGCAGTATTGTTGGTTATGCTCCTGATATCGATCTTTTATTTGATCCGAACATGGCAGTGGTAACTAATGTTTGGTCAGCACAAAATGGTTTAAATGCATCTTTTAAAATCCATGAGATTCTAGCGTTTCAAAGTATTCCAGAAATTCCTGTTAATGTAAAAGCAGAAGTAATTAGCATTAGCACTATTATGTATTCTATGGACCCCGCTAATCCTGATGAATTTGTACATACATATAAGTATACTATCGTAGATACGCCTTATGTGTATGAGAATCCAACCCCTGTTCAAACAGGGGATATGCTACCAGCTGGTACATATGATTTGGAAGCGGTAACTATTAACCCAAGTCCTTTCTGGTATCTTGGGCCGGATTACGATGGAGACGAAATTTAATGGCCTATACTGACGATTATGGGATTGATTTCGAGAATCTTCCTAGCACAACAACCCCATTAACTGCGGCTAATATGAATAAGCTACAGAATGATTTAGCTGACTATGCCGACAGTGTTTTCGTCTCCACCCCTTACATTCCAAATGATCCTGATGTTGGGGAGATTGTATTTTACAGTCACCCCAGCACCGATCATCCTTGGTTAATGAGGTTCAGCCATACAGTAGGTACTAGTCCTGTTTATAATGTATGGTCAGTTTTAACGCCATCAACTAAAGTAATTGATGGTGGTAGTACAGTCGTATCGACTACCCCAAGTACAAATTTAAGTCCGGCTATTACTTTCCCTTTTCCAGGTAAATATGATGTATCGTTAAAAATTATTGCGAGTTCTGGCGCAAACAATCAGGCGCTGAATTACGGACTTTCTATTAATCCAAGTACTGCACGCATTATTAACAGTCTTCATTTACCTATTAGTACGCTAGCTTATAGTACATACGATAATGGAACATTTAATATTGCTGTAAGTGACCCATTAACTGCATCTATTGTAGCAACCAGTATTATCTCTAGCTCAATTAATATTATATCGTTTCAAGTAGGCTATTTACCTAGGTTAATTCATGTGGAGAAAACTTAATGTATTCCGATACATTAGGAATTGAATTTAAAGATTATCCCAATAAGGATACTCCGTTAAATTCTACAAATTTAAATAAACTACAAAATGACTTAGCATTTTATATGGATAAAAGATTTATTGTTACTCCATATTTTCCAAATGATCCTGAATTTGGAGACGTCATTTTTTATACACAATACGATATTGATACTCCTTGGTTGTTACGATACGTTACAACAGAATCTTTCGGAGGAGTTCAATATAATAGGTGGGCAGTATTATTTGATTATCACCATACATTAATTAATCAAGTAATTAGTTTACCTAATAATGTTAATCAATGGTTAAGTACACCAGCAACAATACCATTTTATGGAAAATATAAGTTTACCGTATCTTTTAAAGTTAGTTCAACCCCATCGAATTTTTCCTATTACGCTGGTATATTGGACCTGAACCCCCAGGATTCCCTGAGATATCCAGTTTTTAGTGGGGATTGGTGGTTAACCAGTCATAAAGAGTTCACTTATTTTAATTGGACTCCTTCTTTTTCTACTAGATCCGTAGATATGTGGATCGGCGGTTCAGCAGGAGGCTCTACTACTGCTACAAATCTAACTTATATTTTTGAATATCAACCTCTGTATATTTACGTACAAAAAACTTAAAGGCTGATTATGGCAGCACATCCTTTAGACTTTCCATTACTAGATAATTATAATAGAACTAACACAGGTCCCCCAGCAGGTCCTATTTGGGCTAATGGGACTTTCTGGGGTGATTCATCAGGCTTACGAGTTGTTAGCAATCAGTTAGCTACATCTGGTAGTGGGTATAGGTGTGATTACACTACAAGAAGTTATAGCAGATCAAATGCGGTAGGACATCGTTTTAAAGTAGCTACACCGGGTACTGGTACTACTATTGCTTGGTTACTTGCAACTACTTCTCCTAACGGTTATGCACTTCGTTATGATGGGGCTGGTTCTAATGAACTTTTACGTTATTCCGGGGGTTCATCAACCTGGCTAGGAGGTTGGACAGGTACATGGTCCGCAAACGATGAATTTTGTATTATTGCAGATAATGATTCACATGTAACCGTTTGGTCAAAATCTTCAGCAGGAGAGTGGACCAAAAGAGTTGATGTAACTGACAATACATACAATACAACATTCCAGATTGCTTATACAATCAATGACACTACGATTCGTCTTGATGATCTATATGGTGGTGCGCCAAAGTTAAATAGTCTTATTGCAGATTTCGAGTCATTTGACGCTAACACTAATCCTAGTGGTGTCGCAACCTCTGGAACTTCATGGCATCGAGTAAATACGAACAGAACATTAATTGTTACGGATCATAAGAATCCTAGGAGAGGCACAAGAAGTTGTTGGATTGAACGTCAAGCCGGTGATATTCCAAACCCACCGAATAACGGTAATCGTACAGAGTTTTACGACGGTCGTGCTGTACTAGAAAATTCTAACATTGACCATGACGCCTATTACG
>Ga0180217_1002421_pt1 | contig 17383 bp, 20 predicted proteins | sample eDN3rd37CBELigOP_FD_128521 | JGI IMG/M metagenome (GOLD analysis project Ga0180217, IMG submission 128521) | Enriched Organic Plus compost microbial communities from Emeryville, California, USA - eDNA 3rd pass 37_C BE-Lig OP (version 2) (version 2) ... | reverse complement strand
TCTGATCCGCGGCATCCGCTTCATGCTGTATGACCAGGGCTACACCATCAAGGGCGTGCAGAAGATCCTGCGCGAGAATGGCCCGCAGTTCGTCGTGGCACTCGGTCGTGGCGAAGTGGCCGAGGTCGAGGCCATGAACCAGATGAAAGCCGCGGAATCTGCTGCGAACGCGCCGCACCCGGCGGAAGTCGAGGACCTCGTTGGTCAGGCAAAAAAGCCGGCGCGCCGTTTCTTTGGCCTTGGTTCCGCACGGGAAGACGAAGGCCAGGGCGAGGGCGGTTCGCTGTCACGTGAGAACCGCGCTCTGCTGCAGGAAACGCTCTTCGATCTTCTTGAGTGCAAGCGCCTGCTCGATCAGGTGCGCTAACTGAGAAGCCCTGTTGCGAATGGCAGCAGGGCTCGTCGTGTTCCTTGGCTAGAGCAATTCGCGAACGACGTCCGCAGGACGGCAGAGGCGTGTGCCGCGCGGTGATTCCACAATCGGGCGTTCGATCAGAATGGGATGCTCGACCATGAAGTCGACCAGCTGGTCATCCGTCCATTTTTTGTCATCGAGCCCCAGCTCCTCGTAGGGCGTGCCCTTCTTCCGCAACAGCTCGCGTGGTGTCATCTTCATCGCCTTCAGGAGTTCCACGAGCTTCCCGCGTGAGGGTGGGTTCTTCAGGTACTCAATGACGACCGGTTCTGTACCGCTCTCACGGATCATCGCGAGAACGTTGCGGGAGGTCCCGCATTTCGGGTTGTGGTAGATCGTGATGCTCATTCGATACGTCCGTGACCTTCTGTTTGCAGCTTGCCCGTGGAAACCACTTTAAGCGGTTCACCTAAATCTCGGCGTTTATTGGAACACCTTTGTAGCTTCCGAGTTCGGTCGGCAAGAGAAACAGGGAGAACCCATGATGAAACGCATTCTTCTGACGGCCGGTCTTGTTGCTTTCGCTGGTTACGCAGTTGCCCAGACAACGGTCGTCGTGTCTCCGGAGCAGGAAACCGTCATCCGTGAGTATGTAGTGACGCATCAGCCTGCACCGGTCGAGGTGCCAGCCGATCTCACGCTTGAGGTCGGAACTGCCCTGCCTGAGACCATAGAACTGCAGCCGCTTGAAGCTCCGAACCTTGACGTTCAGTACCGTTACTTCGTTGTGGATGGTCGCACCGTCCTGGTGGAGCCGGAAACCCGCAAGATCATCCATATCATCCAGTAATACGGGTAATCGCCAGGAAAAGCGCCGCGCAGTCATGTGCGGCGTTTTTCAATTGCAGGCGGAGATTTCAACGGGGTCGCCTGCCTGCTCACCGACATCGAGGCAGGTATCGCCTGCGCATATTCGCCAGCCGCTGCCTGTCATACCGGAGGCTGCCAGCACGAGTGTCTCCTGAGCCGGAAACTTCGGTCTGTAGGTCCACCAGCCATCAATGAGTTCAGAGCCCTCTGGTGGCTCCATTCCAGCTCCTGATCCCTTTACACGGGCTTCAACCAGAACGAGCCCTGTGCCGGTGAGCTGCCAGTTCTCCCGCCATTCCGTCTTCTGCACCGAATGGGTCCAGGACAGAGAGAAGGCCGAGGCCGCCAGCACGGTCATCCTGCCTGCAGCGAGAATACAAAGGGCGGACATGGGGGCTGCTATCGAGCGGCGAGCGCAGCGGCCTGCCTGCGGCTGCGCCACCAGTGAATGCCCATGATCAGGATGCCGAGAAGCCAGCCTGTTTCATCGGTAAGCGGCAGAGCGAGGACCAGGAGAACGCCTGCTGCAAAGCAGCCGATCCGTTCCCACCATAGCGCGGGTGACACGAGGAATCCGACGACGGCTACGCCCCAAAGGCCGATGCTGAAGCAGGCCTTCAGGAACAGGTAGGCCACTTCGCCCCAGTATCCGATGTAGCCGGAGAGTGCGCCCGGATCCTGCAGCATCAGGGCCGGGGTATAGACCGCCATGAACGGCACGAGGAATCCGGCAGTGGCAAGCTTCACAGCCTGGATGGAGATCTTGAGGCCCGACGTCTTGGCCATGGGAGCAGCTGCAAAGCAGGCGAGCGCCACCGGCGGCGTCAGGTCCGCCATGATGCCGAAATAGAAGACGAACATGTGGCTCACCAGCAGCGGCACGCCGAGCTCCAGCAGGGCAGGGCCAGCAAGCGACGAGGTAATGATGTAGTTCGGGATGGTGGGAATGCCCATCCCCAGCACGAGGCAGGTGATCATCGTCAGAACGAGCGACAGGAACAGGTTGTCCTTGCCGATGCTGATCACCCAGCCGATGAAGGTGGAGGCGATGCCTGTGAGCGTCAGCGTGCCGATGACAATGCCCACGATCGCGCAGGCGATGCCGACGGGCAGGGCGTTCTTGGCACCCTCTGCCATGCTGTCACGGCAGAGGGCCAGCGTCTCCCGGCCACCTTTCGCGAAAATGCAGCCGATGATCATCAGGCCGATGAGAGCCACGAGGACATTGACGCCATAGCGCGTGAACATGGCCGCGGTGAGCCCGACAATGATCCAGAAGACAACGCGGAACGCCATTGGACCAATCATGGCCGCGAGCGGTGTGCCCAGGATCAGCACAATGATCAGGGCCAGGCCCATTGTGCCAGCGAAGATCGGTGTGTAACCCGCGAAAAGGAGATAGACGAGTGCTGCCAGTGGCAGCACCAGCGGCCAGTGCTGGCGCAACGCTGCCCACGGATTGGGAAGCTTTGAGCGGTCCATGCCGCCGAGACCCGCCTTTCCGGCCTCCAGATAGACCATCCAGAAGCAGGTGGCGAAGAAGAGTATGGCGGGGATGAGCGCTGCCTTCACCACTTCCACGTAGGGCACGTTCAGCGTCTCGGCCATGATGAAGGCCACGGCGCCCATGACCGGCGGCATGATCTGCCCGCCCATGGACGATGTTGCTTCCACACCACCGGCGAAGGCGGAGCGAAAACCGAAGCGCTTCATCAGCGGAATGGTGAACTGACCGGAGGCAACGACATTTGCCACGCCCGAGCCTGAGATTGTGCCCATGAGAGCGGAGGACATGACGCAGACCTGCGCCGGTCCGCCTCGCCAGCCGCCGACGAGGCCAAGGGCGAAATCGTTGAAGAGGGCCAGCATTCCGGCGCGTTCAAGGAAGGCGGCGAAGACCACGAAGATGAAGATATAGCTTGCCGAAACGTAGATCGGTGTGCCGTAGATACCCTCAGTGCCGAAGCCGAAATGCTCGATGATCTGCGCCACGTCGTAGCCCCGGTGGATAAAGGGCGGCGGCAGGTGGTTGCCGAAGAAGCAGTAGGCGAGAAAGAGGCCGGCGATGATGGTGAGCGGCCAGCCCATCAGGCGGCGCGCGCCCTCGAAGACCAGAGCGATGACCAGCGACCCGACGATCAGATCCGGCATCGTGTGAAAACCGGAGCGCATGATCAGGTCCTTGTAGAAGACCCAGTTATAGACGCCCGTCATGAAACCCAGGATGCCGAGAGACCAGAACCAGATTTTTCCGTAAGCGGTCTTTGCCACCAGATTGCCGAAGAGGGCGAAGCCCAGCAGCAGAAGAAAGCCCACGTGCATGGCCCGGATAACCTGGCTGGGCAGCGTCCCGTAGGCCGCTGCCCAGAGCTGGAATGCGGTGAATGCAAAAGCGATCCAGAAGGCAGCTCGGCCGGGCAGTCCGTCGCCAAACCCGGACGGAAGACCTTCAATCATTTCCTCCGCGCTATCCTGCGGGATGATGGATGATTCCGGTTTGCCAGATGTGGTCATGGTCGCTCTCCCGCAAGGCAGACTTTCTGACCAGCCACAGACTGGCCATGCAAATTATCCAGGTGCCCCGAGCCAATTGAACATTGTCGGCTGGTGGCACGCGGTACAGCTGCAATGAAGAGAACGCCCCTGGCCAGGGGCGTTCCGCGATGGTGGGACTACTTGAGGATGCCGGCTTCGCGATAATAGCGCTCTGCTCCCGGATGGAGCGGCACGGGCATGCCGTCCAGCGCCTTCGCGGGATCGATTGCCTTCGCTGCCGCGTGCGCTGCCGCCAGCTGGGGCAGGTTTTCGAAGAGCAGCTTGGTCATCTGGTAGGCGGTTTCTTCCGGCACGCCGTCATGTGTGATCAGGAAGTTGCCGACCGCTGCGGTCTCGACGTCCGCGGTCTGGCCATCATAGGTGCCAGCAGGAATAACTGCGGCGATATAAGGCGCCCCGATCTTCTCCACGATATCCTTGGGAACAGCTACGACATTGATCGCCTGGGTCGTTGCCAGATCGCGGATGGAGGCGACGCCAAGGCCGGCCGACTGAAGTGTTGCATCAAGCTGGCGGTTCTTGATCAGCTCCACCGATTCCGCAAAGGGCAGATACTCGATCTTGCCAAGGTCGTCATACTTCATTCCGGCCGCGGCGAAGATGGCGCGGGCGTTGAGCTCGGTGCCGGATGCTGGAGCGCCAACCGAGAGGCTCTTCCCCTTCAGATCAGCCAGGGTCTTGATACCGGATTCCTGGCTGGCGACGACCTGGATAAAGTTCGGATAGATGGCGGCGATGCCCCGCAGCTTGTCCAGCGCTTGCGGGAAGCCTGCTTCCTTGTTGCCCTTCACGGCCTCCTGGACAGAATCGCCCAGCGAGAAGGCGATCTCGCCCTTGCCCTGCTGCAACAGGTTGAGGTTTTCGACAGAGGCCTTGGTTGCCTGCACCTGGGTGCGGGAGCCTTCAATCCCCTTCGCATAAATTTCGGAAAGCGCGACACCAAGCGGATAGTAGACGCCGGAGGTGCCGCCGGTCAGTACGTTTATGAACTGCTGTGCCTGCGCACCAGCAACCGGCATGAAAATCGAGAGGGCCGCAGTTGCCCCTATAATTACGCGCCGCGAAAATGCGATCATACTGTCCTCCCTAAACACTGGATGTTGAGTTTAGCTATCATGGTTGAAAACGAAAAGACCTTAAACGCTTTCCCGAAGATCTCTGGACAGTTTAGGCTTCCATGCAGGGGATACCATTGAGACTATTGGTGTATCTACCGTTTACATGAATCCTCACCGGGTCTCGGTCGTGTCTCGTTATCCATGAAACATCTTTCACGTCTGTTGGTTGTCCATGTTGATCAGTGATAGCATTTCATGCTCTCCCTCCAGAGGAAGTCCGATGATCACAGTCAATTTCTTCAGACCGCGTCTTTCCCGTCCCTGGACATTCCTGCGCAGGAAACAGGGTCCGAAGGTGGTCTGCCTGTTCTCCTACCGATACGACAAGGATCTGGTGCCGGATCTGCTGGAGAATGTTGCGCCATTTACCGACGGATGGATCAGCTGGGACGATACGGCTCGAAAATCTCTTTGGTACCATGAAGGGGACGTCAGAAGGGCACTGGTGGAGGCTGCGCGGCAAAATGGAGCCGACTGGGTGCTCTGCATGGACCCTGACGAACGTCTTGATGATGGCGCAAGGGAAAAGATCCGCGAACTGTCACTTGGGGACCGCTGGACCATCTGGGGTGTCCGAGTCCGGGAACTGTTTGCGCCAGACCAATACAGGGTGGACGGCATATGGGGAGGCAAACATGGCTATCGCCTCTTTGCCCTCAACGACGGGCAGGAATTCATGAACAACAACGTTCATTCCGGATGGTATCCCCTCAATCCCGAATATTCGATGCAGATCGCTGACATCAATCTCTACCATCTCAAGATGATCTACCCCGAGAACCGCAAGGCACGCGCGGAGCTGTACAAGAAGATCGACACGACAGGCGTTCAGGAGATCGGATACGACTATCTCGCGGACGAAACTGATATGATCCTCGAGACCATTCCTGCTGACCGAATGTACAGTCCGTTCCGGGCAGCACCCCCGCCGATCAAAGTTCCCGTGCTTGCGGATTGATTGCGGGCGCAACCTGCCACTGGAATGCATTCGCGCGAATGCCATGACCCGGCTGACATGCCGGATCATGCGTTGGAAGATGTCGGATGAAGGTCAGAGCTGCTAACCGGTCTACTCCGCCGGTTCCGTCTCGCCGCCGCCGTCTAACCAGTCCTTGAAGCCGCCAAGGTTGTAGACCTTCTCATAGCCCATATCCTTGAGCACCTTGCCGCTCAGGGCCGAACGCCCGCCGGAGGCGCAATAGAGGATGATGGGACGATCGCGGCGGAACTCTGCGTTGTGGTAGGGTGTCTCGGGATCGGCGCGAAACTCCAGCATCCCGCGCGAAACGTTGAGTGCTCCCTTGACCTTGCCGCTCGCCTGCACCTCGGGTGCGTCACGAACATCCACGACAAGCGCGCCGGTTTCCTCGATAAGTTTCCTTGCTTCGTCTGGGGTGATCTTCGGCACTGCAGCATTCGCTGCTGCCATCAGCTCTTTCACACTGGCTGCCATTTCTTTCCCTCCGGAATGGTTCACCCGCTCCGCTCAAGATTAGCACGTAGATCCAGGGAAGGGCAGTTCGCCATTTGATGGAAGTCCGGAGCCGGTTTCCAGAAATTCAGGCAAAGAAAAAGCCCGCCAGGGAGGAGGTTGGCGGGCTTGATCTGGAATACAGCATTGGGAGGAGGTAACGCTGTATTCGATTTGGCATTTTCGTCTGGGAGGAGGAAGAGAAAAGCCAATAAGGATCTTTTACCGATAGCCGCCAAAAAGCACCAGCAATAAACTTGCAATGCAGCATTGCAGATTGTGCAATGCACAATGTGTCGCAGATGACCCGGGTTGCTGGAACGATAATGCGGCAGCGCCGTTGAAGCCATTTGCGCCAGAGGCGTTTCAAGCAGGGAGGAGGAGCGGCCATGACCCAGCACAAAGTAGGATATTTCGTCGGCAGCCTTGCAAAAGAGTCGATCAACCGGAAACTGGCGAATGCGCTGGTAAAGATCGCTCCGTCACAGCTTGAGATGACGGAGATCAGCTTCGCAGACCTTCCTCTCTATACCTATGACTACGATTCAGATTTCCCGCCGGTTGCCATGGCCTACAAGGATGCGCTGGCAGACGTTGATGCGATCCTGTTCGTCACACCAGAGTACAACCGGTCAATTCCCGGCGGGCTCAAGAATGCCATCGACTGGGCAAGCCGCCCCTACGGGAAGAACTCGTTCACGCGAAAGCCTTCGGCAGTCATCGGCACGTCACCCGGTGCCATCGGCACAGCGGTCGCGCAGCAGCATCTCAGGAGCATTCTGAGCTTCTGCAATTCGCCGCAGATGAATGCGCCGGAAGCCTACATTCAGTTCAAGCCGGGTTTGATCACCGACGACGGCGAGATCACCGTCGACAGCACGCGGGATTTCCTGCGGGGCTTCATGCAGGACTTCTATGTATTCATCACGCGGGTTCGCTCGGTTCTGCCGCCGGATTAGCCGGTTCAGGCCGGCGACCGGTTCACCGCCGAGTTCCTGGGGCGCGCACCAACATCGTCGCGCTCGACCGGAAGAACAGCGCCGTGCTGCTCTTCAGCGGCAGCTCTCCCGACGTGGCCGAACGCTGTGCCCGGTCCGATCCCTAAGTTCTTAATGGTCTCGTCACGTCCTGGCGCGTGCGCGAGTGAACAACCGTGGTCGGCAGAGATGCCACGCATCCTGTACAGTAAGGCGGGGACGCTTCGTTACCCCAGTTCGAGCGTGGTCACACCATAGACGCCGTTGAGTTCGAAGGACGGGGCGGGGCCGCGGTACATGCGGGTGGTCTCGAAGCCGCGCGACATGCCTGCCTTTTCCAGGAGTCGGACGAAGTCGGCATTCACCTCAGGCACGTCGATGTGGATCTCCCCGTCGCATTCCCATCCCAGAGCAGAAAGCAGGGCGACCGCAGTATCGAGGTCTTCAGCGAACAACGGACCGATCTTGAAGCCCTCTCGGCAGGCACGGGCAACACCGTAGCCGCGGATGGCATTTCCATCCGTGCTCACCAGCGCGATGCGGGGTTCCCTGAGCCATCCTTCGATGAAGGAGGGCCGGGGCTCCGGGAAGAAGCGGGTGTCAAAGGTGGCGATTGCGGTGGCGAGGTCCGAAGTCATCGGCGTGATATTGCCGTTGGCGGCGTCCGCCTCGAAACGACCGCTGAACCGGTGCGTCTTGTAATGCGGCGCAAAGCCCATGCTCTGATAGTTGGCGAGCTGCGCGGGTACCCCATCAAGGCCGATTGTGCGGCCCTCAAGGCGCTTCATGCCTGCGTCCCATACGGCCTTGCCATAACCAAGACCGCGCCTGTCGGGGCGGGAGATGTAGAGGCCAATGAAGCCAAAGTCGCTTCCGTAGGCCACGGCAGAGATGCCAGCTACCATCTCGCCATCAACGAAATTGCCGAGAAAGCCTTCCGGGTCGGCGGCCCGAAGCGCGGCCGCATCGGCAAGGCCGGGGTTCCAGCCTTCGCCAGCTGCCCAGTCGACGAGCGTCTCCACTTCCGGCAGAGACAATGGACGGATTTCGGTGTTGCTCATGCTTCGCCCCCCTTTGGCGCGAAGAACTTAAGCATACCCTCATAGGGCTTGGCGAGGGGCGTCGCGTATGCGCCGCGCTTGGAGGTGGTGAGGCCAAGGGACACGAGCGATTCTGCCTGCCTCACAGCGGAACTGACGCCATCGATCACCGGGACGGCGAATTCCGCCTGCAGCTCCCGGGCCATGTCCGCCATGCCGGCGCAGCCGAGCACGATCGCCTCGGCGCGATCCTGGTCGAGGGCAAGGCCGATCTCTCCGCGCAGCCGGGCCGCCGCACCGGACGCCGGGTCTTCCAGCGAGAGGACGGGAATGTCCGCAGCCCTGACCTTGCAGCGGGCCGCCATGCCGTAGCGCTGGACAAGCCATTCCAGTGGTACACGCGACCGATCGAGCGTGGTGACGACGGTGAATCGCTGGGCGATGAAGGCGGCGAGGCTCAGGGCCGCCTCGCAGATGCCGATAACGGGAATGGCTGCCATGGCTCGGGCGGCGTCGAGCCCGGTATCGTCGAAACAGGCGATGACCGCTGCATCTGCGCCGTTCCTCTCGCCCTCGGCAATCGCTGCCAGCAGGCCCGGCACCGCGAACGCCTCGTCATAGTAGCCTTCGATCGACGCAGGCCCCATGGCCGAAGTGACGGCAATGATTTCGGTGCCCGTCGAGGCAGCCTGTCGTGCGGAAGCAGCAATGGTCTCCGTCAACGAAGCTGTGGTGTTCGGATTGACGACCAGAATACGCATGGCTCGATCAGGCGCGTGCCCGCCTCCGGTTGACATAGACGATGACGGCAAGCGCCACGGCGATGACAAGGAAGGAGAAGGCCGTGGTGATCGTGCCCAGCGCATAGAGCACCGGCGTCGTGACGTTCGTCGTCATGGCATAGAGCTCGAGCGGCAGCGTGTTGAAGGTGCCTGCTGCCATGAGGGTGCGGGCAAATTCGTCATAGGAGAGCGTGAAGCCGAACAGGGCGACACCGATCAGGCTCGGCGCAATCATCGGCAGCAGCACATGGGAAAAGGTCTGCCAGCTCGACGCACCCAGGTCCCGCGCTGCCTCCTCATAGGAAGGGGAGAAGCGGTTGAATACCGCAAACATGATCAGCACGCCGAAGGGCAGGGTCCAGGTGAGGTGAGCGCCGAGAGCGGAGCTGTACCAGGTTGGCCTGAAACCAAGCTGCTGGAACAGGACGCCGATGCCGAGCGAGATGATGATCGACGGCACCACCAGGCTCGCCACTGCCAGATAGAAGAGCGGCGTTGCGCCCATGAAGCGGCGGCGGAAGGCGAGGCCTGCAAGCAGCGACACGACGACGGTGATCACCATCACCATGAGCGCCAGGATGAAGGAGCGGCGGAAGCTGCCGCCGAAATCCCCGACCGCCTGGGTTTCGAACAGGTTTCCGAACCAGTGCAGCGAAACGCCGTTGAGCGGGAAGGTCAATCCCCCGTTCGGCCCCTGGAATGAGAGGATGATGATCGCCGACAGCGGGCCGTAAAGGAACAGCACGAACAGGGCGAAAAAGAAGGCGAGGACGTAAAAACCGAGGGTTCGCTTCTCGCTCATCGTCAGAGCTCCTTGCGAATGTCGACAACGCGCAGGATGCCGGCCACCATCAGCAGCACGACCCCGAGCAGCACGGTAGCGTTGGCCGCGGCAGCCGGATATTGCATCAGCGACATCTGGTTCTTCATCATCAGGGCCACGGAGGCGCTCTGGCCACCGGACATGACCTGCACGGTGGAGAAATCGGCCATTACCAGCGTGACGACGAAGATCGTGCCAATCGCCATGCCGGGTTTGGCCAGCGGAATGATGACGTTCCAGAGGATCTGAAGATTCGACGCGCCGGCGTCACGCGCGGCTTCAATGAGCGAGCGGTCGATGCGCATCAGCGTGTTAAAGATCGGCACTACAATGAACAGCGTGTAGAGGTGCACCATGGCAAGGACCACCGCGAAGTCCGAGTAGAGCAGCCACTCGATGGGGGCGGAGATGATCCCTGCCTCGATCAGGGCGGAATTGACCAGCCCGTTGCGGCCAAGCACAGGAATCCACGAGATCATCCGGATGATGTTGGAGGTGAGGAACGGCACCGTGCAGACGAGAAAGAGGATCGTCTGCGTGGCAGCCGACCGTACGTAGAAGGCAAGGAAATAAGCGACCCAGAAGCCGACGAAGAGGGTGATCGTCCAAACCAGAACTGCATATTTCAGAGTGTTCAGATAGGTCTTCCACGTCACCCAGGAGCCCAGGGTCTCCTCGTAGTTGAGGGTGATGAAGTCCGGATACATCATCGCGAAGTCGTAGTCCCAGAAGGATACGACCAGGGTCATCACGATCGGCAGCAGCAGGAACAGGCCGAGGATCAGCGTCAGCGGCAATGTATGCAGGTAAGGCACAATGCGCGGCAGGCGCGCGGGGCGCCTCTTGCGTTCGGCGGCGGCGGCAGCAGTCGAGTGTTCAAGCGTGACGGTCAACGCGAACTCCGGTGCAGGCGTGGGAGTACCGGCCCGGAAGATTCCGGGCCGATCTGATTACGCGGATCAGGCTGCGATGAACTCGTTCCAGCGGCGGACCATATAGCGGTCCTCGTCCATTACGGAGTTCCAGCAGGCCACCTTGCCCATGCGTTCCTCGAAGGAGCCGCCGTCACGCACCGCGCCGGCCTTTTCCATGACCTGGCCCTCGGGCGAGAGAATGTCGCCCTGTGCGGGCTTGCCCTCGACCCAGAAGCCCCATTCATCCTCGGACATGTACTGCTTGGCGGTCTCCATGCAGGCCGAGTAGTAGCCCTGACGGTTGAGATATGCGCCGACCCAGCCCGACGTGTACCAGTTGACGTACTCGTAGGCCGCATCGAGCTTGGCGCCGGAAAGATGCTTGGCGAGGCCGAGACCGCCGCCCCAGGCGCGATAGCCTTCCTTCAGCGGCTGGTAGACGCAGGGCACACCCTTCGACCGGACGGCTGCAACGGCGGGTGACCACATGGACTGGATCACCACTTCGCCCGACGCCATGAGGTTGACGCTTTCGTCGAACGTCTTCCAGAAGGCGCGGAACTGACCCGCCTGCTTGGCCTTGATGAGGAATTCGATCGTCTTGTCGATCTCCTCCCTGGTCATGTTGCCCTTGTCGCCATACTGCATCTCGCCCATGGCCTCCATGATCATGGCGGCATCCATGATGCCGATTGACGGGATGTTGAGGATGGCAGTCTTGCCTTTGTAGGCGGGGTCCATGATGTCCGCCCACGAGGTGATGTCTCGGCCGACGAGATCCGGCCTGATGCCCAGCGTGTCCGCATTGTAGATGGTCGGCACCATCGTAAGCCATTGCGTCGGCTCCTTGGCGAAGGTCTTGTCCTCCGGCTTCTCGACGAAGCCGACGGTATGCGGAGCGGTGCCCTGGGCAATATCCGATTCCGGGGTCAGCTTGCCGGTGATGAAGAGCGGGACGATCTTGTCGTAATACTTCAGCTTCGACGTATCCATAGGCTGGATGACGCCTGCCGGGAACACCTTCTTCAGGATCCAGTACTCGACGTCGGCGATGTCATAGCTGTCGGGCTGGGTGATTGCGCGCTGGGCTGCGGCGTCGGAGTCCATCGCCGTCATTTCCAGCGTAATGCCAAGGTCTTCCTTGCACTTCTGGGCAATCGCGTTGAGGTTCGATACGCCCGTGCCGAACTGGCGCAGCGTGATCGGGTTCTGCGCCCAGATGTGCGGGAAGCCCGTGATGGCGCCGGAGCCAGCGGCAAGGCCGGCGGCAGCCGCGCCGGTCTTCAACAATGTGCGGCGGGTTATGCCCGTTTTCTTTTCGGTATTGTCTGTCATGTCAGTTCCCCTCTGTTCAGTCTTTATTGAATCAGGCGTTGAGAGGCTCGAGAACGATCGTGTCCTTTGCTTCCCAACAAAGCGGTACTGCATCGCCGATCTTCACCGGGCGGGCGAAGAAGTCGGCATCACTCAGAATGGCTGTGAAGTCGTCGATCCCGGCGCCGGAGAGGCCGAGCTTTACAGTGGAGCCCCGGTACTCGATGCTCTGCACAAGGCCGGTAAAACCGAGACCGGGCTGGCTGGGCTCACCGATGCGGACGCGGTCAGTGCGGATGGCGATATCCACATGCGCTCCCGGATCTCGACCTTCACCCGTCGCGACCAGGGTGAACCCCTCTGGGAGCGCAAGCGTCAGCATACCGTCCGCATGGCCGGTCGCCGTTCCGGAAATGACATTGTGATCACCCATGAAACGGGCCACGAAGGCGGTGGCCGGACGTTCGAACACGTCGCGCGGCGGCGCGGCCTGCTCGATGCGACCATCGTTCATCACCACGATCAGGTCGGCGAGCGCCATCGCCTCTTCCTGGCTGTGCGTGACATGAACGAAGGTGATGCCGAGCGCGCGCTGAAGCTTCTTGAGCTCGGCACGGACGCGAATCTTCAGGAAGGGATCGAGCGCAGAGAGTGGCTCATCAAGCAGCAGGGCCTCCGGATCGGTGATGAGCGCGCGGGCGAGCGCCACGCGCTGCTGCTGCCCGCCGGAAAGTTGCGCCGGGCGACGGTTGCCATAGGCCTCCATCTGCACGAGTTTCAGCATCTCAAGCGCACGGGCGTGTCGCACATCTTTCGAAACGCCCTTCATCTTTAGGCTGAAGGCAACATTGTCCACGACGTCGAGATGCGGGAACAGTGCGTAAGACTGGAACATCATGGCTGTGCCGCGGCGCGCGGGCGGCAGGTCCGTCACCACGGTGCTGCCGAGCCGGATGTCGCCGGAAGACACGGTCTCGTGCCCTGCAACCATGCGGAGCGTCGTGGTCTTGCCGCATCCTGACGGGCCAAGAAGGCAACAATAGCTGCCAGCGGGAATCTTCAGGTTGATGTTCTGTACGGCATTGAATGCGCCGTAGACCTTGGACACTGAAACGATGTCGATAGTCGCAGCGTTTGACACCAGCGGGCCTCCATCCCTTTCCGGGAAGGATCAAGCATCCCCTGTGCCAACTTCATTTGGGCTGCTCAAGCCGTTGAAGCATCATTCCTTCAGGGAATACCCTAAACCGAAAGTAAGGGCTGGCCAGGCATGCGCAGATTCTGCGCTGCCCATTTCATGTGCAGCGGGTGATTTCTTGCGCATGCGAGGGGCAAAGTGCCAGGCCAGCAAGGTCTGCCGGTAGATAACGTATTTGCAGTGTTGAGTAGGGAAGGGTGCAGCGGAGACCCGAAGCGGTAGGGTCAAGGGTAGAAGCACAGGGCGCCGCTGCGGAAGTCATATTCCCATACAGCAAGCGAGGCCGCACTGACCCAGATCAAAAAAGCTTCAGGCAGGCCTGGTTGATTTTCAAGATTCTGGAAACTGAAATGGTGACTTCGCTCGAGAAAGCTTCTTTCTCGGCCTCTCGACTTTTCAACCACTTAAGGAAGGAAAGTGGCTCCCCGGGACGGATTCGAACCATCGACCAACCGGTTAACAGCCGTATCGGTTTATGCTCCATCAACGCACATACCGGTTCGCCAGAGAACTTAAAATTCAATGAAATCATTGTAGTGAGCTGAGCAATGTTGTACCTAGACTTACATGGGGCAACACCAGTTGAAGTACGCGTTTGTTGCCCCAGAGTTGCCCTGAAGGGGATACCAATGGCTCGCCAAACGCTCACTGATAGAAGCCTGAAAGCGCTTAAGCCTGCGCCTGCTGGGAAACGCGTGGAGATATTCGACGCAATAATCCCAAGCATGGGCATCCGCGTGACCGATAAGGGACAGAAGACATTCTTCCTCCTAGGACGCTTCCCGCCTTCAAAGAACCCGACCCGCCGTGCACTTGGTGAATATCCCGTTCTGTCGCTTGAAGAGGCCCGGAACAGGGCTCGCGAGTGGCTTGACCTGGTAGGGAAGGGCATCGACCCGAAGGCACAGCAGGAAGCTGAGAGCAAGTCTAGAGCTGTTGCTGCGGCTCGCAAGAAAGAACGCTCTTTCGAAGCCGTGCTCCAGCGCTACCTCCAAGCTCGACGGCGGGACGGAATCCGTAAAGTCGATGAGGACGAACGCGATTTCTTTCGGGAGTGTTTGCCGACCCTTTACCAAAAGAACCAAGGCAACAAAGATATCCAGCCCGTTTGGGAAGGTAGGCCTGTCGATGACATTACGATGGACGACATCTTGATGGTCGTGGAAGGGATAGCGAAAAGGGGCAAACAGCGTCAGGCTCTAAATGTGGCGCAGAAGATCGGCACATTCTTCAACTGGTGTGCGGATGATGAACTGATACCGTCTTCGCCATATCGTCCTAAGCGAGTGAATATTGCGATTGGACAGCGCCAAAGCCGGGAGCGGACTCTCACCGACGATGAGATACGGGCATTCTGGAGGGCGACAGACGGCCTTGGTGTTGTTTACAGAGATCTGTACAGATTGCTGCTGTTGACCGGCCAGCGGCTCAACGACATCGCTAAAGCATCATGGTCTGAAGTAGCTGAAGACTTTTCGACTCTCACGGTTCCTAAAGACCGTTTCAAGAGCGACCGTGATCATGTCATTCCGCTGACGCCAGAGGCAGTGGAGATCTTGAAGGGCATCCAACGCTGGAAAAACTCTCACTGGGTGTTCTCCCTCAATGGAAAGAACTCAGCGACGATAGGGGACAAGGTCAAATCGCGTCTTGATGAGTTGATGCAAGATGAACTCCGCAAGATTGCCGGTGATGAAAAGGTAAAATTGGCTCATTGGGTAAACCACGACCTTCGCAGAACTGTAAGAACGCGGCTCTCTGAGCTTGATGTCCTTGATGAGGTTGCTGAAGCGGTAATCGGCCATGTTCCGTCGAAACTAAATCGCACATACAATCACAGTCAGAGGCTAGGGGTGAAACGTGACGCACTGATTCGATGGGAGGGGGCTTTGTGCGGGATTGTGAAAGGGCATAGGCCGGAAAACATCGTTCCGTTGCTTCCGAAGCGGGAAGCCATTTGATGAATTCCAGAGACCGGCGTTCCCGTTTTGAGAAGGAACTGGAGGCCAGACGGCAGGCTGAGTTTTGGGCTAATCCCCAGAAATGGCCCTTCGACCCGCCTGAGCATCAGTTTGTTGCCCGGGTTACTCAAACAATCGCAGAAGAAGAAGATTGCACAATGCAGGGCGCAAGACGCCTTGTGCGGGAGCGTTGTGCATATGGCAGCTTCAAGGCAAAGGTTATGCGATGGGATGGTAGGCTTCTCCCGATTGCAGAGCACGTCTGGAATACCGATGAAGCTTTGCAATGGCTGGCCACTTGTCAGGCTCCTCTAACTATTTCGTATGAAGGCGGGAGAATAGTGGAGTACGTCGCTAAAGGATGGATATTTATTGAGAAGTCCGGTCTCAAGAAACCTAGTAGAGACGTCAAGTACATTCCAGAAAGCCGCATAGATGAGGTTTTGGCTAAAATCTACAAGCGGATTGAGGATGGAGAGATAGACGGTTATCCAGCGAGAGAGAAGATGATTGACCTCGTACAAGAAGAGCTCCCGAACGCGGGCAGAGGCGCAATCAAAGAACGGCTTGCACCAACGCGCCCTGAGTGGTGGCGAAAACGTTGACGTCATCGAGCCGCCAGGCACCCGCCAGTTAGCCGCCAGGCACCCGCCAGGCACCCGCCAGCAGAATTGGTTGGCGCTAATTGTATAAACAAAAACAGTACGTTAGCTTTCATCGTGCAACAAGTTGAACGAGGAAGCTAAATGAAGCTTTTGCCTTTTAGCGCACTGAAGACGGAGAAGGGGATCGGTTATAGCCGCGTCCATCTTGCCCGTTTGATTGAAGCCGGGAAATTCCCAAAGCCCATCGCAGTCGGTGGCAATCGTATCGCTTTCATTGAGAGCGAGATAGACGACTGGATCAGGGCGAAGATGGATGAAAGGGAGGCTGCATAGATGGCCTCCATCAATAACGGAAAAACCGTCGCGGTCCAGGCGACGGTCATCCCTAATCGAACGCTCTCGAAAACATTCAGTATGGAAACAAATAGCGCAAGCACCCTCGATTGCCAAGCGCATTTTCTTAAAAGTCGCTTCGCATTGTCATGGCCGGTGGCCCGTCTTGTTGCCGAACTCGCATTCGGAGAACGGGGGGTGTCGGCATGAGCGCCAAGCCGAAATATGCCTCGCAGCTTCGTTGGCGTAAGGCCAATCCAGAGAAAGTCTGGTGCCATGTGGCGCTCAAGTCTGCGATGCGTCGTGGTCTCGTAGTGAAGCAGCCTTGTGCGATTTGCGGTAGCCCAGACTCCGAAGCGCATCATCCCGACTACAGCAGACCTGCGCATGTAATCTGGCTTTGCCGTCGTCATCATAAACAGATCCACAAGGGGGCAGACAATGCCGCTGCCTAAGCATGTGGATGAAGCCGCGCTCTGGGCAACTGTGCACTGGTGGAAGTCGCCAAGGCCGTTGCAGCCTATACTGAAGCGCAAGTTCAAGCTTACTGATGCAGAAGCGATGGAGGCCGTTCGCGCGGCCTCCGACGCGGTCAACAAGTGGAGGGAAGCAAATGACGATGCTGCCTGACCTCTCCACTTTTCCAAGAGCCAGTGCTGGCCAGCTCGATTGGCTCGGCGCCCAAGGTGTGCCGGAGGATGTGTTGCTTGCGCTGCTTCCTCTGCGTTGCGCCCGCGGACACGTCGCCCAAGACGGACGGTTTGACATCGACGAAGACGGTCAGGCTTTCCTGGTGTTTCCTGAAGCCCAGGATGTTGTGTTCTGGCAGCCGCGAACCGGGGTGCTGGGTACCTGGAACGGTCGCGCATTCGCTTTGGGTGAAGATCTTATTGAGGATGCCGCGACGTACGCTTTGGGCGGCCGTTTGAACCTACTTCCAAGCCCCTTGGAGTGGTTGCGGAAGCGTTTCGACGGAATTGTTGTTATCGACTGGCAGCGCTGCTGGTCGCGGCTGCATACGGCACCACGCGTCCTTATCCATGAGGATGTTCTACTCCACTACAAG
>Ga0180217_1002420_pt1 | contig 17386 bp, 15 predicted proteins | sample eDN3rd37CBELigOP_FD_128521 | JGI IMG/M metagenome (GOLD analysis project Ga0180217, IMG submission 128521) | Enriched Organic Plus compost microbial communities from Emeryville, California, USA - eDNA 3rd pass 37_C BE-Lig OP (version 2) (version 2) ... | reverse complement strand
ATAAATTTACGTTTACCTACTTGAACGATTAATCCGTCTTTAACCGTTATAGATAATGTTGAATCCTCCACTTTATTCCCATCGAGCTTAACTCCCCTATTTCCGATCATTCTTCGTGCTTCACTTTTAGAATTCAACAGCTTTAATTCAACAAGTAAATCTATGATCGATACTTCCTGATTACCTTCCCAAATGACAACCGGTATATCTTCTGGCATTGTTCCTTTTTGAAACACAGACACAAATTGGTTTTCTGCATTTTCTGCCGCGTCATTTCCGTGGTACATTCGGACAATTGTTTTAGCAAGCAGCATTTTTGCGTCTCTTGGATGTAAAATACCGTTTTCTAGCTCTTCTTTCAGTTTTTTGATTTGATCTGGTGTAAAATCTGTAATTAGTCCAAAGTATTTATTCATTAATTCATCCGGAATTGACATTGCTTTACCATACATTTCTTGTGGACTTTCATCAATCCCGATGTAATTTTTCTTAGATTTGGACATCTTCTCAACACCATCAAGCCCCTCTAACAATGGCATAAGAATAGCCACTTGCTTTTCCTTCCCAAACTTTTCTTGAAAGTGTCTTCCCATTAAAATATTAAAATTCTGATCTGTTCCACCTAATTCGATATCATTTTCTAAAACAACCGAATCATATCCTTGCATTAAAGGATAAAAGAATTCGTGCAGTGATATCGGCTTGTTAAAAGCCATTCGCTCTTCAAAATCATCTCTTTCTAAAAGTCTTGCTACCGTTATTTTTCCTGCTAATTGAATGACATCTTCGAAATTTAAATTAGACAACCACTTGGAATTGTAGTGTAATTCCACCTTTTCCATATCGATAACTTTTGCAAATTGCTCAAAGTATGTTTTAGCATTATGCTTTACCTCTTCATCTGTCAGCTGTTTTCTAGCAACTGATTTACCTGTTGGGTCACCAATTTTCCCTGTAAAATCGCCGATAATAAGCTGGATAATATGTCCATTTTCTTGGAATTGTCTCATTTTATTTAGAACCACCGTATGACCAAGGTGAACATCAGGTGCTGATGGATCTAAGCCTAATTTAATTTTTAATGGTCGATTTTCAACAATTGACTTAGCTATTTTGGCTTCTAATTCTTCAGTGGGGATCATTTCCTGTACGCCCTGACTGTATATTCCAAGTTGCCTTTTTACTTCTAATGATTGTTCTTTTGTTAACTTCATTTTACTCATTATTATGACTCCTCCTATTTTTGAATACTAAAAAACCACATCCCTAAAAAAGGGACGTGGCTTGACTATTTCACGCGGTACCACCCTTGTTGAAGAATCATATTCTTCCGCTCAATCGTTAACGGTTCAACCGTTCTTTGCTGCTATTAGCACCAACAAAGAAAGCTCAAGGAATGTAATTCGTGTTATCTATGTATCGATTCACACCAACCATCGACTCTCTGAAAACAGTGAGATAACGACTACTGCTTTTCCTATCTTCGCTTTTAGCTTATTAAAATTTATTTTCCCTAACGACTCTTCTTAGTAAATTTGCCATCGATACTTGTTCTGACACACTTAAACTGGAAACAATATCAACTTCACCTGTATGGAAACGTGGATACAACTCCTCTATCACTTTCTTCCCTTTATCAGTTAACAAGACAAACGTTTTTCTACGGTCTTTGTCATCAACTTTGCGATAACACAGTTCTTTTCTTTCTAGTGTGTTTGTGATGTTACTTATTGTTGCTTTTGAAACACCAGCTGATTCAGCAAGTTTTTTCGTTTCGAGAGAGTCCCATATCCATAGATCATAAAGTATTGAAAATGAGGTCCACGAAAGACCGTATTCTGATAGTATTTCCTGCTCCATTTTATTTTTCAAACCTTGTGCTACTCTATAGATATTCGTTACAACCGCAATAGCTTCCAAATTAAGAGAATCTATTGGTAACTTTGTTAAAGAGCTGATTGTATCGACCTCATCTTGTAATAACTCTCCATCTTTATTATAGATATGAATAGTAACTCACCTGCTTTTCGAATCTAATCGTTAGCTATGAAACGATTTTAACGAAAAATAATAATTTCTGCAAGCACAAAATAAAAAAATCCCTCATACTCGTTGTATGAGGGATCTACCGCTTATTTAACTTGAGCTTTATGTTCCGACACAACAATGGCTTGCTCTTGTGCAAGCAGGCACAATTCAGCAGCTTTAAAGGCATGAGCCTGTGTCATCGCTGATTCCGTTCTGTTCAAACAATCCAGAATTAATTGCCCGAAGAACGGATATCCAACTTTACCTGATACATTGAAATGTTGTTCTCCGTCTTTATTAACTAAATAAACATGATTACCGTTTTGTTCTCTTGCAAGATCAACGTATTTGCGAATCTCAATTGTTCCTTCAGTTCCAATAATAAAGGTTCTTCCGTCTCCCCATGTACTTAATCCATCAGGTGTAAACCAATCTACACGGAAATAATTCGTAGCACCATTATCTCCAACCAGTGTAGCATCTCCATAATCATCCAGCTCAGGATATTCACTATTATGATAGTTGGCTATTTTACTATGCAAAACCTTTGCATCCTGACAGCCGGCATAAAATAAAAATTGCTCAATCTGGTGACTGCCTATATCGCATAAGATTCCGCCGTATTGCTCTTTCTTAAAAAACCAATCTGGCCGGCTTGCTGCATTTAATCGGTGTGGACCAAATCCGGTAACTTGTATAACACGACCAATAGCCCCACTCTCAATTAGCTCTCCGGCGAAAACCGCTCCTTCGACATGAAGACGCTCACTGTAATAGACCATATACTTCTGTCCGGTTTGCTCGACTACTTCTTTTGCTTCTTCCAATTGTTTCATTGAAGTGAAGGGTGTTTTATCTGTGAAATAATCTTTTCCTGCTTTCATCACTTTAATTCCAAGTTCACTGCGTTTAGAAGGAATTGCCGCTCCTGCTACAAGCTTAATGTCTGGATCAGATAAAACTTCATCCAGCGACTCAGCAGGCATTACTTCTGGAAATACCTTAACAAATTGAGCTACTTTTTCAGGATCAGAGTCATATACCCACTTTAATGTAGCACCTGCTTCCATTAATCCATTGCACATCCCATATATATGACCATGATCAAGACAGGCTGCAGCAAATTGAAATTCTCTTTTTTCGACGACAGGATTTGGTTTTCCTTTTGGTGCATAGTTCATACCATCTTTTGACACAATGATTCTCCTCTCTTAATGTGTTCCCGACACATCTAAAGTCATTTTTGTTACATTCTTTTTTTGGAAAGTAGATTGGTTTATTTTTTCTTGCAGCTTCTCATAAAAGAGATCCGCATCAATTGGCAATTCTACAGGCTCGTTTAACCATGAAGATAAATAGATCGCATTTGAAATCTCAAGACCTTTAATTCCCTCTTCACCTGGTGCCAATAACGGGGTGCCTTTTGAAATTGAATCAATCCAGTTTTGAATAATCCCTTGATGATCAGTGCTATTCCCCTCTATTGGGACATCAATTGTCCAGCATTCTGGACTTCCAAATCCACCTTTATATGTCGCGTTAAATTCACGTTCTGATTGAGTTAGGCGATAAAAGGATAGGTTATTATTTTCAACCACCATTTTTCCCCGATCACCGACAATTTCAAAACGATTTGTGCCTGGCGCTTCACCTGTTGATGTAATAAATACACCTGTTGCACCATTTTCATATTCTACGTATGCCGTAATATCATCTTCGACTTCAATCTCATGGTATTTTCCATTATGACAAAAGGCGTGTACTCGCTTTGGCATTAGCCCTGTTGTCCACTGCCACAAATCCAGCTGATGTGGGGCTTGATTTAATAATACTCCTCCTCCCTCACCTTGCCAGGTTGCCCGCCATTCACTTGAATCATAATAACTTTGAGAGCGGTACCAATCTGTAATAATCCAATTTGTACGTTTTATCTCACCCAATTCACCGGACTGTATAAGGCTTCGTAATTTTTGATAAATCGGATTTGTCCGTTGATTATACATGATACTATAGACTTTTCCGCTCTCTTTTGCTGCTTTGTTCATCTCTGCTACATCTTTTGTATAAACACCTGCTGGTTTCTCAATAAGCACATGCATTCCTTTGGAGAATGCCTTGATTGCTAGGTTTGGATGATCATAATGCGGTGTTGAGATAAGAATAGCATCTATACCCGATTCTTTAAAAAAGGCATCTTCATCAAGATATGTTTGTACATTACCTGATGCATAGCGAGAAATCACATTGAGCTGCTCTTGGTTAGGATCACATACCGCTTTCAGAATTGCTCCTTTAATTTTCCCATCTATTAAAAGTTTTGCGTGTGAACTACCCATATTTCCAATGCCAATAATCCCTACTTTAATTAATGTCATCAATTACACCTCAGATCCTCTTAATTTATTTTTCTAGCAAATTCCTGTAAGTTTCTTAAGCTCATCTCCAAGCTTTCTAATGGAGGACGTTCACATATGTCCTGTTCAACTGCATACCATTCAATACCATTCCCTTTACCCCATTGCAAAATAGGGATAAAGTCAATTACACCCGTTCCTACTTCTGCGAAAGTTTGACGTACATCATTTGTCATATCTTTCAAATGGATAATTGGCATACGATTTGCATAAGGAGTAAGATATTCCAATGGGTCCTTACCAGCCTTTTTTACCCAATACACATCAATTTCTGCAAGGATATGGTTATCATTTGCGGGATTAAGCAGGTAACGAAGTCCATCCTGCCCCTCAATTTCGATATCAAATTCAAAGGCATGATTATGATAGGAAATACGTTGTTCAGGTGCTTCCTTTGCGATGTGATTTAATCGTCTCTTTACTTCCTTAAATCCTTCTGCATGATGTAACTCTTTTGGAATAAATGGAAGGATAATATCCTTTGTTTCATAAAGTTCCGCTTCTTCTATTACACCACCAAGATCATTTGTTAAACGATCTAATGATATATGCATTCCTGCCGCTTGCAAATTATTTTCTTTTAAAGCAAAGGCTACTTCTTGTTGATCATAATTCTTTGGCAAAGCAGAAATTTGCACACCATCCCAGCCCATCTCCTTAAGGACTTTAAATAAAGGATAGATTCCTTCTTTTAACTCTTCACGTAATGTATATAATTGTGCTGCAAATTTATAAGCCATACCTTACCACTTCCTTACTGATGATTTAATCGCAATTTCCGGTATTCCTTTGCAGTTACACCCACTTTTTCGCGAAAATAACGACTAAAATGGGTGGGGCTTTCAAATCCGGATTCATACCCAACATCCTTCATCGGTTTAAGCGGTTCCATTTCAAGTAAATACTTTGCTTGTGTAAGTCTGCATTCCATCACAAATTCCATCACCGTATAACCTGTCATCATTTTAAAAACTTTAGAGACATAAGATCTGCTTAAATTTAAATTCTCTGCAACACTCTGTAAGGTCACCTTTCCCATATAATGCTGTTGAAGATAGCTTGCAATGTTTTCAGCGTGCAGGGTTTTATCTTCTTTTTGATCAGGAATTTTAATCGAATTCATTTGGCCAAGCCTATGTACAATATTTAATGCATAAAGTAATAGTATTTTCATCTCAGTCTCATCTTGCAACGTAGGTTTTTTAGCTATTTTACGTAATGTAGCCAGACGGCCAAAAACTCTCTCTAATTCCTTTGATTCCTCATTTTCATTTGTCCGGATTAGACAATTATGCAGTGTTTGAAAGGTATCAAGTAAATACATACTGCCCATTTCCGTAAGGAGACCTTTAATCCATACAGGAGAAAACTGAATCACACTCCGGACATATTCCCTTGTTGGATTAACATGTGGTTTGTGTAATGTTAATCCATCCATGACAAGAATGTCACCAGGCTCCAAATCATAAATTTGGTTATGAATTAAATATCTGCATTCTCCACCATGGAAAAAATAAATTTCATAATCCTGATGAGAATGATAAGAAAAGCTGTACTCCCCATTCCATTTTTGTCGATAGCTTGCTGACAGCATCTCATTCAAAACCTCCAATGGAACTAACCTTATTATAGTGAAATCATTCGGTTCATTCATCGTCTCATATTATCTTGTTTTCCCTTAAAATTATCTGAGAGTCTTTTGGTACTATTTATTAGTTAAACGTTTTCAATAGAAACCCTTCAAATAAAATAAAAACTTTGCACTCTTTTTACTTTCCAGCAATGAATGAATATCCATATTTTTCTACTTGTTAGGAAACGTTTTCCAATGTTATTAATGTCAATTATAGGATAATCATTTGCAGAGAAAGAGGGCTAACAATGAAGATTGGTGATGTGGTTTATTATGAATCAAAACTTTACAGAATCGTCCACATTTACGATAGTGGATATTGCGAAATTAAGAAAGAGGATAGTATTTATGAGGTTATGTTGGTTAAGATGTCCGAGCTGAATGTTCCTAGTATTTAAATACAATTATTAAAAGAGATACCTTTATTATTAATACATACTCTCCTGGATAAAGAAAAAAAGAATACTATTTAAAAATAAACTAGGAGGGTTAAACTAAGTATGTAAATTTTGATTTGGCAAAAAGTATATGGTATCCAATTGTTCTTAGTATATACTTGTTACCATTATTTTCATTATCCCTATGAAGCTTTCTAAACAAGGGTTTTACTTAACATTTGGTGTGATTGGATATTTTGTTTGGATGGTGGCTATGACAATTGCAGCCCCTTCTGACATATTTGATATTGGAACAAAACGCAATGGGCTACCAGATTTATTGTTATACGGAATTATTCCTTCATGTAATGCCATTATTTTTTTGAACTTGTATATACCTGCATCAAAGAAAAAAGCATTGATGATTTTTTTATCATTCTATCATTTTTTCTTGAGTGATTAGCCGAAATAACAGGGATTATGACCTCAAACATCTGGCATGCTTATTATTCTATCCCTGTTTTCACCGTTATTTTTTTCTTTGCTTTACCCTGGCATTTAAAATTTATTAGAGCCTGGAATCGTTCAATAAAAGAATAACTCGATATAACCTTGCATCAGTCCAAATAATGGAACTGATGCTAATTTGTTCAAGGCACGGAAAAGATCCATTACTGCAATTTTCTATTTTCCTCTTCCAAAAATTGCTGGAATGTATTTAATGTTCGAGTAGGATGTGTACTAAGTAATTCAATATAATGACGTTGGCGATGAAGATCTAGCACTCTGCTTTTTTCTACTCTTTTCTTCATATATGCAATGCTAACTTTATGAATTTCCTTTGCAGAATATCTGACTTCTTTTTGAAAAGCAAATCCCAGCGCCCCTACGATCGCAAATATAAGGGTTGAAATGAACATTTCTTGGCTCCAAGGGGTGAAAAAAACCAAACTAAGTAAATTCAATATAGAGATTGGGATTATGAGAATAGCTAAAAACGAATATTTTCTCGTTTTCTTTATAATAGGTAGTGTTAATTTTTGAATTTCTTCTATTTCTCTTTCTACGTATCGGGGTATATTTGTAAATATCTTCAATTGTATTCCTCCCTTTGAAAATGAAATTGGCCTATACGCTTGGTATAGGCCGGTTTCATGTATACAAATAGACCTATACCAAATTGGTAAGGTCTCGCTAACAACATTTTTGTTGCCAACAAAGCCGAGAGTTTAGTACTCCGTAATGACGACTTTGCTGTAAAAGCTACTCCCCTTAAAAAAGGATGTGTTGATAGTTAAACTATTGAACTATATATTTATCTTATATCAATCTTGGGTATTGGTCAACTTTCATTTCTCTATTTTGGCTCAATTAAGATTCTTTCGATGACTCTCGAATAATGAGCTGAGTATTGATAATTTTCCCTTTTCCAATCCCTTTTCCATTAATAATACTATCAATCGTTCTCATCACTTCATTTACCAGTACCTCATAATTATGATTAACTGTTGTTAAGCTGGGATGTACGATGTCAGATGGGTAAATATCGTCAAACCCAACAAAAGAGAATGTTTCAATCGGAATTTGTTGATCTCTGCATTCCTTGAAAGCTCCGTAGATAATGAGATCATTAATACCTATAATTGCGCTAGGCAATGTCTCTTGTTCTAACAGCTTCTTCATCGCTTTTCGTCCAGCATCAACAGAAAAATCTGAATAAATTTGCCATTCTTCATTAAATTCTAAGTTATATTCTTTTAATACACGCTTAAAACTCGAAAGTTTATTATCAGATGAGGATATCCCTTTCACTCCTCCTAGGAGTGCAATTTTCTTATGTCCCAGGGAAACTAAATGTTCAACAATCGAGCGAATTCCTTCTTCTTCATTTGTTCTAATATTGGCAGATTTAACGCCCTTCATTTTACCATTGATCATGATGATCGGAACTTTACTTAGCACATCCTGCATTTCATGAATCTCTTCTTCTGAAGGCTTCGTCTTATTAATACGACCTCCCATGAAGACAATACAAGCTGCTCTTCTTTCCGTAAATTCACGTAGATAAGTAGATTCAACTTCACTATTACTCATTGAGTTTCGTAATAATACTGTATACCCTTTTTGAAATGCTCTTTTCTCAACTTCCATATAAATTTGCGAAAAGAAGGGGTTTGTTATATCTGGCAATATAAATCCAATTAAATTTGCTTGTGGCTTTGTTAGTCTTCTGGCTGCCTCATTAGGTGAGAAATCCAGTTCTTTCATTTTTGCAAGGACCTTCTGTCTGGTACTTTCCTTTACAAGCGGATTATTCGTTAATACCCTAGAAACAGTTGTTGGTGAAACATTCGCTTCTTTTGCAATATCATAAATCGTAATATTTTTTTTATTCATTATTTTACCCCACTTTTGAAACCGATTGCATTTCAAATATAAGCCCTTTATTTTTCCTTGTCAATCAATTTCAAATTGAAGATAATGTAACGACTATATACTAATAATTACTTATCGTTTTATTAACATCTACAACAGGCTTTTCACCTTCAAATGTTATTTTACTTATACAAGTTTCCCGCAAGAGTGTTCGGTCTTTGTCAATTAATCTATGATAGACCAAATACCACTCATTTTCATAATGTGTCATCGAAGCATGACCGGTTCCAAAAAACTGATCTGAAGGCTGTGTCACTCGATTATCTTCCGGATACTCATAGGGACCATAAATATGCTGACTAGTGGCAAAACAAATTTGATACCTTGGATCTCGTGTATCATAATTACTCCATGTTAGAAGATACTTTCCGTTCACTTTCTGAAGATGAGGTCCTTCATTATATACACCACTATCAAATATCCTTGGATCTTTTCTACAATTTTCATAAAGCTGATCCGAGAGCAAGATTGGTTCTGTTTTGAATGTCACCATGTCATCCTCTAAAGGTACAATCCAACACTTTCCTTGTCCCCAAAGCAGGTATGGTTGGTTATCATCATCAATAAATATATCTGCATCAATACTTTGACAATCATATTCGCCCTTTGAAAGTAACGGTTGATCAAGAATATCAACAAACGGGCCCATTGGAGAATCAGAAACAGCGACACCAATTTGCGCTTCTGCAGAAAAGTACATATAGTATTTACCATTGTACTTCGTAATTCCCGGTGCCCATGCTTTTGTATTAGCCCATGAAACATTATTCAAATCAAGGGCTAAATGAGGACCATCCCAATCAATCAAATTCGTACTGTGAAAGACGTGAAACTTTTCATAAACCCACCCATCACTATCCTTGGTGGGATATAAATAATAATCTTCTCCATCCTTTAAAATAAATGGATCTGCCCACTCTCCCTTAATAATAGAAGCTTGCGTCATTATATCCATATTTTTCCTCCACTCTTTTAGCAATAGTAGAAAAATAGAAAGAGCCTAGGCTCTTTCTATATTCTACTTATCATAAACTCGAACTCCATATCCTTGTTTGCTTTTATAAGATGTTCGCCGTGTACGGGTGCCCCCCAGCTGTCATCCCCGCCAACACCCATTTGCTTACCGGCAACTGTTACCACTGTATAGTGAACATTTGGAAGCTCATAATGATGTGCAGCATTTTCAAGTTCAAATGCAGTATATGGTGAGAAAGTACATTCTAACGGCTCTGTAGACGCTGCAATTTTTATACCTTTTCCATTTTGGTTTGTTAATTTTGCCCAACGTACTCCTGTCCTGTTACCAGACTCCTGTGGAACAACATATCCTGTGTTGTTTATGACTTGAGATTGATATATACCAAGTTTTGCTCCTTCAGCCCGGTCTGAATAATTCTCTTCCGGTCCCATTGCATACATTTCAACCTGGTCGTAATCTGCAGATACTTTAAAGGAAATTGCATATATCGGCATTTGTGGAAGATTTTCTGCTCCAGTATAAACAGATTTTACTCTTACACTTCCATCAGAAAATACGATATAAGCGATTTTTACCTCAATATCAGCAGAGATAGAGAAGTTATAGGTAAATTCAACCTTGACCCTGTCATACTGTTGTTCAAGCTCAACCCCAATACATCTTCTTGCCATACTGGCTGTTAACCAGCATCCGGATTGAAAGCTTTGTTGATATCCTTTATCATTATCTGTTTGCGCTCTCCAGAATAAAGGTGAAGGTGGTTGTTCAATCATTTCTTTCCCAGAATATTTAATAGACGTTAAGCTCCCAACCTGTTTCGAAAACATGATCGTAAAGTCCTTGCCATGAACACCAATATTCACATCTCCATTTACAACTCGTAAGCTGTCTTTTGGTAGATCAATCTTTTCATTTATCAATTTGCCTTCATGGAAAATAAATTGTCCAAAAGAAATTTCATATCCAGCCTTAGCCCAAAGGGTATTCACTTTTAACTTCATTGAAGTTTGTACACAATACTCACCTTCTGACTCTATAATACCTTCTGGTAAATCAAATTCAATTTGCTGCTTACTCTGAGGTGCAACATCTACATCAATTGCTCCTCTGAAAGTTTCCTCACCTTCCAGTAACAGCGTGTACTCTAGTTCATAGCCTTCTGTACCAATAAATAGATTATTATTATAAATTGTAACACCATTTCTATTTGGAATTAGTTTGATATTTTGGTATAAAAATTTCACTTCCTGCATTTTGGGAGACAGCTCTCGATTTGCATATACAATTCCATTTGTGCAGAAACCATAGTCTGAAGGACGATCACCAAAATCTCCACCATATGCTAAAAATTCTTGACCGTAACGATCTTTCTTTATTAAAGATTGATCAATAAAGTCCCAAATAAAGCCTCCTTGATACATCGGATATTTCTCTTCAAGATCGGTATACTTATACATACCGCCAAGAGAATTCCCCATAGCATGCATATACTCACAACTTATATATGGCTTTTCAGGATCATCATTCAAATATTTCTCAATATCTGCCGGTTTTGCATACATACGACTTTCCATATCACTTGTCTCATTATATGCCCGATTATGAAAAACTCCTTCATAGTGGACAAGACGACTTGGATCGACAGACTTAAAGTATTTTGAAACAGTTAAAATAACTTCTCCGGCATATGATTCATTCCCACATGACCAAATGAGAATGGAAGGATGATTTTTATCTCTTTCATACATAGAGATGGCTCTGTCCATCACAATGTCCAGCCATTCTGGTTTATTTCCCGGGATATTCCATGAAGGATCAATAGCACCCATTTTTTGCCATGATCCATGTGTTTCGAGATTCATTTCATCGATTACATAGACACCATATTCATCACACAGTTCATACCAATAGCTTTGATTTGGATAATGAGATGTACGAACAGCGTTAATATTATGTTGTTTTAGTGTCTTAATATCCCATAACATATCTTCCTTTGAGATGGTTCGACCGCTTCGGCAATTAAACTCATGTCGATTCACACCCTTGAACACAATACGCTCACCATTGATACACATGATATTATTTACTAATTCAAATCTTCTGAAGCCTACTTTTTGAGGAATAACCTCTACCAGTGCCCCAGACTCATTATAGATTTCTATAAATAATCTATATAAATATGGATTTTCTGCATTCCATAAATGTGGTTTATCGAGCTCCATTAGAAATGATGGATTCTTACCACTAGTTTGACAGTTTGTTGATGCCACAACATTCTTTTCTTTATCACATAATTTCGCTATAATTGTTGCCCCTTCAGGTACTGAAGATAAAAACGTAATATCAGCTTGAACTGTTCCTTTCGTAAAAGAAGAATCCAGTTCTGCACGAACATGTAAATCATAAACATGGATCTCAGGAACAGTGTAAAGATATACATCCCGAAAAATTCCAGAAAATCTCCAGAAATCCTGATCCTCAAGCCAGCTTCCAGTACTTCGTTGATAAACCTCAACAGCTAGTTTATTTTCCCCTTCCATTAAATAAGGTGTGAGATCAAACTCAGAAGGAGTAAATGAGTCTTCACTGTAGCCTACAAATTCACCATTAAGCCAAACATAAAAAGCTGATTCAACACCTTGAAAAGAAATATAAACCGGTCTATTTTGCATATTTTCCGGAACATGAAAGTACTTTACATAGCTTCCAACCGGATTATGATCCTGCGGAATTTCAGGCGGACGGATATCATTGTGTCCGTCCCACGGATACATCGTATTCACGTATTGGGGCTGTCCATATCCTTGTAGTTGAATATGTCCAGGTACTTGAATATCATCCCATCCTATACAATCGAAATTCTGATGATAAAAATGTTCAGGTCTCATTTTTGAATTTATAGAATAATGGAATTTCCAGCTTCCGTTTAAATCATGTCTTAATTTCATTGCAGTAGAAGCTTGTGCCTCCTGTTTAGTTTCATAATAAAGGTGATCTGAATGTGCTGGTAATCGATTTACTGCAAACACATTAAGATCTGTAAGCCAGCTAATACTAGGATTTATTTTTTTGTTTATACTTGTTGTTGCCATGGATATCTCCACACTCCTTTTTTAAGACACTGCTATTTAGGTTAAAATTTGCTTTTAATAATTCACTATAATAATAGGCTAATCTTTCCAAACATAAACTACTAGATGAAACCGGTTCCATTCATTTTTGAATTTTTTTATTAACTAACCTATTCCTATTACATACTAAAGCTAAAGCTGAAGAATTCTCGGGGAAAGTAAAATGAAACTGGTTTCATTTTTAGAGGTAACAAACAAATCTTTCATGAAAAGAAGTTTGATTAAAATGGTTGAATGAAAGCACTTTCATGCTATACTCACATTTTACCTTTACTTAAAGATATGTGTCAATTATTTTATTCTCGCCTTCTGATATTTCTGTTAGATTCTTAGAATTAATCCGGATGTATAAAGTTTTCCCTATATTAAAATAAAATTAATTAAGATTCTCATTAGTTTCAGACTGTTGACAAACGCTCGCTTTCTTCGTTACTCACCTTGCTGCGGTGCTCATTACCAACACCGGTAACTCCGCTCCTCACAAGGCTTCGTGCCTTGATACGCAAGCGTTAGCAATCATTCTGAAAGGCTAGCAAATTTTACTCTGTCTACAAAATAAAACTAATGAAGATTCTCATTAGTTTTATTTTTACTCAATTATATTTTTCTTTCATTTATAACAATGATTCTGCACCATCAATAAATATCTTCGTGCCTGTTATATGGTTTGAAGCATCAGAAAATAAAAAATGAACCAAATCTGCAACTTGTTCAGGTTCACCGGCCTTATGCTCCAATGGTTGACCTCCTTCTGGATATTCAATCGGGATTTTTATCTTTTCTAAGTTTTCTTTTTCAGGAAATGTATTTTGTCCGATATTGGTTTCGATTGCTCCAGGGCAAATGATATTCACTCGAATATGGTATCTAGCAAGTTCTAATGCGGCCATTTTACCAAATGCTACCTGAGCAGCTTTAGAAGAGCTATATGCTGACATGCCAAACCCTTTAAACGTACGATTTCCGTTAATAGAACTTGTTATAACCACACTCCCTCCATTTACTTTTAAATGAGGAATTGAGTACTTTACCGTTAAAAAAGTACTCTTTAAATTAGTTGATATCGTTTGATCCCATTCCTCCGGGGATAGATCTTCAATCGGTGCAACTGTCCCATTAATACCTGCGTTTGCAAAGACATAATCTAATCGATTCCATTTTTCATAAATCTCTTTTACACTTTGTTCAACTCTTTTGGGATCTGATACATCAGTATCAGTTATCATTGCTTCCCCGCCTTGTGATTCAATATCCTGTTTAACTTGTTTAAGCTTTTCCTCTTTTAAATCAACAAGTCCAATTTTCACTCCTTCTTTTGCAAGACGTAAAGCCGCAGCACGGCCAATTCCCGATCCTGCGCCCGTAATGAGAGCAACCTTGTTTTGAAGTGACATATTATATCTCCTTCCTTTCTTACATTTTTAAAATTAATTTACCCATTTTTGGTATTAAATATGTAAGAAAAGGAAAAAATATAAATTTTTAAGATAGACCTTCCATAATAAGGCATAGTGAAATACCGTGATATAAGGATTCAACGGTATTTCACTATGCCTTTTCTGTTCTACTTATTTAGCAACTAACGTTACAATTGATCGTGGAGGAATGGTAACTGCTTTTTTAGCAGGGATTAGGTTTTTTTCCTCTAAATCGTTGTTTTCAGATGTAACATATGGTTTGAATTGGATCGCTTTCTTTTTTCCAGGAAGGTGATCAACATTCACTTTTACTGACTTTTCTTCATTACTGTAATTAACAAACACAGCAGTTAGTTGATCGTCTTCTTCATGATAATATGCGGAACCCATTAGTTCCTCTTGATCATTTGCTCCTTGAAGATCAACCCGGTACGCACCTGGTCGAACAAAGCGGCTGTAGTTCCCCATTGCCCAAAGTAATTTTGATTCAATGATTGACTCCTCATCACCAGGCTGAGAATAATCAGTATAAATCAACCCATCCTTATAATCATAATTTGACAGAGCTAGCCACCATTGCCATGCTGAGGCTTGCGTTTCAACCATGTCAAAATGAATGAGTCTTGCTACATCAAGCGCTGTCTTCATTGTTAAATCTCTTCCAGGTCCATTACTTCCTAAAATACAATATTCTGACATCCAAAATTTAATATCTTGACCATATTGATTTAAATTTTCCCGGACTGATTTTCTCAAAGGAATGAGACGGTCTTCACCGGAATAATGATCTGACCAATACGCATGTGCACTAATTTTATTTCCAATAATATCTTTAATTTCGGAATCCCCTAACATTTCTTTAATGTATTCACGATACTTTCCAGGATAACTACCATTGGCATTCCCGCTGTTGTATACACGATCACTACCAGTAAATTTTCCATACATCTCATCATCAAGCAGAGATGTATACTCTACAGCTTCAGTGGCGTCAATTTCTGTATCAAGTCCTCTTTTTGCTAATTCCGAGTGTAACGCCAATATGACTTTTTTAATATCTTCTATGTTATATCGATTACCTTCCTGCCCAGCGTAATCCCAGTTCCAAGTAGGTTCATTAATAGGACTAATATAGTTAAATGGTACATTTTCTTCTTCAAAATGCTCCAATACATCTGCCAGGAATACAGCGAAATCATCAACTGATTCTTCTTTTAAATTCGTACTTCCTACAGAAGGATCAGGTTGTGCGTGACCGTTTTTTGTCATCCACACAGGTGGACTGTTTACAAACGCAATAAATTCCTCGACACCTCTATCCTTTGCTGCATGAAGAAACCATTGCTGTCCAGCCTGTTTGGACCAATCATACGGCTCATCTTCACCTGTTTTAAAACTCTCTGCTCTTCTCCACGGGTCTGTAATGATTTCCTTATCCGTTTCTTCACTCCCAGCGCCAATGTTAAAACGCCACATGGATAAACCAATTCCCTTTTCCGTTGAAAACAGCAAGTCGGCAACCTTTTCCTTATTTTCCTCAGACCATTCAGAGCCGATTTTATCGAAGGACCAAGCACCAGATGCTCCAAAACCATCAATTTCTTGGTATTTATTTTCTACATTAATCGTAATTTCTTGTGTATTTTCCTTTTTTTTCGTAGACATATTGTTTTCCTTTGCTTTACTATTTGTTGGTATTAGTGTGAACATTAAAAGACAGATGGATAATAGACAAAACCTTGAAACTACCTTTTTATGAAATAACATATTTTACCTCCATTACTAGATGAGTGATAGAATGCGATTGTCCCCTAAATTTTTCATCATTTGGGACGAGGGACCTGTCCCCATGGTCCAATTATTTTAAAACGATCTTCGGTTTCTTCTGCTTCATAGATTATTGCTCGGGATTCTGGGGTGCTGAAGGGATGGTGCAGAATGAGCATCCAGTTATCTTCGAAGGTTTTGAACAGCATGCCGTGGCCGCTGTCACCTTTAACTAATGGGTCCAGCTGTTCCCAAGGTCCTTCCAGTTTACCTGACTGAGATCTTGCAATTGTCTGTACATATCCTTCATGGTTATAACTTGACCAGAGCATGATGAGATGACCGCCCTTTGTTCGGTATAATTGACACCCGTCAGATACATATACTTGAGGCTTGTCATCGGGTTTTCGTTCAGCATTTATCCAGGGAGCATCTGAAGCTTTAAAAAGATGTATCGGTTCACCTTCGGCATAGATAAATCCCGCTTTAATGGAATGGCTTCAAACGTACCATCTATGACCTGAATCCATTCATGACAATATACCATCCACGGTTTTCCATTCTCATCCTCATACAGCGTTCCGTCTAATGTCATAAAATTTGCTGGTGGAACAGGGCCATCCTTTTTTATTAATCGGAAAGGACCTTCCGGCGAATCTGATACTGCAATAGCAGTACCTCGAAGATGATTCGTTTTCCAAACCTCTGGTGGTTCTGCTAATATACTGTCTCTATTATGGAGGGTAACAAATAAATAATATTTACCCTTGTACTGGTGAACTTCCGGTGCCCATGTGCCATGTTGAGGATGTGCCCATGTCCCGTCAGGAACCTCAAATATAACAAAAGGTCCCTCCCACTTTACTAAATCTTTACTTTTGTAAACTAATACTCCATTTCTTTCTAAATCTGTTAATTCCGGAATTCCTGTTGTATATAAATAGTAGGTATTTGTTTCTTTATGTGATAAAACAAATGGGTCATGTGCAGGAATATCTGCAAGACGGTGACCATTCCTGGGATTGCAAGTATCAGAAGCAATGTTATAGGGCATTTAAGCATCTCCTGTTAATAAATTTGTTTCACCTAACCTCAATAACGACAGAGGAACTTTCCAAACCATCTGAGGATACCTTTAATGTAATTGTACCGGGTTGGTCAGTGGCTCTAACATAAATTAATAATTTCCCATGATAGGCCTTT
>Ga0180217_1002419_pt1 | contig 17388 bp, 9 predicted proteins | sample eDN3rd37CBELigOP_FD_128521 | JGI IMG/M metagenome (GOLD analysis project Ga0180217, IMG submission 128521) | Enriched Organic Plus compost microbial communities from Emeryville, California, USA - eDNA 3rd pass 37_C BE-Lig OP (version 2) (version 2) ... | reverse complement strand
GAAACAGCTTCATGTCTGTAGCAACTCAACGATCGTCACGCAGCTTTGTGATTGCCGTTAGCGCTGTTTTGATCGCGGTCGCCGGCATTGGCGCCTGGTGGTATTCCTCCCACGGTCCCGCGGCGCCGGTTGAGGATCACGCAACGAGCGAGGACGGGGCGGAAGGGGCGTCAGCCGACGACGGAGAGCAAGTCGTCCTGCTCCCGCGCGAGTCGTGGGAACCCGCGTCGATCAAGATCGAGCCGGCCCAGCGGGCGCCGCTGGCCCAGGTCGTCGAGCTGACGGGCAAGATCGCGCTCAACGAAGACCGCGTGGCGCACATCTACCCGATGGTGGAAGGACGAGTCGACGAAGTGAAGGTCAACTTCGGCGATCGGGTCAAGAAAGGGGACTTGCTCGTCGTCATTCAAAGCAAGGAAATCGGCCAGGCGCTGCTGCAACTCTACCAGAATCGCCTCGCCCGCGACTTTGCCGTGCAGAAAGACGAGTGGACGCAAACCACCGCGAAAAACACGCTCGATCTGATCAAGCTGATTCGCGAGGAGGCGCCGCTGGAGCGCATCGAGGCCCAGCTTCGCGACCGCCCGCTCGGCGAGTTCCGCGACAAGCTGATGACCGCGTACCTCGAACGGTTCAAATCGAAGCAGGACCTCGAACGGTTGCAGCCGCTGCAGGCGGGTGGAGCGATTGCCGGCAAGCAATTGCTCGAAGCCCAGGTCAATTCGAGCGCCGCCCGGGCCAGCTTGCAATCGTTCGTCGAGCAAGTGCAGCAGGACGTAACGCAGGCTTCGATCGTCTCGGCCCAAACGGTCAAAGAGCTGCAGACTCGCGTGGCTGTCGACGAAACGAACCTCAAAATCCTCGGGATGACCGACGAGAGTCTGGCCAACATCGACCCCCAGCAGGGCGAAGCGCTCTCGCACTACTCCATCTACGCTCCGTTCGACGGAACGATCATCTCGAAGGATGTCGTGCTGCTGGAGCGCGTCGGCCCCGATTCGCAGGTGCTCAGCATCGCCGATCTGTCGACGGTTTGGGTAAGCGTCGACCTCTACGAAGAACATCTGCCGCTGCTGGAACAAGTGCAGAACCGAACGGTGCAACTGACCACCAACGCATGGCCGGGCAAGTCGTTCGAGGCTGAGATTTTCTACTCGGGCGATGTTGTGGCTGAGACGTCGCGCACGCTCTCGCTCCGCGCGATCGCCAAGAACGACGACGGCAAGCTGAAGCCGGGCATGTTCGTGAACGTGCAGCTCCGGGGCGATGAACAGACGCCCGTGCTGCAAGTTCCCGCGACGGCCGTGATCGAGCACGAAGGGAAGTCGTTCGTCTTCGTCCACGAAGGGGGCGACAAGTTCCAGCGGTGCGACGTGACGCTGGGACGCAAGGACGGAGAGTCCGTCGAGGTGGTTTCCGGACTCAAGGAAGGCGACCAGGTCGTGGTCAGCGGCGGGTTCGCTTTGAAATCGCAGATGCTGGCGGAATTGCTCGCCGAGTAGTTTCTTCCCCGACGCCGATCTCTCCGCCTGGAAAGCCCGCTCATGGTCAACCATATCATCGAATGGTCGCTCGACAATCGCTTTATCGTCATGCTGCTGGCGATTGTCTTGCTCGGCCTGGGATTTGTCGCCGTTTCGACGCTGCCGCTCGACGCGGTTCCCGACCTCACCAACATTCAAGTGCAAGTGCTGACGACTTCGCCGTCGCTCGGCCCGGTCGAAGTGGAGCAGTTCATCACGTTTCCCGTGGAAAACGCGATGAGCGGGCTTCCTGGCGTCACCGAAATTCGCTCGATCAGCCGGTTCGGCCTGTCGGCGGTGACCGTCGCCTTTGAGGACGGCACCGACATCTACTGGGCCCGCAACCTGATCAACGAGCGTCTGCAGCAGGCCCGCGAGAACATTCCACCCGGCATGGGCGATCCGCAGATGGGGCCGATCGCCACTGGCATGAGCGAAATTTACCAGTTCGAGGTGCGCGCAAAGCCGGGGTACGACTACAGCCTGATGGACCTGCGCACGATTCTCGACTGGCAGATTGCCTTTCAATTGCGCAGCGTTCCGGGCGTGATCGAGGTGAACACGTTTGGCGGCGAGCTGAAGACATACGAGGTGGCCGTCGATCCCGATAAGCTCCTCAGTTTCGACATTTCGCTGAGCCGGGTGTTTCGCGCCATCGAAGAGAACAACGCCAACGCCGGCGGCGGCTACATCACCCACGGCGCCGAGCAGCGGCTGATTCGCGGCGAGGGGCTCGTCACGTCGCTCGACGACATCCGGAACATCGTCCTCGATAACCGCAGCGACGGCACGCCGATCCGAGTCGCCGACATCGGCGAGGTCCGCTTCGCGCCGATGCTCCGCCAAGGCGCCGTCACGCGCGACGGCGATCGCGAAGCCGTCACCGGCATGGTGATGATGCTGATGGGCGGAAATTCCCGGCAGGTGGTCGAGGACGTCAAGCACAAGATTGCCGAGATCCAAAAGACCCTGCCCGAAGGGGTGTACGTCGACACGTTCTACGACCGCACCGAGCTGGTCGAGAAGACGATTCACACGATCGCCGAGAATATCGGCGTCGGCGTGGTGCTGGTGATCATCATGCTCTTTTTGCTGCTCGGCGACGTGCGCGCGGGGTTGATTGTCGCCGCAGCCATTCCGCTTTCGGCCATGTGCGCCTTGATCGCCATGAAATGGGCGGGGGTTTCGGCGAACTTGATGAGCCTGGGGGCCGTCGACTTCGGCGTGATCGTCGACGGCGCGGTGGTGATGATCGAAAACGCGGTTCGCTCGGCCAGCGCCTACCAGCGAGAGCACAGCGGCAAACGCGTGCCGAAGGAGGTGTTCAAGGAATCGGCGAAAGAAGTAGGCACGCCGATTCTGTTCGCCGGCTTGATCGTGATCATCGTGTTTCTTCCGATCCTCAGCCTGCAGGGCGTGGAAGGAAAGATGTTCCGCCCGATGGCCTTCACGTTCATGTCGGCGCTGACCGGCGCGTTGGTCCTGTCGGTGACGGTGATGCCCGTGATGGCGTCGCTCTTTCTGGCCCGGCGCGTCAGCGCGGGAGACACATTTCTCGTGCGGCGGCTGAAGAAGTGGTACGAGCCGATGCTCCGCTTCGCGATGGCGCGGCCGGCGCTGATGATCGGCACGGCTGCGGCGATTTTTGCCGTTAGCGTCGGCGTGGCGTCGCGGTTCGGCGTGGAATTCGTGCCCAAGCTGGACGAAGGCGACCTGGCCATTCAGGCGGTTCGGCTGCCGAGCGTCTCGCTCGAGACGTCGCTGGAAATGACGAAAAAGATGGAGCAGACCCTGCTGCGGTTTCCGCAGGTCGAAAGCGTCGTCTCCAAGACCGGCCGCCCCGAAATCGCCAACGATCCGATGGGCGTGCACCAGACCGACATTCTGATCCGGCTCAAGCCGCCGTCGGAGTGGCCCGAGCCGATCGCCAAGGAGGACCTGATCGCCGAAATGCAGGCGGCCCTCGAACGGGAGGTGCCCAGCAACTCCTACGGCTTCACGCAGCCGATCGAATTGCGCGTGCAAGAGCTGGTCGCGGGCGTGCGGTCGGACGTGGGTTTGAGTCTGTACGGCGACGACCTGGATACGCTGAAAGCCGAAGGGGATAAGATCGTTCGCGCGCTCAACAAGGTTCCCGGCGCCGCCGACGTGCAAGCGCAACAGATCGCGGGGCTGCCTTATTTGCGCGTGAACGTTCGCCGCGACGCGATTGCGCGTTACGGCATCAACGCCAGCGACGTGCTCAACGCCGTGAGCCTGGTCGGCGGCGTGCCACTGGGGGAAGTCTTTGAAGGACAACGCCGCTTTCCGCTGCAAGCTCGCCTGGCCGAGCCATGGCGACGCGATGTCGAAAAGATTCGCCAGATCAAGGTCGACGATCCGCAGGGACGGCAAATTCCGATCTCGCAGCTCGCCGACATCTTCGTGGAGGATGGTCCCTCGGAGATCAGCCGTCACGCGATTCGCCGGCGACTGCTTATTCAATGCAACGTTCGCGGACGGGACCTGGCTGGGTTTGTCAACGAAGCCCAGGAGGTGGTCGCCCGCGAAGTTCGGCTGCCCGCCGGTTACTCGTTGGCTTGGGGCGGACAGTTTCAGAATCTGCAGGAGGCGACGAAACGGCTGATGATCGCCGTGCCGGTCGCGCTGTTTTTGATCTTCTCGCTCCTCTATATCACGTTCAACTCGGTGAAGCTGACGTTCCTCATCTTCCTGAACGTCCCGATCGCAGCCACCGGCGGCGTGTTTGCCCTTTGGCTGCGCGACATGCCGTTCTCGATTTCCGCAGGCGTGGGCTTCATCGCGCTGTTCGGCATCGCGGTGATGAACGGCGTGGTGCTGATCGAGCACGTTCGCCATCTGCGCCACCTGGGGAACGATCAGTGGACGTCGGTCGTGCAAGGGGCGATGGACCGACTTCGCCCGGTGCTCATGACGGCGACCTGCGGCGCTCTCGGCTTTGTGCCCATGGCGGTTTCCGGCAGTGCCGGCGCCGAGGTGCAGCGTCCGCTGGCGACGGTCGTCATCGGCGGATTGATCACCTGCACCATCCTGACGTTGCTCGTGCTCCCAGCCATCTACCGCTGGTTTGAACCGGCAGAGTCGAGCGAGCACTAGGGTGCTTGATCGAGCGCGCGGTGATTGGACGTCGCTGGGGTCGGGAGGCCTCGTGGAGTCAATCGGTTCGCCGGATTAGGCCCCCCTCGGCCGCGACGACTCCCGACCCCGGCGTTTGGCCCGCCCCCGGCTGCTCGCTGCGCCGAACCCGCGCGGCCAGCGTTCCCTCGTCTCAAATCGCTCCGCCTGGCCACGTTTCCGTAAGGGTATTGCCTTCCTTTGCCGATTGACACATAACTGTACAAACGTATAGTTGTGGCTGAGGGTGCTAGCAATGCCTCCCGGACGTTCCGAAATCATCGACTCTCTGCAAAGGCAATTGCAGAAAGGGCTTAGGACCACCGCAGCCGAGCCGATTGCCAGCGGCTGCCGGGGGCTGGATAGCCTAGTCGGCTTTCGGGCCGGAACGCTCGTCGAGTGGCTGGGGGAAGAAGGAGGGGGCGCTACCACCTTGGCGACGGTCCTGGCGAGACAGGCTTGTGGCGATGCTCGGCCGTTGGTGGTCGTCGATCAGCAGCGGCGGATTTATCCGCCGGCGCTGGCGGCGATGGGGATCGATTTGCGGCGCGTGGTCTTCGTCTTTCCGGCGAGTCCGCGCGAGTACGAGTGGACGCTAAGCCAGGCCATGAGTTGTCCCGCGGTGGCTGCCGTGTTGTGCTGGCCCCGCAAGTTGGGCGACCGGGCGTTTCGCCGGCTGCAGCTATCTGCGGAGCAAAGCGGCAGCTTGGGGCTCCTCGTGCGCCCTGCGTCGGCGCTGCATGAGCCGTCGTGGGCCGAGGCGCGGTTGTTCGTGGAGCCAGTCCCTTGTTACGGCCGGCGGCGCTTCAAAATTTCGGTGCTGCGCTGCGGCGGCGGCGCTGGCGGTCGAACGGTGGAAGTGGAAATCAGCGAAGAGGGATTGCTGCATGAAACGCATCCTTTGCATCCGGTTTCCCCATTGGCCGCTGCAACGACTGTTCAACGCGCAGCCCGCGCTTAGACGCAAGGCGGTCGCCATCTATGAGGAGCGTCGCGGTCGCTGGATTGTCGCCTCGAACCAGCGCGGCGTTGTGCCGGGAATGCCGGTGGCGGAAGCGGGGGATGCGCATCTGGAACGCCACGATCCCGCCGTCGACCTCGCCACGCTCAAACGCATTGCGCAGTGGTGCGAACAGTTCAGCCCGCTGGTCGGTCTCGAGGAGGGAGAGCGGCCCGAAAGTCTCTTTCTCGACGTAACGGGGCTGACGGCGATTTTCGGCAGCGAAGAAGCGCTGGCGGAACGCGTCGTCCGAGCCTTTGCGCGGCGAGGCTTGTCGGCGCAGGTGGCTATTGCGGACACCCTCGGCGCGGCCTGGGCGGCGACGCACGGCGACGAGACGCCGCGCATCGTTGCGCCGGGAGATTTCGAAGCTCTGCTCCATTTGCCGACCACTGCGCTCCGGCTGCCCCCCAAGACGACGCAGACGCTCGCGGAACTCGGCATTCAGAGCATCGGACAATTGCTCAGCCTTCCCCGCGATGGCCTGGCCGCCCGGCTGGGGCACAAATTGATCGACCGTCTCGACCAGTTCACCGGCCAAAAAGCGGAAGCCATCGATGTCGTGCGCGTCTTGCCGGAAATCGTCTGCGAGCGGCAGTTCGATTATCCGATCGAGAATCGCGAAGTCATCGACGTCGCGATGGCTCAACTCGTGGAGCAGGCGGCTGCGGAACTGATGCGACGACAACAAGGCGCCGTGCAGCTCGAATGTTTGTTGACCTGCCAGGAGGAAGCGATACCGCTGGCGGTGGGACTGTACGAAGCCTGTTGCGACGCGCGGCATTTGCTCGGCCTGTTGCGAACGCAATTCGAGCGACGCCTGCTCACCAGCCCCGTGCTGGCGGTGCGCGTGGCCGTGCTGCAGTCGGCGAAGCTCGTCTATCGACAGCGAGAGTTGTTCTCAGCCAATCACAAGCACGATCGCGAGTTCGCGCTATTGATCGACCGCGTCAGCAGCCGGCTTGGCCGCGAAGCGGTCTTGCGGGCGACTTTGGCTGCCGACGCTCAGCCGGAATACGCCTATCGCTACGAAATTCTCGCCGGCAACGCGAAACGGCAGCTCGCCACCGAGCCTCGTCCTTTGCCGAAGCGGCCGCTCTTCGTTGAGAGTCGCCCGATTCCGCTCGAAGTGTTGGCGATTGTTCCGGGCGGGCCTCCCATGCAATTTCGCCTGAACGGCCAGCCGCATCGCACGCGTCGAACTTGGGGGCCCGAACGGATTCAAACCGGCTGGTGGCGCGGCCGCTATATCCGCCGCGATTACTACCGCGTCGAAAGCGAGAGCGGCCATTGCTTCTGGCTGTTTTGCAGCAAGGGCAAATGGTTCCTGCATGGGGTGTTTGACTGATGCCAGAACAACACGAAGAAAAGCAGCCTGCCCGGCGAATCGTCCTCCCCAAAGCTCGCCCCGCCGGCCGGCAATATGCCGAGCTGTACTGCAAAACCAACTTTTCCTTTCTGGAGGGAGCTTCGCATCCGGAGGAGTTGGTCGAGCGCGCGGCGGAGCTGGGCTATGCGGCGCTTGCCATCACCGATTGCAACAGCCTGGCTGGCGTTGTGCGCGCTCACGGGGCGGCCAAATCCCTTGGCTTCAAATTGCTGATCGGAGCGGAAGTGACTCCGAGCGACGCCGGTCCGGTCGTGCTGTTGGCCACGGACCGCCGGGCGTATGGTCGGCTGTCGCGCTTGCTCACGCTGGGGCGGCGCAAAGCGCCCAAGGGAGAATGCCACCTTACCTGCGACGATGTGGCCGCGCATGCGGAAGGACTGATTGCCGGCGTAACGCAGCCCGAAGAGGCAGAAAAATACGCCGACATCTTTGGAGACCGCTGCTACCTGTTCGTCCAGCAGCACTACGGTCCCGAGGACGAGCGGCAGCTCAGTGAAGCGCTTCAGTGGTCCCGGCGGACGGGCGTTCCGCTGGTTGCCACGGGCGGCGTGCGGTTTCACGATCCGCAGCGGCGTCCCCTGGCCGATGTGCTGACGGCGATTCGCGCCGGCTGCACTGTGGCCGACGCGGGCGATTTGTTGTTGCCCAACGCCGAGCGGTACCTGAAATCGCCGGAACAAATGCAAACGCTCTTTGCCCAAGCGCCCGACGCCGTGCGACGAACGGTGGAAGTCGCCGACCGCTGTTCCTTCTCGCTCGACGAACTGCGCTATGAATACCCCGAGGAGCTTGCGCCGCACGGACTGTCGCTGAGCGAATACCTGGCCAGGCTGACGTGGGACGGCGCCCGGCAACGGTATCCGGAGGGCGTTCCCGACAAAGTCCGGCAACTGATCGAGCACGAATTGCGGCTGATTGGCCAGTTGCAGTACGAAGCCTACTTTTTGACGGTGTGGGACCTGGTGAAATTCGCCCGCTCGCGCGGAATCCTCTGCCAGGGCCGCGGCTCGGCCGCCAATTCGGCTGTCTGCTATTGCCTGGGCATCACCGCGGTGAATCCCAACCAGCAAGAGGTGCTGTTCGAGCGATTCATCAGCGCCGAACGGAACGAGGCGCCGGATATCGACGTCGATTTCGAGCACGAACGTCGCGAGGAAGTGCTGCAGTACCTGTACGAGAAATATGGCCGCGAACGGGCCGGCATTGTCGCCGAGGTGATTTGTTATCGTCCGCGGTCGGCGGTGCGAGACGTGGGCAAGGCGCTCGGCCTTTCGCTCGACAAGGTCGACCGGCTGGCCAAGATGGTCGATGGTCATCACGGCGACAAACTCGACCTGCGCTTGCAACAGGCGGGCCTCGATTTGAAGTCGCAGGTGGGGCGGCAGTTGCTGGAGCTGGTGAATCAACTGATTGGCTTTCCGCGTCATCTGGGACAGCACGTGGGGGGCATGGTGATGACGCGCGGCCCGCTTTGCGAACTGGCGCCGATCGAGAATGCAGCCATGGAGGGGCGCACCGTCATCGAGTGGGACAAAGACGATCTCGACGAATTGGGAATCTTGAAGGTCGACTGCCTGGCGCTTGGCATGTTGACTGCCCTGCGCAAAGGGCTGGACCTCGTGAACCGGCACTGCGGCTGCGATCTCGCGCTGGCCACGATTCCTGCGGAAGATCCCGCGGTCTACGAGATGATCGTGCGAGCCGACACGATGGGAGTCTTTCAGATCGAGTCGCGGGCTCAGATGTCGATGCTGCCCCGGCTCAAACCGGAACGGTTTTACGATCTCGTGATTCAGATTGCGATCGTCCGGCCGGGGCCCATTCAAGGGAATATGGTGCATCCCTATCTTCGCCGGCGGGCCCAGGAGGAAGCTGTTCCCCCCTATCCGACGAGCGAAATCGAAGCCGTGCTGCGCCGGACGCTCGGCGTGCCTCTGTTTCAAGAGCAGGCGATGCAACTGGCCATCGTAGCGGCGGGGTTCACGCCGGGCGAAGCCGATCAATTGCGGCGGGCGATGGCTGGCTGGCGACGTCCGGGGCTGATCGAACAATTTCGCGCCAAGCTGATCGAAGGGATGCTCGCCAAAGGACTTTCCGCCGAATTTGCCGAGCGCGTGTTTCTTCAAATCCGGGGATTTGGCGAGTATGGCTTTCCCGAAAGCCACGCCGCGTCGTTTGCGCTGCTGGCCTATGCGTCGGCCTGGCTGAAATGTCATCATCCGGCGGCGTTTTGCGCCGCGCTGCTTAATAGCCAGCCGATGGGATTTTATGCTCCCGCCCAATTGGTCGGCGACGCTCGCCGGCATGGCGTCGAAGTGTTGCCGCCGGACGTGAACTTCAGCGATTGGGACTGCACGCTGGAGAACGGTTCGCTGCGGCTGGGATTGCGGATGTTGGACGGATTGTCGGAGACGGTCGCCAGACGCATCGAGCAAGCGCGCCCTTATCGCTCGATCGCCGATTTCACGCGCCGCACCCGGCTCGGCAAGTCGACGGTGAAACTGCTGGCCAACGCCGACGCCTTCCGCTCGCTGCAACTCGAACGGCGGCAAGCGCTCTGGCACTCGCTGGCGCAGGAGCAGCCGCTGCCGCTATTTGCCGACGTCGAGGACGACGAGCAGCCCCCCAGCCAGTTGCCGGCGATGGACGGTTTCGAGCAGGTCTTTGCCGACTACCACACGCAAGGGCTGTCGCTGCGCGCTCATCCGATGTCGTTCTTCCGAGCCGAAATGGATCGCTTGAAAATCACGCCCGCGGCGCAGCTTGCCGAGACTCGCGACGGTCGGTTCGTGCGCGTGGCGGGTCTGGTTCTGGTCCGCCAACGTCCCAGCACCGCCAAAGGAATCACGTTTGTCACGCTCGAAGACGAAACGGGCGTCGCCAATTTGATCGTGCGGATGGAAGTGTGGGAACGCTACTATCAAGTCGCACGCACCGCCTCCTCGCTCCTCGCGCACGGCCGTTTGCAAAACCAACAGGGAGTAATCCACGTCCTCGTGTCGCGTCTGGAAAACCTCGCCGGCCGAATCGGAGCAATGAAATCGCAATCGAGAGACTTCCACTAAAGCCGTGTTTCGTGATCGGCTCTCAGTAGCAATCCGCCAGTCGCCCTGGGCCGGCCCCGGGGAGTCGGGCGTCGCCGCCCTGCGCTCCCGATCTGAACCCGGTCGAAGCCGTCTGGAGCCATGCCAAGTACTCGGACTCGGCCAACCGGGTACCCGATGATGCCTTCCAGCTCTGCGACCTGATCGGCGAATCACTCAACGATCAGCACTTTCGACCACCACTCCTCAAATCCTTCCTCCGCCTCGCTAAATTGGAAGCCGATTAGCAGCGCAGGAGTCAATAATAAAGCAAACAGCAGTAAGTGTGAGTTGGATGTGTTCGTTTACGCACGGAGCGGCAGTCTCGCGAAGCTGAATGCCCCCGATCCAAACGAACGGATTGTTCAGACGTTACGCAAATACTGTAAGTTAGCCGAACCTGACTAAAGTTCAGTCCGTGCCAGCCATTAGTCTACGAGTGTGACCTATCCCGGCGGGCGGATCGCGGTACGAGTACGACAGCGGCAGGGTGGCATGGCCCACGCCGTAGGCAGGCCATGCGATGGGCGAGTTGACGTCAAGCGTGCTTCAGCATGCCCTGGCTTCGCCGTGGGGCATGGCGCCCCGGCGGCTGTGTTATCTGTTGTACCCGTATCGTTGAGTAGAAATAGTCACGCCTTCCTCGCCACGAACCCGACCACGCCCTCAGGCAGCGGAAAATCGCCATACCTCCGCACAGGCCGTACTTGGAAGCCGACGCTCTCCAACATCTGCACAATGCTGGCTTCCTCGAAAAGCTGCTGGCGGTGTGTTTCCTCGTGTCGGCGGTAGGCGTCCCCGGTCTTGCGAAAGGTCACGATGCGGCGGGTTAGCTGCTGATTCTGTTCGTCGTGCTGATATTCGACCAGGCAGGTCCAGTCAACGCCTTCCGTGAATGCCTGCGTCCGTCCCCGGCACCGTCCCGGCTCGGCCACGTCGAAGATCAAAAGGCCACCGGGCGAAAGAGCATTGAAGGCGTTCTTGCACATGGCCTGCAACGACCGCAAGGAGTTGTCGGCGTCGAACAGGTAGTTGAAAACTTCGCCGAGCGACGTGACCGCCCGGCACGGCGGGACGGGAAACTGCAAGAACGACTTGACGTGAAATTCCGCTTCAGGGACTCGCTGCCTGGCGATCTCGATCATGGCGGCAGAAATGTCCACACCCACGACCTCGAAGCCCGCATCCACAAGCTCCCTCGCCCAAATGCCGCTGCCGCAACCGAGGTCCACAATGCGACCATCACGGATTCCCGTCTCACGCAGATGCTTCAGCAGGCCGGGGGCAGAGCCACGAGCGAAGCCGCCGTAGCCTTGGTCATGGATGTAGGCGAGATCGCTTTCGTAGGCGGTGGGGTCGGTCATTGCCCTACATTATCTGGTTCTTTTGATCGGTTCATCATTCGGCAACCACTCCACCCAGCAGCAGGAACCGACGCCGCATCTCCGCTCAGGTAGAATTTTGCGCTTCGTACCCTGCCCCTTTCGGTCACGGGCAATTTGGCGATCCAAAGGGGATCGAAACTGTCGCTATGCCGCTCGCCGGGCTGAATGCACTGTAATATCAAATTAAAAAGGACTTGCAATCGACTGGAGTCCTGGTACACCGCTCGGATCGGCAGGGTGGCATGACCACCGCTGCCCGAAGTGGAGGGTGACTGCGGCGCGGAGGCGTGCACTCAAGCGTGCCATCCAAGACAAGCAATTGGGCGCCATGGCCCACGCCGAAGGCTGGCCATGCGATGGGCAAGTTGGCGTCACCCCAGTCGGAAGCCGATTCCAAGTTCAGCATCCCCTGGCTTACGCCTTGGGGCATGGCACGTGGCGTGCCGTAGTAGAGTCTGCTTTCATGATGAGTCAGGTACGTACAGGGCACAGTTATATACGAATGTCGAGACCGCACTACACCATTCGGCCTGGCCACGACGTTTTCGATGCCGGAGTTCTAAATGATGGCCAACAAGTCCTTGTTGGGCTTCAGCTACCTGAACTCGTGGTTGTTCGTTTCTCCAGCCGGGGATCGTTGATTGGGGTGACAGTAGTCGCGACCGTCACGTCGTCGAATGGCTCAACGGCTGATCAGGCCAACTCTGAACTAGCTCGCTGGAAGGCAGAGGTTGGCTTTCGAGCGACGCCAATCACGGTAGAACCATTTTTCGTACGCGATCGCTGGATCGGAATAGCGGACCTGCCGCAGCATTATCAGGAGGTTCTGGATCACCCGGAGAGCTGTGATAAAGATCGCCGCCTGGACTTGCTGGATGATATTCGTCAATGGCAGGTAAGAGGCGACTTCGTGTTGTACTGGGACGAGGACTATTATCTCAACAAAGACGGCGAAGTTGTGTCGTCTTAGCTCGCTGATGCAAAGACCTTCCCCCGCTGCCACGCGAACCCGACCCGCTCCACACGGCTACCCATCGTGTTCTTGCGGGGCAGCGCCGGATGCTGCTTATCCCAGATGATCGCCTGGTTGAAATACAGTCCCGTCGCTTTGAGCGCAGGCGGATAGTTCGCACAGTTGGCGTAGCCATCACCCCGTCGCGCCTGTGCTGAGAATCCAGAGCATGCCGTCGACAAGTTCCCGCTTGCTTGGCGGTGGACGCCCCTTGCAGCCGGCCGAGGGAAATGAACCGCAACGCACTCCCACTGCTCATCCGTAAGCCGATGCCGCGCCATCCCCGCCGCTTGACGTTGTGATCGAGCAGCGAGAGGTGCAGCGAGTGCAGCGACTTTCGGCCTGAGCGAGACCGATCGAGTAGCGCGGCGATGACGCTCAGCCGGTCCTGTCGATCCCAGGCGTGCAGGATGGGGGCTTACAGCTTAGGCCACGAAAAAACGCTTCCGGGGCCGAACCCGAAAGCGTCAGCGTAAAGCGTTACCGTTAAACGGTTATCGAGAGCGGAGGGCACGGGACTCTCGTCGCCGTATTTTGCAAACTGATGCGAAGCAGACGCTTACGTCGTAAGCCTTTTGTTGAGCAGCGACTTGCGTTGATCGGCCGATTGTCAGGGATTGTCACGTACTCTCAGGAATTGTCAGCGCCAATGGCACATTGTGCCATTGGCTGTTGACAGGACATGGTTCGTTTAAAAGTAAAAACTAGTCTGGTTTCAGCGGACTGCGCTGCTGTTATCGTTGGTTGTCACCGGCCCAGAAGGTGCTCACGGAAGATCAGAATGGATGCTCAGACATTTACCTTTACATGTACAGGTCAGAGCGCTATCGAGGCGAACGTCCGATGCCACATTGATTCCTTGCGCAGAGCGGGACCACGGATCGACCAAATAGAGATCATTGTCGTGCCACGAGTCGCCGCTTGGATCCAACGGCCGAGCTTCCAAAAGCTTGCGCTCAGCCCCTTCAAGTCGCTGCTACCGGGCAGCAATTCCCGACGCCGGGAACTAATCGATTGTCTCAAGACAACGCTGAAGTCGAGCACCCAAAAACTCGCCAGCTTCGTCGACGAGAATGCCGCCATCCTTGCCCCAGTTTTCGTGGAAGCGACACGCAGATGGTATCGTGCAAGGAGTTGGATTCTATCGGACGGCCTGTCGCTGTCCGAGCTGCGAGGCCGTATTGACGGCTTTTCGGCCCAGCTGGAGGAGGAGTGGGTGTCTGCTGACGACTACTTCGGACCTATCTACAACGTTTGGGGCGAGTGTGAGAATGGCGAGTGGTTGCAACGCGGCGAGTACATCATCGACTTCAACCCGGAACTGAGATACGCCGGCAACTCTGTCGCCCGTTGTATGCTGACCCGCGCAAAGATCGCGGTTGACCAACTCGAGTGCTTCCTCAGCGAACTGCGGGCTGGGCTGGTCGCAGCGAATGCCCAACGCTGGCCCGGCGCTGAAATCCTCGACACACCGAAACGCCTCCTCGCCGAGTTGCGACGGGCTGTGCTCCACGAGAAAACCGCAGCGCTCGAAGAATGCGCAATTATTCTGCTCCAGACCTACCTCGCGTTCTGGCCGGGCGATTGTGATCTATCCTGGCTGCCGGTCGCTGACCGCACTCGGGACAAGCATCGTGATTCGTTGCAGCGGGCCCTCAGATCGGCGAGGGGCGAGGAAACTGCAAAAGATATCGAACGGGCACTGAGGGCCATCGAAAAATGGCTTGCTGGTCAGGATGAATCCCTAAGCGACCTGGAGGAAGCCATTTCAACGGGCGGGCTGGTCATCCAGACTTCTAGTCGGCGAGCTTACTGGGAATGTCAACCAATCGACCTTGATTGGACAAGGCATGCTCGGCTGTGGGAACTTTTGCTTGCGCTCGCTCAATCCCGGGGTCGGACGGTGGTTACGCCATCATCCATATACGGGAATACAGACTCCAGCAAAGACTTTCGAGCCCTGCGAACGCTGAAGTGTGAATTGATCCGCAAATTGCCTAGCTCAATTCGATCGCTGATCCGCGCGGTGCATGGTCAGCAATGCTACAGACTCGACCTGGGGTCAGATCGAATCTTTCTTTTGGATAGCTAGGGTCTTGCCCACCGAACTCGCAGATTCTCCTTCCGGAACCGAGTACGACTTTGGTGCGCCGCCGGCTCGCAGGAAGTGAAATCGCCTGCGAGCCAATCTTAGGCCGTCGGCTACGGGGTGTGCCGGTAATCCTATTCTTCCGTTATTGAAGCGGAACCGGCTTCTCGGACGTCAGCTACCACCCAATTCGAGGGTGCATCGCGGCGAAATCTTTCTCGATTAGTTGACTCGGCGTGCGCAGCGAACCGTCAGCTAACCGACGCTCTGTCCAATCCTTTCCGTCGACTGCGTTGTCGACGCGCTGAAGCGTGCCCACCGCCGCGAGACAGCGTTTCACCTCACAGCCGCCTCACGGCGGAGCCGATGCGCGGCATCCCGGTAATCCGGGAAAGGTACGCAGTGCATAAGGATGTTTGTTATGAATCTTCCCACTCCTCTACCTCCAGAACTGTCGCTTGCCAGGTTTGCGGCAAACATCTGGACTACCGAAGCGACGAATGCTCGGATTGACTTGGCAGGTTTCGCCCCGAAGGCTCCGCTGAGCGAGCGGCTTGCCTGGGCCAAGAGCAAGGGACTTGAGATCGCGCTCGTCTTAGCTCGGTTCTCGAGCAACATGCAGCACAGCACGGACGCTCAGGTCCGTGACAATCTGACTTGGGCCGCACAGCATGGATTCTACGTGCCACCGGAGTTTGTTTGTGTCGACGAAGGGGGCTCGGGTCGCAAGGTGCGGCGAGAGGGACTCAACAAAGCCAAGCAAATCCTCAAGGAAAAGTTGGCCACGACGCTGATCGTCTTCAAAGTGTCTCGCCTCTTCCGCAGCGCTTATCGCGGCTTTCAGTTTTTCCAAGAAGAGGTTGTCGATGAGGGCCGCCGTGGGGTGTCGATCAGTCAGGGCATCGATACGGCCGACCACAAGACGTGGAAGCAGCTGATGTACATGCACGGGATCATGGACGAGATGCTGCTCACAACGATCGCCGAGCATGTCTACTCTGGCATCAAGGACATGTTCCTCAAGGGGTACGTCACTGGCGCTCTACCCGTCGGCTATTACGGTAAGGAACTGCCGGACGCTCCACGTACCAACCAGGACAAAGTCCGGAAGGCTCCGGCAGTCAACCGGGAAGTCGCCAAGCTGATCGTCCAGCACTACGAGTGGATCCGTGACGGAATGTCCATCAAGGAGGGGTGGCGTCGCTGGGTTGCGGCGAACGGGCCTCGCGATCCTCGCTCCACGCTTGACCACATGCACTATCGGGCTTACCGTCGGATGCTCTCGAATCCCCGCTACCGCGGGTTGTGGGCGTTCGGCCGCAAGCAGACAGTGTGGAGTAACAAGTCTGACTACGCGAAGCAGGTTGAACGCCCTGAAAGCGACGTGAAGATCGTGCAGTGCGAGGAACTGCGGATCGTCAGCGATGAGCTTTTCTTTGCGGTACAGAAGCGCTTGGCGTACAAGAAGGGTTGGGGCGGCCCGAAAAAGGGTGGTCCCAAGACCTTGGCTGACTTGGTCGTCCGCTACTTTTACTGTGCTGCATGCAAAGAGCGGTTCTACCAGGCAGCGGGCGGCGGGCGAGCCATGCACTGCAAGCGAGGTCAGATCTGCCCGTGCAAGCTGACGATACAGCGGCAGCGGGCCGTCGACGCGGTTTGTACGGCTCTGCAGCAAAAGCTCCTGGCAGATGCTCAGCTACTCGAAGACATCCTGGTGCGTACCGCGGATGTCGGCGACGAGGCTCGCGCCGAGCTCGCCAACCGCCGCAATTCTCTTAATGCGAAGATCCAGTCGGTCGAGAATCGGATTAACTTCCTAATTGAAATGGCCGGCGAGTCAGCGGTAGGCGATCGGGACAGCATGAAGGCCAAAGTCAAGGCGGCTCAGGCGGAAAAAGCCGAGCTCGAAAGCCGACTCGCCAGCGTCGTTCGTACACTGTCAGGGACGGCTGTGCCGATCACGGCAGAGGTGGTCCGGGAAGCCATCTCTCACTTGCAGCAGCTGCTTGAGGATGGTGCGAGCGGCAAGCTCGGTGAGGACTTGGTCCACCGCGCGGCGGCCGTCTTCGGTGAGCTGGTTGGTGGCAAGGTGTGGGGGCACTACATTCCGCGGCCGGGACGCAAGCGGGGCTATGTTCGCGGGGAATTTACACCGGATTTGCTGACTCCGACGCAGGCTGCTGTTGGTGCTGGCATGTCGCTTGAGCCACGGAAAGCTGACGCGATTTTAGTATGGCTGCGGCCCGTGCCTCAGATCGACCAACATGCCGAGACAGCTCACCGGTTGATCGATATTGAGGGGCTCAGCTTTCGTGACGCTGAAAAGGTCATGAAAGACCGAGGCTTCAATTTCAACTCCGGAAAGTTGTGGCAATTCTACGCTCGCTACTACGAGACGATCGGCCAGCCAATGCCGAAACGACCCTACAACAACGGTCGGCCGGCTAAGCCGCGTGAATAGCGTGTCTCGCCGACATTTCAATAACCATTCCCAGCCTCGCATCGTGCGAGGCTTTTTCATGCAGCAGGAGAACTAATTTGAATCATGACGCTGGTACAAAGGCTGGGGCTAACCAAGACCAAATTGAGACCCGCCGCTCTCAATTGGCGGCATCACTGGCATTACTGGCGGTTCGCAAGATCCGGGCCACACATGGCGCAACGGTAACTGTTCACGCCCCGGTGAGTGATGGGGCAGGTTGATGGTCGAGGTGGGCGTTGATGGCGGTGGTGACGAAGGCGAAGACATTGATGGATCGTTGGCGGCAGGT
>Ga0180217_1002412_pt1 | contig 17407 bp, 16 predicted proteins | sample eDN3rd37CBELigOP_FD_128521 | JGI IMG/M metagenome (GOLD analysis project Ga0180217, IMG submission 128521) | Enriched Organic Plus compost microbial communities from Emeryville, California, USA - eDNA 3rd pass 37_C BE-Lig OP (version 2) (version 2) ... | reverse complement strand
GCAAAATATTCTTTTCACTTGCAAGTTTACTTATGATTTGTTCAAAGAATTGTCCCTGAGATATCATATCTTCTGAAGCTAAGTGAAAAATGCCTTCTAGCTTATTTTCAATAATGAACCGCAATTGTCTTGCTAACAGAACATCCAAAAGATTGTTGCATACTAAATTACTATACACATCAATCATTTTATTTTGTTTTATGCTATCTATGATTAAGTTCCATCTTGGAGAATCCTTACCCCATATCGCTGGGATTCGGATAATTATCACTCGCTCATTTAAAATCTCTTGTAGCATATTTTCACATTCTATTTTAAATTTCCCATAATCAGATTCGGAAATCGGGATATCTCTTTCAGTATGTGGTTTTGACCAGTCCCCATCAAAAACATTTGTGGTAGAAAAAAAATACAAACGACTACTGCTATTCCTTAACTCCATAGCCAATTCTTTATGAAACTGGAGCTGGTGATTAAAATTTCCTCTTAGGCACGAAATTACTACGTCAGGTTTAATTGAACGTATAATTTGCCTCATCTTGTCGACATGTTGCACTTCCAATTGGAATTGCATATCGTCTGAAAGGCTCGTCAATGAAGAAGAGTATGTTCCATATACTTCAAAGTCCTCTTTAAATTCATCAATTAAAGCTCTTCCTACAAGACCGCTTGCACCAAGAATAAGTACCTTTTCCATTGTAATTCCCCCTTTAGCTAATCTTTTTTTATTAATTAGTCGGTAGTTAGATAAATCCGACAAAAAACTGCCTTAATCCATCTTGGATCAACGCACACATTAGTTCAATAACTCTTGCACTCTATCTGAAATATAATTCCTTAAAAATATAAGTTCTTCTTTATTAAAGAGGTCGGTAGTGTTCTCCCCTACATAACTTTCAATTATCTTTCTAACTGTGCTTCCTAATTCCTTTGGTAAATTTGTTAATCCCCAATTTCCAGCCTCTATTTTTGAAGAAATAACTTCCTCTTTTAAATACCAATAAACCCTGATTAGGTTTAATGAACAATAAATTGGATCTTTTTCGATATTCTTCAAACACTCCCGATAATCACCTATTATGGATGATCTATAATCAGTTTTTGGGACAACAGGAAACACCTCGCTAATGGGATCTCCCTCTAAACATATCCCCCTGTGCTTAGTAATGGTTATGTGGGCTGCTAAATCCGTATCTGTGTTACAATTGTCTTCGTTTATATATTTATATGTATTGTGCATCAGTTCATCTTCATACTGTTTTCTCCAAAACTCACTATAATGAAAATCATAGAGGCAGGGGTGCTGCCAGTCCATCAAATGTTCTTTATTTAGGATACTTATTTCGACTGGATATGGAAAATTAGAATAATTTAGAAACAAGTATGCTAGATTTCTTTTTTGCTCTACTATCATTTGTTTGTTAGTTACAACCAAAACATCTATGTCGCTGCATTTTGGATTAAAGCCTCCCATAGCTAAAGAACCGTGTAAATAAAAACCTACGAAGTTGTCATTTACGACTTCTTTAATTCCTTCTTTAAAATTATAGATAAAATTCTTAATATCAGAAGGACACGTTTTCCAATCATACCCCATTTTTTAACTCCTCACTTTGTATTCCACTAAATGCTTCGTTAGTACAATAACTTCAACATAAAGTGCCTTAATCCTTCTTAGATCAAGGCACCCATTTGTTGAATCCCAAGCTGAAATACTAGTTTGTTGAACTAAAAATGGTGATTAATTAATATAGAAAAAGCCCTCTCTTATAGAAGGGGGCTGTTTTGTCATTAATTTTCAAATACAGTATGTTTCGTTTTCCATTTTTCCATAGCAATAAATAACCAAAAACTATATATTCCTAAAGTAATAATCGTTAATATCCACCATTTAATCCAATTCCCAAATAATCCTATTGCTGAACCAGTGAATTTTAACCTTCTTCCATTGATGACAGTATGCCTAGTTTTCCATCCCAAGATCATTGTAATTGCCCAAGGATAGCAAATTCCAAAGGTGCAGACTGTAACTAAGAATCCTAAAATTGACCAACCAATGTACTGAAGCAATCCTCCATCAAAATATGAATTGCTTTCTGTTTGTGCTACATTATTCTGATTAACGTTTACAGTTCCTTCACTCACTAAATCCCCCCCTATCCACCTAGTCCATTAGTATTATATCACTTACGAGAGGAAATTATAGGAAATTTCCAAATCAGAGGAAGATATAGGAAATTTTATGACAAAAAAACCGCTTTTAAGTATATCTGAAACTCACAGTTATCCAAAGTGATTATGAAACCACCAAATAATCAGTATCATACTCACTATTCCCCAAGCTGTGGTACTCATTATCCACCAAATGATGGATTTTGCTTTTTTTGAACTTCCCTCGTCTTCCATATTTGCTGTTATAAAAGCGAGCTTACTTTCCATACCTTTTTTCATAGAAGTGAGAACAACAAATCCGATGATTATGAAACCAATCGTTATCCAGAATAATATGTCCACCTTTTATACCTCCCTTTTTTGTGCATTACAGTCCTTTCAATCTTCTTTATACAATTATCCTGCCTCGAAAGTTATTATGACTATCACGTATTATTCAAGAATAAAAATTCCAGTCACAATTGCTATCCATAGTTTGTCAGAAACTTTATTTTCAAAGACATCGACTTTGTATTTCTTTAAATTTATTATATTTTTTTAAAAAAATGATGATACCGAATTACCTTCTACAAGAACAATTCGTTCAGGATCATATACTTCAAAAGTTTTATTCGCAATTTTAAATTGAAATAACACTTTTCTACAATACTGCCCTGTTAGTTTAAATACTTCAACAAAAAGGTCCGTAATCCTTCTTGGATCAACGCACCCGTTAAGTTAAATTTCTTATTTTCATCCCAACAATCAATCCAAGAATTATAGACAACCTAGGGGAGCTCCAACTAAAACTCCAAACAATAGAAAGTCGGTGAATTGTGACGAGCTATGCAGAAAACCAAAGAGTATTAAAGAATAGCTTTCTTAAGTTCCTCCATCATCCTTATAGGCATCCCCCATCGCATAAAAATATAAACTTGGAAAAAACATTTCCCAGGCTAATTAGCTTGTGCAATCGCATGTTACTTACAAACAATACGATGATAGTTTCAAAACAGGTTGGGTCTTACAAAAATATTTAACTTGAATTCTTTGTGGAGTAATACACATATTAGAAAATGGTAAATACGCATTATTGAGCAACACTAGTCTTTGTCACAAAATTTTCTTTAGCTCGTTTTATTTTTGTAGCCCTTACTATAAATAAGCACTTACAATATGCGAACGGATGTGAAAAGATGCAAGAAATGTACAATCAATATAAGGGATTGCTATTTAAACTCGCTTATCAACTGACAGGTTCAGTTCATGATGCTGAGGATGTTGTGCAAGACGTTTTTTTAAAGTTATATGACGTACCAACAGAGAAGTTGACTCAACCTAAAGCCTATCTTTGTAAAATGGTAACAAATCGTTGTCGAGATTTACTAAAATCGGCGAGAATTAAGCGAGAACAATATTATGGAGAATGGCTGCCAGAACCTTTGTATAGTTCTAATGATGATCCAATGGAGCCAGTCTTGCGTGACGATTTATTATCTTATGCCATGATTGTGCTTCTAGAAAGGCTATCACCAACAGAGCGTGTGGTATTTGTCCTTCGTGAGGCACTCGGCTTTAACTATAATGAAATTGCGGTACTCATTGAAAAAAGCGAGGTAAACTGTCGTAAAATTTTTAGTCGTGCGAGTTCAAAAATGGGTATTACCTCTGAGGAACTCGTGCATACAGAAAATACTTCAAAAGAGTTAGTTTATGATTTTGTTATAGCACTCAAACAGGGGAATATGAATCAAATTCTTTCTAAGCTTGATCCAAATGTTGTACTAGTCTCAGATGGTGGAGGTAAAGTAAAGGCCGCGATCGAGCCAATTGTAACAAGAGATCTCGTTGCTCGCTTTCTGCTTGGCCCTGTACGCCAAGCTTCAATTTCTGAGGGAACTCCACATATTGAAATTAGACAAATTAACAATCAACCAGCATTTATTCTTGCTTCAAGTGAAGGTATTCATACGGTAGGTATATTTCATGTAGAGGGAAATTTGATTCGCAACTTATATATTGTCCGAAACCCCGACAAATTAAAGCATTTAGAAATTTAATAAATTTTATGTTTAAAACAAAGACCTGTAAGATGAAACTAAAAAAGTGTAAATCTTACAGGTCTTTATTGTTCATACCAATATATTAGCTTGGACACTTCTTAATCATATAACCTTTGTCCAAAATTGGTAGCTATGATGTCAACAAATTCTAATTAATAAATTTCATATATATAAACGTATGGCAAGGGACCACGCATATTGAGTTCATAGGCCCGCTTTAGTCAATCCAAATGCTTTGTCTGCAGAACCTGGTATTGTTTTGAATGCGACATTAATGCGATTCCAAGCATTGATAGCCATTATTGAGAATGTGAGGTCTGATATTTCTTTTTCTGACAACTGCTCACTAACACGTTCAAAAATGTCATCAGGAACTCCTCCCTCAGGTAGCTTAGTCAAAATCTCGGTCCATGTAAGACAAGCCCGTTCGCGTGGACTAAATAGATTCGATTCACGCCAAATTGGTATATGATAAAGGCGAAGTTCACTCTCACCATGAATCTTGGCCTGTTTAATATGCATATCTAGGCAAAAACCACAGCCATTTATTTGTGAAGCTCTAATGTGAACGAGATGAAGGATATGCTCCTCAATTGAACTTTCCATCTCTGCATTACTAAGTTCCATCATCTTGTGGAAAAATTCTGGTGATTGTTGCATGTAATTTATACGTTGTGTCATAACGATTTTACCTCTCTCCTTTTTTGATTTAAATGCTAGACTATATAACTTATTTGCATAACGAATATTCTATTGGGTCTTTCAATCTTTGTCTCTACCTCTATTCTCGACTCCACCTCCCCTTTTAATCCCACTCAACTATATAACGACACCATGCTTCATTTCGTGACAATCTCTTATTAATTTAAATCCATAACATACTACTCTAATAGTTAACTTGACTGTTCTATACCACCATGAAATATAACGTTGTTTCATATCGATTCGTGCCATACAAGTTACGGTTAAAGAAAAATGGAAATTTGGTCAATCAAAACTCTGCTGACACTAGTTTTACTCAAATAATCTATCACATATTAAGAGATAGGACTTTATATTAACTAGTTGTAAATGCAATGCCTCAAAAAAAAAATGGTGCATGTCACCCCACTGCGTTTAGATTCTTTTGCAGAGAAGGTGAATGCACCAACATCAGGTCTTGCTTTTTTGTTTAATTACAGTAGTAATCCATAAGATAAGTGGGATTAATATGCCACATACAGGAAATGCAACATTTGTCCAAAATTGGTCAAATGATACGATTGTGGTCTCATCTGGTATCAAAATGGCTATTATACAAATTGCGGGTGCCCCGTAAAAAATATTTCTTCGCCAATTTTTCATTTGGAACCAATTTGCAATTTCATAGCTTGCAATAAAAAAATATAATGATAATTGTGCTACCACACCGAAAACCATAATAAACATAATGAATACATCAATGTTTTGAATGAAATCTAAAATATCAGTATTTCTCACGAAAACAAAGTAAGAAAACCGTATTTTTGCTGATAAATTCGGCCCCAAAATCAATAGCACCATTAGTGTAGCAGTTAAAACCATGAAAATGGTAATGACTACTCCCAATAAAGATTTCGAAAATGCTTTTCGAGGCTTCTGAACAAATGAAATAATGACCAATAAGATGAAAGGACCCGGAAACCAAAAAGCAGGACCGAGTGAACCTTTCAAAATATTAACCCATCCTGAATCAAAATAAACAGGTAATAAATGATGCCACTCTATGTCTTGTATATTTAAAATGAAGCTAATCATTAATGTAAAAATTATAAGTGGCCCAACTATTTCGCAAAATCGACCGATTCCCGTAATACCTGCCGAATAGGTCAGATAAGTCATCAGGATAGTTAGTAATAACATGATTATCCAAACTGGTGTTCTATCTAGAAGAATTAGATGAATAAAGTCTGCAAATGAACGGAGTAAAACAGCAGGCAGTATAAACCATGCTACTAGAAATGGGAGAGCAACTAATCTCCCTATGCCTTTGCCTAGCAGTTTTTGGCTAAATTGAATCAATGTTTGGTTTGGATGCAGAGTGCTAAGATGAACAAACAGAAAGGCTAAGATCAGACCAATTAAACCCCCAGCTATCATCGAAAGCCATGCATCTTGTTTAGCAATCTGGATTGTTGGCGTAATTTTTAGCGATATCATTGCAACAATTTCAGTAGTTGCCAAAATCCAAACAATTTGGGTTCCTGTCAACTTCATAAGTCCTTGCCACTCCTTTTTGAAATTAAATGGGCAACCATTTTTAAGGATAAATAGACCAATTAGCTTGCCCTGGATTATTGCATGTAAGGTCTACATTGACAGAAACATGAAGTTGGGAAAAATGTTCACTCCAATTATGCTTTATGGTTTTCCACTGTTTAGGGTATTGTTGATGAACACTTTCTCCAAACCCATAGATGTCCATTTTGTATTTCTTCTGCACCATTTTAATTTGCTTTTCTATCGCTTTCTGAGTTATTTTCTCAAGTTCATCTTCTATAAGTTTAAGGTCAACCCCTTTGGATGGGTCTAAGTTCGTACTGTTTTCGATAATTGTTCCTTTTCCACTAAGACGAAGGTCAATATGTATTTCTTCATCGACCTCTTTCACAGTAATATGTCGTTTGAATGAACCTAAGGTTATACTTATTGTTCCATCCCCTTGGTTTATGAATGAAGTTAGGGTATGACTTGATAGTCTGTCCTTTACCCAATTTGCATAGAATGTTTCCTTTTTATTTAAGAAACCCACCAATTTTACGTTATCCTCTTTATTAAAAATGGCAGATCCGTCGAAATTATAGTGATTTTGAGGATTTAAACTAACCACCGGCATTAGTGGCTGTGTTCCCTCACTTAATACATCTATCACAAATTCACGGGCTAGATAAGGCTTTATCCCTATGGCTGTTTGTTCATCAGAAAGGGATGTTGTTATAAATTGGTCAAAAAACGGTTCAATAGAGAAAATCTCCTCTGGTTTAGCATCTTTCACCAAGTATATTAAAGATCGTAAATCTGAATGTGCATTTCGTAGGAACGGATCGATTGTTTCACCTATTCCCTGATCAGCCAGTCGTTGACCAACAAGAAAAATATCACGATGACCAGGAAACACATGTCGTGAGAGCTTTGACTGTATGTTAGTTATTGCGTCTGAAACGTTTTTTCCAGTAGCACTTACTACTTGGTAACCCTTTTTTTTATCTCCACTACTAAATTGCCCACCACCAATGCCTGCAGGTGTCACTATGAGTACGGTCGCTTCTAGCTTTCCATCTTCGGTTAAATCCAAACCATTCCCTGTAAAAAATGCAAGTTGATTTGGTTCCTTTAGGTTCCAGCAGCCAGTTGTACTAAATAATATTAAGAGTAACACAATAATGCATCTACCTATTCTCTTCATGAGTAATTCACCCCTTATTAACTCGCTCTCTAGGCCATCGCAACAGTACGTCTTTAAGTCCATGTTTATTACGCGGAGACACTGGAGTTAGATAAGGAGTCCCAAATGATTTAAGATTAATTAGGTGAATTAGAACCGCAATAATTCCAACTGCGATCCCAAATAGACCGAAGACTCCTGCAAGTATCATTATTGGATATCTTAACATTCGCATAGGGAACCCGAAGCTGTAACGCGGAATGATAAATGATGCGATTCCTGCAGCTGAAACGATAATGACAACAGGTGCGGAAATAATCCCTGCGCTAACTGCCGCCTCTCCAATTACCAAAGCGCCAACGATGCTTACAAGTGGACCAATTTGTTTGGGTAACCGGATTCCTGCCTCCTGTAACCCTTCAAACATGAACTCCATCAAAAAGACTTCAATTAATGTCGGGAAGGGGGAACGCTCTCGTAAAACTGCAATATTGAGCATCAAATCTGGTGGAACCATTTCCTGATGATAATTGGTTAAGGCTATATATATAGAAGGAAAAATTATCGAAAAGATAGTAAATATATAGCGAACCCAACGAATCATCGTTACAAACAAAAACCGTTCACTATAATCGTCGGTTGCTTGTAATCCATTCCAAAATGTCATCGGAACAATTAGTGAATATGGGGAGCCGTTGGTCAATATCACCACTTTGCCTTCAAGTAATCCGGAAGAAGTAACATCAGGACGCTCACTATTCAGAATTTGTGGAAAAGGTGAGAAATGATTATCTTCTATGGATTCTTCAACATATCCCGATTCTAGAATTTCATCGATTTGTATTTGCTTTAATCTTTTACGAACTTCATTCAGAACAGATATTGAAACAATTCCCTCTATATACATTACAGCTATATCAGTCTTAGTCATTTTACCAATCTTTAATGACTCAACCTTTAGCTTCGGCGATACAATTATCCTTCGCAGTAACATGGTATTTGTCCTCAAGTTCTCTGTGAAACTCTCTTTTGAGCCCCTTAAGGATGCTTCAGTAGAAGGTTCCTCTATACTTCTGGTTTCAAACTTTTTGACATCTGCTAGTAATGCATTGCCTTCTCCATCTACAAATATGGCAAGGTTCCCCTTTAAAATGTACTCCGTTATTTCCTCAACATCAGAAAGCTTTTTTGTTTGTAAAACTGAAAAACGCTCCTGTTCCAGCACTTGTTCAAGACTTTCAATCCCGCCTAACCCCTGAGGTAAGCCATCATATAGCAAAGGTTCCAAAACGTTTGTAGTAATGATCTCCGTATCAACCATACCGTCAACATATATAAATAGTAGTATAACTTGACTATGAATTTTCACTTCACGAAACATGATGTCCGAACAATTATTAAAAATATTTTTAAATAAGTGTTCATTCTCTATTATATTTTTGCTTATAGGTTGGCTATTTTTTGGGGCTGTATGTTTATTATTGGATTGTGAGGTTTTCTTACTTAATTTTTGTTTACCATGTATGTCCATTATTGTACTCCCCTTTATTGGGTAGTCGTATATATGAAATAAGCGTTGTATACCAATGTTTGTTACGTTCACACCTTGTTTTTTACAGTAGCTTATTTTAGGAAATATTGTCTTTCAACCTTTCACTTTGACTCTAGGTGTAAGATTGTTTTCACCATGATATGGTTGATCATCCCTTATAATCTTATAATTACCAAGTATTATTTTATTATTAGTGGAGGATAAGCTCAGCAGTAGAAGAAGTATTATTAGAGCTAATACCAATCGATGAAGAAAGGAAAATTGAAACGAGTGTATGGTGGATCTTAGCACTACGTTCACTTACAAGTGATAAGGCTCTGTTCAATTTTAATGTTGATAAATACTCAAAAATAAGGAAGTCCTCAATGGGGACTTCCTTATTTCTTATTGAACTATCTATTCTTTTTGTTTAATTATTACTTTCCTTCGTTTTCTTATGTTCACGATTTTTATTTTCGTTGTATAGCGAAACTGCTGCTAATATTAGAACCTATAATATATATTTGGTTACTCCAGTTATATAGTAGTCAATAAATACAAATACCAGAATTAAACCAATCACACTTAATAAAATGATCATTTGAAACCCCCTGGTAAATATCAAACACATATATGAAGACTTTCGTCTAATAGATGGCTTAGTACAACAAGAAAGAAATTCCCTTATGCCAGCTTTGATCCTCAACTATTGCACCCTTACTTGAAAATTAACTACTAATTTACTTGAATTTATTGATTATATTTCTTACCAAAACAAAGGTCAAAAAAATGTTTAAGGTTTTTTTATTGGCGACTTGTAATAAAAACATACTCACGTCCTGGGCGGTCAGGAGCTTCTCTAACCTCTTCCACAGATAATCCTACTTCTCTAAGAGTTTGAGAAATTTCCTTAAAACTTCTAAATCGCAAAGTGGAAATTGAAGTAATAATGGCACCATCGTTCTCGAAAATATAAGTCCATTGAAAAGACACCAAGGAGTCTCGCACATCTATAACATCTACCCATCCCTCTACAACACCGCATTTAGGTACATCAACCCTTTGGTATGTGTTCTCCTTGTTCCATTCTAACCAAGCCTGTGACTCAGGTTTCCGTGTTTCAAACACGAATCTTCCACCCGGAAGTAATACCTCTCGAATTACCAGCAGTGTCGCCTTCAACTCTTCATCGGTTAAATAAACCTGAGCAACGTTAGCAGTCATGGTTACAAGGTCAACCTTTAATTCCGGAAGGTCAAGAGCATTACCGTGAATCCATTTAACACGGTCAGACCAACGTTTTGTTTTTGCCACCATTAGTGACGCTTCGGCTGGCTCTAGTCCAATAACCTCTATGCCTTTGGCGGCTAAACGACAAGCAAAAGTTCCTGTTCCACAACCAATGTCAAGTACAGAACTGGCTCCAAACTCATTTATCATAGACTCGTAAGCATCTAAATCAGAACGGTCAGGATCAAATGGGTCATAAATAAGCAAGTCTTGGGTTTTCAAATATTTCATCAGCCATCAAACTTCCCCCTAATTAATCAAATATTCGATAATATATCTCTTTTCCTCTACTTCAAGTAACCTTCCCCCAATAATTGAAAAAGAGTTGGTTCTGAGCTGCTAATGCTACCTGTTACTTGATAAAAAAGTTTAATTTATTGATTTGGCTTTATTGTCCTTTTAATAATAAATAATTCCCTAATAAATGCACCTAAAGATAATGAACTTCCAATAACCACAAATAGCGATACACTTCTAACAAAGTTAAATGGGGAAAAAATAACTTGTATACTTCCCGATATAAGCAAAACTCCAAACAATATAAAGCCCATTATAAGTTGCTTTTTTACTTTATTCCCTTCCATCTCGTATCTCCCCCATTATTAAACAAACCTGCATCTATACTTCAATAAAAAGGGGGTGATCTCCTTCTTTAAGAAACGCACCCGTTACTTTAAATACATTATTTCACCTATTTCTATTCATATATAAATCAAAAAAAGATACCTGGTAAGGTATCTTTCCTTAAAATATAAAACCTAAAAAACTAACTCTTTACCAAAAGTTTACCCCAGATCAAAATGCACTTTCATCCATATAAACGACTTCCCATAAATGACCGTCTAAGTCCTGAAAACCCCATCCATACATAAATCCATGATCTTGAGGCTCGCTATTGGTTTTGCCTCCTGCTGAAAGCGCCTTATTTACCAACTCGTCCACTTGCTCTCGACTTTCAGCCGATAAGCAAAAAATCGCTTCGGAGAAAGTAGTGGTATCCACAATTTCTTTTTTACTAAACTCTCTGAAACGTTCCTCAGTCATGATTAACGCGAAGATATTGTCATTGATGACTATACTGGATGTGTTCTCATCGCTGAATTGTGGATTTAACTCAAAGCCGATCTCCGTCAAAAAGTTGGTAGAATTTTTCACATCTTTTACTGGTAAATTGATAAAAATATTCTTGGATCTAAATCCCATTTTATTCACCTCCTCTTGAAATTAACATAGAACGAAAAATAATCCAATTATTATTTTTATTATTTTAAATATTTTAAAAGTATTACCTATTTGTTTTAAAATATTCATTCCTCAACTTCTGTCCCATTACCCTCCATGTATGTGTTAGGGTTTAATATTGTTCAATGTAAATTGTAAACCCTACTTCAAGTAGCTTGCCCGTTAGCTAAATAAGAAAAGCTGCCAAGAATAATCGGCAGCTTAATCTTTGGTTCTTGTCCTCGTTAGGTCGAATTCGATTCCACCTGAAACATTCCTTGTTTTAGTACGCATATTCAGGAATGGGATAACCACTCTATTCCTTTTTTACTTTTATTTTCTCGGGTATGGTTGTCCAGTACATTGGGTCTTCTAAGCCTAGTCGCCAAATCCCGATTCCCCGTAAATTATATTTTTCAACAAGGTTTAGCTTAAACCTTAGGCTATCGCTATTCTCAAACCATACCTGGTGGTTGTGTTGTTCTTTATCTACGTAACTGAAATAAGGTGTTTGTGAACGAGAGTCCCATAGAATTTTTGCTTTATATTTTTCTTTCAGATCCATAATCTGTACATAGGAGCTATACACGGCTTTGTTTGCTGTTGTATCCCAATCCCATCCATAACCTGCAATCCCCAGTAAAATTTTTGATGGTGGTACTCCCTGTTTCAAAGCATAACGAATTGTTGCTTCGGTCCAATCGACTGATGCTGTTGAACCGGGGTTTGTTCTTGGGTTGTGTTCATCGTATGTCATAATCATTAACGAATCAGAATATAGACCGAGTTTTTCATAATCAAACCACGGTGACCAGGGATTAGCACGGGAATCACCTGTGTTTGCTGGGACTGAAACAGTAACTTCTTTTCCATCACGATGCAGAGCATCAGACAGCTTTTTAATCAGCAGACTAAAGGAATCTCTGTCAGTCAAATTCAAATTTTCCATATCGATATTAATGCCATCATATTTAAACTGATCCATTTCATCTCGTAGGTTCTGAATAAAAACATTCTGGTTTTTATCGTTATTAAGTACATTACTCGCTACCTGCTTGCCCTTCTCCAAAGTTTCATAGAAGAGATTATGTACAACCATATATACCTTCAGGTTTTTATCATGAGCACTCTCAATAACCTTTCTTTTATGATCTGATGTAACGGAATCTAAAAGATTGCCTGGACGTTTATCATCAAGCTTATACCAAAACGGTGCAATGATGCTCAAACTGTCGAATTGAGCGTTAACTGTAGGTTGAGACCCTGGATATGTTCCTTCCTGTTCAGTATAGAAACCTAATACTTCACGAGGAGTTTTCTCATTATTATGTTCCTCTTTTCCTTGTAACTGATTACACGATGACATTAGGATTAAGGCCATGCTTAAAGAAATGATGGTGATTGACCGATAAATATTCTTCGTCGACATAATACACCTTCTTCTAATTTGTATATTACTTAAGTTGATAAGAAAAGTTGAATCTTATACACGAATTGACTATCCACGTTTAAGGATTTCAGAAGGAAGAACATCATTGTATAAAAAACGCTCACAGTTAAAAACCTGTGTTTTTGGTCAGCATTAGAAAATAGTAATAGTCATATTTGGCCAATAGAGCAATAAAAAAAACCGAATCATTGGGGTTTATCCATCAATTCAGGTTATCATTTAAGCAATTCAGCTATTTATACAATTTCTCGCCTTACACCTTTGTGATTCGTGTACTTCAGAACGAGGATTTGCTAAGAGATTCCTTTAGTTCCGAGTTGACAGGGATACCCTTGCCTCTGGCTAATGGTTCGCATATCCCGACGCCCATAGTGGCTCTCACCGCCAAGTTAATGAATTTGCCTGGCACACAAAAGAAGCGTTAATCCTTCTGGATCAACGCACCCGTTAGCAAAACTTTAGAATGACTTATAAGTACCATCTTGATAAACCTTGTAATAACCTAAGGTTCCCGTTTTGCCAGATACACGCGTAGATACTGAAACAAGCTGTATTGTATAGTATGTACCGTTATCATCCGATGCAAGTGTCTCATCTACTCCAAATGAAACATCGTCATCCTTCCCCTCAGGGAGATGCAGTTTTAAATATTCGATAGCTTTTTCCCCACTTGAAATGACAATAGCTGGCTTTCCTTCGCTATTATCAGAATTCGTTTTCCCGTCAGACGACGAATCATTTGAATGAGAAGAACCTGTTTTTTTGGCTGTATTGACTGGTTTTGACTGATTGTTGGTTGATGTATTCGTACAAGGTTCATGTAAATTCTGGGATGGTTTTCCTTCTTCTTTTTCATCGTCAGATTTACTACTATACAGTTCATTATTACCATTATTATGGGACTTATCTATGCTTTCAGCATGCAAATTATTTGTATTTTCTGATATATTATTAGATTCCGAACCCTTTTTGGTTAAAGCCGTATCATCTGATGATTTGCTACAAGCAGACATTCCTACTACTAAAACAAATAATAAAGTTGCTACGATAAGTATTTTACTTTTTTCCATTATTGGGACCCCAATCTCTTCTTTTGAATAATACATTTTAGTTATTCTTTACCATAACTAAAGATTTCCGTTTAAATTTCTGTTTATTGGTATCAGTTCTTAATTTCACAAATCTTCCCCTAAATTTAATAAATGGAACATTGCTCATACCACCATCAGATATAGTGGTTATCATTTTTTTATTTAGTTAAATGTGGTTAACTCTACTGAGACAGAATTCAAAAATTCTTTTTCAAACTTAATATAGTATTTCTCATCGATCATTGTATCTGTCATTCCATCTATTAATGATACTGATTGTATCGTGGTAAGTGCCATTTTACTCTCTAGCAATTGGTCAATTGGAAAATTCCCTTCGATTTGAGTCGTATATTGGCTTTGTGATAATACGTTTCGTGTTTGATTCAACACAGCGTTAATGAGGTTTAATTGGTTTTCCTCATCCAATCTTCTTCCCTCTGTAGCAGCCATCATCAATGCTACAACCTCTTCTCCATTCAGACGATTTGTCCCCTTTTTGAATTCAAATGACACTTTAGATATAGCTCTTACTTGAATATCTTCTTGCAGATTGTAATCTATACCATTCACCGAATCTATCATGCTTGAAAAGGTTTTTAAGTCCATCACAACATAATAATCAATAGGTAAATCAAATAGATTGGAAACTGTAGTTCTTACACTTTCTGCGCCTTCCGAACCGTAAGCATAAGCAAATGTCAATTTATCATGTATAGTCGTTCCATCACTCTTTTCTATCGGAACATACGTATCACGAGGGATAGATAGAACCTTCATCATCTTATTATCTTTACTATAGGTAAGTAAAAGATTAATAGGTATTCTATTATTCTCATCTTTCACCATAAAAAGAGTTGTCAAGTACTCGACTTCTTGAGACCCTACTCCACTTACATTACTTCCGCTGTTTTCGTTCCTAACGTTTTCATGAAAAATCGATGGAATAAACAAAATGATACACAGGCAGACCACTAATATAGAAGCTGTAATGATGGAGAATTGTTTTGGTATAGTACGAAGAGATATCTTCTGCATAAGATTACTTTTTTCCATTTTATTAATTCGTTCAAACACTTTATTACGGTCTTCTTTCGTAAAACTTAAATCATGATCAGACATATTATTAAATTGATCTCTTATTCGTTTATCATCCATAAAATTCTGCCTCCTTAATCAGCGACTCTAATCTTTGTTTTGCTCTTCTTAAGCGAGTTTTCACTGTATTAACTGGAATATCTAAAACGTTTGCAATTTCAACCGTTGTTAATGAATCATAGTAGTATAAATAAATCACTTCCCTATACACTTTCGGAAGAGAAAAGATACTCTCTTTCATTTCTTGATTATTATATTTATCAATCACTGTCCTTTCCGTTGATGGTAACATTGATCTTGTTGTTTCATTTATAAAACTTCTTACTTGCACCATTTTGTAATTCCAACTTTTTAAATAATCTTTACATTCGTTAATTGTAATGCGATAGAGCCATGTTTTTACTTGTGCGTCATATCGAAACGAATCAAGATTTTTATAGCAGTTAATAAATGTATTTTGAACCATATCCTTTGCAATCTCTGTGTCTTTCACATAAGAAAATGCCAATCTAACCAACTCATTACCATATTCAATCATCATTTTTTCTAATATGTAATTTTTTTCTTCTCTATCCAATCTACTACCCTCCCATTTAAACCTATTTCCAATTCTGCAATTAGACGATTTCCAGAACAGAATAGGTTCAATTTATTAAAATTTATTTATCCAATTTTTGCTGTCGTTAATTATGATTAAATTTGATTTGAAAAATGCCATAAAAAAAAGCATCCGTTAAAGATGCATACTTTGCAATTCTTCCATATCTTTGTCGCATAAATAAGTTTAGTAACCTATTATTTAATGTGAATGAAAACCATACACAATGTTTTATTCCATTAAACCGCCCCGTTCGTTTAATAACTTCAACAAAAGTGCGTTATTCATTCTTGGATCAACGCACCCGTAAGCTGAAGTTGTTGTCGACATTTTTTGAAAGATAGCACCGTAACTTTTTTACTGAAAACAAGTAGGATGTTCCTTTAAACTCCTATAATATTGGTGTTCCATTTTTAACAGATTCATCTGGCTTTAAAAGTACCACGTCACCTTCCTCTGGTACACCGCCAATTACCAAAACTTCCGATTTAAAACCTGCGATACGTCTTGGAGGGAAATTTACTACCGCAACCACCTGCCGACCAATAAGTTGTTCTGGTGTATATCTTTGTGTAATTTGTGCCGAAGAATGTTTAATACCAATCTCTCCAAAATCAATTTCTAATTTTATCGCAGGTTTTCGTGCTTCTGGAAAGGGTTCTGCGTTAATAACAGTACCGATCCGGATGTCTAATTTCAAAAAATCCTCTATTGTTGCCAACTAATTTAGCCTCCAATCATTTACATTTAGTACCATTTTACCAAATTGCATTAAAAAATTAAATCATCAAACAATTTGCCTCGATTGTTGACATCAGTTAAACATCTCTCTTTCACTAAACAGCCCGTTAGTTCAACAAAAAAATGCTACTATTGCTATCACATTGTTTGAAAAAATCAAAATCCTAGCGATATTATTCATATCACTAGGATGAAGAACTACCTAATTATAAGTTTTCAATCGTTTCTATATCTCTTTCAGATAATACGAAATCAAAAAGATCTAAATTAGATGCTTGATTTTCACGGTTGTGAGATTTAGGAATAACAATCACACCGCGTTGAATTTGGTATTTTAATAAGACTTGTGCACCAGACTTTTTATAAGCTTTACCGATTTCATCCAAAACTTCTTTTTGATGGGGTTCTACTTTCATAGGTCCCCATGCAACAGGTGTAATGCCCTCGCCTTTTAATACGGCAAGGAGAACTTTGTTAGGTTCTTTTAAGTTAACTTGGATTTGATTGACAGCTGGCTTCACTTTCGCAAACTCTTTCAATTCATCTAGATGATTTTTTCCAAAGTTTGAAACGCCGATTGCTTTTAATTTGCCAGCTTCGTAATATTCCTCAAAGACTTCCCAAGTGTTTTTAAGTTGTACTTTGTCTTCGATAGGGAAGTGAATAAGAAGTAGGTCGAGAAAGTCTGTTTGGAAGTTTTTTAGACTGTTATCGATTGCTGCTCGAGTAGCTTCCTTTGAAGAAATATATTCTTCGTTTCCTGGAACTTTTGT
>Ga0180217_1002411_pt1 | contig 17411 bp, 13 predicted proteins | sample eDN3rd37CBELigOP_FD_128521 | JGI IMG/M metagenome (GOLD analysis project Ga0180217, IMG submission 128521) | Enriched Organic Plus compost microbial communities from Emeryville, California, USA - eDNA 3rd pass 37_C BE-Lig OP (version 2) (version 2) ... | reverse complement strand
GGCTTAACGGTATCTTAACCACCTGCGCGCAATGCTCCGTGAGGATCGTTGCGCGCCTATTTCTGCAGCGACCACTGGACAAGGCGAATCAGCTTTGATTCCTTATGTATGATTCGCGAGGGTGGCGGATCACTGCATACCGCGTACTCAAGTGTCTTGGGGAAAGCGGCAGGGGACAAAGAACGAGGGAGCCTGTTTTATGGCGAAGGCGGACGCGTGGGGATTGCCCACGGGCAGCCTGTGGCAGCGCTGGCGTTTGGGCCGGCGCGTAAGAGTGGCGGGCAATGCCAGCATTCTGGCTGCCCCTGCCTACGAACGCCTGCTCGCGGTTGAGCCGTACCTCCGCAAGGCCATCCCCGCCCTTATCATTTTCTTCCTGCTGGTGATCGCCGCCGTCCGCGTCCTGTCCATGATGGCATGGCACGACGATATCGAACGCGACACGAAATCCATGCTGGGCCTCATCGCCACCACCGTTTCCCAGACCGTGCAGCTGGCCTCCACGGAAAGTCTGCCTTCGGCGGCGAACGCCCGCACGCTGCTTTCTGACGCCTCCGCACAGGCCAGCATGCCCCGCAGCTGGGTGCTGGCGCTGACTGATGGGGATTTCGTCACCGTGGCAGCCACCGGCGACCAGGGGGAGGCCCTGATCGGCAAGCCGCTCGACAACCGGATGTTCGGCGCCCAGCCGCTGTTCATGTTCGGAGACCGCGCCGGCGTCCTCACCGTGCGCATGGACAACGTCGAGTGGTTCGCGGCCGTAAACATTCTGCCAGGCCGCACAGGAGCAGCCGTGGTGCTTGCCCCCGTCGACAGCGTGTTCCTCGGATGGCGCCGGTCGGTCTCGCTCAACGTCACGCTCTTCGTGCTCATGGCGGGCGTGCTGATGGCGATCCTCTACGCCTATTTCAGCCAGGCCGCCCGCGCGGAAGCCGCCGACAAGATCTACAACGATGCCCATCAGCGCATCGACCTCGCACTGCTGCGCGGCAAGAGCGGCCTGTGGGACTGGGACCTGTCGCGTGGCAAGATGTACTGGTCGCGCTCGATGTACGAGATCCTGGGCTATGAGCCCACGGACGCCATGCTCTCCTTCGGTGAGGTGGCGAGCATTGTGCATCCGGAAGACACCGATCTCTTTTCCATGGCGAACCGCATCGTATCTCGCGAGATCGATCACATCGACCAGATCTTCCGCATGCGCAATGCGTGGGGTCAGTGGGTGTGGATGCGTGCCCGCGCACAGGTCGTCGACCCGGATGCCTCCGAGATCCACCTGATCGGTATTGCCGTCGACGTGTCCGAGCAGCGCTCGCTGGCACAGAGATCCGAAGCAGCCGACCAGCGCCTGCGCATGGCGATCGAGAACATCACCGAGTCCTTCGTGCTGTGGGACTCCTCTAACCGTCTAGTGATGTGCAACACCAAGTTCCAGCAGGACACCGGCCTCAGCCCTGCCGAGATCGTTCCCGGCATGCGCCGCGAGGAACTCGAGTACCGCATGAACCCGATCCGCGCGGAACGACGCCTGACGCCCATGAGCGACAACAGCGGCGCGGTGACCCACGAACGCCAGCTGGCAGACGGCCGCTGGCTGCAGGTCACGGAAATCAAGACGCGCGACGGCGGCACCGTTGCCGTGGGCACCGACATCAGCCAGATCAAGCAGCAGCAGGAAAAGCTTGTCGAAAGCGAGCGGCGCCTGATGTCGACCATCCACGACCTCTATGTCGCCCGCAAGGCTGAACAGGAACGCTCGCAGGAGCTGGTGCTGCTCAACCGCGAATACATGAAGGAGACCGAGCGCGCTGAAGCGGCCAACCGCGCCAAATCCGAATTCCTTGCGAACATGTCGCACGAACTGCGCACGCCGCTCAACGCCATCATCGGCTTCTCGGAGCTGATGGAGCAAGGCATCTTCGGCCCACTCGGCAACGACCGCTACAAGGAATATGTGTCCGACATCTATGCGAGCGGCACCTATCTCTTGGGCGTCATCAACGACATCCTCGACATGTCCAAGATCGAGGCCGGCCAGTTCACGATCAACCGCGAACCGGTCGACCTGTCGCCGCTGATCCTCGAGACCGTTCGCGTCGTCTCGCTCCAGGCGAGCAAGAAGGATATCGACGTCGACACCGACATTCCGGACTCGCTCACGGTTCGCTGCGACCGCCGCGCACTGAAGCAGATCCTGATCAACCTGCTGTCCAACGCGGTTAAGTTCACCGGCCAGGGCGGCAACATCACGCTGCGTGCCCGACCGGTCGACGGCAAGCTCATCATGCTGATCAAGGATACAGGCTGCGGCATCCCGAGTGACGCGCTGAAGAAACTGGGCCGCCCCTTCGAGCAGGTGGAGAACCAGTTCTCCAAGAGCCATACGGGATCAGGCCTCGGCCTCGCCATTTCGCGCTCGCTGACTGACCTGCATGGCGGCACGCTGCGCATCCGCTCCAGGGAAGGCGTGGGCACGGTCGTCCGCGTCACCCTGCCGATGGACGATTAGCTTTTTTCGACTGGAAACCAGCGAACAAATCCCCCGCGAACCCGTTACGCAGCTGATGACATCAAGGAGCTTCGTATGAAACCTCCTCTGACGGCCCTGCTGCTCGCGCTGGCATTGCAGGCTTCAGTCCCCACGCTGGCGCAGCAGGTTGAACCAGAAGCCGCCATCGAGCGGGTGTTCACGGCCGACAGGCTTGAGGAAGACTGGTTCTCACCTGCGTTCCTCGCTGCCCTTCCGCTTCCCGATATCGAAGCCTTCATCAAGACCTATGTATCCCGCCACGGCGCTTTCCGGTCCGTCACCGGCCAGGCGGGTGAATATGTCATCGAGCTTGAAAAGGCGGAGGTGCCGGCCCTGCTTGCGCTCGACCCCCAGGGGCGCATCGCCGGGCTGAGATTGCAGGAGGCAATCCCCCTCGCCTCACTCGATGAGCTTGCCCAGACCATCGCCAGACTTCCAGGGGAAACCTCGTTGCTCGTCATCAGCAATGGAGACGACAGGATCGCTGAAAACGCGGATACGAGAATGGCAGTGGGATCGGCTGCGAAGCTCTCGATCCTGAAGGTAGCGGCAGACGCAGTCGAGGCCGGCAAGCTCGCATGGGATCAGACCTTCGAACTCAAGGACGAGTGGCGATCCCTGCCCACGGGCATCCTGCAGGACTGGCCCGCCGGAACACCGCTGACGCTCTCCACCATCGCCAACCTGATGATCTCGATGAGCGACAACACAGCGACCGATGCAATGATCCAGATCGTCGGGCGCGACGCTGTAGGAATGCTCACTCCGGCCAACACACCATTCCTCACGACTCGTGAATTCTTCACGCTCAAGGCAGCGTCGAATGCAGAACTCTACAGGGAATGGGCGGATGCCGCGCCGGAGAAACGGACGGAGTTAGCAGGAAAACTGAAGGATCTGCCGCTTCCATCCCCGGGCGCCCTCGTGCCGCAGCCATCTCTGGATGTCGAATGGTTCATGAGCGGCCGGGAACTGTGCGAGCTGATGGAGGCGGTGAAGGATCTGCCGGCATTCATGATCAACCCCGGCGTCGCATCACCCGCAAACTGGAAGCAGATCGCCTACAAGGGCGGCTCGGAGGCTGGCGTGCTGAACCTCACCACGTGGCTGCAGGACCAGCACGGCAGCAGCCATTGCGTCGTCGCCACCTGGAACAACAGGGAGGAGACGCTGGATGAGCGGCGCCTCATGTCGGCCTATCGCGGCGTGCTGCGCAACCTCGCAACCGAAAGTGAGTAGCCGCTACGCTCCGATCAGCCGCTCGAAGTGGGCGCGCACCCTGTGGCTGGTCTCCTGCAGATGCGCTTCCAGCACGTCGAATTCGGGCAGGTCGAAACGACTGAGCAGCGTATCGGCTAGCTCCGGAGGGACGTCCTTCGGGTCGAGCGGACCGGTCAGGCAGAGGCGCACGATCTGGTCGATCTCGGTGTAGAGACGATGCGCCTCCGTGAGCTCGACCACCGTCTGCGGGTCAGCAAAAGATGCCTTGAGATGCTGCAGAATGTCATGGGTCCCCGTCTGCCGAGGCCCTTCCACCTGCCCCACGAGAACCGCAACCTGCGCAATAAACTCCAGGTCCATCAGACCGCCCTCAACCAGTTTCAGGTCCCAGGCGCTACGTGGGGGCTTCTCCTCCTGGATCAGCTTGCGCATCTCTGCTGCGTCATGCCGGATCTTCTCCTCCTGGCGTTCGATCGACAGGATCGACTTCACATCCTCCTCGACCCTTGCGCAGAGGTCGGCATCGCCGGCAATCGTGCGCGCTCGCGTCAGCGCCATGTGCTCCCACGTCCAGGCTTCGGCCCTCTGATACTTGCGGAAGGATTCGATATAGGTTGCAACCGGCCCCTTGTTGCCGGAGGGACGGAGCCGCAGGTCAAGTTCGTAGAGCACCCCCTCGGCCGTTGGCGCTGAGACCGCTGCAATCAGGCGCTGGGTCAGACGGCCGAAATATTGCGATGTCGCCAGCGGCTTCTCTCCGTCCGACATCTCCGCCTGCGGCTCGTAATCGTAGAGCAGGATCAGGTCGACATCCGACCCGGCGGTGAGTTCGCGGCTGCCAAGCTTGCCCATGCCGAGGATTGCCACGCGTCCGCCTGCAACACGGCCGTGGATGCGCTCGAATTCCTTCTGCACGGCGGTCAGCGCCGACTGGATGGTGAGATCGGCAAGGTCCGAGAACGCCCTGCCTGCGCGCGGACCATCGATACTGCCTGCGAGCAGCCGGATACCAATGAGGAAGCGTTGCTCGGCGGCGAATATCCGGAGCCGATCAAGCGTTTCTTCAAGAAGGCGGGCCCCTCCGAGGAAGTCGCTGAGCCGCTGGGCCAAATATTCGCGGCTTGGGAGCTCGGATAGCAGCGCCGGGTCAAGCAGCCCGTCGAAGACATGCGGACGCTTCGTGATGATGCCGGCAAGCCTTGGAGCTGCGCCCATGATCATCACCAGCATGCGCAGGAGGCGCGGGTTGGACTGCAGCAGTGAGAAGAGCTGGATGCCGGCGGGGAGGCCCGACAGGAACTCGTCAAACCGCATGAGCGCCTCGTCGGCGCGCTGGGTCTGACCGAAGGCCTCAAGCAGCGCTGGCGTCAGTTCAGTCAGGCGCTCGCGCGCTTCGGCCGACTGGGTGGCCTTGTAGCGGCCGAAATGCCAGCCGCGGATGACCCGGCAAATATCGCTCACACGCTGGAAGCCAAGGCCGTGCAGCGTTTCGAGCGTGTCCGGATCGTCCACGTCACCCGTGAAGACGAGATTTCCGAGGTGACGCGACAGCTGCGGTGCGGCTTCAAACAGCGCCGCATAGTGCTGTTCGACGGTGCGCAGCGTTGTGCGAAACCGCTCGGCGAAAGTGTCCTCGTCCGGGAAGTCGAGAAGCAGCGCGATGCGGCGCAATCCCTCGTGATCGCTCGGCAGGATATGGGTCTGCTCGTCAGCCACCATCTGGATGACGTTTTCTACGTCCCGAAGGAACCAGTAGCTTTCGATGAGGTCCTTCTCTGCCTCGGGCGTGATCCATCCTCGCGATGCCAGCCGGTGCAGGTTGGCGACTGTCTCGCGTTCGCGCAACTCGGGGAACCGCCCGCCAGCGATCAGCTGCTGCGTCTGGACAAAGAACTCTATCTCGCGGATGCCACCACGACCCAGCTTCACGTTGTGACCGAGGACGGCTACCTCCCCATGTCCCTTATGCGCATGGATCTGGCGCTTGATCGAGTGAACGTCAGCAATCGCCGCATAGTCGAGGTACTTGCGCCAGACATAGGGCTGCAGCTCGCGCAGGAAGGCCTCGCCTGCCGCAACGTCGCCAGCAATTGAGCGGGCCTTGATCATGGCCGCGCGCTCCCAGTTCTGGCCACGGCTTTCGTAATAGTGAAGGGCGGCGTTGATGGGCAGCGCGAGCGGCGTCGAACCGGGATCGGGCCTCAGCCGCAGATCGGTGCGGAAGACATATCCGTCTTCCGTACGGTCCTGCAGCACTCGCACCAAACGTCGGGTCAGGCGCACGAAGGTTTCCACTGCTTCATACGGTTCGAGAATAGCGGGGGCGTTCGGATCAATGAGGACGATCAGGTCGATGTCCGAGGAGTAGTTGAGTTCTCTCGCGCCAAGCTTGCCCATGGCAAGGACGATCCAGCCGGAACCGGGGCCAGGATTTGTCCTGTCCGGAAGCTTGAGCTTTCCCTGCCGGTCTGCCTCCAGAAGCAGGAAGTTGACCGCGGCATTGACACAGGCATCAGCCAGCAGGCTCAACCGCCAAACCGTCGTTTCGGCATGACTCTCGCCCGCCAGATCGCCAAGACCAATGAGGAAATGGGCTTCGCGCTTCAGCCGGCGCAGCGACTTCATCACGCTCGCTTCGGTCGCCCCTTCGACGAAGGGGACTGTGGCGATCTCCTCGTGCAAGGTGATAAGGCGAGCTTCAAGCGGCTGGTCGAACAGCGATTCCAGACCCTCGGGAAACATCTGCATGCTGTCGCGCATGTAGCCTGAGAGGCTTGCAGCCGTTCCAAGGAATGTGCGGAGGTCACCTGAGCCCGACAGAAGGTTTTGCAGCCGATGAAGCCCCTTTGCTGCGGCCAGCTCGGCAAGCGCATTCAGCTCATCCTGGGCCTTTCCCTCATCCATGGGCTTCAGCGCGCGCACGGGCGCTCCAAACCACTGTGTGCCATTCTCGATGTTTGATGGATGGGGTTCAGTCTTCATGGGGCAACCGCGCATGCTCAGGTGGAGCGGCGCGACTGCCGCTCGCTTCAGCCATTCTTGCTGTTTGGGAACACCATGGCAACCGTGAGGCCCTGACTATTTCTGCCATCGGTTAATGTGAGTTCGCCGTGGTGAAAAGCCATGACAGCCCGCGCCAGGCTCAGGCCCAGACCCGATCCCGGCTGGTTCCGGCTCTTCTCAAGCCGCACGAAGCGCTCGGTGGCGCGGTGCCGATCACTTTCCGGAATGCCTGGGCCGTTGTCGACCACCTCCAGGCGGATGGCATCCGCTGAACTGGTGAGCGAAACTGTGACGCTGGGCTTTTCACAGGAGCCGGTGGAGTACTTGATGGCGTTGTCCACGATGTTCGACAGTGCCTGCGCCAGCAACTCGCGATTGCCGGTGATCTCGATGCTGTCCGTCACCTCCGAATTCAGGGTCACGCCTGCCTCTTCCGCGACGGGTTCATAGAGCTCGACGACGTCGCCAACGATGGCTGAGAGATCGACCTTCGTCGTCGCTTCGGCGGAATAACCCGCTTCAAGACGGGAGATCATAAGGATTGCGTTGAAGGTGCGGATCAGCTGGTCGGATTCGGCGATGGTGCGTTCCAGTGCCTCGCGCGCGGCGTTCTCATCGCCCGTTTCGGCAAGAGCAGCTTCCGCACGATTGCGCAGGCGGGTCAACGGCGTCTTCAGGTCGTGCGCAATGTTGTCGGAGACCTGCCGGAGACCTTCATTGAGCGCGGCGATGCGCTCCAGCATGGCGTTGAGGTTTTCCGACAGACGGTCGAACTCGTCGCCCGAACCCGAAACCGGCAGGCGGCGAGTAAGATCGCCCCCCATGATCTGGATGCTGGCATCCGAAATGCTGTCGATCCGCTTCAGCGCCTTGCGGCCAACGAAGAACCAGATGAGCGCAGCGCCGATGCCCATCATGCCGAGTGCCGCCATCAGTGCGCGACGTACGATGTAGCGATACTGCTCGGGCTCGCCGAGGTCGCGGCCAACCAGCAGGATCATCTGGTTGGGAAGCCGCGACACGTGCGCAACAGCCCGGTGAAGGTCCTGGACCTCGGTCGTCTCGCCATAACGGCTGTAGTAAAATGGTTCTTCCGTCCAGCCGGTGATGTCCAGTACGCCCGGCTCGATCATCTCCACATTGCCGGAGAGGATAAGCCCGTTGTGGTCGGTGATCATGTAGAGATTGGCGCCGGGCTGGCGGGAGCGCACCGCGATCACGCGGACAAGCCCTGTGATCCCACGCCGCTCATAGGCCGTGGTCAGTGAAGCCATCTCTTCCAGAATGGCTTCCTGCGTCTGGCTTGTGATCATGCGCTGCGAGAGCGAGGAGACATAGACCACGAGGACGACGGCACAGGCGGCAAAAAGCAGGATGAACAGCGCCGAGAGCCGCGCTGCCGTGGTCTTCATCAGGGCGCGCAGGCGATGCATCAATCGGCCCGGATCATGTAGCCCGCACCGCGCACCGTATGAAGAAGCGGCTTCTCGAAGCCCTTCTCAATCTTGCTGCGCAGCCGGGAAATGTGAACATCGATGACATTGGTCTGGGGATCAAAGTGATAGTCCCAGACATTCTCGAGCAGCATGGTGCGCGTCACCACCTGCCCGGCATGACGCATAAGATATTCGAGCAGACGGAACTCACGCGGCTGCAGGGTGATTTCCTCCCCGCCCCTTGTAACGCTGTGGGAGAGACGGTCGAGTTCGAGATCGCCAACCTTGTAGACTGTATCGACATCCTTTGCCCCACTCCGGCGGTTCAGTACTTCGATACGGGCCAGAAGTTCCGAGAATGCATAGGGCTTGATGAGATAGTCATCACCCCCTGCCCTGAGCCCGGTCACGCGATCATCGACTTCACCGAGGGCAGAGAGAATGAGCGCCGGCGTCGTGTTGCCTTTCGAGCGCAGTTCGCGGATTACCGACAGGCCATCGCGCAGCGGCAGCATGCGATCCACAATATAGACGTCGTATGTACCGGATTCGGCCAGCGCAAATCCCGTTTCGCCATCCAGCGCCACGTCGGCGGTATGCCCAGCCTCCGCGAAAGCCTTCTTCAGGAAGGTGGATGCTTCACGGTCGTCTTCGATGATGAGGATCTTCATTCCGCCCAGCCGCCGGATGTCAGTGTCATGTGAGGAGTTCTTACAGGAAAAGGCCAGGGGCATGAACCTGCCCCTGGCTGTAGCCGTTGCGTAATCAGCTGACCGGCAACGTGATGAAACGGTTTGCGTTGTCGCGGACGATCTGCACGAAGATGCGGTTCCGTCCTGCCTTGCGGGCTTCATCAGCCGCGGCCTTCATGTCCTTGGCGGACTTGATGGGCTTCGAGTTAACCGAACGGATGATGTCGCCCGGCAGAATGCCGGCGCTCTCAGCATCGCTGTCTGGCTTCACGTCCGTAACCACGAGACCATTGCCGTCATCGGCAGGCGTGACCGAAAGGCCGAAGTTGGTTTCTGTGGTTTCCGGCTCAGCGCTCGGCGACGCCTTGGCCGCCTGCTCCGCACCGGGCATCTTGCCGAGCTTCACCTTGAGGCTCTCGGTCTTGCCATCGCGCCATACGACGACCTCGACCTCGGCATTCGGCTTCTGGTTGCCGATCTTGCGGGCCAGATCCCTCGATGAAGCAACATCGTCGCCGTTGACCGAGATGATGATGTCGCCGGCCTTGATACCGCCCTTCTCGGCCGGTTCACCGCTGTTGACGTCATTGATCAGAGCGCCCTTGGCTTCAGCAAGACCGACGGATTCTGCAATTTCCTTGGAGACGTCTGCGATCTGGACGCCGAGCCAGCCCCGCTCCACGGCCCCATCCTTGATGAGGTCGTCAACGACATTCTTCACGAGTGCAGCCGGGATGGCGAAGGCAATTCCCACATTGCCGCCCGACGGCGAGAAGATGGCGGTGTTCACGCCAACCACCTCACCGGCGAGGTTGAAGGTCGGGCCACCCGAGTTGCCGCGGTTCACAGCAGCGTCGATCTGGATGAAATCGTCGTAGAAGCTCGCACCGATGTCACGACCACGGGCAGAGATGATGCCTGCGGTCACGGTGCCGCCAAGGCCGAAGGGGTTACCCACGGCAACGACCCAGTCGCCGACGCGCATCTTGGACTCATCCGCGAAATCGACATAGGTGAACTTCTGGCTGGACTGAGCCTTCAGAACGGCAAGATCGGTACGCGGGTCGGCGCCAACCAGTTCGGCCTGCAGCTCGGTGCCATCGTGCATCACGATCGTGTACTCGCTGCCGCCCTCGACAACGTGGTTGTTGGTCACGATGTAACCGTCTTCAGAGATGAAGAAGCCGGAGCCCTGAGCCGAAGGACGCGGGCGCTGCGGGCCACGCTCGCGGGGGCGCACGCCGCGCTGGTTCGGGGCCTCACGGAACTGGTCGAAGAAGCGGCGGAGCGGATGGTCGCGGGGCAGGTCCTCAAAGCCTGGCATGCCGGGGAACGGCGAGCCGGCGGCGTTCGGCTCCGGCGCAACGCTGCTCACCCGGACGCTTACCACGGCGGGCGAAACGAGTTCGACTACATCCGCGAAACTGGGAGCTTCAACAGGCTTCGACAGCTTGACCGGATCTGCGAGGACGGGAGCCACGCCCGACGTCATGGCGCCAAGGCCCACCGCACCGGTAAGCGCAAGCGTTGCGGCGGTTGCGATAAGACTCTTCCTCGCCCTGAAAGTCTTCTTCTCGGAATTCATGTTGGAAATGCTCCTCTTGCCACTGAATGGGCTGTTGAACGATTGCCGTTGCCCAACAGATAGGTGCCCGAACATTACGGTGCTATTTCCAAGTCATGAAACTTTGGTAATGTTTCGAAAGTCAGAAGCGACTTTCAGTCGTGCAATGAAGAGAACTGTCGCTCGCTATTCCTGAGAATGCAGGAGTTTCTGCAGTGCCGCTTCTTCCTCGGGCGTCAGCTGCTCGACTGGCTTCCTGCCAGAGCGCCTGCGGTAGGCGGTGAAGGCAAAGGCCCCGCCGATGAGCAGCACCACCACCGGTGTGCCCCACAGAATCAGGTTTCGCGAGTTGAACTGCGGCTTGAGCAGAACGAACTCGCCATAGCGCGCGGTAAGATAGGCGATCACCTGTTCATCCGTGTCGCCGGCAACGAGCCGCTCTCGCACGAGGATGCGCAGGTCCCGCGCAAGTTCAGCATCCGAATCATCGATCGACTGATTCTGGCAGACCATGCAGCGAAGGTTGGCAGAAAGCGCCCTCGCCCGGGATTCCAGAACTGGGTCGTCGAGAACCTCATCGGGCGAGACGACAGCCCCCGCAGGACTGAGAGAAGCACAGAAGAGGGCGAGCGCGAGAAAGACCGAACGCATGGTCATGCCTCCGTTGCCTGGACCCCAGCCCTGCGCCTTGTGGGAGCGCCCACCCGCAGGCGACGGTCACAGAGCGACAGCGCTCCACCGAGCATCATCACCAGCGCACCGATCCAGATCAGCGTCACGCGCGGCTTCCACCAGGCATGGACCACGAGACCATTTGGCGTGATATCGCCGATGGAGACATATAGCTGGCTGAGGCCGAAGGTACGGATACCAGCTTCGGTCGTTGGCATGCCGCGCGCCGGATAGAGACGCTTGGAGGCAGAAATCTCGCCGAGCCTGCGACCGTCCGGTCCGGTAAGATCAAACCGCGCCTGGTCTTCTGTGAAGTTCGGCCCCTTGAAGGGCGTGATGCCACTGAACTTCAGCGAATAGCCACCAGCCTCGACGACATCGTTCGGCTGCATCACCACAATGCGCTCGACCTGGAGCGTGGAAACGCTGACAAGACCAATGACCGTGAGGCCAATACCGGCATGCGCGAAGGCTGTTCCGAAGACCGAAAGTGGCAAGCCCTTGAGCCTGCTGAACGCGACAGACGGACTGACCTTGCCAACGCCCGCCTTGTAAACGACGTCCGTCAAGGCACCGAAGATGAGCCAGAAACCGAGGCCGAGCCCGAGCGCAGCAGCGGTCGCTGACTTGTCGGCAAAGAAATAGGCTCCGATCATCACCATGATCACGGCGCCAAAGGCAAACTGCAGACGCTGCGCAGCTCCGAGCAGGTCGCCCCGCTTCCAGGCGAGCAATGGTCCAAACGGAACCGCGAGCAGAAGCGGAACGACCAGCGGGATAAAGGTGAGATTGAAGAACGGAGCGCCGACCGAAATCTTCTCGCCCGTCAACGCCTCGATCAGCAGCGGGTAGAGCGTGCCGATGAGCACCGTGGCCGTGCAGGTGCTGAGAATGAGGTTGTTGAGAACCAGCGCACCTTCGCGCGAGATCGGATGGAACAGGCCACCGGACGTCAGTGAGCTCGCCCGCAGGCCGAAGAGGGCCAGCGATCCGCCGATGAACAGCAGCAGGATGATCAGGATGAACACGCCGCGGGCCGGGTCTGTGGCGAAGGCATGGACCGACGTGAGCACGCCCGAGCGCACCAGGAAGGTGCCCATCAGCGAGAGCGAGAACGTGAGGATCGCGAGCAGCACTGTCCAGATCTTCAGGGCCGACCGCTTCTCCATGACAATGGCCGAATGGAGGAGCGCGGTTCCCGCAAGCCACGGCAGGAACGATGCGTTCTCGACCGGATCCCAGAACCAGAAGCCACCCCAGCCGAGCTCATAGTAGGCCCAGTAGGAACCCATGGCGATGCCACCGGTGAGGAAGGCCCAGGCAACCAGTGTCCACGGGCGAACCCAGCGCGCCCATGCCGCATCAATGCGCCCTTCGATCAGGGCAGCAACTGCAAAGGAGAATGCGACGGAGAACCCGACATAGCCGAGGTAAAGGAGCGGCGGATGGATGGCGAGCCCTATGTCTTGCAGCAGGGGATTGAGGTCCTTGCCCTCAATCGGAGCCGGGACAATGCGCGTGAACGGATTGGACGTGAACAGAATGAAGAGCAGGAACGCAACCGCGACCATGCCCTGAACCGCTATCACGTTAGCCCGGAGCGACGGCGGCAGATTGCGGCCGAACACGGCGACCATGGAAGCGAAGAATGCGAGGATCAGGACCCACAGAAGCATTGAACCTTCGTGGTTGCCCCAGGTGCCTGTGATCTTGAACAGCATGGGCTTCGCTGAATGCGAGTTTTCCCAGACGTTCAGGATCGAAAAATCCGAGACGACGTAGCCGTGAACGAGCGTTGTGAAGGATACGAGAATGAGCAGGAATGAGGCGATGGAAACGGTCTCGCCAACCCGCATCAACTGGTAGCTCTTGACCCGGGCGCCAACCAGCGGAACCGTCGACTGAACGATGGCGAGCGCAAGCGCGAGCACAAGCGAGAAGTGACCGAGTTCAACCGCCATTGCTGGAGCTGCCTTCCGATTCCTGCCACACGCCCTTTTCCTTCAGGCCATCGGCAACTTCGCGGGGCATGTAGTTCTCGTCGTGCTTGGCCAGAACGCTGTCGGCCACAAACATGCCATCAGGACCAAACGTGCCTTCGGTGACCACGCCCTGCTCCTCACGGAAGAGATCTGGCAGAATGCCCTCGTAGCCCACCTTGATGGTGTTCTCGCCGTCAGTAACGGCGAAAATCACGTGGCTGCCGTCCTGCCGCTCGATTGAGCCCTTCTCGACCAAGCCGCCAAGACGGATGCGCTGCCCCGGAGAAACGGGTTTCGCCAGCACGTCCGCCGGCATGTAGAAGTAGGAGGTCTGCTGACCGAGGGCGAAGAGTGTCAGGCCTGCCGCCACAGCAAGAAAACACATGCCAATGGCGATGATCGTCGCCCGCTTTTGTTTCCGCGTCATTCTTTTTCCTCGGGCAGTGAAATGCCAAGGCCCTGTGCGAACGCGCTTAGTTCCCTGGCTGCCGGACTGTCCTCGCCGAGCGCACTGATACCGCGTTCAAGGGCGGCCTGTGCCTCGTCCTTGCGTTCCAGCACAATATAGGAGCGTACGAGACGCTGCCAACCTTCAGGGTCGTTAGGGCTCTCCTTAAGCCGTGCGTCCAATCGCGCGACCATATCCTCGATCATCTGCTGCTGATCGCCGGATGCCTGGCCCTGAGCATTGGCCGGTTCCGTCGCACCACCTCCACCCCTTTGCGCGAGCGCCTGTCCGGCGACTTCTCTCCAGGGGGAGTTTTCCGGCAGGTCCGCCAGCATCTGGGTCCAGAGGGAGCGGGCCTCGTCCATCCTGCCTTCCTGTGCACGGGCAAGGCCAACAAAGAACTGTGCGCGTGGCTCCTTCGGATCCATGGACAGGGTCTTCTCGAAGGACGCGAGAGCTTCGGCGGTCACAATACCTTCGGCCATGCCGACGAGTGCCTCTCCGAGGACGGAATAGGTGTTCGCATTCGCGCCGCCAAGCGTGATGATCTGACGGTAGGCACGGGCAGCATCCTGATAACGACCAAGACGCATGTACACTGGTGCCAACGTCTCCCAACCCTTCAGGTCGTCCGGATTGCTGGCGAGATGCGTTTCTGCGCGACCAATGAGTTCAGCGATGGAAGCGCCGGTGGGGTCGTTCTGAAGTCGTTCCGCGAGCGGCATCGCCGGCACACCGGGAGAGCCCAGATAGCCATACAGCCCCCAGCTGATCAGCGGCACGGCGAGAACGCCCAAGGCAGCAACCAGGCGCACCATCCGGGTGGGACCACTGCCTCGCCCTTCGGAAACGGCGTCGGCATTCAGACGGATGATGCGCCGGCCGATTTCGGCCCGCGCTTCAGCCGCATCTTCGGGAGAAATCAGGCCGCGTCTCGTGTCGCGTTCGAGCTCAGCCAGCTGATCCTTGTAAACCGCGAGATCATACTCTCCCTCTGCCGTGCCGTCGTTGAGGCGCAGGAAGGGATACATCACCGCGAGGGAGGCGGAGGCGGTGAGGACAGCGGTTACGATCCAGAATGTCATGGGCCATCAAATAGCGAGAATTCGTGGTACTGCCAACAAAACCCGTTGCGGCCTTTTGACTAAGACATTCACGAGATTGAGAAGTCTAGTTCAGAAGCGTCCAGCTTCCGTCCGGGTTCCGGCAGGCTGTTCCACGGACTGACTGTGCGGGCCCTCCTGCCCTTACAACATGGGAATAGGGACGGCAGTCCTGCGAACCAACGCGATAAGGCTGGGCCGCAATGACGGTTCCGCCCCGACCGCTCTCGCCCTGCCATTCGATCGGCTGGCCGGCCTGGGCCGTTTCAAGGGCGCGCTGTTCTGCTGCAAGCGCTGACGCGAGTTCACTGCGGGAGAGCTGCACATTGGCTTGAGACACGAGCCCTGCGGACACACTGGAGGTCGCCGCTGCTGCGGGCGTGCTGAAGCCGATTCCGCCCGTGGAAGCACGCATGCTGCTGCCGCTGCTGCAACCGGCAAGGAGCAGCAATCCCAGAGAGCCAATGACAAGACATGCCTTCTGCATGAATTCCTCTTTCCTCACGCCCAATTACAGACGCCAGATCTATGGAACCCAATGGCCTGATAGCTGGAATCCCATACGGACTACTTACGCGCATAAGCGGGTTATAATCAAGCAATGCGCAGTTCCACGACCGCGCGCAATCCACCGAGCGGAGACTTGGCGAGCGTCAGCTGACCACCGTACTCCTCGACCAGATCGGCAACGATATTGAGGCCAAGACCCGAGCCCTGCTTCGTTTCGTCGAGACGCCGCCCGCGCTTGAGCGCCTGCTTCGCCTGATCCTTAGGGATGCCAGGTCCGTCATCTTCAACAGAAAGCTGAAAGAAGGCGCGATCGTCGCGCTTCACCCCGACCGGGGTCAATGAGACGACGATGCTGCTGTTCGCCCACTTTGCGGCGTTTTCCAGAAGATTGCCCAGGATCTCTTCGAGGTCTTCCTTTTCACCCGCAAAGAAGACAGCCCGGTCCGGCAGGTTGACCGAGAGATCCTTGTCCCGCGCGAGCTTGCCGAAGACGCGGGCCAGCCGCTGGACGGTCTCATTGACGTCCGTGCGCACAGACAGCGTGCTGCGCTGCGCTGCGGCACGTGCCCGCTGCAGATAATGGTCGATCTGTTTCTGCATCGCCTCGGCCTGGTGGCCGATCAGCTCCCCGCGCTGGTCAGCCATGGCGCGGCCTTCGTTCATGATGACGGCGAGCGGAGTCTTGAGGGAATGCGCGAGATTGCCCACCTGCTTGCGCGAACGCTCGATGATCCGGCGGTTGCTCTCGATGAGCGCGTTCGTCTCTTCTGCGAGGGGAGCGATTTCGGCAGGGAACGACCCGGCCAGCCGCTCGGCGGTGCCTGCGCGGATGTTCGAGAGTGCAGCGCGAATATTGTTGAGCGGCTTCAGCGCAAGGAGCAGGGCTGCGACATTGATGATGATCATGCCCACGCCGAACATCGAAAGGTAGGCAAGCAAACGCCGGTTGAAGCTCGCAATCTCGTCCTCGAGTTCGCTGCGATTGCCCATAACGCGGAAACGGACAATCCGGTCGCCCTGCCCCAGCACGACTTCGGCCTCGAGCACTTCGATCTGCTCACCACGCGGACCCTCGGTCAGATACTGCCTGCGAAAGTTGGAATCGAACCCAGCTTTCTCATCCGCCTCTGGCGGATCAAAGCCAGCAAGCGAGGATGACCGCAGCGTGTTGGTGAGACCTTCAGAGACCGGTTCGACAGACCAGTACCAGCCGGAAAGCGGTTCGGAGAAGCGCAGGTCGCCAAGGTTGGGAGAGCCGGAGATCCAGCCATCCTCGTTGGCGTTGACGGAAGCAATGAGATTGAAAAGGTGGGCGGAGAGAACGGTCTCGAATCCGCGATGACTGACCTGTCGGAAGAGAGCGGTGATGATGGTGGCGATAACGATGAGTGCGACGATCGCCCAGATGGACGAGACCGCTACGATCCGAAACGTCAGCGTTTGCGTCAGACCGCGCAGCCGTGCGCGAAAATCGCCTGGAGATGCAGCATGACGCGACTCGTCAGTCATTCGGCTCGCGTATCCGGTAGCCCATACCCCGCACCGTTTCGATGAGGTCTACCCCGATCTTCTTGCGCAGGCGACCGACGAACACTTCGATGGTGTTTGAATCGCGGTCGAAATCCTGATCGTAGAGATGCTCGACCAGCTCTGTGCGGGAGACGACGGCTCCCTTGTGGTGCATCAGATAGGAAAGCATCCGGAATTCGTGTGAAGTGAGCTTGAGGGGAACCCCGTTCACGTCTGCCTTCGACGTCGTGGCGTCCAGGCGCAGCGGACCGCAGAAAAGCTCAGACGTAGCATGCCCGGCAGCCCGGCGGATCAGCGCCCGCAAACGAGCGAGAATTTCTTCCATATGGAAGGGCTTGGTCACGTAATCGTCAGCACCCGCATCGATGCCGGCGACCTTGTCGCTCCAGCGATCGCGTGCGGTGAGGATAAGCACTGGCATATTGCGCCCTGCCCGCCGCCAGCGCTCCAGCACGCTGATACCGTCCATGACAGGCAGACCGATGTCGAGAACGACTGCGTCGTAAGGCTCCGTATCGCCAAGGAAATGACCCTCCTCGCCATCGAAGGCACGGTCGACCACATAGCTGGCATTTTCCAATGCGGTCGTGATCTGGCGGTTCAGTTCCTTATCGTCTTCAACAACAAGAATTCGCATTCGAGCCCAACTCTCCAGCAGTTCCCTTTCAACCAAAGCGGCGAGCCGCCCTATCGTGCAGGAACCACAACCTCCGCCCGCCT
>Ga0180217_1002410_pt1 | contig 17414 bp, 17 predicted proteins | sample eDN3rd37CBELigOP_FD_128521 | JGI IMG/M metagenome (GOLD analysis project Ga0180217, IMG submission 128521) | Enriched Organic Plus compost microbial communities from Emeryville, California, USA - eDNA 3rd pass 37_C BE-Lig OP (version 2) (version 2) ... | reverse complement strand
TATGCCTCTCGATCGTCGCAGCCTGCTGGCCGGATCCGCCGCCCCCATCCTGGGGGCTTTGCCGTGGCGCAGCGCCCGCGCGCAGGCGGCGAACACGATCAAGATCGGCGTGCTGAACGACGCCTCCGGTACGTACCGCGACATCGCCGGCCCCGGCTCGCTCGCCTGCGTGCGCCAGGCGGTGCAGGATTTCGGCAGTCATGGCTTCCAGGTGGAGGTGTTGTTCGCCGATCACCAGAACAAGCCCGATGTCGGTGCGAACATCTCGCGCCAGTGGTACGATCAGGATGGCGTGGACGTGGTCATTGACGTCACGACCAGCTCCGTGGCACTCGCCGTCTCCAGCGTGACGCGCGAGAAGAACAAGGTTTTCCTCGGCTCCACTCCGGCGACCAGCGACCTGACCGGGACGCAATGCTCCCCTAACACCATCCACTGGACCTACGACACCTGGATGCTGTCGCGCAGCACGGGTGGAGCGATGGTGAAGGCTGGCGGCGACAGCTGGTATTTCATCACCGCTGACTATGCCTTCGGCCACGCGCTGGAGCGCGATACCACGAATTTCATTAAGGCCGCCGGCGGCAAGGTGCTGGGCAGTGTGCGCACGCCCTTCCCGGGGACGACGGACTTCTCCTCCTTCCTGTTGCAGGCGCAGGCATCGCGACCCAAGGTGATCGGCCTCGCCAATGCGGGGGCTGACACCATCAATTGCGTCAAGCAGGCGGCGGAGTTCGGCCTGACGCGCCGCGGTGTGAAGCTCGCCGCGCTGCTGATGTTCATCTCGGACGTGCATGCGCTCGGCCTGAACACGGCGCAGGGCCTGGTCTGTACCGAGACCTTCTACTGGGACCTCAACGACCGCACGCGCGCCTTCACTCAGCGTGTGCTGCCGAAGATGCCGGGAGAGCTGCGTCCCGGCATGGGCCAGGCTGGCTGCTACTCTGCGGCCCTGCACTACCTGAAGACTGTCGCGGATATGGGCGTGGCACAGGCCAAGGCCAGTGGCAGCGCGACTGTCGCGCGCATGAAGGCGATTCCAACCGACGATGACGTTTTCGGCCAGGGCAGCATCCGCCCGGATGGCCGCAAGATCCAGCCGGCCTACCTGTTCGAGGTGAAGACGCCGGAGGAGAGCAAGGGTGCCTGGGACTACTACAAGCTGCTGCAGACCACCTCGCCGGAGGAAGCCTGGCGGCCGGTGAACGAGGGCAACTGCCCCTTGGTGCGGGGTTGAGACGGCACCGCGGGCCAGCCATCTGGCCGGTCCGCGGTCTTCGAGGATTTGGGGACGGACAAGAAACATGCAGATGAACCGCCGCAGCCTGCTCGCCACCGGCGCCGCCATTGGCGCTGTTGCAGCCTTCCCGCGCCTTCCGCGCGCGCAGGCGAACACCATCCGTATCGGCGTTCTGACCGACATGTCGGGCACCTACCGCGACAACACGGGGCCGACCTCGGTCGCCTGCACCCGCCAGGCGGTGCAGGAGTTCGGCAGCCGTGGCTTCGACGTGGAGGTCATCGAGGCCGACCACCAGAACAAGCCCGATGTCGGGGTGAACCTTGCCCGGCAGTGGTGGGATCAGGGCGTGGACATGATCCTGGATGTGCCCACCTCCTCGGTCGGCCTCGCTGTTGCGGCCGTGGCACGGGAGAAGAACAAGGTTTACGTCAATGTCGGCTCCGCGACCGCCGACCTGACCGGGGCGCAATGCACCCCCAACACGCTCCACTGGGCGTACGACACCTGGATGCTGGCGAAGTCCAACGGCGGCGCCATGGTCAAGGCCGGTGGCGACAGCTGGTTCTTCATCACCGCCGACTACGCCTTCGGTCATGCGCTCGAGCGTGACACGGCGAACTTCGTCAAGGCCGCCGGCGGCAAGGTGCTGGGCAGCGTGCGCACGCCCTTCCCGGGGACGACCGACTTCTCCGCCTTCCTGCTGCAGGCGCAGGCGTCGCGCGCCAAGGTGATCGGCCTCGCCAATGCCGGCAGCGACACGGCGAACTGCGTGAAGCAGGCGGCCGAGTTCGGGCTGACGCGGCGTGGGGTGAAGCTCGCCTCGTTGCTGCTCTTCATCAACGACGTGCATGGCATGGGATTGCAGGCGGCGCAGGGCCTGACCTGCACCGAGACCTTCTACTGGGACCTGAACGAGAAGACCCGCGCCTTCACCCAGCGCGTCCTGCCGAAGACGCCGAACAACTACCCCAACATGATCCACGCCGGCTGCTACTCGGCGACGCTGCACTTCCTGAAGGCCGTCGCCGATATGGGTGTCGCGGCGGCGAAGGGGCCGGGTGTCGAGGTGGTGAACCGCATGAAGGCCATGCCGACCGAGGACGATGCCTTCGGCACCGGCAGCATCCGCCCGGACGGGCGACGGCTGATCCCTTCCTTCCTCTTCGAGGTGAAGAAGCCAGAGGAGAGCAAGGGCCCTTGGGACTACCTGAAGCTCGTGCAGACCACTCCGGCAGAGGAAGCTTTCCGACCGCTGAGCGAAGGCAGCTGTCCGCTGATCCGGGCCTGAGGCGCAGCGGCGCCCGCCGTGATCGAGACGATTGGGAGAGAATCATGACCCTCACGCGCCGCAGCCTGGTCGCCGCCGCAAGTGTGGGCGCTGCCCTCATGCCCATGGTGCCGCGCCTGACGCGTGCGCAGGCCGCCAATACCATCCGCATTGGTGTGCTGAACGACCAGTCCGGGCTCTACAGCTACATTGGCGGCGTGAATGGCGTGGCGCTGGCCAGGGCGGCGGCCGAGGAGTTCGGCAACCGCGGCTTCAGGGTGGAGGTGCTGTCCGCCGACCACCAGAACAGGCCGGATGTCGGCTCCAACATCGCGCGGCAGTGGATCGATCGCGACGGCGTGGACATGATCCTCGACGTTCCGACCTCTTCTGTGGGGCTCGCGGTCAACCAGGTCTGCCGGGAGCGCAACAAAGCCTACATCAACGTGGGCTCCGCCACTTCGGATCTGACCGGGGCGCAGTGCGCGCCGACCACGGCGCATTGGGTCTATGACACCTACATGCTGGCGAAGTCCACCGGCGGCGCCACGGTGAAGGCGGGCGGCGATACCTGGTTCTTCATCACCGCCGACTATGCCTTCGGCCATGCGCTGGAGCGTGATACCACCGGCTTCATCCAGGCCGCCGGGGGCAAGGTGCTGGGCGGCGTTCGCACGCCCTTCCCGGGGACGACCGACTTCTCCTCCTTCCTGCTGCAGGCGCAGGCGTCGCGCGCCAAGGTGATCGGCCTCGCCAATGCCGGCCAGGACACCACCAACTGCATCAAGCAGGCGGCTGAGTTCGGGCTGACACGGCGCGGCGTGCGCCTCGCCGCGCTGCTGATGTTCGTGGACGACGTCCATGCCCTCGGCCTGCAGACCGCGCAGGGCCTCGTGCTGACCGAGAGCTTCTACTGGGACCTCAACGACCGCACGCGGGCCTTCACCCAGCGTGTGCGGTCACGTCTCACCAACAACCAGCCGCCGAACATGGTGACCGCCGGCAACTATTCCGCCACGCTCCATTACCTGAAAGTGGTGGCTGATCTGGGGGTGGCTGCGGCCAAGGCGTCGGGCACGGAGGTCCTCAACCGCATGAAGGCCATGCCGGTCGAGGACGATGCCTTCGGTCGCGGCACGCTGCGCAAGGATGGGCGGCTCCTGATTCCCTCCTTCCTCTTCGAGGTGAAGAAGCCGGAGGAATCCAGCGGTCCCTGGGACTACATGAAATTGCTGCAGACCACGCCGGCAGAGGAGGCCTGGCGCCCGCTGAACGAGGGTGGCTGTCCCCTGGTGACCGGCTGAGCGCAAGGAGGAAACGTTCCATGACCATCGCTCGCCGCCACCTTCTCGCCGCCGGCGCCGCCACGGCTGCGCTCGGCGGCCTGCCCGCAGGCTCACGTGCCCAGGCAAACACCATCCGCATCGGCGTGATGACCGACATGTCCGGTCCCTACCGCGACACGACAGGGCCCGGCAGCGTCGTGCTCAGCCAGCAGGCGGTGCAGGATTTCGGCAATCGCGGCTTCCAGGTGGAGGTCATCTCCGCCGACCACCAGAACAAGCCCGATGTCGGTGCCAACCTCGCCCGGCAGTGGTTTGACCAGGGCGTCGACGTCATCGTGGATGTGCCCACTTCCTCGGTCGGGCTCGCGGTCAATCAGATCGCGCGGGAGAAGAATAAGGTCCATCTGAATTCCGGCGCCGCCACATCCGACCTCACCGGTGCGCAGTGCAGTCCGAATACGGTGCATTGGACCTACGACACCTACATGCTGGCGAAGTCCACCGGCGTGGCGGTGGTGAAGGCGGGTGGCGACAGCTGGTTTTTCATCACCGCCGACTACGCCTTCGGCCATGCGCTGGAGCGCGATACCGGCAATTTCGTCAAGGCGCAGGGCGGCAAGGTGCTTGGTACCGCGCGCTATCCCTTCCCGGCCACCACGGACTTCTCAGCCTTCCTGCTACAAGCGCAGGCAAGCCGCGCCAAGGTGCTCGGTCTGGCCAATGCCTCGACCGACACGGTGAACTGCATCAAGGGAGCGCGCGAGTTCGGTCTGCACCGTTCCATGAAGCTCGCTGCCCTGCTGATGGGCATCGTGGACATCAAGGCACTCGGCCTGGAGGCGGGGCAGGGGCTGCTGCTGACCGAGACCTTCTACTGGGACCTCAACGACCGCACGCGCGCGCTGACCAAGCGCGTGCAGGCGAAGAACCAGGACCGTCCGCCCGCCATGGTGCCGGCCGGCTGCTACGGTGCCGTGCTGCACTACCTGAAGGCCGTCGCCGATATGGGCGTTGCCGCCGCCAAGGCTTCGGGCCTGGAGGCAGTGAACCGCATGAAGGCCATGCCCTGCGACGACGATGCCTTCGGCCCGGGGCACATCCGCACGGATGGCCGCAAGATCCACCCAGCCTATCTCTTCGAGGTGAAGAAGCCTTCCGATTCCCGGAATCCCTGGGACCTGTACAAGGTAGTCGCCACTACGCCGGGGGAGGAAGCCTTCCGCCCCCTCAGCGAGGGCGGCTGCCCGCTCGTGCGTAGCTGAACGCAAGGACCTGACCGCCGCATGGACGACATCTTCGGCATCCCCGCGCCGCTGCTCTTCGGGCAGCTGCTGCTCGGCCTGATCAACGGCGCCTTCTACGCGATGCTCTCGCTCGGCCTCGCGGTGATCTTCGGGCTGCTCAACATCATCAACTTCACGCATGGCGCCCAGTTCATGATGGGCGCCTTCGTGGCCTGGATGCTGCTCTCCCTGGGCACTGCGCCATCGGGGCGCATCGGCCTGGTGCTGCTGCTCTGGCCCCTCGCGGTACTGCTGCTCGACTGGGCACTGGGCAAGCTCCGCCTTGCCCAGCCAGTGCGCATTGGCGCTGCTGCCTTGTTCTCTGTTGCCTGGATCGGCAGTGCCTTCATGGAGGGTGGCGGGCCTCTCAGTGCCGCGCTTGGCGCCCTCTTCCCCCAGGGCCTCTCCTACTGGTGGGCGCTGATCATCGGCCCGATCGTGGTCGGTGCAACAGGCATCCTGCTCGAGAGGCTGATGATCAGCCAGCTCTACAAGCTGGATCACCTCTACGGCCTGCTGCTCACCTTCGGCGTCGGCCTGATCCTCGAGGGCGTCTTCCGCAATGAGTTCGGCTCCTCGGGCCTGCCCTACCGCATCCCGACCGAGCTATCAGGTGCCTGGGACCTCGGCTTCATGTTCATGCCGGTCTATCGCGGCTGGGTTGTCATTGCGGCTCTGGTGCTTTGCCTCGCCACCTGGCTGCTGATCGAGAAGACCCGCCTCGGCGCCTATCTGCGGGCGGCAACGGAGAACGCGTCGCTGGTGCAGGCCTTCGGCGTGAACGTGCCGCGGATGGTCACCCTCACCTACGGCTTCGGCGTGGCGCTCGCGGCCATTGGCGGCGTGCTGGCCGCGCCCATCTACTCGGTGAACCCGCAGATGGGCACCAACCTCATCATCGTTGTCTTCGCGGTGGTGGTGATCGGCGGCATGGGCTCCATTCTCGGCGCCATCCTCACCGGCTTCGGTCTGGGTATCGTGGAGGGTCTGACCAAGGTCTTCTGGCCCGAGGCCTCCGCCACCGTCATCTTCGTCATCATGGCCATCGTGCTGCTGACGCGGCCGGCCGGCCTGTTCGGGAGGGCCTGATCCATGGCCGACACCACCACCCTGACCGGCAGCGCGCTGTCCGGCCAGTCCACCACGAGCGAGGGGCTCTGGGGCTTCTCCCGTGCCCAGCTTGGCGCTCTCGGTGTCATGGTCGTCTTTCTCGCGCTGGCACCTTTCTTTCTTTATCCCGTCTTCGTTATGAAGCTGCTCTGCTTCGCTCTCTTCGCCTGCGCCTTCAACCTGCTGATCGGCTATGTCGGCCTGCTTTCCTTCGGCCACGCAGCCTATTTCGGTATGGGCGCCTATATCGCGGGGCATGTGGCGAAGGTGTGGGAGATCACGCCCGTCGTCGCGATCCTGCTCGGTGGTGCGGTTGCGGCCGTTCTCGGTGCAGCCTTTGGCTGGCTCGCCATCCGCCGCGCCGGCATCTACTTCGCCATGATCACCCTGGCGCTGTCGCAGATGGTGTACTTCTTCTGCGTCCAGGCGCCCTTCACCGGCGGCGAGGACGGCATCCAGGCCATTCCCCGTGGCAGCCTGGTGGGAATCGTGGACCTCTCCAACGACCTGGCGATGTACTGGACAGTGGCCGGCATCTTCCTCGTGGGCTTCCTGCTGATTCACCGCATCATCCACTCGCCCTACGGGCAGGTTCTGAAGGCGATCCGCGAGAACGAGCCCCGCGCCATCTCCCTCGGCTACCGGACGGACGACTACAAGTTGCTCGCCTTCGTGCTCTCCTGCACCCTGGCAGGCGTCGCCGGGGCCACCAAGTCGCTTGTCTTCGGCATCGCCACGCTGACGGACGTGCACTGGTCCATGTCGGGCGAGGTGGTGCTGATGACGCTGGTGGGCGGCCTCGGCACCGTCTTCGGCCCTGTCGTGGGCGCTGCGGTGATCGTCACCATGCAGAACTATCTGGCCGAGATGGGCGCCTGGGTCACGGTGATCCAGGGCGTGATCTTCGTCGCCTGCGTGCTGGCCTTCCGGCGCGGCATCGTGGGCGAGATCGGCAACCTGCTGAAGGTGAAGATCTAGCCTTCGCAAGCTGCCTTAGAGCCCGCCAGCCCGGCCCTGCCTGCCCCAGCGGCTCCTCCGGCAGGGCCGGGAGCCGGGCCCGCGCTTCCCCATCGGAGCCTGCGGTTCGGCCCGGGGCAGGCGAGGGGGATGGCCCCCAGGGCACTCAGTGATGAAGCGAGCTTGGTGCTTCGGCCGGGAAGCGCAGCTCGTTTGTGGTCCCGACCTGCTGGGGACCCGGGCAGCGTGTAAAGGAGCCACGAAGTTGCGCGGCCAGGGCGCGCAGCAGACGGGTTCCGAGGCCCGAGCCGTCCGGCGGCGAGGCTGGCGGTGCCCGGTCCAGGTCCCCCTCCGCGGGCAGGCCGATGCCGTTGTCGGACACGGTCAGCACGAAGTCTTCATGCTCGCGCACGAAGCGCACCGCCACGACTCCAGCCCGATCCTCCGGGAAGGCGTACTTCATCGCATTCGTGATCGTCTCATTCAGCACCAGGCCGAGCTGCACGGCGCGCTCCGCCGACAGCCGATGGGATTCGGCCTCGACGATGAGAGCCACCGGCCGCAGACCCTCGCCACATTGTGCCGCCTTGAGATCGGCGCAGAGCCCGATGATGAACTCCCGGGTGTCCACCGACACCATATCCTCGCCATTCGCCGTGGCGAGACGGGTGTGGACGCGCGCCAGCGCCATCGCATGTCCGGCGGCCTCGCGCAGCCCCTCACGTGCGGCATCCGAGGGCGCGGTGCGTGCGCGCAGCAGCAGAAGGCTGACCAGCGAGCCCAGATCGTTGCGCGTCCTGTGGCGGAACTCTCGCAGTAGCAGGGCGCGGGAGTGCTCGGACCGTTCCAACTTGGCCAGCGCCCGCTGCGACCTGGCCACAGCCTGGTGCAGCACCTCAAGGATCAGGGCCATCACCGCCCCGATGACAATAAACAGCACGAGGGCGGCAAAATATCGCGCGTCCTCGATAGCGAGGTCACCGGGGGATGACGAGAAGAAGCGGATGGCCAGCAGCGCCGAGAGACCGGTGGCGAACAGACCGGCGCCGCCGTCGAAGATTGCCGCGGAGAGCAGGATGGCCACGAAGAACAGCAGGAAGGGATAGCCTTCCGGCAGGATCGGAATGGCCGCCCAGCGAGCGAGGAAAACACCGGCGACGATGGCGCCGGTGAGGAGATAGCGGGCCGGTGCGGGCAGGGCACGGGCGCGCGCGACGGCGGCAATGATGCGTTCGGCGAGGGGCACAGCAACGGGCTAACGGCGAGATACCGGGGACGGCTTTGCCTCGTGGCCTGTTCGTGATCGTGACTGCAGGATGTCCATCCCTCCATCCCGACCGGTCAGGCAGAGGCCCCCTTTGCCTCTTGACCGGCTCGGGCCGGCACCGCCCCGTCCTTGACGCGACGGTGCCATACCTCGCCGTCCGTGCGGGAACGCTCCGCGCATGCGAACGTTAAAAGAACAAACGGCAACACCGCGTAGGACCCGAGCCGGACATGACGAAGACGCAGACCGATGAGACTGGCGCCAACCCGAAGCGCGACCCGGAGCCGGGGTCGAATACCATCAAGGACCCCGAGGACTGGACCACGGGCGACGAGGCCATGACCGGCGCCCAGGCAAGCTACCTGAAAACGCTTTCCGAGGAGGCCGGCCAGCCTTTCGACCCGAACCTCACCAAGGCCGAGGCGTCACGCCGGATCGATGAGCTGCAGGCGAAGACCGGTCGCGGACGCTAGGGCATTCCCGCTCGTGCGAGTCTATGGCAAGCACTCCAGCTCTTTCGCGTTCACGAGCATTTTCGCCGGTCAGGCGATTTTCGGCCTGCTGAAGAGGATCCGATCCAGGCGCGGCTTGCGCGTCTGCTTGCTGGATACGCGGATCGCCTGACGGGTGATCTGCTTCCGGCGCGGGTGCGCCATCCGGTGCGGGCTCCGGGTCTTACGCGCGGCCTCTCCCGGCTGCCGGAGGTTGCGTCAGCCCAATCCCATTCGACGTGCCAGGTCGCGGTAGAGCGCCACTTGGTCGCCCACGAAGGCGACCGTCTCCGCCGGCCCGAGCACATGGGGGATGGAGCCGACGCGACGTGTTGCGGCAAGCCAGGCGGCGTCCTTGGCGAGCGCCGCAAGTGCCGTGGTCCATGCCGCCACAACCGGTTCGGGCAGCCCGGGTGGGCCGAACAGCGCGTTCCAGCCCGAGATGCGCGCCAGTTCCTCCACTTCGGCCTCCTTTGCCGTCGGCACGCCGGGAAGCGAGGGAAGGCGCTCCGCCGTGCCAACCACCAGGGCGCGCAGCTTTCCGCTCGCTAACGCGCCGCTCGTGTCGGAGAGGTTGTTTCCGATGAATTGCGCCTGACCGCCGAGCAGCGCCGCTATGGCCTCGCCGCCGCCGCGGAAGGGAATGGCGACACCGGCATCGATCGGCAGGCCGGTGCTGGCGAACAGGTGGCGTACACCGAGATCGAGGATGGTGGCAGGCCCCGTCGTGGCGAAGTTCAGCGTGCCGGGCCGCTCGCGCAGCGCGGAGATCAGCTCCTGCAGAGTCTTCCACGGCGCATCGGCCCGGACGGCTATGACATAGGGGTTCTCGTCCAGCAGGCCGAGCATGGTGAAGCCGTCCCATGCATAGGGCGTGCGTGGATCGATGGCCGGCAGGATGGCCGCCGAGGCGATGCGCGCCAGCAGCAGCGTGTGCCCGTCCGGCTTGGCACGAGCCACGAAGGCGGTGCCGACGGCACCGGAAGCGCCCGTGCGATTCTCCACGACCAGCGTGGCGGCCGGATTGGGCAGGTGCCAGGCGGCATGGGCCGCGAGAGTGCGTGCGGCGATATCCGAGGCGCCTCCGGCCGAGAATGGAGCGACCAGCACCACGGGGGCGTCGGGGTAGGGGGCCTCGGCATGCCCGGCCTGGCTGGTCACCGCGGCCGCAAACAAGGGCAGGCCGGCCAGCGCGCGGCGACGTGGAAGGCTGCGCATGGTCGTTCTCCCGGCATTCTGGGGAGCCCCATCCTGCGCGCTCGGTCGCAGCGGCGCCAGACGGAAGGGGTCAGTATCCGTCTGGTGCCATTTTGTGTGCCGTCAGGCGGGAGAGAGGCGGGGCCCTGCGGGAGGTCCTCCCGGGTTGCAGCTTTCGTGATTCACGTGGTAACGGCCTGAACCATGACGTCCGCGAACGGAACGCGGGTGGGCGACCACCCGTGCCCCTCAGCGGCGTCCCGTAGCGCCGATGCGCGGGGCGCCCTTCCCGCGGGGCCGGAGGCCCATATCGCCCCTGCTATGGCAAGATCGGCCAAGGCGGCGATGCTCCTGGCCGTAGTGGCGGGATCGCTTGCTCTCGTCTCCCTTGCCCCGCCCGCGACGGGCCGCGAACCGTCCCATGTGCGGCTGCCCGATGCGCCGGAAGAATTGCTGCCGCCCGAGCGTGAGAACGATGCCCTGGTGCGCGGTGGCTCGCCTCGCGCCGCCTGCCTCGACGCGGCGCGGCGGGCGGAGGCGGTGCACGGGCTTCCGGCGGGGTTGCTCGTGGCAGTCGCGCTGTCCGAAAGCGGTTTGCATGCCTATGCGCTGAACATCAGTGGCCGCGCCGTCTATCCCGACAACGAGGCCAAGGCCCGGTCCCTGCTGCGCGCAGCATCCCCCAGGCATGCCGTTATGGCCGGCTGCGTCCAGGTGAATGCCAATGTCCACGCCCGCGGTTCGGACTGGCCGCTGGATCCTGTGCGATCGGCCGACTGGGCTGGTGGCATGCTGCGCCGGTGGTTCCTTGAGACCGGCAGTTGGGTGGAGGCACTGCGGCGCTGGCATGGCGGATCTCCTGCCAGCACACGGCACGCCCTGTGCCGGGTGCGGGCCAAGTTGGAAGTCACGGCACCGGGCTCCGATCTTCTCGCCGATGTCGGCTGTGGCGGCACCGAATTCGTCCGCGCCCGCCGTAGCGGCGCTGCGCTGCTGGAAGTCGCAGAAGCGCCTGAGCACTGAGCATCAGCCCCCATCGGGCGATGGTGGTGCGGAGTGCCGGTGCAGGCGGCGAGATGGCATCATGTCACGTGAACCGGACGTCACGGACTCGTCACCCGCAGCCGCCGCAACACCTGCCCCGTCGGCGCCTTCCAACTTCCGGGGCAAGGACTGTTGTGCATGAACATGGAACCACCGGTCTTACTTGTGGTCGAGGACGATTTCCTTGTTCGTCTGACCCTTGTGGACGCGTTGAGTGATGCGGGGTTTGAGGTGCTCGAGGCTGGCGATGCACGCGAAGCCCTGACACTCGTCTGCGATCGCGACGATATCGACGCGATGCTGACGGACATCAATCTGCCTGGAGGATCGGACGGTTTCACCCTGGCACGCGCGGTGCGCGTGCTGCGGCCGGGGCTGCCTGTGGTCTATGCCTCGGGCCGTTACAACGCGCCGGAGCGGGGCGTCTCCGTGGACGGCGCGCGCTTCCTGGCGAAGCCCTTCACGCCGGCCGTGGCTTGCGCGACGCTCAACGAGTTGCTCGCCCAGAACGGTAGTGCCATGGCCTCGGGACCGAGCCGTAGCAAGGCGGCCCAGCACTCGTAGACATGCTGTCGCCTGCCGGCGGCGGTGCAGTCTGCATGCAGGTGCTCGGCCGCTTGATGCTGGCGTCGAATGCCCGTGACCAGGCGGTGCTCGTCGCGGCTATGCACTTCCCGCGTTACCACTGGCGAGCGGGCGAACGCAGGGCCGGGAACGTCCGGAGGACCACAAGCTGGAAGGCTTTCTCCCGCGAGCGGGGGAGGGATGGCATCGGTCGGTGTAGGCTTTCCGCTGCATCGTTACGGCAGGGCCGGCGAAGGTACATCCGGGTGCGCGGTTCATCCGCCTCCGTGCAGACGGCAATTCCATCAGCAGCTTCTGCTCGCTCTGGATCGTATCCTGCCTTGAGGGTTGGTGGGGCGTGCAGGTGCGGCCCAGCTTCGCCGGTCAGAGCGTGATCCGTCCTGGCTGAATCGGTCGCGCCCTGACATCGAGGCAACCCGCTGGTCTTGCAACCCGGCCGGTCACCGGTAGCGTGTCGCGGGCGTGCGTTTCTTTGCAGGTCCGGCCGGTTCGCTCTTTCCCCGGAAAATGGTCGAGCCCAGTCACGGGCAGTCTCAAGATCAGGCACCATCCGGAGGAGCCCGCCCTGCAGGGTCTCGCCCTCGGGCGGGCCAGATCGGCCGATGCTGCACGAAGGGCCGAGTACTTCGCCGAAGCCGCGCATGCACAGGGGACATCGGGAGAGGTCCAGGTCGGGGCGCGGCATGTGCCGCGACGAGGACCGTGCCTGCAACCGCAAGAACCGAGGCCGGCCGATCCACGCGAACTGTGGCTCCGACCCGAACCGCCGAGGCAACAGCTCGGCGAGGCGGTCCCGGAGCCGAGGCACAGAAGGCGCCGTTTCGTCACGGTAATGCCGCACAGCAGCCGTGCCCGGAGGCTGTTGCCGGCCGACAGTGGCCGTCCACATGCCTCCTCAAGCAGCGGTCTTCTGCGTGCCTGGCGCTCGGGTGGGTGGCGGCCGCCCCCTTGCTGGCCGTCGCCGAGCCGGTGAGAGCAACGAGGCACCCCCGGCTCGACCGCCAGCTACGGCGTCGGGCGATGCTTGACGGAGTGCTTCGGTGCAGGGAGGGTACCGGCGCCATGGACGATTTCTCCTTCCCTGACGTCGTTATCGTCGGTGGTGGCCCCGCCGGGTCCACGGCCGCAGCGTTGCTGGCCGTGGCGGGACGCCGTGTCACTCTCCTCGAAAAGGAGGCGCATCCCCGTTTCCACATCGGCGAGAGCCTCCTGCCGCGCAATCTCGACATCCTGGAGCGCCTGGGTGTTCTGGATGAGGTACGGGCGATCGGCGTCCATAAGCCTGGCGCAGAATTTGTCTCCGATCGCACCGGCCGCAGCTGCGCTTTCCCCTTTGCCCATGCGCTCGACCGTAGCCGGACCCATGCCTGGCAGGTCAGGCGCGCCGATTTCGACAGGCTGCTCTTCGCCAACGCGGCCCACCGCGGGGCGACCGTGTTGGAGAACACGCGCGTCACCGATATCCACTTTCGTGCGGCCGGGGAGCGGGCCGTGGTCACCGCTCGCGGAGCCGATGGCGCATCGCTGGAGTTTCGGCCGCGCTATGTTCTCGACGCCTCCGGCCGTGACGCCTTCCTCGCCAGCCGAATGCGGGTGAAGGAGACGAACAAGTACAACAACACCGCCGCCATGTACGCGCATTTCCATGGCGTGGAGAGGCGCGAGGGCGAACTTGACGGATATATCAGCATCCACCTGGCCGAGGACGGATGGTTCTGGCTCATTCCGCTTCAGGGCGAAGTGATGAGCGTCGGCTTCGTCGGTAACCAGGCGGCCTGGAAGAGCCGGCGCGGCAGTGCGCACGAACTGTTCCTGGCACGCATCGCGGGCAGTCCCACTGTCGCAGCCCGGATGCGCGGAGCTGAGCGCATCTCCGACATCTACAGCACCGGGAACTACAGCTATCGCGCCCGGCAGGGGCATGGCGACGGATATCTCATGATCGGCGACGCCTACGGCTTCGTGGATCCGATGTTCTCGACCGGGGTCCTCATGGCGATGACGGCCGGTGAACTTGGAGCCAAGGCCGCGCATGCTTGGCTGGACGACCCTGTGCGCGGCCAGCGGCTGGCGGCAAGGACCAACCGGGAGCTGGCCAGCGCCATGGACCGGATCAGCTGGCTGATCTACCGCATCAACGACCCGGTCCTGCGGTCCCTCTTCATGGCGCCGCGCAACACGCTCTGGATGCGCGACGGCATCATCAACATGCTGGCGGGCAACCTGCGCGGCGACCCTCGCGCGGCCGTGCCGATCTTGTGCTTCAAGGCGATGTTCCACCTGCTGTCCGCCATGCATAGGATGGGCATCGGTCCTGCCATGCCGGAAGCCATGCCTCGCCAGCCGCATTCAGCGCCGGCAGCGGCATAGTGTGACACGGCGACCGATGCCGATGGCCGGTCCGGTCCTCGGTCGGAAGCAAGCGGCCTTGGCGCCGGCGTGACAATGCCCGCAGGCCGAGGCCGGGCTGGATGGGCCCGGCTCTTCGAGGGACATCGCACGCAGAACGGCCAACGTTGCCTTATTCGGCCGCTTCGGTCAGCCAGCGCCGGGCCGCCGTATCGGCGCCGGAGGGCAATGGTGCAGTCGGCGCCTCGAGCCAGGCCACGATGTCCTGGGCGACGGCCGCTCGCGCCTGGTCACGGAGCAGCAAATGATGCCCCTTCTGGTAGAAGGCCAGACGATAGGGCGCTCCCTTGGGGAGTACTTTCAGCAACAGCCGCACTGGATCCTCGGGAACGATCCGGTCATGCTCCCCGTAGAGAATGAGCGCCCTCTTGTCGAAGTAGTGTGCCGCGGCCAGCGCCTGATCCATCAGGTTCACGAGCCCATAGACGAGGTCGACCCGGAACTCCTTCGTCGTCAATGGGTCGTTCGACCAGCGCCGCATCGCCGCCTCGTTGTCCGTTGGGGAGAAGCCTGGGGCGGAGCCACGAAAGCCGACCGCCGGAATCGCGTGTGACGCCACCTCGAGTACCACCCTGGCGAAGCGGCTCATGGTCGCGCGGCCCCGCACGCCAGGCGCCACCAGTACATAGCCTTCGACGGGCGGTGGATCCGTGGAGGCAGCGGCGACAAGCAGCACGGCCGCCCCCATGCTTTCGCCCAGGAGGAAAATCGGCACGCCGGGATGGCGGGCCTTCAGAAGCCGCGTCACGGCTGACGCATCGGCTGCGAGCGTGGTGCTCCCCGCCCAGTAGCCGGGATGCGGCGCGGCACCGAACCCCCTCTGATCGTACGCGTAAATGGCGATCCCGCGCGCCGTGAACAGCGGTGCGGGGAGGTCGAAGGCATTTACGGAATAATCGCCGAAGCCGTGCAGGCCCAGCAGGATCGCGCGCGGCGCGCCCTCAGGCAGCCAGGCCTTGTATGGCAACCTGGCCCCGTCGGACATGACGAAGGCGTCGCGCGCGATCGCGGGCACGGAGAACGACGACCCCGCGGGGATCATCACAGGCGTGCATCCGGCAAGACCACAGGCGACCAGGCAACACAGGCCAAAGGCCAATCCGCGTCGCATCATCGGCGGCCGCCGGCCCTCCGTACCGAGGAATCCGGACCTGAGCGAACCGGTCCTGCCCAAGAGTTCTCTGGCGTCCCATTGCGCCCACCGGCTGGCTGCGGCGGCACGACGCGGCCTCTCGCATCATGGCGTGCCGACATACCGGCCGTCGCCACGAGGACATTGCTGACTCTGCCAAACATGGCGGATGGGCTCTGTTTGCGACGTCGTTCTCTGGCGGACACGCGAGGAAGACCATGCATTGCGGTCTGCCCGGCAACATCCACGATACTGCGAAGCCGACCGGATCAGCGACCGTGCAGGGCCGGCCGTTGAGCACAGCGTCACGCGCAGGTGATCATGCATGTGGCCGTTGCCGGATGTCGAGAGCGAAATCCCGTCGCCTGCGTCCCGCAGCGGAGCTGCGCCCGATGCACCGCTTCTGGCGGCGCATGATCCCGCCGGGCCCAAAGGGGGATCGTATCGTTCTCAGGAAGGCGGAAGCCGAGATCGGCCGGATCTCCAACCCCTGAGCGGCCCCGCTGCCGCCTGGTCGAGCCTCATCTGGCCCGGTCCCGCATCCAGTCGCCGGCCCGCTCGATCGCATCGCCCGTGCTCGTCGCTGCGCGGCCAAGTGCCTGGCCGGTCTGCGTCCCGGCCCTGTCGATTGCCGCTCCGGCACGCGTGGCCGGCTGCCGGCTCTCGCAGGCGGAGAGGCCCAGCAGGCACAGGGTCGCCAGAGTGACGATGGACGGAAGCGTAGCCATGATCTTGCATCTCCAGGATGTCATCGGCAGCACAGGGCTCGCCGGATCCCGCACAATCCTGCCCGCGCGACAGCCGGGCCGGACAGGCCGGCGCTGGGGAGGCTTTCGGTTTTCAAGGTTCAGATCGTCAGCGGCCACATGTGCCAGGTGACGCGCACGTACGACCTGATGGCGCGACCAAGGGAGCGCTGGCATGTTACGACCATGGTGCGACCGGACTTCGCTGCTGGCAAGACTGTCGAGCGGACAGGGACGCAAGTCCCGGACGAGCCCTTCCTCGGCCCGGACGGGGTGGCAACGCTGCTGCTCTCCCTGCTGGTCATGGCGGCCTCCTTCGGCCTGACCCTCGCGACAGCGCTCGGACAGGTAATACTGGTCGCGCGCCGGGTTTCCACCCATCCACCTGCCGATGCGCGATGGCTGGTGGTGTTGGGGACCTGCCTGGAAGGCGATCGCCCCGGGGCTGCGTTCCGCGCGCGCCTCGACCGGGCGCGCATGCTGGCCGAGCATCGCCCTGGGCTGAAGGTCGCTGTTCTCGGTGGCTCCCGTATTGCAGGCGCGCCGGCGGAAGGGAGTGTCGGCCTGCGCTACCTGCGCGCCGCCGGGCTGGCGCCGGACCGCTTGGCCGCCGAGACGCGCTCGCGTCACACACTTGAGAATCTCCGCGCGCTCCGGGCCGGCTTCGCCGCCGACAATGGCACACATGACATCCTGTTGGTGACGAGCCGCTCACACCTTGCCAGGGCGGTGGTCATGGCGGCAGGGCTTGGGCTGTCCATCACGCCCTGCGCCGCCGAGGACACAGGCCGTCTGCCGGCGCGAGAACTCGCCCGACTGCCGGTGGAAGCCTTTCTCCTGCACTGGTACCTGGTCGGCCGTTGTTTCGCCAGGCTCACCCGCAACCGGCGCATGCTGCGGCGTATCGCCTGAGGCCGTGGCGGAACCGCCTGCAACATGAGCAGCGCCGCGCCGGCGCTGCGGTCCATGGCTTGTGGGGCGCCGGCCTGCGAGGCATCGTGCGCAGAAGGAGTATTTCCGCTCCGCGCTTCCCATCACTGTTTTCTGTGGGTGATGGGCGGCAACCAAGTGCTGGAGGAACCACGTGCCGATCTTTCGCCGTAAGCTTGTTATCTCCGCCGTCCTGGCCGGTGCCCTTGGCGCCTGCGCGCGCACCGCTCCCATCCTCCAGGAGACGGGCGCCGACTTCGTCGGGCAGGCGACACTTGCACAGCGTGCCGATCAGATCCGGCTGGCGGGTGCCGGCCTGGGCTGGCAGATGGAAAGCCATGGGCCGGGACTGATCCGCGGCACGCTCAACCTGCGCTCGCACCAGGCCATCGTGGACATCCCCTTCGATACCCGCCGCTTCTCCATTCGCTATGTGGCCAGCACGAATCTCGACTATGACGGGGCGG
>Ga0180217_1002403_pt1 | contig 17448 bp, 15 predicted proteins | sample eDN3rd37CBELigOP_FD_128521 | JGI IMG/M metagenome (GOLD analysis project Ga0180217, IMG submission 128521) | Enriched Organic Plus compost microbial communities from Emeryville, California, USA - eDNA 3rd pass 37_C BE-Lig OP (version 2) (version 2) ... | reverse complement strand
CCTGGCGCGGCTCCGTGGGGCGTTGGCGCAGGGCGCCGCCGTTGCCGTTCTTGGCTTCCGCCCGGCCGATCCGACCGGCTACGGCCGCCTCGTGACGGACGGGGATGCGCTGCGGCGGATCGTCGAGCATGCCGACGCCAGTGACGCTGAGCGCTCCATCGGATTGTGCAACGGCGGCCTGATGGCACTGGCGGGCAAGGAGGCGCTGGCGATCCTGGATCGGATCGGCAACGCCAACAGCAAGGGCGAGTTCTACCTGACCGATGCGGTTGCCGTCGCCGGGGACCTTGGTCTGAGGGCGGTGGCGATCGAGGTCCCGGAGGATGAGGTGAGCGGCATCAACACGAAGGCCCAATTGGCCGAGGCCGAGGCCGCCATGCAGACGCGGTTGCGGCGGGCGGCGATGGACGCCGGCGTGACGCTGACGGCGCCGGACACCATCTTCCTCGCGGCCGACACCAGGCTCGGCAAGGACGTCACCGTCGAGCCCTTCGTCGTGTTCGGTCCCGGCGTGACGGTCGAGGACGGCGCCACCATCCGCGCGTTCTCTCATCTCGACGGCGCCCATGTGGGCCCCGGCGCCATCGTCGGCCCCTATGCGAGGCTTCGACCCGGCGCGCGCCTGGAGCAGGACGTGCACATCGGCAATTTCGTCGAGGTCAAGGCGGCGGTGATCGAGGCCGGCGCCAAGGCCAATCATCTCACCTATATCGGGGACGCGCGGGTCGGGGCGGGCGCCAATGTCGGGGCGGGCACCATCACCTGCAATTACGACGGCGCCGCCAAGCACCTCACCGATATCGGGCGCGGCGCGTTCATCGGCTCCAACTCCTCGCTGGTCGCTCCCGTCAGGATCGGCGATGGCGCCTATGTGGGCTCCGGCTCGGTCATCACCGAGGATGTGCCGGCGGATGCGCTCGCCATCGGGCGCGGCCGGCAGGCGGTCAAGGAGGGGCGGGCGGCCGAGTTGCGGGCGCTACACGCGCAAAAGAAGAAGGGACCGGCTGGCTGAGGCGGCCGATCACACTCTCGTCACACGCCGTCGTGAAACCATCCCTCGATGAGGGTGGCGGATCATCCGGATGAGTCCGGACGTCCAGGCTGGCTTCGGGTAAGATCCAAAGCGTTTTCGAGCGAAGTGGAAACCGGTTCCCGTGAAGAAAGCGCGGTTAAACAAAGAGCTGGAGCCCCGGTTCTGATTCCATCAGAACCGGATAGGCTCTAGAGCATGATCCCGAAAAGTGGAGACCGATTTTCGGGGAAGATCATGCTCAAACTAAAGAGATAACCTTAGAGTCTGAATTCAAGGCAGTTAAATCAGACTGAGGTTCAATCGGCCGCGACGCGCGGCAAGGGGGCTGACACTTGTGCGGCATCGTTGGAATTCTCGGCCGTGAGCCGGTCGCCGAACGGCTGATCGACGCGCTTCGGCGTCTGGAATATCGCGGCTACGATTCCGCCGGCATCGCCACGCTCGAATCCGGAGCGCTGGAGCGCCGGCGCGCCGAGGGCAAGCTGCGCAATCTCGAACGGCGCCTGGACGACAGGCCGCTGAACGGCACCATCGGGATCGGCCACACCCGCTGGGCGACCCATGGCCGCCCGACCGAAAGCAACGCCCATCCGCACGCGACGCCGCTTCTCGCCGTGGTTCACAACGGCATCATTGAGAACTTCAAAGAGCTTAGACAAGAGATTGAAAAAACTGGATTAAAATTCGAGAGCGAGACCGACACCGAGGTCGTGGCACACCTCGTCACCCAGGAATTGAACAAGGGCCTGGCGCCCGCCGAGGCGGTGCAGGCCACCTTGCCGAAGCTGCGCGGCGCCTTCGCGCTGGCGTTCCTTTTCAAGGGCGAAAGCGATCTCCTGATCGGCGCGCGCAAGGGCTCGCCGCTGGCGATCGGCTACGGCCAGGGCGAGATGTATCTGGGCTCCGACGCCATCGCGCTGGCCCCGTTCACGGATTCCATCAGCTATCTGGAGGACGGCGACTGGGCGGTCATCACCCACGAGGGCGTCGTCATCCATGACGCCACGGGACGCAAGGTGGATCGGGCGGTCCTGAAATCGGGCGCATCGGCGTTCCTGGTCGACAAGGGCAACCACCGCCACTTCATGGCCAAGGAAATCCATGAGCAGCCCGAGGTGGTAGGGCACACCCTTTCGCATTACCTCGACATGGCGAACGAGCGTGTCCGGCTGCCCTCCGATCTGCCGTTCGATGTGAAGACGATCGGCCGGCTGTCGATCTCGGCCTGCGGCACGGCCTTCTATGCCGGTCTGGTCGCGAAATATTGGTTCGAGCGCTTCGCGAGGCTTCCGGTCGAGATCGATGTCGCCTCGGAGTTCCGCTACCGCGAGGCGCCGCTGACGCCGGGGGACCTGGCGCTGTTCATCTCCCAGTCCGGCGAGACGGCCGATACGCTGGCCTCGCTCCGCTACGCGCGCGAGCAGAAGCAGCACGTCGTTTCGGTGGTCAACGTCCCGACATCGAGCATCGCCCGCGAGAGCGACGTGGTGATGCCGACGCTGGCCGGGCCCGAAATCGGGGTCGCTTCCACCAAGGCTTTCACCTGCCAGCTCGCGGTCCTGGCGTGCCTTGCCGTCGCCGCCGGCCGGCTGCGTGGGGTGCTGTCGGAGGAGGACGAGCGCAATCTGGTGCGGGCGCTGATCCAGGTGCCCCGGCATCTGGCCGAGGCGCTCCGCCTGGAGCCCGAGATCGAGGCCCTGGCGCGCGACCTGTCGAAGTCGCATGACGTGCTCTATCTCGGCCGTGGCACGGCCTATCCGCTGGCCCTTGAAGGCGCGCTCAAGCTCAAGGAAATCTCCTACATCCACGCCGAGGGTTACGCCGCCGGCGAGCTCAAGCACGGCCCGATCGCGCTGATCGACGAGACCATGCCGGTCGTCATCGTGGCACCCTACGACAAGAGCGTCCGCCGCGAGGGCGTGTTCGAGAAAACGATATCGAACATGCAGGAGGTCGCGGCGCGGGGCGGCAAGATCGTGCTGATCACCGATCCCAAGGGCGCCGCCGAGGCCGACTTGCCGTCGCTGACCCGGCTGATCATGCCGGACATGGCGACGACGGTGACCCCGCTTGTCTATGCCGTTCCCGTCCAGCTTCTGGCCTACCATACGGCCGTCGCGCTGGGCACCGACGTGGACCAGCCGCGGAACCTTGCCAAGTCGGTGACGGTGGAGTGAGTTGGGTCGCTCCCCTTAAGTGCTGTGATCGGAAACCATGACCGCCAATGATCCTTTTATTGATCCGCCGCCGGAAACGGCCGATGCGGGAGGGGTTGGCAGCCGGCTGCGCAACTGGTTCCTGACCGGTCTGATCCTGGTCGGCCCGCTCTACATCACCGTGGGGCTCGGCTGGTGGCTGGTGAACTGGTTCGACGACCTGATGCGGCCGCTGATGCCGGTCTGGATGCGCAGCGAGACCTACCTGCCGTTCCACGTTCCCGGGATTGGCCTGATCATCGCCGTCAGTGGATTGACGCTGCTGGGCTTCCTGACGGCCAACCTGATCGGCCGCAAGCTGGTCGAGGTCAGCGAGAACCTGCTGCATCGCATGCCGATCGTGCGGCCGATCTACCGCACGATGAAGCAGATTTTCGAGACGCTGTTCGCCAAGTCCGGGTCGAGCTTCCGCAAGGTGGCGCTGGTTGAGTTTCCGCCCGGCATGTATTCGGTGGTGTTTCTGTCCCAGTCTCCGACTGTCGGCATCGCCGACCGCTTGCCCGGGCAGGGTGAGTACGTATCGTGCTTCCTGCCATGCACGCCCAATCCGACGACCGGATTCTACTTCTACGCCCGTCGCGAAAGCATCATCGAACTGGATATCACCGTGCAGTCGGCGATGACGCTGATCATGTCGGCCGGCATGGTCCAGCCGGGCGGCGAGGAGCAGGCCAAGCTGGCGGCGCTCGCCGAGGCGGCGCGCCCGTCACGGTCGCCGCCCGTACAGCCGACCATGCCCTCGGCGTGATCGCGGCCGTTCGGCGCGTTTTCGAGCGAAGTGGAAACGATTCGCGTGAAGAAAACGCGACAAGATGGGTTTCAGCGCGCTTGATTCAAGAGTTCGCGCGCGGGTTCCGTCGCCCCGAACAGAGTCTCGAACGAGGCCCGCAGCGCCATGTCCACCTCGGGCATCGAGACCGGCAATCCGAGGTCGGCGAGGCTCGTCACGCCGTAGCGCGTCTCCGATACGCCGCAAGGCACGATGCCGGAGAAATGCGACAGCTCCGGCTCGACGTTCAGCGCGACGCCGTGCAGCGAAACCCAGCGCTTGAGCCTGATGCCGATGGCCGCGATCTTGTCCTCGCAGCCCTCGCCCTTGTCGGGCCGGCGCACCCAGACCCCGACGCGCTCGCTGCGTCGCTCGCCCCGGACGTTGAAGGCAGCGAGCGTGCCGATCAGCCATTCTTCCAGCGTGAACACGAAGGCGCGCACGTCGGGTTGCCGGCGGTTCAGGTCGAGCATGACATAGGCCACGCGCTGGCCAGGGCCGTGATAGGTGAGCTGGCCACCCCGTCCTGAGGCATGGACCGGAAAACGGGCGTCGATGACGTCCTGCGTCTGGGCGCTGGTGCCGGCCGTGTAGAGCGGCGGGTGCTCCAGGAGCCAGACCTGTTCAGGGGCGTCGCCCGCCGCGATGGCGGCCGCCCGCGTTTCCATCTCGCGCAGGGCGTCGTCATAAGCGATGGGGCCATCGCTGATGCGCCATTCCACCGGCGGCAGGCCGGCGGGCTTCGGCAGCAGGGTGAGGGCGGTGCGGGCGGTCAAACGAGGCTCCAGGTTGGCGAGCTTCATATAGGGGATCGAGGCTCGTCCCGCGATGGTTTCCGGCAGTGTTAACGAACCGTTCACCATGCCGTGCTGACCTGCCTTTAGCTCTCAGACTCAAGGACCATCATGGCCACGCTCGAAAACGTTTCCCTCGATATCGCCGTCGTGCTCGGCACCACCACCATGCCGATCCACCAGGTTTTGCGGCTGGGCCGTGGCGCCATCATCGAGCTGGATGCGGCCGAGGAGGACGAGGTCGATATCCTGGCCAACAATTTCCCCGTCGCGACCGGAACCGTGGTGGTGCAGGGCAATCGCATCGCGGTCGAGGTCAAGCGCCTCTTGCCGCGCGGCTCCGAAGGTCGGTAAGCGGGACATGGTATAGGACGCGGCACTGGGCACCATGCGCCAGAGCCTGTCCGGCTCCGATGGAATCAGAACGGGGCTCCAGCCCTTTGTTTGTCGCGTTTTCTTCACGCGAACTGGTTTCCACTTCGCTCGAAAACGCGTTAATCGCGGGACAAGATGTCCGGCGCACTTGTCGCGCCACAGGCGATTTGTTACATGGCGCCACCTCGGCGCCGGGCCTGACGGTCCCGCGTCCTTCCTCATGCGGCCGTGGCGGAATTGGTAGACGCACTAGCTTGAGGTGCTAGCACCGCGAGGTGTGGAGGTTCGAGTCCTCTCGGCCGCACCAGAGATTTCAGAAGGCGACGTTTCCTGTGTGGAGGCGTCGCCTTTTTTATTCTTGAAAACCGAATGATTTCAGCCGCTTAATTCGATGATCCGAGGCGGGAATGAATCGAATTCGGCCGCGTTGCCAGCTCGCTATCCGCTCGGGCCCGTGAGCTTCACCGCCGTGCCGATGAGCTGGGAGGGCATCGGCATGGGTGTAAACGGCATGGACGCGGTCGAGACGCCGGACCCGGGCGCATCGAGGGTCGGTCCGGGGACAATGACCAAAACCCTCCGGGCTGTCTGCGCGGGCGCTTTTGGGGTGGCCCGCTCACTTTCGATGGTCGCGGTTGCCGCCGGCTCGTCGGGGGCAAGGGGGGTCACAAGGGGAGCCGCATCGGCGGCGTGGTCTGGCGTCCGGTCTGGACGAGGGGTGTCAACGGATGGCCCCGGTCGTGGTGTGGGAATGGCCGTCAGCATGCCTGGCTCAGGTTCGACCGGGGCTGCCCAGGCCGGCTGTGCCGGAACACGGGACACATCGGTGGTGAGAGACGGCGGTTCGGTGGGCGTGGCGGGGGCTTCCGCCACCGCCATCGGTGTCAGCGGTGGAGCCGGCTGCCGTTCGGCATGGTCCGGCGCCGGCACTGGCAAGGCCAGGGCTTCAGGGATCGCTCTGTCCATTCGGCCGGTGAGACCGCGGAGAGGAGGCGGCAAGGGTGTGGTGACCGGGTCCCCGGTCGCTGCATCGGCCGGTGCGCCCGCTGGCCGTTCCAGGGACATGGAGGCAGCCTTGAGGTCCGCGGCCATCGAGGCCGCCAAGGCGGCGTCATAACCGGGCGGGACGACCCGGACCGTCTGATAGCCGCTTTCGCGGAGCCGGCGCAGCAAGACGGGCAGGGTCTCCGTCGTCGCCTCGCCGTCTCGCAGCAGGATGATGCCTTTGCCGCGCTCGGCCAGTTGCGCCATCAGCCACTCCGCCACATCTTCGGCGGTGGCTTCTTTGCTATCCTTGCCGACAATATCGGCGCTCCACACCGCGATCTCGCGCACCCGCAACACCTCTTCCAGCGTTTCGGAGCGGTGCAGGCCGGGAAAGCGGAAGAAGGGAGCCAGCGCGCCGAGGCTGCCGAGAGCGTCCGCGATTGCGGTGATCCCCAGATCGATTTCGTGCTGGGCGGCCAGGATCGGCAACCGGTCGAGCCGCTCCGGCCGGCTGTGGGTCTGGGTGCCGACCACATGACCTTCGGCATACAGGCGTTTCACCAGATCCGGATGGTTGCGCGCGCTCCGGCCGACCAGGAAGAACGTGCCCTTGACGCATTCGTGCGCCAGGGCGTCGAGAATCTGTCCCGTGAAGGACTGCGTTGGTCCGTTGTCGAAGGTCAGCACCACCTCGCGCTCACGCAAGGGCAGGGATCGAAGATACTGGATTGTTCCGACGCGATTCTGGACCGCCGGATCGAGTGTCAGCGAGCGGACGGTCCCGAGGGCCTGGGGGTTGCCGGGGCATTCCGAAGCCGCTGCCGCCCCTGCCGTCCCGACGATGACCAAGCTGGCCGCGAGATATCGCGTGATGGTGCGCACAATCGTCCCTCGCCGTAGAAACGGACGGCTGGTCCGCTGTTTCCCTATCCGTCGAGCGCCATTCTTAGGCGATCGTGTCATCCATGTGCCGCAAATCGCGGGCTATGTTTAAGCGGCATGATTAACGGGCGAACACCCGTTGCCGTCTTGGATTTGCCAGCCCCGGTCACGGGGCGTACAAGCGGTCCATTCCATCGATCCATCCGTTGCCGCAGGGCCGCCGCATGCTCGATCATAGCGCCATGACCGACGCGCCGGCCGGCAACACCATCCTGCGCAACGAGGATGGCTCGATCGATGCCGGCTACCTCGAAGCGATCAAAGAGGCGATCGGAGCCGGCGACGTCGCCGCGCTTCAAGACTTGGCCGGCGCGCTTCACGAGGCTGACACCGGCGACCTCATCGAAGCCCTGGAGCCCGACGAGCGGCCGCTTTTCGTTTCGCTGCTGGGCGAGGCGTTCGACTTCACCGCTCTGACCGAGGTCGACGACACCGTCCGAAGCGAAATTCTGGAGGCTCTGCCGACCGAGACCGTCGCCGAGGGCGTTCGCGAACTCGATTCCGACGACGCGGCCTACATCCTGGAAGACCTGACCAAGGATGAGCAGGTCGAGATCCTGGAGCACCTGGAGCCCCCGGAACGGGTCGCGCTCCAAAAGATCCTGGATTATCCGGAAAACTCCGCCGGACGGCGGATGCAGACCGAGTTCATCGCCGTGCCGGCGTCTTGGACCGTGGGTCACGCCATCGACTATATGCGCGAGACCGTGGACCTGCCGGACCGCTTCTATGAACTCTATGTGCTCGGCGGAGACGGCAAGCTGCTGGGCGCGGTGGCGCTCGACCGCCTGCTGCGCGCCAAGCGGCCCGAGCCGCTTGTGAGCCTGATGGATCCCGACCGCCGCCGGGTGCGCGCGACCGAAGATCAAGAGGACGTGGCTCGGCTGTTCGAGCACTACAATCTCGTCGCGGCTCCCGTGATCGACGGCGACGACCGTCTGGTCGGCGTCATCACCTTCGATGATGTGGTGGACGTCATCGCGGAAGAGGCGGAAGAGGACATCATGGCCCTCGGCGGCGTCGCCGGTGACGAGGAGTTGTCGGACTCCGTTTGGACCATTGTTCGGAGCCGCTTTCCCTGGCTGCTGACCAACCTTTGCCTGGCGCTGATCTCCGTCTGGGTGATCAGCCGGTTCGAGGCATCCATCGCCCAGATGGTGGCGTTGGCCATTTTGATGCCGATTGTCGCGAGCATGGGCGGCAATGCCGGCACCCAGACCATGACAGTGACCGTTCGGGCGCTCGCCACGCGCGATCTCAGTGGATCTCGGGCCTTGCGGGTCATACGGCGTGAGGTTCTGGTCGGATTGGCCAATGGTCTGGGCTTCGCGGTTATTCTGGGTGCGATCGCGGCCATTGCCTTTGGCGTTTCCGACCTGGGGATTGTTATCGGCCTGGCGGTCGTTTGCGTGCTGACTGCGGCCGCGCTTGGTGGGATTGTCATTCCGCTGATGCTGACTCGCTTCGGAGTCGATCCGGCTGTGGCATCGGGGCCATTCGTCACCACCACGACCGATGTGATCGGCTTCTTCACCTTTCTTGGCATCGCCACGCTCTGGTTCGGTCTGGGCTAGGTCTCGCCAAGCCGAACACGCCCCGTTAACCATCCCCACGCTAAGTTTCATCCGTTTTTGGGGCGACAGGCGGACGTTTTTCATGCGTGAGGCAGCCGGCGTAAGGTCGGGTGCCGGTTCAGGGCTGCACAAGTCCTGGCTGGCCTGCCCGTTGATGCTTCTGATCGTGGCCGTCAGCATCGGCCTCGTGGCCGTGGGCTCCGTGTTGTTGCATCGGGCTCGAGTCGATCACGCGCTGGAGCGTCGGACCGCGCTTCAAACGGCGCTGGGCGTGATGAATTCCGCCGAAACCGGCCCTGTGCGCTTCGATCGCGCCGCCTTGAGCAAGCTCGAACGGATCGTGGCCGTGCATGACCTTCGATTCGAGCCGGAGCCCGTGGTCGACGGGCGGGAGCTTCATTCCATTGTCGATGGGCAGGGCCGCATCGTCGGCTGGTTGAGCTGGCAGGGGTCGCCCATCCTGGATCACACGTCCCTTGGGGTGTGGATGCTGCTCACCCTCGCCGGGCTGGGCTGCGCCGGTCTGGCGGCGACTGCGTCTTGGCAATCCCGCCGCAGCGCGCGAGCGCTGGAGGCGAGTGAACGCAGGGGGTGGGCGCTCGCCAACGAGGACTCGCTGACCGGCCTTCCAAACTATCGCCATCTCTCCGAAGTCATCGACGAGGCGCTGGCCCATCGGTCGAAGGATGGTGCGGTCACACTCGCCTTGGTCGATCTCGATGGGTTCGATGAGGTCAATCAGAAGCACGGCCATCATGGCGGCGACGAATTGCTGCGGGCTTGGGCCAAGCGGATGTGCCGTGAGGTGGGGAGGGCCGCGGTCTGTAGCCGATTCAACGGCGACCGATTTGCCATCCTGATGGTTCATCCCGACGCTGGCAACGCGCTGCCGACGCTGCGCCGTCTGTCGGTTGCCCGCGGCCGGCCATATGGAGTGTCGGGCCGATGGGTCGAGGTCGACTGCACCATGGGGTTCGCTCAGGCGCCACATCAAGCCGTGTCGCGGACCGAACTCATTCGTTGCGCCGAGCTTGCGCTCAGAGCAGGCAAAACCAGCCGGCGGGGCGATGTGGTTGCGTTCGATCTGGCCATGGACGACGAGGTGGCCGAGCGCCGCTTCATCGAGCGGGAGCTCAAGCGGGCGCTGGCCACCGGCGGCCTCGATGTTCACTACCAGCCGATCCTGTCGTCCGATGGCGGCCGCATTGTCGGCGCCGAGGCGCTGCTGCGCTGGAATCACCGCGAACGCGGTGTGATCGCGCCGACCACATTCGTTCCTGTCGCCGAACAGACCGGCCTGATGCAGTCGCTCGGTGCTTTCGTTCTGAGGCGGGCGCTGTCCGATGCCTTGCGCTGGCCCGACATTTTCATTTCGGTCAATCTCTCGCCGGTTCAGGTTCGCGACCCGGCCTTGGTCGATCTCGTGGAGACATGTCTGAACGAGACCGGGGTTCCGTCGCGGCGTCTCATCCTGGAGGTGACCGAGGGCGTGCTGATCGACAAGCCCGACGAGGCCAAGGAGCGCCTGGACGCGTTGCGGAACCTTGGCGTGGGGCTCGCGCTCGACGATTTCGGAACTGGCTATTCCAGTTTGACCTATCTGCAACGCTTTCGTTTCGACAAGTTGAAGATCGACAAGAGTTTCGTTGAACCGCTCGGCACGTCATCGGACAGCCAGGCCATTGTGCAGGGGATCGTCCGCATCGGCCAGGCCCTAGGATTGAGCACGCTGGCCGAGGGCGTGGAGACGGAGGAGCAGCGCGTCCTGCTGCGGCTCGTCGGCTGCGAGGAGATGCAGGGCTTTCTGTTCGCCCGCCCGGCGCCCGCCGAAGCGATCGACCGGCTGCTCGCCAGCGAGGACTCCATGGCGTCGTTCCGCCGCGCGGGATAAGGCACGTTCCAAAGAAAGCGCGCTGACATGGTCCGCTGACATGGCAATGTCCGCCGCGCATAATGGATGAACCTCATCCCTGGGAGTGCGTCATGGCATCGGTCGTCGGTTCGTCATCGTGGAGCGGATTCGATTTCGGCCTCGGTTCCGACGTCGATATGTTGCGCGAGACCGTGCGCCATTTCTCGGAGCGCGAGATCGCGCCGCGCGCCGACGCCATCGACCGGACCAACAGCTTTCCGCGCGACCTGTGGCCGCGCCTGGGCGAGATCGGCCTGCACGGACTGACGGTCGAGGAGGAATGGGGCGGGGCCGGCATGGGCTATCTCGCCCATGCCGTGGCGATGGAGGAGATTTCGCGCGCTTCGGCGTCGGTGGGCCTGAGCTATGGCGCGCATTCGAACCTGTGCGTCAATCAGATCCGCCGCAACGGCAGCGACGCGCAGAAGCGCCAATATCTCCCGCGCCTGATTTCCGGCGAGCATGTCGGGGCGCTGGCCATGTCGGAGCCGGGCGCGGGATCCGATGTCGTGTCGATGCGCACGCGCGCCGACAGGAGGGGCGACCGCTACATCCTCAACGGCTCGAAGATGTGGATCACCAACGGGCCGTTGGCTGATGTGGCCGTGGTCTATGCCAAGACCGATCCGACCGCGGGCGGGCGCGGGATCACCGCCTTCATCGTCGAGCGCGGCTTCGATGGCTTCTCGTCCGCGCAGAAGCTCGACAAGCTCGGCATGCGCGGCTCGGACACCGGCGAACTCGTCTTCACGGATTGCGAGGTGCCGGCCGATAACGTGCTCGGCGCGGTCGGCAATGGCGTCAACGTGCTGATGTCGGGTCTGGATTACGAACGCATCGTGCTGGCAGCTGGTCCGCTCGGCATCATGCAGGCCTGCATGGACCTTGTCGTTCCTTACGTCCACGACCGCCGGCAATTCGGCCAGCCGATCGGCCGCTTCCAGATGATGCAGGGCAAGATCGCGGACATGTATGTCACGATGAACGCGGCGAAGTCTTACGTCTACGCCGTCGCGCGCGCCTGCGACGAGGGGCGCACCACCCGCGAGGACGCCGCCGGCGCCATCCTCTATGCCGCGGAGCGGGCGACCTGGTGCGCGCTGGAGGCGATCCAGTGCCTGGGCGGCAACGGCTATATCAACGATTATCCGGCCGGCCGTCTGCTGCGGGACGCAAAGCTCTACGAGATCGGAGCCGGCACCAGCGAGATCCGCCGCATGCTGATCGGCCGCGAGATTTTCGAAAAGAGCCAATAGGGCGCCGGAGCGTTAATCCCGCATTTACCGAATCCGCCGCATGACTCGTCCATTGACCGATGCGGGAAAGGACGGGACCGATGCGCGTGCGCCTGAAAGCCGATGGACGCCTGGTGGAAATCCTTTCTGACGGCCGCGAGCGGCCCCTGCCGCCGGCCGACGAGGCGCGGCTGCCGCAGGTCGCGGCGCCCTCGATCGCGCCGGGCCGCCTGGTGGAGGAATTGGAGCAGGCGCCCGCGCCGATGTCGGCCATCGACGCCAGCTATGCCAAGCGCGTCCGCTCGCAGGTCAAGCTGACCCAGGCGGAGTTCGCCGCGCGTATCGGCGTGCCGATCGAGACGGTGCGCAATTGGGAGCAGGGCAAGCGCTCGCCGCGCGGGCCCGCCCGGGCGCTGCTGCGCCTGATCCACGACGCGCCCGAAATGGCGTTCACGGTGCTGTCCCGCGGTCGCTGATCGCCGGCTGCGGCCGAACCGCCTCGCCCTTGCTCCTGCGTGCCCCGCACGCCATGTTGCCCGTCATGGGAACGATGACGAAGCGAGGACGAGATGGCCGATCACGTCGTTGAGGCCAATGGTGCGCGAATCCCGTCGATCGGGCTGGGCACCTGGGAGTTGGGCGGGCGCGAATGCACCCGCATCGTCGCCGATGCCATCGGGTTCGGTTATCGGCATATCGATACCGCTTCCATCTACGGCAACGAAGAGGCTGTCGGCGAAGGCTTGCGCGCTTCGGGCGTGGCCCGTGACAAGCTGTTCGTCACCACCAAGGTCTGGAAAAGTGATCTGGCGCCCGGCGATTTCGAGCGCGCCACCCACGAGAGTTTAGAGCGGCTCAAGCTCGATGCCGTGGATCTTCTTTTGATCCACTGGCCCAACGAGCAGATTCCGCTCGCCGGCACGATCGAAGCGCTTTGCAGGATGAAGCGCGAGGGGTTCGCGCGGCATATCGGCATCTCGAACTTCACCGTCGCGTTGATCGACGAGGCGACGTCGCTTTCGACCGAGCCGCTGGTGACCAACCAGTTCGAATGCCATCCCTATCTCGACCAATCGAAGGTGATCGCCGCGACCCGCCGCCACGGCATGGCGGTGACCGCTTACAGCCCCATCGCCCGTGGCCGCGCGAAGGGCGATGCCGTGCTGGAGCGCATCGGCAAGGCGCACGGCAAAACCGCCGCGCAGGTCTGCCTCCGCTATCTCGTGCAGCAGGATTTCGTGGTCATTCCACGCACCAGCAAGACGGAGCGCTTGCGGGAGAATTTCGACATCTTCGATTTCGCTTTGAGTGACGGCGAGATGAAAGAGGTTGCGACGCTTGCGAAGCCCGACGGACGGATCGTGACCATCAGCGGGGCGCCGCAGTGGGATTGAGCGACGTGCGTACCGCGAGTGACGGCGCGGATCGTGGCGCCTCGGCGCTGGTGTTGTTCTCGGGCGGGCAGGATTCCACCGTCTGTCTCGCCTGGGCTCTGGAGCGCTTCGAGCGGGTGGAGACAATCGGTTTCAACTATGGTCAGCGCCATGCGGTGGAGATGGACGTGCGCGGGCCTCTGCGGCATTCGCTGGCGGCGCTTGATCCCCGATGGAAGGCGCGGCTCGGCGAGGATCATGTGGTCGCGATCGATGCGCTGGCTTCGATTTCCGAGACCGCGCTGACCCGCGACATGGAAATCGAAATGGGCGAGGGCGGCCTGCCGACCACATTCGTTCCGGGCCGCAATCTCCTGTTCCTGACCTTCGCCGCCGCGCTCGCCTACCGGCGCGGGATCGCCGATCTCGTCGCCGGCATGTGCGAGACCGACTATTCCGGCTATCCGGATTGCCGGGATGCCACCATCCAGACCATGGCGCAGGCGCTCACGCTGGGCATGGATCGCCCGTTCAGCGTCCACACGCCGCTGATGCGCGTGGACAAGGCGGAGACGTTTGCCCTTGCCGAAACAATAGGCGGGGCGGCGTTGCTCGACCTGGTGGTCGAGAGCACCCATAGCTGCTATCTCGGCGACCGCAGCCGGCGCCATCCGTGGGGCTATGGCTGCGGCGAATGTCCGGCGTGCCAATTGCGCGCCGGCGGATACGAGCGGTACCAGCAGCAGACCCATGACCGAGAAACTGACCGACAAAGCCAAGCCTGACGCACGCCGGACGATCGAGGGGATCGTCTTCTTCATCGCCTTCACGCTGACCATTCCCATCGCCAATTGGATGATCGGCAATGTCGGCACGGTCTGCGTGCCGAATGGTCCGTGCCTCATTCCGGTCGCGCCGGGCCTCACCGCGCCGTCGGGCGTGCTGATGATCGGCCTCGCGCTGGTGCTGCGTGATCTTGTCCAGCGGCGGCTTGGCGTCGGATTCTCGGCATTCGCTGTCATTCTCGGCGCGGCATTGTCCGCGTGGGTCGCACCTCCCGCCCTGGCCTTGGCGTCGGGCGTCGCCTTCCTGATCGCGGAGTTCGCCGACCTGGCGGTCTATACGCCGCTGGCGCGCCGCCGGCTCGTGGCGGCGGTGGTCGCTTCGAGCTTCGTCGGCCTGGTGGTCGACTCGATCGTGTTTCTGTCGCTGGCTTTCGGCTCGCTGGATTACCTCTCGGGACAGGTCATCGGAAAGAGCTGGATGGTGCTCGCCGCCATTCCCGTGGTGGCTTATCTGCGCCGGCGTGACGAGCGGATCGGAATGGCCCCGGCCTGAGCGGGGCGGGGAGGGGCGGTGTTCTTTATCCTGGCCAACACCATTGGCTTTCTGGCGCTGCCATCCAATCTCCTGATCGTCGTGGCGCTCGTCGGGGCGGCCCTGATGGCCACCCGCCTGTCCGGTGCCGGCCGTGCCGTTTGCGTGACGGCCGTCATCCTTCTCGCCATTGCCGGCTTTTCGCCCCTCGGGAATATCCTGCTGTTGCCTCTGGAGGAGCGCTTTCCGCCATGGGACGAAAACCGTGGGGCGCCGGACGGCATCGTGGTGCTGGGCGGCGCGATCAGTCCGGTCGATACCGCCGCGCGCAATGCGCCGGCCATCAACGAATCCGCCGAGCGAATCATCGTGATTGCCGACCTGGCCCGGCGTTTTCCACAGGCGCCGATCGTCTACTCGGGCGGCGACGCCAGGATCGATGCGACGGGACTGACCGAGGCGGATGCCGCGCTTGGCGTCATCGAAAGCTTCGGAATCGCGCGCGAGCGCATCGTGCTGGAGTCCAAATCGCGGAACACGGTCGAGAACGCTGTTTTCAGCCGGGCGATGGTGCAGCCTAACCCCGGCGAGCGTTGGCTGCTGGTGACCTCGGCCAGCCATATGCCGCGCGCGATCGGTGCGTTCCGCCGCGCCGGTTTTCCCGTCGAGGCCTATCCGGTGGACTGGCGAACCGGGTCGCGCGCCGATGCCAAACGGCCATTTCGTGCGTTATCTGCGGGACTTGCGCGCACCGACAATGCCGTGCGCGAGTGGGTGGGCCTGCTGGTCTATTGGCTGACAGGGCGCACGTCGGCGCCATTCCCGGCGCCGTAGAAAAAGCGGCTCGACCGCCCGCGGATTTTTCGCATGGCGTCATCCAGCGTCGATGGTCCTCACGACATGGAAGGGACAGCTCAGGCCGGCCGGCGAGGCCGATGGCTTGCCCTGACGATGTCCGTTCGATGCTGTAACAGCCCTGTAGTAGAGGCTCGCTCCAGCCCTGGAATTACTTCAATTGGGCGCGCTGAGAACAGTATCGGGCGAGTCGATGCCGGGGGATAGGCACATGTGGTGCATTGCCGTTTCCTCTCTTCAGTGGTTTGTCTATCGTTATCAAACCGAATCGCCTGGAGTGGAAAAGATGGCCAAGCCGATGACGAAAAGCGCGATGATCGAGAAGATCGCTGGTCAGGTACCCGCGCTGACGAAGCGTGATGTAAAAGGCGTTTTGGAGGCCTTGGTTTCAGTGGGCCACAAGGAGCTGAAGCGGAACGGCACGTTCACGGTGCCGGGTTTCGCCAAGTTCGTGGTGGTGAAGAAGCCGGCGACCAAGGCGCGCAAGGGCACCAATCCTTTCACCGGAGAGCCCACCGTGTTCAAGGCCAAGCCGGCGCGCAAGATCGTGCGGGCGCGGCCGGTGAAGGCTGCCAAAGACGCAGTCTGAGCCTCCTGATCTTCGATCTTCGCAAGTTGCTCGATCCGTCGGTGGCCGGCGGCGCGACAGCGCGTCAAGTGTTACTTGTTGTTTAGGCTCGTTGGCTTCGGCCAGCGGGCCTTTTTGTTGTCTGCCTCGGGGACGGGCGCGCGGTCTCGCCGTTTGCCGTCCTCATCGGCCGGAGGGCCAGCCGTTCTGTCCGAGCGGCTTTTCGAATCGGCTGCCTTGCGCACGGACCATTGTGTTGCGGCGACATCGCTGGGCCGTCGCCGCATGCCATGCATGTGTCATGGTCGGTTGAACGATCGGATGGCCGCCACGAGCAGGCCGTCTGGTTCAGCGGCCTTGTCGTAGCGCGTTTCCTGAAGGGAGGGCCGCTCAGCGCTCCCGTTGGTGAGGTGGGTCGCGAAACCGTCTGCGTTCCGTCCGTGCCGCGCACCTGGGCTTCGCTCTCTTGCCTGCGGTCCATACAAGGGCCACGTTACCGGCCGACGATCATCCCGGCGGCGTCCCCGATTCTGGATCGCGGCCGACCTTGAATGGTCCGATGGGCTGAGAGCCCTGGCTCAGGGGGGCGAAAACCCTGATTTTGGGGCAAAAACCCTGCTTTCTTCGGCGCTTCTTCCTTGACTGGATCGATTCGCAGCTATACAACCCGCTCACTTTAACGGCAGGCGGTGATTGTCGCCGCGTCGGTACGGCCACCCGGGCCTCGTCCCCTTGGGCCGTCTAAGTCTCTGAGATCGAAAGACTCTTTGGTTTGGACGGCGGGTGCTTGGGCCTCGACGCAGGATAATCAAACGCTGCCGCTGACATCGCTAGATGGTCAGTTCACGGGTGCACGACCGCGCGACTTTTGGCGCGTGGTCCTCTGAGCCAAAAGCGCCATCCCGCTGCCGGAGCGGGACTGGCGCGGTTTCGTTTTGCGCGGGTCCGGGCCGCGTCCGCTGGTCGGCCTTGGGCTGGCGGTGGAGAAAAGTCGGAATACAGGCGGCCGGAATGCTGAAGGTCCCGAATATCGGGCTGGAGCATTCGGGTCTGACGATAGCAGGACGCAAGCAGGCAAGGGCGAGCGATGCCGACGATCAATCAGCTAATCCGCAATCCGCGGGTGGTGCAGAAGGCCAAGACCAAGGGACCGGCGCTGCAGCGGAGCCCGCAGAAGCGCGGCGTCTGCACGCGCGTCTACACGACCACGCCGAAGAAGCCGAACTCGGCGCTTCGCAAGGTCGCCAAGGTGCGCCTGACCAACGGCTTCGAGGTCATCAGCTACATCGGCGGCGAAGGCCACAACCTGCAGGAACACTCGGTCGTGCTGATCCGCGGCGGCCGCGTGAAGGATCTGCCGGGCGTGCGCTATCACACCGTGCGCGGCAGCCTCGATGCCGCCGGCGTCACGAAGCGCCGCAAGAGCCGTTCGAAGTACGGCGCCAAGCGCCCGAAGGGCTGAGAGCCCGACCGCACGCACAGGCGCCCTCGGGCGCTT
>Ga0180217_1002401_pt1 | contig 17468 bp, 10 predicted proteins | sample eDN3rd37CBELigOP_FD_128521 | JGI IMG/M metagenome (GOLD analysis project Ga0180217, IMG submission 128521) | Enriched Organic Plus compost microbial communities from Emeryville, California, USA - eDNA 3rd pass 37_C BE-Lig OP (version 2) (version 2) ... | reverse complement strand
GAAGCTGGCGGCCGAGCTCGGCGTGGCCGACCGCGTGACCTTCACGGGCCGAGTCAGCGACGAGCAATTGCGCCGCCACCTTACCGAGGCGACCGTGTTCGCCATCGCCTCGATCGCCGAGCTCCAGTCCATCGCCACCATGGAGGCCATGGCGAGCGGGCTGCCCATCGTCGCCGCCGACGCGATGGCATTGCCGCACCTGGTGCACCACGGCAGAAACGGGTACCTGTTCCAACCGCACAACGACCGTGAGCTCGCGGTGCAGCTCACGAAGGTGCTGACCGCGAGCCCCGAGGAGTACCTCGAGATGCAGCGCCAGTCACTGCAGGAGGTGCAGATGCACGACCTCGATCGCACGCTCGACACCTTCGAAGCGCTGTACCGCGGCGAGACACCGGCGAGCTGACGGGCGCGCGCGTGCACATCCTCGTCGTGACCGATCAGCATCCGGCATCGCTCGGCGGCGCTCAGGTTGCGATTCGCACCCAGCGCGCGGCGCTCGAGCGGCTCGGGCATCGGGTTTCGATCGCGGCTCCCGCGCTGCATCGGCGCGGCTATGTTGCCACGGCCGAGGATCGGGCAGCCTACATCGACCTGCCCTCCATGCCCATCACCACCGATCGCGAGTACGCCCTGAGTTGGCCCTCGCGCCGCACCGACCGTGCCCTGGCCGCAGCGTTGCGATCCCGGCCACCCGTGGACCTCGTGCACGTGCAGGGAGATTTCTGGGGGGCGATGATCGGACTCCGCGCGGCGCGCGGACTGAACGCAGCGCGCCGGCTGGAGGCGGCACGGGGATCAACCCCGACGCGCCGGCCCCGGGTACCCCTCGTCTTCACGATGCACAACAACGTGGATCACGGCACCCGCGCGGTCACCCCGCTCGCCCCGTTCGCCTTCCTGGGGTTGCGAGCCTGGAGATCACTGTCGCTCGGCCGCGCGCGAGGCACCATGAGCCCGAGAGCGCACGGTGCCTGGCGCTACCTCGCGGAGCTCGCCGCCGAGGCCGACGCCGTCATCGCACCGTCGCAGCACTTCGCGAACCAGCTCGAGCGTCACGGCGTCGCGGACCGCGTTGAGGTCGTACGAGGCGGCGTGGACGACGCCGTGATCGAGCGGATGCGATCCTCGCCCAGAACCGAACGCGAACGACCCAAGCTCATCTGGCTCGGGCGCATGAGCCACGAGAAGCGAGTGCTCGAGTTCATCGAGGCGCTGGCCCGCTCGGGGGTGAACGCGGACGCGACGCTGTACGGTGCCGGGCTCTTGCTGCGCCGGGTGCAGGAACGCGTCGCCCAGCTCGGCCTTCAGGACCGCGTGGTCGTTGCCGGCCCGGTCCCGCACGGTGAGGCGCTCGCCGCGATCCGGGACGCCGACGCGCTCGTGCAGACCTCGATCGGTTTCGAGACGCAGGGGCTCACGCCCTTCGAGGCGGCGCTGCTGGGCACTCCGACGATCTTCAGCGACCCGCTCATTGCCCACGACGCCGCGATCACGCCGTCGTGGCTGGTCGCCGACCCGAGCGTCGACGCCCTGGCGACCACGCTGCGTGAGGCCGTGGATGCCATTGCGCGGGCACCGCGCGAGCTACGCGTCGACGACGCAGTGACGCGCGGCTTTCTGCAGAGCGAGCAGACGAAGCTGCTGGTCGAGATCTACGAGCGCGTGCTCTCGGAGTGACGCGCCGCTTGGGCACTGCTGCGCCGATCGGGGGAGCGGTGCGCCGCTCGCGGCACCACCGCCCAGCGCCCTTAGAAGCGCCAGACGACGGCCTGGAACCCCTCGGGCGGGTTCGGTGTCCAGTCGGTGACCTCCGTGACGAGTCCGCTGCCGCCCGGGATGTTCGACTGGATGATGTCGTAGGTGCCGTCGCCGTTCACGCCGACGATGAGCAGGGTGTGCACGCCCGAGACCCAGGAGGTCGGGTAGTCGATGCTCTCGTATTGCACGATGTCGCCGGGCAGGGCGTCGGCCATGGTGAGGCGGGTCGCGCCGGTGTATCCGCTGACGGGGTCGCTGCCGCCGATCCAGTTCGCGCCCCCGGCACCCTCGACCCAGCGGATCACGGAGACGATGCACTCGCCGGGTTGATTCCATCCGGTGGCGCGGCTGGTGCCGACCTCGCTGCGGGCCTGCCTGATCGCGGCCTCGACGTCGTAGTTGTGCGGGGTGTTGCTGTAGTCGCTCATCTGCAGCAGGGTGTCGAGCGACTTCGTCTCGAGCGAGTTGCGGCTCGCGCTCAGACTCTGCGACGGGGCGCTCAGCGGTTGCACCGCGGCTGCCTCCGCGAACTGTGGGGCGGCGGGCTGCAGCCCGCTGACGGGGGCGATCCCGAAGGCGAGGGTCACGAGAGAAACGACGGTGACGACCACTGCCTTTGCGGGTACTCGCACGCTGTGCTCCTCCTGAAGTAACGAATGCCCAACCGGACAACTCCACTAGTATGCGTTACCGTTCCGTTATAAAGCAAACCGGAAATGAATTTCACACAGGTATCTCACAAGTTCGAGGTCGAGTGACCAGCTCGGGCCTTACCGGCCCGCCCCAGCGCTCTCCCCGAGCCGACGCAGAAACAGCGCCTCGCCGAGCGCAATTCGCCGGATCTCCTCGGGGTGCACGCTCTCGTTCGTCGAGTGGATGCGGCTCTCAGGGTCGGGCACGCCGAGCAGCACAATGTCGGCAGACGGGTTGATGCCGGCGAGTGTCGTGGTCAGCGGGATCGACCCGCCCTCACCCGCGCTCACGGTCTCCACGCCGTCGTACGCGTCGGTGAGGGCCTGCTCCAGCAGCTTGAACGACGGGCTCGACGTGTCGCTCGAGAACGGGTAGCCGGGTTCGCCGCCCTCGCATTCCACCTTCACGCCCCAGGGCGCGACCGAGTGCAGATGGGCGATGAGCGCATCGCGCATCTGCACGGGATCCTCGCCCGGCGGAACGCGCAGGTTCAGCTTTGCCGCCGCCTTCGCTTGCACCGCCGCCACCGCGCCCACGACGGGCGGCGCATCGATGCCGAGGATCGTCACCACCGGCCGCGCCACCAGGTGGTCGCTGACCGTGCCCGAGCCGAGGCGCTGCACCCCATCGAGGATCCCGGCATCGGCGCGATACTCGTCCTCGTCGTACTGCAGGCCGTGCCAGACCTGGTCGTTGCGGATGCCTGGCACCGTCGTGTCGCCCCGCTCGTCGCGCAGGGTCGCCAGCATGCGCACGAGGGCGGCCAGCGCGTCGGGAGCCGCCCCGCCGAACATGCCCGAGTGCACCGAGGCTCTGAGCGCCTCGACCCGCACGATCACGTCGACCGCCCCGCGCAGCGTGACCGACAGCGTCGGCAGCCCGAAGGCGGCGTTGCCCGCGTCCTGAATGAGGATCACGTCGGCCTGCTGGAAGATCTCGGGGTTCGCGAGCGCGTACTGGTCGAGGCTCGCGCGGCCCTGCTCCTCAGATCCTTCAGCGACGAGGATCAGCCCGACCGGGTATGCCCCCTCATCATCTGCGGGGGTGTCCCCGCGCAGCGCCCGCAGAGCCGTGAGGTGTGCGACGATGTTGCCTTTGCAGTCGGCCGATCCTCGCCCGAACAGGCGCCCGTCGCGCTCGGAGAGCTCGAACGGCGGGCTCAACCACTCGTGCTCGTCGAGGATCGGCTGCACGTCGTAGTGGCAGTAGAGCAGCACCGTGGGGGCGCCGGTCGGGGCCGGTCGGTGGCCGATCACCGCGTACGTGCCGTCGGGCGTCAGCTCAAGCTGGGCGGGGATGCCCTCCGCCCGGAACGCCGCCCGCACCCACTCGGCGGCGCGCACGCACTCCGCGGGGTCGACTACGCGTTCGTCGGCGATCGACGGGATCGCGACCAGCTCCTTGAGGTCCTCGAGCGTGCGGGGCATCAGTCCGGCGATGCGCTCGCCCAGTTCGATGCGGTCCGCTGGCACACTGTTGTCACGAGTCATGCCTCTATTGTCTCGCACAGCCGCGAGGCGTCACTGGTCCGCGCGGTGGTGGCCGCGGGATCCTGGCCTAGCAGCGGGCCTCACGATCCTGGCACGGCATCCGACCCCACGATCCTCGCCCATCTCAGCCGCGAGTGCCAGAATGGGCGCATGAGCATCAGGGATATCGAAGTCACGCTTCTCGACGGGTCGACCGCTCGCTTCGGCGATCTGGCACCGGGAGCCGCGCTCGTCATCAACGTCGCGTCGAAGTGCGGCTTCACGCCGCAGTACGCGGGCCTCGAAGAGATCCATCGCCAGTACCGGGATCGCGGACTCGCGGTCGTCGGCATGCCCTGCAACCAGTTCATGGGTCAGGAGCCGGGCACCGCCGAGGAGATCAGCGAGTTCTGCGAGGTGAACTACGGCGTGACCTTCCCGCTGCTGGCCAAGGGAAAGGTCAACGGGCCCGGAGTCTCGCCGCTCTTTAAGGAGCTCAAGCGTGCGAAGGACTCGAAGGGGCTCGGCGGCCCGGTGCTGTGGAACTTCGAGAAGTTCGTCGTCGGGGCCGACCCCGCTGGCGGCGGAGCGCCGAGCCTGGCGCGGTTCCGCAGTGCGACCGAGCCGAACGACCCGGCCCTGATCGACGCGATCGAGCGGGCGCTCAGCGCCTGAGCAGGACGAAACCGTGCCCGACCACGTGCCGCGGTGGGCCCTTGCCCGAGCCGATCAGGCTTCCCGGCCCGGTTCGCGGGCGATGCGACCGGTAGCGTAAGATAGCTCCCGGTGCCTTGTCCGAGTGGCCGAAGGAGCACGCTTGGAAAGCGTGTAAAGTGAAAGCTTTCAGGGGTTCGAATCCCCTAGGCACCGCCGTCGCCGCGCCGGGAGTCCGTTCCCGGCGCGGTACCCTCGTGAATCGCTCGGTCCCTACGATCCTGCTCGGTCCCCACGATCTGACGCTGCAGGACTGTAGGGGCGGAGCGAGATCGTAGGGACGGAGCGTGCGGGTGCGGCGTGTCGCGCGGCCGGAGCGTTCCAGCCAGGGGCCGCGCTCGCCGACGGAGGGGTCCAGACAGGCCCGGCTCCCGGCCGCGCGCTACAGGCGGGGATCGACCATCGTCATCCCCGCCACCGTCGCGCGGTCGAAACGCGGCAGCAGCGCCGCCGCCTCCTCGAGCCCGATCGTCCGCTCGATGAGGCGCTGCGGTGCGAGCCGCCCCTCCGCGATGAGCGCGAGCATCCCCGGATAGTCCCCCGCCGCCATCCCGTGACTGCCGAGGATGTCGAGCTCCCACGCAATCGCGCGGGCCATCGGCACCCGTGCCAGTCCGTCGTCGGTCGGCAACAGGCCGACCTGCACATGACGGCCGCGGCGGCGCAGGCTCAGCACGGCGTCGCGGCTCGTCTGCTCGCTGCCCACCGCGTCGATCGAGACGTGGGCTCCGCCTGCGGTCAGCTCCGAGACCGCGGCGGGCACGTCGTCGGAGCGCAGATGCTCGGGCGACCCCGCGCTTCCCACCGGGTTCGCGGCACCGTCGGTTCGAGATCCACCGGCGAGGATCGACACCTCAGCCCCGAGCGATCTCGCAACGTCGAGCGCCTCCGGGTTGCGGTCGACCGCGATCACCCGCGCCCCGATGGCCTTCGCGATCATGACCGCGCTGAGGCCGACACCGCCCGCGCCGAAGATCACGACCCACTCGTTGGGCGCGATCCTCGCCCGTGAAATCAGCGCGCGGTATGCCGTCGCGAAACGGCAGCCAAGGCTCGCAGCGGTCGCGAAATCGACCCCGTCGGGAATCGCGACGAGGTTCGCGTCTGCCGCGTGGAGGGCGACGAGCTCGGCGAACGAACCCCAGTGCGTGAAGCCGGGTTGCTGCTGGTCGGGGCAGACCTGCGCGTTGCCCGAAGTGCACCATTCGCACGAGCTCAGCCCGCAGCCGCACACGAACGGAACGGTGACCCGGTCGCCCACGCGCCACGCGCGCACGTGCGGGCCGACCTCCTCGATCACGCCGGCGAGCTCGTGCCCGGGCACGTGGGGAAAGATCACGTCGCCGTCGTGCCCGGCCCATGCGTGCCAGTCGCTGCGGCACATGCCGGTTGCCATCACCCGCACGACGACGCCGTCCGCCGGGGGAGCGGGCCGCGGAACCTCGCGCACCTCGGGGGTGGCCTTGACGTCGTCGATCACTACTGCGCGCATGCGATCGAATCTAGCGCAGACTCGCCGAGCGACTCCGGGCCGGCACCCACGGGCCGCAGCCAAGCGGCCGCAGCCAAACGGGCCGCGGCGAAACGAAAGACCCCCGGGGTGCCGGGGGCCTTCGCTGACTCTGGTAGCTGAGGCGGGGCTCGATCCCGCGACCTCACGATTATGAGTCGTGCGCTCTAACCAGCTGAGCTACTCAGCCAAACTCTGATCCGAAGAGCAGCAGAGTCAGAGCCCCGAGCCAGGATTGAACTGGCGACCCCTTCCTTACCATGGAAGTGCTCTACCACTGAGCTATCGGGGCGCGTCCCCATCGTGCGATGGCAACCATGGAAGACTACCATCATCTGTGTGTCAGCGCGAAATCTGTTCCTTATGCTCGTTGGGGTCGCCCTCGCTCTCTGGATGGGGTTCGGGCGGTTCCTGTTCGGCGTCGGCGGCGGCCTGACCTGGTGGTACGCTCCGCTGATCGCGTTGCCGTTCGCGGTGCTGCAAATTGCGACGGTGCTTCGGGTTCGTGTGGCCGAGGATCGGGGCCGCCCGGTCGGCCGCGCCACCTATGTGACACTGGTGCTCTCGTGGGTGAGCGCCCTCGGATTCGGCTACACCGTGCCGGACTCGGTGCCCGGTGCGGCGGGCGGGGAGCTGGTGTCGATCATGAGCCTGCACGCCGGCGAACAGTGGCTCGGCATGTCGATTGCCCTGTGCAACCCGTTCGGCATCATCGCCTTCGCGCTTGTGATCGCGTCCCTCGCCTTCGCGGCGGTGGCCGGGCGGAAACCTCGGCCGAGCGAGGACGAGCTGCTCGACGCCGCGGAGGCCGCCGGGCACGCGCCGAGCATGGTGGAGCACCCGCTCGGGCAGTGACCTCGCGGCCACGCTGGTTGTGGCAGGAGGCGGCATGCGCGGATCGGGACCCGATCGGCTCCGCGCGAGCGAGACCGGGCGCGACTACCTGGTGAAGACGGCGAGCGCCTCGAGGTGGTGGGTGTGCGGGAAGAGGTCGAACGCCCGAAGCGTGGTGAGTTCGTAGCCGAGCGATCCGAGCGTCTTGGTGTCGCGCGCGAGCGCCACGGGATCGCAGGCCACGTAGATCAGGTTCCTCGGTTGGAGCTCTCCGAGTTGCGCGCACACCTCGCCTCCGGCTCCCGACCGCGGTGGATCGAGCACCACGGTCGCGCGCCGCAGCCGCTGGCGCACCGGGGCGGCCGCACGCGTGAGGTCGGCCAGGTAACGGTCGACGCGGGAGGTGACCGCGAGGGCCCCGACGAGCTCCGCGAGGTTCTCGGCGGCATCGTCGGTCGCGCCGGAATCAGCCTCCACGGTGGTGATCTTGAGCGACGGCCCGGCCGCCTCGGCGACCGCCGCGGCGAGCAGTCCCGCACCCCCGTAGAGGTCGAGGTTTGATGCGCTTCCGTCGAAACGATCGGCGTCGATGAGGTCGGTCACCGCGTCGCGCACGGCCTCGAACAGCACGTAGGGAGCTTCGCGGTGCACCTGCCAGAATCCGCCGGCGCGCACCAGGAACTCGCGGCCTCCGACCGACTCGCGCACGCGGTCGTTCTCACCGGCCCGGGCGCGTTCGCCGGGGTATCCGAGGAGCATGCGCGGGTCGTCGGCGCTCGGCGCGATCAGGTCCACGGTTTCGAGGTCTGGCATCTGCTCGTCGAGCGGGGCGAGGTGGCCGATCTGCTCGTTGCCGAGCGGCAATGCTTCGACGAGGATCACGCGGCGGCTGCGCGCCGCGTACGGCCCAACCCGGCCGGATTCCTCGTCGACGTGCAACCGCATGCGCGTGCGCCACCCGAGCCCGTTGGTCTCATCGTCGCCTGGTGCGGCCTCGACTACCACCCCGGTGCCTCCCGTCGCGGCCGAGATCGCGTCGTCGTCGAGCCCGCCGAAACGGCGCAGCGAATCGACCAGCACCTCGGCCTTGAGCGCGCGCTGACGCTCGAGCGCGATGTGACCGAACTCAGCGCCACCCGCACGATCGTCGGGGTCGCGGTCGATCGATGCCTCGGGCCAGATGTGGGGGCGTCGATCCTCGCTCGCATCAATCACGCGGATCGCGGACGCGCGGGCGAACGACTTCTTGCGCGCCTCGGTGACTCGAGCAAGCACGCGTTCGCCCGGGATCGCGTCGGCGACGAACACCACGCGACCCTCATGGCGGGCGACGCAGACGCCGCCGTGGGCGATGCCCGTGACGTCGAGCTCGACGAGATCGCCGACGCTCAGCGCGGCAGAGGCGGCAGAGGCGGCGGAGTCGGCGGAGGATGATGCGGTGACGGCCATGGCGACCATTCTCCCACCCCGTCACCGGGCGAGCCTGGGTACGACTGGGTGGCCTCAGTGGTAGCCGAGTTCGTGCATGCGCTCGGCGAGCTCCGTGCGAGACGCCGCACCGAGCGAGCTTCGCCCTCGCGTTGGCGATGTGCGATTCCACCGTGCGCACGCTGCACTGCATACGCTCGGCGATGAGACGGTTGGTCATTCCGGCCGAGGCCAGACGCGCCGAGGCCAGCTCGCGCTTCGTCAGTCGAGTGCGGGGCGCATCCGGCAATGAACCGATCGAGAACCACGGCACGTGCTTTCGGGCGGCCCCCTCGACTGCGTGCAGCTGCTCGTCGCAGCGGCGTACGCTCCCGCTGGCGCGTCTGCGCAGAAAAATCGATTTCGCGCCGAGCAGCGCGTACGCCGCGGGTGCCCACAGATCGAGCGCCTGGAGTCGCTCGGCCACTCGCATGAGTGCGGCCGGGTTCTGCGCCTCGACAGCCTCGAGGTGTGCAGCGATTAGGCGGAACACCGGCAGCGGCGACGCGGCGAAATGCGCGGTCAGCGCGTCACCCGCGATCACGGTGTTCGCCTCCACGGCATCGAGGGAGCCGCGAAAGTACGAGAGCAACTGGCGCGAGGGATCGCTCTTGTCGAGCGTCGTGGTGCCTGGGCGCTGCAGCTCGGCACCGATCGCGGCGATGATGCTGCGCAGCCGAACCGGAAGAAAGCGGGGGAGCCGTTGTTCGAAGCTCACCCACTCCTGGGCGGCACGGCGCACACTGCCGGCCGCGAGCGCCGCGAGGGTGGAGCACAGATGCTTCGCCCAGAGCACCTGGAAGGCGGGGGCGGGGAGCCGCGCGGCGATCTTCTGGAACACGGGCGAATCCGAGAGATTCTCGCCCGAAAGGAGAGCGATGAGCCCCTCGGCAATGCCGATTGCGGCCAGGAGGTCGCCCAGGTCGCAAGCGTCGCCGAGCGATAGTGAGGCGAGGCGGGCCGCCCGGGTGATGCCTGTGCCGCTGGGATCCAGCGCCGTTCGCGGGAGCTTATGCCCACGCCGAGCGTGTTCGAGCACGAGGAGTTGCTCGGCGAAGAGCGCGACCTCGGGGCTGTCGGCTGAGGTTGCGATTCGTGCGAGTTCTTCGGCGTCGGGGGTGAGGTCGGCAAGATCGTTCCAGCGTTCGAACACCAGGGCCGCTTCTGCGAGGCGCGTGTCGTCGATGCCGTCGCGCGAGGATCCGACGCGCACGTGGTCCGCCTCCGCGAGCAGCTGGTGGTGCAGGTAGAGCAGCCCCAGGCCGTCGTTCGACTGCATCGTGCGCAGGCCCTCGAGCGGGCCGCGGAACACCACGGCCGCTCGCGCACGCGACAGCTCGCCGAGCACGCGCGGGTCCCGTGCGAGCATCAAGAGGTCGCGGGCCTCGGAGCGCCCGAACGCGACGAGATCCTCGGCGACGTTCCGGAGCACCTCCGTGTGCGCCTCGTCGAACTCACGAGACGCAGGCACCTGGGGTTCGTCGTGATCCAGCGCGCTGCCGCCGGCGTGCCACGCGCAGAACGCGGCCTCCCGGTAGGGCAGGGGAATACCGAGCGCCTGCTGGGTGAGCAGCTGCTCGGCGGCGCGGTGCCGGGCCTTGCGGACCAGGGTGGGGTCGGCTTGCAGGCGCAGGGCGGCGGCGTAGATCTCCGGAACCCCGACCATGCGCGGGTCGTCGGGGCAGGGGATCAGCAGTCGCGCCTCCGAGAGCGCCGTCACCGCCTGCATCCCGACGAGACTTGCCGCGCCCTCGAGGCTACGCGCGTCGAGCGCGGCGAGCACGACGGCTGCGGCCACATCCTCGGGTTGGAGGTGCTGCTCTGCGATCCTCGAAGCGCGCCGCAGCACCGGCAGATGCAGGTCCGACCGATCAAGGCTCGCAACCGCGGGATACGGGTCGACGAGCAGCTTGCCCGAGGAGGCGAGCTGCAGCAGATCAATCAGCCAGCCGGGCCGCCCCCAGCACAGGTCGAGGGCTCCATCGACCGTCACCGAGTCGAGCGGGAGGGGCCTGGGCCCGTGCGCGATACGCGCGGCCTCGGATCGGGCCATGGGCCCGAGATGGACCGTGCGCAACGGTGTGGGAGGGCGATTGCCCGGCTCCGCATGCGCGGGGGAGAACAGCTCGCTGACATGGTCGTAGTTCCGAGAATCCTCGCCATCGAGGCTCATCGCGCCGATACCGCGTGCCCCATCCTCGATACGATCGACCAGGAGCGAGAGCAGCTCAGGATCGGCCGCTTCGATGCCGTCAACCAGAAACACTCGCTCGTTCGGTGCGTTCGCGACCATCTCGCCCGCGCGTTCATCGCTAGCGCGTACGTAATAGTAGTCGTGACGCGCGGCCTCGAGGAGTTTGGCGAGTTCGAAGAGCGTGTGCGTCTTACCGCTGTGACCCGGGCCCACGAGCAGAATCGGGCCGGGGGAGGAGAGCTCGTGGAACAGTCTGGCGGGGAGTTTTCGTCGAGGCAGCTTCGACGTCTCCAAAAGTTCCACTCCCCCTCCTGACCAGGTGCTACCAAGTCATGCGAATGGCACAACCTTAGCGCTCCCTGAATGCTCCCAATCAACAAGCGAAACAGTGTGTCGCCTTTGGGCAAGCGTGTCTCAGTAGTTGCGCGTACAAGCTTCGGTATCGATGGTGGGCCCGTTCAGCACTGGCCCAGCGCCGGTATGCGTGTTGCTGAATTTGCTCGAAGAATCGCCGCACTCGCTCTAACGTCTGATCACAAGCGTTGCCATGTCTGGGCCCTGCGCAGGCGGAGCGCTACGCGAATTATGGGGGGACATCGTGAGTGAACGCGGAGAGAAACGGTATCGAAAACTACGTGCGGGCAGGGGCGCGATAGCGCTCAGCACCGCGGCAGCACTCTCACTCATGGGCGCGGTGGTAGGAGTCACCGCGTCCAATGCGGATTCACAAACACCGCCGGCGTCGAGCGACGCGTCGGCGCACGGCCACGGCCTGTACGCGGATGTGATCGGGCTCGACCTGCTCGGCACCGCGAGCGCGCACAGCGCATACGAGCCGGAGTCCGGCTGGCCCGCCTCGCAGGTAGCGGAACTCCAGGCGAGCCTGCTCGGGCTCGACGTCGAACTCGGCACGGTCGCCCTACCCCTGCTTCGTGACCCGGCGAACCCCGAGGCCGGCGGGCTGTTCGATCTCGGCGGCCTGAGCGCCCTCGTCGGCACCGCCGACTCGCCGAGCGCAACATCGAGCTCTGCAAGCTCGGGTCTGCTCGGCAGCGGCGGCAGCGCGGTCAACCTCAGCCCGAGCGACGTCGACGAGGACTTCGAGTCAGCGCAGCTCGACGTCAGCCAACTGCTCGAGCAGGTGCTCGGCGAGACGATCACCGACACGGTGCTCGACACGGCGACGTTCGAGATCGGCGCGATCGGCGCTCGGGCGGACTCGACCGACGGGGAACTGACCGGCCAGTACATGCTCACGGATCTCGGTGCCACGGTGCACAGCGACGTCGTCGGAGGCCTCGTGACCACCCTGCAGGGCACCGTCGACGGCCTGGTCGAGCCCATCGACGGGCTGGTCGGCGAGGAGGGTGCCGTGACAGGGTGGCTTCAGAATCTCGTCAGCACTGTCGGTGCCCTTCCGCTGGTTGACGCGACGATGGGTGACGCATCGATCGACCTGACTGGGCTTATCACCACGCTCAACACCGAGCTGCTCGGGACGCCCCTGGAGAACGCTGACGGGTCGGTCTCGATCGACCTGGCGAGCGGCATGGTGACCATCGACCTTGCGAGGCTGATCGTCGAGAACCACCCGACCGCGACCAGCCTGAGCGAGCTCGACCCGAACACCAACGCCTTCTCGAGCGAGGTTGTGCTGGCGGTGCTGGACGGCGTCAGCGACGCGCTGGTCGGTACCGGCGAGAACTCGCTGGTGACGAAGGCCACCACCATTGTGACCGAGGGCATCTACTCCGCGGGGGTCAACCTCGACCTTTCGGTCGGGCTCGGCTTCGGGGATGAGAACTTTGACCCGCTGACTGTCGCCGAGGGCCCGATCAGCATCTCCACGACGATCGGCGGACTGCTCGGCGAGGACGGCTACGATGCCCCGGACATCGATGTTTCGGGCGTTGCGCTGCTCCCGAACCTGCCCTGCATCGGTATTCCGCCCCTGCAGATTTGTCTCGCTGACCTCGTCAACCTCGGCGCGCTGCTGCAGCCCGTGGTGAATGCCATCACACCGGCGCTCGCGGCTTTGGGGTCGGAGATCGTCACCCCGGTGATCACCGATACCGTGAGCGGACTGACCTCGGGCCTCAGGGCGGTCGTCGATCCGGTCGTCACCACCCTGCTCGATGACGCGCTCGATCCCCTGCTCAGCCAGGTGCTGCAGGTGACGATCAACGAGCAGCCGACCGAGCCGCCCACCGAGGCTGCCGGGGGAGACCTGGCGGACGGCAGCTTCACCGTGCGGGCGCTGAGCATCACGCTCCTGCCGATCCTGCCCGACGACCTCGTGAAGGTCGAGCTCGCATCGGCGACAGTCGTGACCGAGGACATGTTGCCCGGCGAGCCCACGCTCACCGCGAGTCCCGACGAGGTCGTCGAGGGAGAAACCGTCACGCTCGAGGGAACCGACTTCGCAGCGAACGAGGACGTCTCGATCGAGGTCGATGGGGTCGAGGATCCCGAGCTCGCGACCACCACCGACGCCGAGGGAGGATTCACCACCGACTGGACGGTTCCTGCCGGGCCGACCCCGCGAGAGGTGAGCTTCGTCGCGACCGACGAGAGCGGCGGGACCGATTCGGTGACCGTTGACGTGATCTCGCCGACGCTCACCGCTGGTGACGCGCAGCAGGGCGGCACGGTCGAGATCTCCGGCACCGGGTTCGTGCCCGGAGAGGACGTGACGATCACCGTGCCGGGCACCTCGGACACGATCTTCGTGCAGGCCGGAGACGACGGCACGATCGCCGCAGACTGGCAGGTGCCGCATACCTTCGCGCCGGACACCTACCAGATCACGGCCACTGGCGACAGCGGCCGCACCGCCCAGGATGACACCGTCATCACACGAGCTACGGCCGCGCTCGGCGCTTCCCCAAACCCCGTATCGCCGGGCGCGTCCGTTATTCTTACCGGCAGCAACTTCGCTCCGAACGAGAGCGTGGACTTCACGCTGCCTGCCGGATGCGAGGCCGCGAGCGGCATCCCCGCCACCGCGGACGAGAGCGGCAACGTCGTCGTCACCTGCACCGTCGACGCCGAGATCGAGGATGATACGACGCTCAACTTCTCCGCGCTGGGGACTGAGAGCGGCCGCTCGGCTTCGGCCTCGACGCTGGTGCTCGAAGACATCCCGGCGGACGCCAACACGAACGCGTCGGCGTCAGCCGCCGCCTCGGCGCAGGCGAACGGGAACAATGAGGTCGCGGCGCAAGCGGCAGCCGAGGCCGCGGCGATGGCCGACAACGACTCCCAGGTCTCGGCCGCTGCGGATGCCTCGGCCGAAGCGGCCGCGGAGGCCGCCGCCACGTCGGGCGTCCAGGCCGGTGCCTCGACCGACGCCTCCGTCACCGCCACCACGGCGGCGAACGCCTCCGCTGCTGCCGCGGCGCAGGCCAACGCGACGAGCTCGGCCTCGGCGGATGCCGACGCTTCAGCGGCCGCCTCGGCCGTCGGAACCGTCGACGCCCGGGCGGCGTCACAGGCCGCGGCCGACGCAGCGGCCGATCCTGAGCAGAGCGACGCCTCGAGCACTGCGTCTCAAGATGCGACGGCCGACGTGAACGCGAATGCCAACGCCTCCGCATCGGCATCGGCTTCGGCGCGGGCGAACGGCGACAACGAGGCTGAAGCACAAGCAGCGGCCCAGGCTGCCGCCTACTCGGCCGCCGACAGCGACGCCTCCGCCGCTGCCGACATCGACGCCACCGCGGCCGCCCAGGCCGCGGCGTACACCGCGGTCGATGCGGATGCCTCGCAAGACGCCTCGAGCGACGTCACGACCACCGCGAACTCCGCGGCTCAGGCCGCGGCGACCTCCACGTCGACGAGCGACTCGACGACGTCGGCCGACGCGAGCGCCGCTGGGTCGCAGAACGCCGACTCGGATGCCGCAGGGGACAATGCCGCCGACTTCGACTCCGCCTCGGCGGCCGAAGCGGCAGCGATGAACGCGGCTGACGCCGACGCGAGCGGCACCACCGGGGCCTCCGCCCAGGCGTCGCAGGATGCGGCGGCGGACGTCAACGCGAATGCGAACGCATCGGCATCGGCCTCCGCCTCGGCCGACGCTGACAACTCCAGTAACGCCGTCGCACAGGCCGCCGCGCAGGCAGCCGCGTTCGCGGATAACGACAACGACGCGAGCGCGTCGGCTTCGCCGAACGCCGAGGCGGCCGCGGAAGCGGCAGCGCGACCGAGCGTGGACGCGACCGCGAGCGCCGAGTCCTCCGCGACCTCAACCTCGTCGGCGGTCGCCGCCGCGACGTCCACCGCGGACACGGCGGCCGCGCAAGACGCCAGCAGCACCGCGGCCGCCGACGTCAATGCCGAGGCGTCGGCCGCGGCTGCGGCGCAGGCGACGGCGTCCACGAGCGCGTCAGCGGACGCTGCCGCCGATGTGAATGCGGCGGCCTCGGCCTCCGCATCGGCCCAGGCCGACAGTCAAGCCAATGCCGCGGCTGAGGCCGCGTCGGAGACCGCCGCAATGGCCGACGTGACCACCACCGCGACCGCGCAGGCGTCTGCCGCGGCCACCGCCAACGCTGAGGCGGCCGCCCAGGCCGCGGCCGAAACCGCCGCACGGGCGAACGTGATCGCTGACGCTTCCGCGACGGCGTCGCAAGACACCACCGTGCAGGCGAACGCGGCCGCGACCGTCACGGCGCAGGCGAGCGCTACCCAGACGGCCACCTCGAACGCCAACGCCGAGGCCTCGGCCGCAGCGGACGCGACGGCCTCGGTCAACGCGAGCTCGGCCGCGCAGGCCGCGGCACAGCAGGCGGCGACCGCCGACTCGACCGCGGCCGCCTCCGCGAACGCGGCAGCGAGTGCGACGGCCAACACCACCGCGACGAGCACGGCGACCAGCACCGCGAACGCCACGCCGGACGCGTCGAGCAACGCGAGCGCGACCTCCGGAGCCTCGAGCCAGGCGGCTTCGCAGGCAGCCTCTCAAGCGGCGGCCGACGCCAGTGGCGGTCAGAACCACCTGGTGCGCACCGGTGCGACGATCGCAGGGATAGGCACGCTCGGTCTCCTCGTGCTCCTCGGGGGGACGGTGCTGCTCTCGGTCGCGCTGACGCGTAAGTCCCGAGTGCGGTCTCAGTGAGGACGGCGGCCGACGAGTCGGGGGCTCCCGCGGCCACACCGCCTGCTGAGACCGCACCGCGGGCACCCCGCCCCAAGGCGTGGGTGCGACTCGTGGCGCTCCTCGCCACACTGTTCACCGCCTGGCATGTCTTCGCGTCGTTCCTGTGGATCGCGCCCTACTCCGAGAACGCCAGAGAGATCGCGCCTGACGGTGTGCTCACCGCCTACATGATCCCGTTCTTCGGCCAGTCGTGGAGCGTCTTCGCGCCCGAACCCATCAATGGCGATTACCACTTCAATGTGCGGGCTGTGATCCTCGACGCGAATGGTGATGAAGTCGAGACGGGGTGGGTCAGCGCTACCGACGTCGAGCTTTCGATGATCACCTACAACCTCGCGCCCCCTCGGGCCGGGATTCAGTCGAGCGAGTTGGCCTCGAGCTACAAGGACGCGTTCGACCGCATGCAGGCCGTCGACAAGAACGTGATCGGCGCGGACTTCGTGGTCGACGAGTGGGAGATCGGCCTGCGTGCCGCCCTCGAGAACCAGGCGCTCGACGACGGCATCGATGAGGCGACGCGTGAGGCGCGGATCGATGAGCTGCTCGCCGAGGAACGCCGCAGCACCGCGTACGCCACCCAGGTCGCGAAGGCGATCTGGGGTGAGGATGTGCAACGGGTGCAGTACCGGGTGAGCCGGCAGAACATTGTGCCGTTCGAGGATCGACACAACCCCGAGGCCAAGCGGCCGGATCCGATGGTCGTGCTTCCCGGGTGGCGGGGGCCGGTCGTCGAGCCCGGGCAGAACGAGGGCAATTTCGCCTCGGTGTTCCGCGGCCAGTTCGAGAGGATCACGGGATGAGCGAGCAGTCGAGCACCCCGGTCGCGAAGTTCGGTGCCTTCGTTGGCAGCCTCATCTCGGGTGCCTGGATGGCCGCGATGAATGGCATCGGTGGCGCGATCGCGTGGTTCGAGCGGTGGCTGTTCGGGGGCAAGAAGGCGCTCTACGGCCTCGCCGTGACACGCATGATCCTCGGCCTCACAGCCTTCGGCCTGCTCGCTGCGAACTTCAGCACCCGCCTCTACACCTTCGGTTCCGGGTCGGCCTGGAACGGGGAACTCGCGCAACCGGTCAGCGACTTTCCGAAGATCTGGATCTTCAGCGCCTTCCACGCCGTCGCGGGCAACGACGTCGCCTTCACGCTGCTCTACCTGCTGCTTATGGCGCTTGCGGTGCTGTTCGTGCTCGGCTGGCGGTTCCGCATCGTGCTCCCCGTGTTCTTCGTGCTCTGGGTCGGGTTCATCGAGATGAACGACATGGTCGGCGACCAGGGCGACAATATGTTCCGCATCGCGCTGATACTTCTGCTGTTCGCGGATCCCGCGGCCCGTTGGTCGCTCGATGCGCGGCGGCGCGCGAAACGAGAGTGGTTCGCGCCAGGATCCTCGCCCGCCCACCTCGGCACCGTGCTGCACAACCTCGCCCTCATCGCGCTCGCCGCGCAGGTCGCGTTCGTGTATGGATCGGGCGGGCTGTACAAGGCGCAGGGGGACCCGTGGGCGCACGGATACGCCGTGTACGACCCGCTGCAGACCATGCGCTTCGGCACGTGGCCCGTGCTGAGCGACCTGATCACCGCCTGGGGGCCGATGGTGGCGATCGGCACCTGGGGGTCGATCCTGCTGCAGTGCGCGTTTCTGCTCGCGCTGCTGTCCCGGCCGACCCG
>Ga0180217_1002395_pt1 | contig 17508 bp, 16 predicted proteins | sample eDN3rd37CBELigOP_FD_128521 | JGI IMG/M metagenome (GOLD analysis project Ga0180217, IMG submission 128521) | Enriched Organic Plus compost microbial communities from Emeryville, California, USA - eDNA 3rd pass 37_C BE-Lig OP (version 2) (version 2) ... | reverse complement strand
GGGGGGGAGGGGGGGGGGGGGGGGGGGGGGGGGGGGGGGGGGGGGGGGGGTCAGTGGCCGCCGCCGCTATGGGCCGTCGGCGCCGCCGCCGGCGCTACGGGCACGGGCCGGGCCTGCATCACCAGCACGCCGTCCCGCAACTTGAACGACCCCGCCGCGGCGACCCGCTCGCCGGGCTCCAGTCCCTTGAGCACGATCACGTCGTCGCCGATCATCGGGCCGAGGGTGACAAACCGCTGCTTGGCGCGCAGTTGCCCCTCGCCCTCCCCCGGGACGAGCACGAAGACCGAATCGCCGTACGAGGCCCGCCGGATCGCCGTCCCCGGCACGACGGTGTACGGCCTGGCGTCCTCCACAGGCACGCGGATCTGGATGAACATGCCCGGCACGAGCCGCCCGGCGCTGTTGTCCACCACGGCGCGCACGCGGAGGTTCCGCGTCTCGTTGTTCACCGTCGCGTCGGTCGCGACGACCTCGATCCGCGTCGGCTCCGGCCCCAGCAACTGACCGGTCGCCATGACCGCCGTCCCCGGCGCGACGCGCGGGGCGTACTCCTGCGGGATCGCGAAGTCGAGGTAGATCTGGTCGGTCAGTTCCTGCAGATCAACGACCGTCGTCCCTTCGGGAAGGTACTGCCCCTCGTGCACCATCCGCATCCCGGCGCGGGCGCGGAAGGGCGCACGGATCGTCATCTTGCGCAGCCGCGTCTCAACCTGCGCAACGCGGGCCTTGGCCTGATCCACCTCCGCCAGCCAGCGCGTGTGCTCGGCCTTCGCGGTGTCCAGTTCGCTGCGGGCCCGGTCCAGGTCCGCCTCCGCAACGGCGCGCCCCTGCACGGAGGTCAGCCGCTCCAGCATGCGCTCCGCGAGCCGGATGCGGCTCTCGGCCTGCGCGACGTTCGCCTCCGCCACGCGCACGCTCGCCTTCGCCGCGGCCAGGTCCGCCTGCTCCACCGAATCATCCAACTTGAGCAGGACCTGCCCCTCCTCCACCACGGCGCCCGATTCGAACCCGACGGTCGTCACGACGCCCGACAGTTCGTTGCGCACCAGCACGGAGCGCAGGGCGACCACCGTGCCCACCAGGTCGCTTGTGGGCTGCCACGTGACCTGGCGAACCTCCGCGATGTCCACCGCCTCGGCGGGCTCGTACCCGCCCCCGCCCGCCGCCGCGGCCCCAATCTCCTGCGCCTTGTAGTACGCGAGCCCCCCCGCGGCGCCCAGCAGGCCCAGGAACAGCCCAGCCGCGGCGAGCACCGACGACCGATTCATGCAGGATCCTCCTCGTACCCTCCGCCAGGCACTCAGTATATGCACACGGATGTGTCTTTTACTCCCCGCCCGCCCCGGCCGGTTCCGCCGCGCACGCATCGGCGCGCCCCGGCGTGTCGGGTGGCGGCGCCGTCGACGCCCCGCACCGGGCCAGGATGTCCTCCAGCGCCCGGCGCACGCGCGCCACCCGCTCCTGGTCCAGCGGCGCCAGCCCCAGGACCCATTCCAGCCACAGCCCGTCGATCGCCGCCGCCACCGCTTCCCCCACTCCCGGCGGCAGCCCATCCTCCTCGATGCGCCGGTACAACTCCGTGTACGCCGCGCGCATCGGCTCGATCAGGTTCGGATTCTGCGCCAGCGCCGCGAACACCGCCGACGAACTCGCCCGCAGTTGCTCCGTCCAGCACTCCGCGTCCGACAGGCAGTGCGACAGCAGCGCCCGCGCCATCCTCCCCGGCCCCGCCGGCGTCTGCGCGTACGCCTCGCTGTAGCACGAGCGCCAGCACTCCGCAGAACGCACCACCAGCGCCTCCACCAGCCTGTCCTTGCTCGGGAAGTGGTGCAGCAGCCCCCCCTTGCTCATCCCGCACTCGGCGGCGACGGCGTCCAGCGTCAGGTTCGCGATCCCCTGGCGCTGCACGACGCGCAGCGCGGCGTCGAGCATCCGGTCGCGATCTCGGGGCTGGGCGTTTGCCGCGCACATGGGTGACCGGTACAGTACCGGCCGGTCGGTCGGAGTCAACCGTCCGGACGGTCTGGTCCGTAATAGGCACAGATTTGTTCGGACTCCGATCAGCCCAGCCCACGGGGTGCGCGAGGGGAGCCCAGGGAGAAACCCAGTCCATGAACCGTCGCATCGTCGGGAGCGCCGCTGGTCGGACGCTGGTTCTGGCCGCGGTGTGCGGGGTAAGCGTGGGCGCCGGGGGGGGAGGCGGGTGTACCGTCGGTCCAGACCATACGCCGCCGCGGGACCCGGCGCCCGATGCGCCGTGGCCCGAACCGATGGAAGCCGGCCTGAGCACCGCCGAGGCCGACCTGCGCGATTGGTGGCGCTCCCTCGGCGACCCGGGGCTCGACAGCCTCGTCGAGCGTGCCCTGGCCGGCAACCTCGACCTGCGCGAGGCCGTCGCCCGCGTGCGCGAAGCCCGCGCCCGCCGCGGCGTCGTCGCCGCCGACCTGTGGCCGACGGTCAACGTCGGCGGCTCCGGCACCTACGAGCGGTACAGCGAGAACACCTTCGGCGGCTTCGGCAACCCGGGGGACAAGGGCGAGTTCTACGAGGTCGGCTTCGACGCCACGTGGGAACTGGATGTCTTCGGCGGCATCCGCCGCGCGGTCGAGGCGGCCGAGGCCGACACCGACGCGGCGATCGAGTCCGTCAACGACGTCCGCGTGACGCTCATTTCCGAGGTGGCGCGGAACTATACCGAGTTCCGCTCCTTCCAGGCCCGCCTGGCGATCGCTCACGAAAACCTGCGCATCCAGGAGGAGACGCTCGAGGTTTCGGAGTCGCGCTTCCAGGCCGGCGTCTCCGGCCAACTCGAGGTCGCGCAGCAGCGCTCGCAACTGGAATCCACGCGGGCGCAGATCCCCGTGCTCGAGATCGCGATGAAGGAGGCGGCCTACCGCCTCGACGTGCTCCTCGGCCTCCGCCCGGGCTCGCTGATGGCCGAACTGGCGGCGCCCGCGCCGGTGCCCGCCGTCCCCGAATCCGTCCCCGTCGGCCTCCCGGCCGAACTGCTGCGCCGGCGCCCCGACATCCGCCGCGCCGAGCGAGACCTCGCCGCCGCGACCGCCCGCATCGGCGTCGCCACCGCGGACCTCTACCCCCGGTTCCGCCTCAACGGCTCCTTCGGCCTGGAGAGCACGCACTTCAGCGACCTCTTCGAATCCGGCAGCCGCGCCTGGAGCGTCGGCCCCTTCGAGGTCATCTGGCCCATCTTCGACGCCGGACGCATCCGCAACAACATCCGCGTGCAGGAAGCCCGCCAGGAACAGGCCCTCGCGGCCTACGAGCGCACCGTCCTGCTGGCCCATGAGGAAGTCGCCCGCGCCCTGGTCGGCTACGCCCGCCTGCGCGAGCGGCGCGATTCCCTCCGCCGCGCCGTCGAGGCCAACCGCCAGGCCGTGGAACTCGCCAACGAACTGTGGCTGCGCGGCCTCTCCGACTTCCTCAACGTCCTCCAGACCCAGCGCGACCTCTTCGTTCTCGAAGACGAACTTGCCGCCAGCGAGGCCGCGGTGACAACCAACCTCATCGCCCTCTACAAGGCGCTCGGCGGCGGCTGGGACGTCCCCTCTCCCCCACCGCCAACCGACGATGACCCTGCCGCCGCGGCCGGCGTCGCCCGCGCCGCGGCACGCTGATCGGCGTCCGGATTCCCGCTCGGAAGACCCGCCTCGGCTCAGATACCCTCGAGTGTCTCACTCCGCGAGCGACGAACGACGCCGATGATGCAGCACCTCGAACTTCAGATCGACGACATGCACTGCGACGGCTGCGTCGCCCGGGTCACGCGGGCGCTGACCTCCGTGCCCGGCGTGCAGGTGGACGAGGTGCGCGTCGGCTCCGCCCGCCTCCACATCAACCCGCAGCAGACCACGCCCGAGCGCATCATTGAGATGCTCGTGGAACTCGGTTACCCGGCCCGCGTCGCGGCAAACTCCGAACGCTGGGAACGCTGAGCGCCGCACCGAAGATCGCGCCCGACAGAACGAAAGCGGGCGCCGCACCCGCGGCGCCCGCCGGAACTTCTCCTTCTTATGTCCGTCGGCGGGGCTCCGTCGGCGCTTGCGCCCGGTCGCCGCCTGTCGCGGACGCGCCGGGCGCTGGTCGGCTCGCTCGACTGGCGGCTCAGCACCCCGAGAACAAGGTCGCCGTCCGGCTGGACAAGGCCTTCCCGCACAACGAGGTCCGTCAACGACCTCGCCATGGCCATCGGCGGGCCGTGCGACGACGCCAACGGCAACGGCGTCCCCGACGTCGCCGACCAGATCATCGACTACATCTCGGAGGCCCAGCAGAGCCTGTGCAACGACGCCCCGCAGCAGCAGTAGCCGGCCGCATCGGTACAATTGAGGAAGCCCATGTCGGCGCGCCCGAAAGGACGCGCCGACGCTTCGACGCCGATCCGCGCCCAACCCGCACGCGCCCGGATCGCCGGGTGAGGTCCACATGCTCCCATCCAGCCAAGAACGCCCCGCGCCGGCCGACGCTCGATGGCGGCGACGCCGCGGGGCACCCTCGAGTCGGGGCCGCCTCCTCGCGGCGGCACCGCTTGTCTGCGCCGCGCTGCTGCTCGGCGGCTGCGCCTGCGACCGCTGCGAGACGGGGACGCTCCTCGTCGCCGGCGACGCCGACGCTGCGGTGCTGGAAACGAACCGGCGCGTCAAGTCGCTCACCGGCCGCGCGTAGGCGCTGCACGAGTTCGCCGAGACCATCGCGGCCCGGCGCGCCTCGCCCGCCGATGCGGCCTGGGACGACCTCGCCCAGCGCATCCGGACCTTCCTCTACGGCGCCGTCCTCGTCTGGAGCAACGCGTGGGACGAGGTCCTCGCGGGCAAGGCCTCGGTGCGAGTGCCCGGCGAGGCGTCGCCGGTCGCCGGCGTCGAGGACTTCGCCCGCGTGTTCGATCGCGCCGCCCCCGCCCTCAGCGCGGAGTACCGCCGGCTGATGGCCGAACTGGCGGCGCAAGCCGCCGCGCCGTGAGCCACGCCGCCGCCGCGCCCGGCATGATCCCCGCCGCGTTCGCCAGGTAGTCGTCCACCCCCGCGTGCCGCTGCACGAACGGCAGCGCCTGCGACGACTCGTCGATCGCCGCGTAGACGAGCCCCACCGCGATCACCCGCAGCGCCGGCTCCGCCCGCATCCACCTGGACCCGGCCAAGACCACGCCCGAGCGCCTCATCGAGACGCTCGTCGAGACCGGTTACCCGGCCCGCATCGCGGCAAACTCCGGGCGCTGAGCGCCGCAGACACCCGCTACGCCTGCAAAACGAAAGCGGGCGCCGCACCCGCGGCGCCCGCCTTGTTCTGTTCTTCTCCACCCGTCAGCGCGGGTCCGCCGCCGTCCCCGCCGGCGCCTGCACCCGGTCCCCGCCGCTCGCGGGCTGCTCACCGGTGCGCAGCGGGTTGAGCACATCCACCCGGCGCGGGCGGATGATGTTCACGCGCAGCGCCGGGTCCAGGCTCGTATCGCCGACGATCCCGACGACCCGCCCCAACTTCGCATCCAGTTCCAGTTTCTCGTTGGGCATGAGGTACGCCACCGTCCGGGCGAAGCCCTCGTCCACCGACTGCACGCGGTACATCTTCGGCAGCCGCCGCCCGTCGTACACCGTGCTGGGAACCAGCCGCCCCACGACCGTGTACGCCCGCGCCCGGTCCAGCGCGGCGCTGTCGCGCTCGAACCGCTCGCGCCGCTCGCCGGAAGCGTCCGCGAGTTGCTCCGCGGCCCGCATCGACTTCTGCAGGTCCGCCCGCAGCCGCAGCAGTTCCAGCCGCGAGGTGAGGAACTCGCGCGTCCGCTGGTCCTCCGGCCCCTTGAGCGACTCGATCGTCCGCTCGAACTCCGCGATCACCTCGTCGAGTTCCGCCTCGCGGATCGGCTGGCTCTGCGCCTGCTCGTACAGCGACTGGAGCGTCTCCAGGCTCGCCGGCTCGCCGCTGCGCGCCGGACGGGCCGCGGCCGTCTCCGTCCGCTCCGGCGTCCGCGGCTCAGTGGGCGTCAGTTCAACCGGCGCGGGCTGCTCAACCTGCTCCACCGGCGACGGCGTCACGATCGGCTTGAGTTCAGGCTCCGGCTGGGGCTGAACCTCCGGCTCAACCGCCGCGGGCTCCTCGACCGGCTGCTGCGCGGGCTCAACCGGCGCAACCTCGGCCCGCTCCGGAGCCGCCGGCGCCGGCTCCGTCTTCGTCTCCGCCCCCTCGCCGGCCAACATCTGCAGGTACCGCTCCACCACCTCCGGCGAAGCCGGCGACACATCCCCAGCCCGCACGAACCCACGCGACTCCGGGGGCGCCGGCACCCGGTACCCGTACACCCGCCCCTCGGACATGAGTGTGTCCACCAGCGGCAGCGCGGTCCCCACCGGCAGCAACCGGTCCTCCGGAAGCAGGAACCACCAGTGCCCGCGCTCCCCGCCGCTGACATTCAGCGCCCGCAGCCGCGACGGCACCGTCAGCCGCACGACGTTCCCCTCCGCCACCCCCTCCTCGGCCTTCACGAACGCCGACATCCCCGGCGGGTACTCGACGCGCAGGTACCTCGGCAACGTACGCTCGTCGGTCTCCCCGTCCACGCGCAAGACCTGCCCGGCCGTGAGCACCTTCACGGTGTAGTGCACGTCGCCGGGGCCAGCCTTCATCTGCGTGTTGTTCTCGGTGACAATAACGTACTGCGGCGGATCAACGGGCTGGATGATCTGCGCCCACGCCCCCGCCGCCCCGGCCAGCAGCGCCAGCGTCGCCGCCAGCACCCCCATCACCCTCACCGACCCGCCCGCCCCCCGGATCCGCGCCGACGTGATCGTGCGCTGCATGTGCCGAACTCCTTGTGCTCGTTTCACCGGGTGGGTATCGTACGTCCCCGCCCCCGGCCGGTCCCGGGGGCCTGCCCGGCCCACACCCGGGGGTCACACTTGCCGAGTCAAACCATCATCGGCCGCACGCCGCAAGGTTCGTGCGGAACTCATGCTCCGTCTTTGATTCCAAGCGCCCCCGCCCGTACGGTTTCCCCCTGTATGCCGCAACCACCGGCCTCCGGCACGAGTCGTGACCCGTCCGGCCCATGTGCCGTGGCGCGCCGTCTCGCGCTGCTCGCGGGGATGGCCGCGGGATTCTGCTGGGGCCTCCTCGCCGGCGGCTGCGCCTCTCCCCTGCACGACTCCAACGACCTCGCCCTGCGCCGCTCCATCGCGCAGGCCGCCGGCCGCGAACTCGTCGAAGCCCAGCGCAATCCTGACATCATCGCCCTCCGCCGCGAGCCGCGCATCGGGGCGCTCCACATCGACGCTCGAGTCCTTCCCGAACTCGAGCAGATGGCCGGCCCGGCCTCCTACATCGGCGTCGAGCCTCCCCTGGGCGATCCCCTGCTCCCCGGCGAGCAGCGCGTCGCCAACATCACCCTCGAGCGGGCCATCCGCTCCGCCGTCGAGCACAACCTCAACGTTCAGTTCGCCCGCCTCGCCCCCGCCATCAGCGAGGCCCGCCTCGTCGCCGCCCAGGCCGCCTTCGACTGGGTCTTCTTCGCCAGCACCCAGTGGGAGTCCACCGACGACGTCTCCCCCAACACCTCCGCCTTCAGCCCGACAACCCCCCCGATCTTCAGCGAGCGTCAGACCGTCTCGACCGCCGCCGGCTTCCGCCGCCGCCTCACCACCGGCGGCCAGTTCGCCATCCAGCATGCCTTTTCCTACACCGACTTCGGCTCGGGCACCGTCGTCCCCGATCCCGCCTACCAGCCCACTATCACCCTCCGCCTCGACCAGCCCCTCCTGCGCAACTTCGGCTCCGACGCCGCGCTGGCGCAGGTCCGCCTGGCCCGCAACGCCGAGCGCGACGACATCCAGGAACTCAAGAGCGAACTGATCCAGACCATCACCGACGTCGAAGAGGCCTACTGGAACCTCGCCCGCGCCCAGGCCGACCTCAAGATCCTCAACCGCCTTCTCGAGAGCGGCACCGAGGTCCGCGACCGCCTCTACAACCGCATGCTCACCGCGCAGGACGTGCGCCCCGTGCAGTTCTCCGACGCCGTCGCCCGCGTCGAGGACCGCCGCGGCCAGGTGATGCGAGCCCAGAACGCCCTGCGCCAGGCCTCCACCCGCCTCAAACTTCTGATCAACGACCCGGAGTTCCCCGTCGGCTCCGAGGTGATGGTCCTCGCCTCCGACGACGCCATCGACGCCCCCATCCAGTTCAGCCTCGCCGACGCCTTCATGCTCGCCCTGGCCAACCGGCCCGAGGTCTACCGCTCCCTCCTCTCGATCGACGACACCTCCATCCGCCTGCGCCTGGCCGACAACGCCCGCCTCCCGCTCCTTGACCTCCGCGCCGAAACCCGCTTCAGCGGCCTGGGCGACGACACCGCCGACGGCTACCAGTCCCTCTTCGAGGAGAACTTCGTCTCCTTCCTCATCGGCCTCAACTTCGAGACCCCCATCGGCAACCGCGAAGCCGAAGCCCGCTACCAGGAGCGCCGCCTCGAGCAGATGCAGTCGGTGATCGCCTACCGGAACACCATCCAGAACATCGCGCTTGAGGTGAAGCGAGCCCTGTACGACCTGGTCACCAACTACACCCTCATCGAGCAGACCCGCGCCGCCCGCGTCGCCGCCGCCGAGAGCCTCCGCACCCTTCTGGTCGAAGAAGACCTCCTCGTCGGCCTCACCGCCGAGTTCCTCGATCTCAAACTCCGCCGCCAGGAGGCCCTCGCCCTGGCCGAGCAGAACGAGGTGGACGCCCTGGTCCAGTACAACATCTCCCTCGCCCGCCTCTACGCCGCGATGGGCACGACGCTCCAGCGCAACCGCATCCAGTTCGACGCCCCCGACAACCCGCAACTCGCCCCCACCTCGCCGCTGTACCCCGCGAACAACCTCTTCCCCTGAGCGCTCAGCGGCCCCGCGCCCGCCGCGGCAACAATCCCACGTGCTCACCCCCGACCCGGACGACATCCGCCGCGCTGCAGACCACCTCCGCCGCGGCGGCCTGGTCGCCTTCCCCACCGAAACCGTGTACGGCCTCGGCGCCGACGCCTTCAACGAGGCCGCCGTCCGCCGCGTCTTCCAACTCAAGGGCCGTCCCGCCTCCAACCCGCTGATCGTGCACGTCACCGGCCGCGACATGGCCCGCCGCGTCGTCTCCTCCTGGCCCGACGCCGCCGAGGCTCTCTCGCGCGCCCTCTGGCCTGGCCCGCTCACGCTCGTGCTCCCCAAGGCCGACGCCCTCCCACCGATCGTCACCGCCGGCGGCCACACCGCCGCCGTCCGCGCCCCCGACCACCCCGTCGCCCTCTCCCTGCTCTTTGAGTTCAACGGCCCTCTCGTCGGCCCCAGCGCCAACCCCTCCGGCCGCGTCTCCCCCACGCGAGCCGAGCACGTCCGCGAGTCCTTCACCCCGGAGGACATCCTCGTCCTCGACGGCGGCCCCTGCGCCGCCGGCATCGAATCCACAGTTCTGGACCTCACGACCGACCCGCCGCGCATCCTCCGCCGCGGCGTCATCGGCGCCCGCCAGATCGCCGCCGTCCTGGGCATCTCCCCCGACCGCATCGAAGACCGCACCCCCACCGCGCAGCGCGAGCAGCCGACATCCCCCCTCCCCAGCCCCGGGATGCTCGCGAGCCACTACGCCCCCCACGCCCCCGCGGTCCTCTTCGACCCGGTGCAGTGGCCCCAGGTCGAGCAACTCGCCGCCCAGGCCCGCGCCGCGGGCCGCCACATCGCCGTGCTCACACACGAGCGTCGCACCCTCCCCGAGCCTCACGCGGTGCTCACCCTCCCCCCCGCCGCGCACACGTACGCCTCGATGCTCTACGACGCCCTGCGCCGCGCCGACTCGCTGGTTCCGGCGACCATCGCCGTCGAGCGCCCCCCGCTCACCAGCGACGACCCCGTGGACGCCTCCATCTGGGAAGCGGTCCACGACCGCCTCACCCGCGCCACGCGCCCCCTCTGATCACCGCGCACGCCCTCCGGCCGCCGCGCCGTCAGCGCCGGCACGTACACTCAACAATGTGCTCTCAGCCTTGCCCCCTCACCCGCCGCTGGCGAGGTCGAACATCGCCAGGTGCAACTCCCCCCGGTCATCCTCGACCTCCACCCACAACCGGCTCCCCTCCGGCAGCGGGCTGGGCGCCTCCACGTGCGCGTGCCACTTCCCAACCCCGCCCTCCGCCTCCGCGCGGGCCTTGATCGACCCCGCCGCGTCCTCGGTCCCGATCCACACCCGCACCGCCACGACCTGCGCCTCCCCCTCGACAGCGGTGATGGTCAGATCCACCGCGACTTCCTTCCCCGCCTCGACCGCCCCCTCTCCCAGCGCCGCCGTCACACTGAACGACCCCGCGGTCACCACGCCAAGGTCGATCGTCGCCCCATGCTCCCCATGACGGTGATCATGACCATGCCCGTCAGCGTGATCGTGATCGTGGTCGTGCGCATGGTCGTGGTCATGCTCGTGCGTCCCGTCCCCCGACGCCGCTGCCTGCCCCCCCGCCGTGCCCCCCGTCTCCTTCCTCTCACACCCCACGACGCCGACCATCATCCCGGCGGCGGCAACAAGCGCAACAGCGGCGGCGGTCGTAGTCATGCGCATGGGTCGGCTCCTCCTGCGTGCTCAGTGCCCTTCTGCTCATCAACGCTCGATTTCGACGCCCGCCCGACCCCTGCCCACGCCCACCACCCGGTAAAGTATGCGCTCGGGTAGCCCGATAGAATGGCGCCCCAGCGGCCGTTACACTCCGGCCCAGACCACCATGTACAACGCTGCCGCGCGACTCCTGGTTCTCCTGCTCGTGCTCGCCCAGGTGGTGGTCGCGCGCGCCGGCGGCGCTGGCGATGTGCTCTGTCTCGGCCACGCCGCCCCCGCGACTCAAGAACTCGCTTCGTCCTGCTGCCACCACCACGACCACGGCGCCCCCATCGTCCCCGCGGACCCGCACGAGCACGACTGCCCCTGCATCGACATCCCCGTCGCCATCGGCATCGCCCGCCCCGATCCAGCACGCGACACCGACGACGCCGCGCTCGCCGCGGCCATCCTGCTCGAGGCCGTCCCGCCCTCGCTCAACCCGGCGCCGATCGGCCTCCCTCGGCCCCCCACAACCGAGTGGCCGCCCGGCCCCCCTCCGGGCCTGCGCACCACGCGCCTGCTCATCTAGCCGCGCCCTGAAAGCGCCCCGGCACGCGGCCACTCGCGCCCGCGCCGCGGCATGACCGCGCGCCCTAGCCGCGGCGATCCCTGACCGCGGCACCTTCCCACATCCAAGGAGCCCCCCGTGCCCCTCCCCCTCCGAACCGGGGCGGCGGCGCTCAGCGCCCTGGCGCTGTGCGCCTGCCAGTCCTACGAGCGCCGCCCGCTCGACCTCGCGGCTCACCGCGACGCATGGACCGCGCGCTCGCCGCACGATGAAAGCGTCGCCGCCTTCGCCGCGCGCCTCGCGGGCCATTCCAGCGCGGCGGAACAACGTGCCCCCTTCGACCCCACCGACGGCCTCTCCCTCCCCGAGGCCGAGGCCGTCGCCCTCGTCTACAACCCCGACCTTCGCCTCGCCCGCCTCCGCGCCGACGTCGCCCTCGCGGGCGCCCGCTACGCCGGCCTCTGGGAAGACCCGGTTCTGGGTGTGGATCTCGAGCGCATCGTCAAGAGCGTGGACCACCCCTGGGTCATCGGCGCCACGCTCGGCATCACCATCCCCCTCTCCGGCCGCACATCCGTCGAGCGCGACCACGCCACCGCCGAGCACCGCGCCGCCCTCGCCCGCGTCGCCGAGCAGGAGTGGCAGACCCGCATCGCCCTCCGCCGCGCCTGGCTCGAGTGGTCCGCCCAGACCGTCCGCGTCGAACTCGCCCGGGACCTGCTCGACCGCATCGCCGCCGTCGTCCAGATCGTGGACCGCCTCGAACAGGCCGGCGAACTCAGCCGCATCGAAGCCCGCGTCTTCCGCGCCGAGCACGCCTCCCGCCGCGCCGACCTGCGCGACCTCGAGGCCGCCGCGGCGGAGATGCAACTCACGCTCCGCTCGCTGATGGGCCTCTCGCCCCGCGCCCCCCTCGACCTCGTCCCCGCGCCCCTCCTCGCCGCCGCCCCCGCCGAGACGCCCGAGATCGCCGAGATCTCCCCCACGCTCGCCACCCTCCGCGCCGAGTACGACGCCGCCGAAGAAGCCCTCCGCCTCGAGATCCAGAAGCAGTACCCCGACCTGGTCATCGGCCCCGGCTACGGCGAGGAAGACGGCGACGGCCGCGTCCTTCTTGGCCTCTCCATCCCCATACCTCTGTGGAACCGCAACCAGCGAGCCATCGCCGAGGCCGCCGCCCAGCGCGACCTCGCCCGCGCCGCCTTCGAGACCGAGTACGAGCGTCTGAGCGCCCAACTCGCCGCCGCCCGCGTGCGCCTCGAAGCCGCCACGCACCGCCGCCAACTTCTCGAATCCGAGGCGGTCCCTCTCGCCCAAACCCAGGAAACCGAAGCCCAGCGCGTCGCCGCCCTCGGCCAGGTCGATGCGCCCCTCATGCTCGACACCCTCACGCGGCTCTACGACGTCAAGTCCGCCCTCCTCGACGCCCGCCTCGCCGAAGCCCTCGCCGCCCTCCGCATCGAGGAACTCCTCGGCCCCGCGCTAGCCCCCGAAGCCGCTCGCACCGAACCCGCCCCAGGAGACGTCCAATGAGGGCCCTTTCCCTCACATTTCTGTGTTTCTGCCTCGCCGCCGCCGGCGCCTGCCGCGACCGCGCCCAGCCCGCCCCCGGCGCGGCCAACCACACCGACGCCCCCAGCGCCCCCGCGCCGACCAACCGCGTGGACATCCCCGCCCCGGTCCGCCGCAACCTCGGCATCACCTTCGCCAAGGTCGAGCGCCGCGACGTCGCCCGCACGCTCCGCGCCCCCGGCCGCTTCGAACTCCTCCCCGATGCCCGCCGCGAGTACCGCGCTCCCCTCGGCGGCCGCGTCGAACTGCTCGTCACGCAGTTCCAGAGCGTCGAACCCGGCACGCCGTTGTACCGCCTCGACTCCCCGCGCTGGCGCGACCTCCAGGCCGCCATCGCCGACGCCGAGGGCGCTCTCCGCCGCGCCCGCGCCGAGGATGAGAGCGCCATCCCCCTCCTCGAGGCCCACGCGCGCCACCGCGTCAGCCTCGAAGAATCCGTCGCCCTCTGGCAACGCCGCGTCGAGCAACTCGAACAGATCCGCGCCGCCGGCGGCGGCCGCGCCGACGACTGGACCCAGGCCCAGGCCGCACTCACCGAAGCGAGGGCCGCGCTCGCAGACGTCCTTGAGAAGACGGCCGAACTCGAAGCCCGCCGCACCCAGGCCCGCGCCGAACTCGTCGCCGCCCGTGCCCGCCTCGACCTCCTCCTCGACGCGGCATCCACAGTCCTGGGGATCCCCGCCGCCCAACTCGCCGCCGAAGGCGAAGCCGGCGAGCCGCCCCTCTGGCGCACCATCTCCGCGATCGAAGTCGTCGCCGTCGCCCCCGGCGTCGTCGAATCCCTCGGCGCCACCGGCGGCTCGTGGGTCGAGGAGCACGCCCCCGTCCTCACCACCGTCCAGCCCGCCCGCGTCCGCTTCCGCGCCCGCGGCCTCCAGAGCGACCTCGCCCGACTCCGCGACGGCCTCCCCGCCCGCATCGTCCCCGCCGCCGGCATGGGCAGCGCCCCCGCGACCGACGCCATCCCCGCCGCCCTCACCATCGGCCTCACCGCCGACGCGGATGAGCGCACCATCGACCTGATCGCCACCCCCGACGGCCCCACACCTCCGTGGGCACGCGCCGGCGTCTCCGGCTTCCTCGAGATCGTCGCCGAAGGCCCGCAGCGCCCCGAACTGGCCATCCCCCTCTCCGCCGTCGCCCGCGACGGCCTCACGCCCATCATCTTCCGCCGCGACCCGAGCAACCCCGACCGCGCCATCCGCCTTGAGGCCGACCTGGGCATCGACGACGGCCGCTGGGTCATCATTCGCAGCGGCGTCCGCGAGGGCGACGAGGTCGTCCTCGACGGCGTGTACCAACTCATGCTCGCCACCTCGGGCTCCGCGCCAAAGGGCGGCCACTTCCACGCCGACGGCACCTTCCACGAGGGCGACCACTGATGCTCCGCCACCTCATCGCCTTCTCGCTCCGCAACTCCGCCGTCGTCATCCTCCTGGCGGCGATGCTCCTGCTCGCCGCGGGTTCGCGCCTCCCGCGCATGCCCGTGGACGTCTTCCCCGAACTCAACGCCCCCACCGTCGTCGTCCTCACCGAGGCCGGCGGCCTCGCGGCCGACGAGGTCGAGCAGTACGTCACCTTCCCCATTGAAACCGCCGTCAACGGCCTCCCCGGCGTCCGCCGCGTCCGCAGCGCCAGCGCCATCAGCCTCTCCCTGGTCTGGGTCGAGTTCGACTGGGGCGCCGACATCTACCGCGCCCGCCAACTCGTCTCCGAGCGCCTCGCCGCCGTCCGCGACCAACTCCCCGAGTCCGCCCACGCCGAGATCACGCCGGTCACCTCCATCACCGGCGAGATCATGCTCCTGGCCCTCTCCTCCCCCGACGGCGCCGCCAGCCCCCTCGAACTCCGCGCCTACGCCGAGTTCGACCTCCGCAACCGCCTCCTCGCCGTCCCCGGCGTCGCGCAGGTCGTCGCCATCGGCGGCGAACTCCCCGAGTACCAGGTCAACGTCCGCCAGGACCGCCTGATGCTCTACGGCCTCACCGTCGAGGACGTCATCGAGGCCGCCCGCGGCGCCCACAGCACCGCCAGCGCCGGCTACCTCCCCAACGTTGACCGCCAGGAGATCCCCATCCGCCAGGCCGCGCGCGTGCGCGGCGTCGCGGACATCGCCTCCACCCTCGTCAAGTACCACGACGGCGCCCCCGTCACCATCGGCCAAGTCGCCGACGTCCGCCTCGGCCCCGCCCCGCGCCGCGGCACGGCCTCCGACAACGCCGTCCCCGCCGTCGTCCTCTCCATCCAGAAGTCCCCCGGCGTCAACACCCTCGCCCTGACCCGTCGCATCGACGAGGTCCTCGACGCCGTCAGCACCTCCCTCCCCCCCGGCATCGCCCTCAACCGCAACGTCTTCCGTCAGGCCGACTTCATCCAGCGCTCCGTGGACAACGTCACGCACGTCCTCCGCGACGCCACCATCATCGTCACCATCATCCTCATCCTCTTCCTGCTCAACGTCCGCACCACCATCATCACGCTCACCGCGCTCCCCCTCTCCCTCGCCGCGGCGCTGCTCCTCCTCGACGCCCTCGGCCTCTCCATCAACGTCATGACCCTCGGCGGCCTGGCCGTCGCCATCGGCGTCCTCGTGGACGACGCCATCATCGACGTCGAGAACGTCCACCGCCGCCTCGGCGAGAACGCCGCCCTCCCCCCCGACCGCCGCCGCAAACTCACCGACGTCATCTTCGACGCCAGCAACGAGATCCGCCCCTCGATGGTCTTCGCCACGATCATCATCGTGGTCGTCTTCGTCCCCCTCCTCTTCCTCCAGGGGCTCGAGGGCCGCTTCTTCCGCCCCCTGGGCCTCACCTACATCGTCTCCATCCTCGCCTCCCTCGCCGTCGCGCTGACCGTCACCCCCGCGCTGTGCAAGCACCTCCTCCGCGCCGGCCCGCGCGACGCCGCGCACCACCGGGGGAGGGGGGGGGACGGCTTCCTGGTCCGCTGGCTCAAACGCCGCTACGAGCCCGCGCTGCGTGCCTCACTCCGCCACAGCCGCATCGTCCTCGCCGCCGCCGGCGTCGTCACCGCCCTCTCCCTCTGGCTCGGCTCCACCTTCGGCACCAGTTTCCTCCCCGAGTTCAACGAGGGCACCTTCACCGTCTTCCTCATGGCCCCGCCCGGCACCTCCCTCGACGAAAGCGACCGCCTCGCCCGCGGCATCGAGCAGCAACTCGCCGCGATCGACGGCGTCCGCGGCGTCACCCGCCGCACCGGCCGCGCCGAGCGCGACGAGCACGCCGAGCCCGTCAGCAGTTCCGAGATCGAAGTCACCCTCCGCCCCGACGCCGACCCCCTCGCCGTCCGCGAGCGCATCAGCGCGATCATCAACAACGTCCCCGGCGTCACCACGATGATCGGCCAGCCGATCGAGCACCGCCTCTCCCACATCCTCTCCGGCACCCCCGCCGCCATCGCCATCAACATCTTCGGCGACGACCTCGACAAACTCCGCGCCCTGGCCCGCGAGACCGAGCGCGAACTGCGCACCATCCCCGGCACCCGCGACGTCACCGCCAACCGCGAGGTCACCGTCGTCTCCCTCCCCATCCGCTACCGCGCCGCCGACCTCGCCGCCGCCGGCCTTACTCCCGCCTCAGCCGCCGCGCAGGTCCAGGCCGCCCTCTACGGCCAGACCGTCGCCCAGGTGAACCACGGCGCCCGCCGCTACGACCTCGTCGTCCGCCTCGACCCCGAGGAGCGCCAGCGCATCGACCAGATCGAAAATCTCCTCCTCCGCGGCGTCGGCGGCGCCACCGTCCCCCTGCGCCAGGTCGCCGACATCGGCCCCGAGCGCACCAGCAACCTCATCGCCCGCGAGAACGCCCAGCGCAAGGCCGTCGTCTCCACCAACGTCGCCCCCGGCCACAACCTCGGCGACCTGGTCGCCGCCGTCCGCGCCCGCATCGATCCCATCGTCCACCGCGCCGGCTTCACCGCCACCTACGCCGGCCAGTTCGAAGCCCAGCAGTCCGCCGCCCGCACCATCCTCATCGGCGGCGCGGGCGTCGTCCTGCTCATGCTCATCCTCCTGCACCTCTCCACCGGCTCCCTCCGCACCGCCGCCGTCGTCCTCCTCAACCTCCCCCTGGCCCTCATCGGCGGCATCGCCGCGATCTACCTCACCGAGGGCGGCCTCACCAACACCCTCGCTCTTGTGGGCCTCTCCGACCGCCCCTACGCCGCCCCCGTCGTCTCCATCGCCTCGATGGTCGGCTTCATCACCCTCTTCGGCATCGCCGTCCGCAACGGCATCCTCCTGGTCAACCACTACGCCCACATCATGCACCACGAAAACGAGTCCCTCGAAGCCGCCGTCATCCGCGGCTCCATGGAGCGCCTCGTCCCCATCCTCATGACCGCCCTCTGCGCCGCCCTCGGCCTGATCCCCCTCGCCCTGGCGATGGGCCGCCCCGGCAGCGAACTGCTCGCCCCCCTGGCCATCGTCGTCCTCGGCGGCCTCCTCACCTCCACCTTCCTGAACCTGATCGTCGTCCCCGCCGCCTACACCCTCGCCCACCGACGCCGCCCGACACCTCCGCGCTGATCCACCCACCGATCGCGCCAAGACGCAACGATCCAAAAACAAAGAAACGCCGGGCACAACCCGGCGTCCTCAAACCGAAATGCCCCCCGAAGGACTCGAACCTTCGACCCGCTGATTAAGAGTCAGCTGCTCTACCAACTGAGCTAGGGAGGCGCTCGGCGGCCAACCCCGAAGGGGACCTCCGCCACGAACTCCAGAGTCTATCACCCCCGCCGCCCCCGTCCACCCGCCGCCCCCACAACCCCCCGTC
>Ga0180217_1002389_pt1 | contig 17535 bp, 14 predicted proteins | sample eDN3rd37CBELigOP_FD_128521 | JGI IMG/M metagenome (GOLD analysis project Ga0180217, IMG submission 128521) | Enriched Organic Plus compost microbial communities from Emeryville, California, USA - eDNA 3rd pass 37_C BE-Lig OP (version 2) (version 2) ... | reverse complement strand
GACGCGGCGGCCGCTACCGGCCTGAAGCCCGACAGCGCAGCCGCGGTCGGCGCAGCGCCTTGTAGAGTTCCGCCACCGCGACGACGCTTGCCGCGGCCGGCAGCAGCACCAGCCAGACCGTGGCATCCAGCGGTGTAATGCCGAGCAGATCGTTGAGCCCCGGCGTGAACATGGCGCCGACATGCACCGCCTGCGCGCCGATCGCGGCGGCGACGATGAAGGGGTTGGCGCCGAGAGGCACACGGAAGGCCGAGCGGGTTTCCGAGCGGCAGTTGAACACCTGCATGTTCTCGAACGGAGAAGCAGCGCGCGACGAAGCGTCCAAGCTCGGAACGTGACGCTGGCGCGGACGAGACGAAGGTTTTTTGTCCGGCCGGGTGGACCGCACGGCCATTCCGCCTGCGCCCGACATACCGAGCCGACGCGCAATGTCCTGCGCCATACGTCGCGTCTCTGGCGAGCGGCCATGCACAACGGGGAATGGCCACGACTTCAGGGCGCCGGAGAGCAACTCTTCGACGGGAAGGCGTTCCTTCGCAAGGGCTGGCAAGCCCAGCAGCCGAAGGAGAACGCCGTGACGCATAATCGCCGTTCGCGTGAAATCATCCTGTCGCAGGCTGACGATACGAAGGAGACGCAGGGGGCGTTGCGATCCTGGCTGCTTGCGACCGTTGCTGCAGCAGTGCTCGGTGCCAGCGGTGCCGCACTCGCGCAGAATGCGCAACAAGGCCAGCAGGATCAGCAGGCGCAACAAGGCCAACAACAGCAGGCCGGCGCCACGCAGCAGGTCCAACAGGCTGAGCAGGCGCTCCGGCAGGCCACGCAGCAGATGTCGGGGCAGCAGCCGGATCTCCAGGCCGCTCGGCAGGCAGTGAGTCAGGCCGAGCAGGCACTCGGCCAGGTGCCCGGCTCGATGCGGAACGAGCAGGCGTACCGCGACGCGCAGCAGCAGCTGACCGAAGCGAGGGATGTGCTGCAGGGCCAGCAGCCCGAATCGCAGCGTGTCCGCACGCAGGTGGACGAGGCGGCCCAGTCCCTGGCCGCGTTGCGGGGCGAGATGGGCGGCGCTGCGGACACGGCCGCTGCGGCCGGTGGCGCTGCGGCCGGTGCGCGCATCGCGGTGCAGCAGCCGGCGCCGCAGGTGACGGTGCAGCAGCCCGAGCCGCAGGTAACGGTGCAACAGCCGCAGCCACAGGTGACGGTGCGCCAGCCCGAGCCGCAGGTAACGGTGCAGCAGCCGCAGCCGCAGGTGACGGTGCAACAGCCCGAGCCGCGCGTGACGGTACAGCAGGCCCAGCCGCGGGTGCAGGTGCAGGAGACCGGTCAGCCGCAGGTACAGGTGCAGGAAACCGGTCAGCCACAGGTACAGGTCCAGCAGTCGGGCCAGCCGCAGGTGGACGTCGAGCGTGGCACGGGTGCGACCGCTCAGCCGAGCCCGGCTCAGTCGGACAGCGCCGTGGAGCAGACAGCGGCGACGGCGACGCAGGCAGGCGTGCCGCTCGGCAGCGTGCAGGCGCTGGTCGGCACCAATGTCGTGGGTGCGGACGGCCAGGAGACCGGCGAGGTGGAGAACCTGCTGGTGGACAATTCAGGCCAGGTCCGCGCGGCGGTCGTCCAGTGGGGCGGGTTCCTCGGCATCGGCGAGCGGCGTGCCGTGGTGCCGATCGACCGTATCCAGCTCGGAGCGGCCGGCGACCGCGCGCGCCTCAACATGACGCGCCAGGAGCTCGAGCAGCAGCCGCGCTTCGATCGTAGCCAGGTCGCCGCTTATGGCCGCGATCATGGCTGGGGCGAGGGCGTCCGGCTCTTCCGGTAAGCGGCATCGCCCGGGGCGTGCGGCCCCGGGCTTCGTCTTTCGGGTCACGGGGCGGGGACAACGGCCGCCTCCGTCCCAGGGATGGTCCCACGTCCCTCTTCAGCGGTCGGAACAAAGGAAGGAATAGCATGCAAGGCAGCATCCGGAAGCGCCAGGCGGCCTTTGCGCTCGCCACGGCGCTGGTGGGCGGCGCGGCGCTGGCCGTGGTCCCCGCTGCGGCGCAGGGCTATGGCCAGGGCAACTACGGCCAGTACGGCCACCAGCAGGGGTCGGGCAATCAGCAGGGCTGGGGCGGCCAGCAATATGGCTCCGGCAGCCCGAGCTATGGCCAGCGCGGTGGCCAGCAGGGCTGGGGCAACCAGGGCTACGGCCAGGGCGGTCACCAGCAGTATGGCGGCCAGCAGGGCTGGGGTGGCCAGGGCGGCAGTCAGCAATACGGCATGGGCGGCTCCGGCCAGGGGGGCCAGTACGGCAATCAGCAGGGCTGGGGCGGCCAGGGCGGCGATCGGCGGAACTGGGGCGGCCAAGGCGGCAGCCAGCGGTACGGCAACCAGCAGGGTTGGCGCGACCAGCGCTACGGGTCCATGCCGGGCCAAGGCGATTGGGGCACCGGCAGCGACATGCGCCAGGGCTGGGGCGCGCAGGGCGGTGGCCAGCAGGGCTGGAGCGGCCAGGGCAACTGGCAGCGCCGGGGCGGCGGCTACCAGCCGGGCTATCCCGGCATGGACGACTGAGTGATCCGGGTGCGGTCGCCATCGAGGCCGCGACGCGGCCCCAATGGACGTCCGGGCGTCCGGCGGCGCGCTGCTGCCGGGCGCCCGGCACTGAGGATCGGCCCGCTGGACAGCACACCGCCCGGCCGAGGGCAGGTCCCTGCGGCCATGACGATCGCGCGGCTTCGGAGAGACGTTTCAGGTCATCGGCAGGCGTTCTCGCGGGGCCGCCATGAGCATGCGTGGACGGAGGATGCAACATGGCAACCAGGATGAGGAAGACGGCCGTCGCGGCGACACTGGCCCTCGGGGCCGCGGCTCTGGCCGCGCCCCAGGCGGTCCTGGCGCAGGGCTATCAGCAGGGCGGACCCTACCAGAATCAGGGCGGATCCTTCCCGCGTGACCAGTACCAGTTCATGCGCGACCAGGGCTCGGGCCAGCCATGGCAGGATCAGGCGCAGCGCATGGGTGGTCAGCAGGGCGGCTACCCGCCGGGCGCCGGCCAGGGCGGGATGGCCTACCAGGGATGGCAAGGTGCTCCAGGCCAGGGCCAGCAGGGCGCTTGGCAGGATGATCGGACCCAGGGCGGATCCCAGGCCTGGGATGGCGCCGGCTTCTCCCCCGACTGGAGCGCCGGCGCCCAGGATGGGCAGCGTCATGGCGGCTATCAGCCCGGGCGCGGCGGGCAGGCGATGATCATGTCTGCGCTGCCGCCCTCGCAGGCGCTGCGCCGGCTGCAGGACGCGACGCAGGACCTGCGCGAGGCGGTCCAGACCATTGCGCAGGAGCCGTCGGGCACGCGTCGCAACGAGGCCATGGCCACCGCCGAGCGCGCCATCCTCGAGACCCAGGAGGCGATGGTCCTGCTGCCGCCTGAGTTGCGTCGCGGGCCGACCTACCAGAACGCGCAGCGCGATCTCGACCAGGCGCGAAAGGTCTTCCGCAGCGCGATGCTGTCCGAAGGCCAGGGCGGCTGGGGCTCGGGCCTCGCCGCCGGCGGCCAGCACGGCGGGTTGATTGACGATCAGGGCGTGCTGGTCCTGCTTGTCGAGCACAACCGCCAGCAACAGGCCATGCAGCAGATCCGCCAGTCCCTGCAGCAGGCGCGCACTGCCCTGCGGCAGGGCGATACCAACTCGGCGGAGCAGGCCCTCGCCCAGGCCGATGACACGCTGCGCCAGGCGAATGCACCGCGGAACGAGCAGCGCATCGCCCACTCGCTCGACCAGATGGAAGCCGCCTTGCAGCGCAATGACCGGCAGGCCGCGCAGCAGGCCCTGCAGCAGGCGCGGTTGGCGCTGCATGGCGGGAGCGGCAGCGGCCAGCAGCAGTCGGGCTCCGCTGCCGCAACGGACAGCACCCAGCAGGCGGGCGGCGGTGACGGCCAGGGACGCGGTGCGCAGTCGGGCGGCAGCGGCCAGGGCGGCGGGGTGCAGGCGGGCAGCGGTGGCGGTCAGGGCGGCGGCGCGCAGCCGGGCGGCGCCGGCGCTGCGCACTCCACTGGCACCCGTGGTGCGCAGGGAACGCGCTGATCCGCGGCCACGTTGCGGGATGTGCCGCCGGGGCCCCGGCGGGCGAAGGGATCCCATCGAGGCGCATGCGGCTTCGATGGGAGTCCCTCACCGGCTATGAACCGTAGGCGGCAGGGCGCCCGGCTCGGGCTGCGCGGTCGCAGGCGGCGCGAGTGCGGATGGCGGCATGTCCTTCGCTCTGGCATGCCGCCGCGCGCTGCGGGCCGCTGTGAGATCGGGGTGCGTGGTGGAGGCCAGGCAGGGCGAAGGCACTGAGGAGGGCGACGGTCCGGGCGCGGCGCCGCCGATTGGCGGCGGGGCGCCGGAGAGGCGCGGCATGCCTTCGGCAACGACCATCCGGAACCGGCTCCTGGCGGTGATCGCGGTGGTCCTCGTCATTGCCTTACTGCGCTGGAGCTACCCGGTCAGCATGCCCCTGGCCGCCGCCACCTTCGTCGTCGCCGCCGCCTGGCCGATCAAGCCGTGGCTCGATCGGCTGCTGCCGGCAGGGCTCAGCTACGCCGGGACGGCGCTGGCGCTGCTGCTGGTGCTCGCCGGTTTCTTCGCCGCGATCTACTTCTCCATAGTGCAGGTCGTGCACGCCTTCGTCGTGCGGGAAGACCAGTTCCGCGCGCTCTACAACACCTACAGCGCCTGGTCTGGCGCGAACGGCCTGCCGGGGCTCACCGGAGAAACCGGCTATGAGCGCCTGGTCGCCGTGGCGCAGGCGGTGCTGGGGCGCCTCTACACCGTGCTCGGCTATCTCGGCCTGATCGCGGTGCTGGTGCTGCTCAGCCTGCCCGAGGTGCCGGCCTTGCGGCGCAAGCTGCGCTCGGTGCTGGATGGCGAGGACCGGCGCGAGATGCTGGACACGGTGGAGCGAATCGCCGGGCTGTTCCGCAGCTATGTGGGCGTCACCATGGTGACCAGCCTGCTTACGGGCGCGGTCTCGGCGGGCTGGGCCTATGTGGTCGGCCTGGACCTGGCGCTGACCTGGGGAGTGCTGAACTTCCTGCTCAACTTCATTCCGGTGGTTGGCAACATCATCGGCATCATTCCGCCGAGCCTCTACGCCTTCCTGCAGTTCGAGGAATGGCGGATGCCGGTGGTGGTCTTCCTCGGCTACGCCCTGCTTCAGATGGTCATCAGCAACTTCGTCTATCCCTGGCTCCAGGGACAGTCCCTCTCCCTTTCGCCGGTGGCCGTGGTGGTGGCACTCACGTTCTGGGGCTGGCTCTGGGGGGCCGCCGGTGCCCTGCTCGCGGTGCCGCTGACCGCCGGCGTGGCCATCGCCTGCGGGCATTTCCGCAGCACGACCTGGATCGCGCGGCTGCTCGCCGGCGAGCCTCACAAGGGAAAGGACGATACCGGGAAGGGCGGCCCGCGCCGCTAGAGCGCGATCGCTTGTGGTTGGGGCAGCCGAAGGCGCGAATCGCGCCACGCGGAGGTTGCGAAGGGTCGCACCCAGCCCGGCGGAGAGGCCCGAGCAGCCGCTCGCCACTGCCTCCAGGCATTGATCCTGCGGCCAGGCTGCACCGGTTGCGTCCCTGACGGGCATGACCGGGCGTCGAGGTCGGCGGCCTGGCACTCCCGAATCTGAACGGCGTCGCAATATACTGGTTGCGAAACCACAAGAGCCTGCTATTGATGCTGGCATATCACCAAAACGTGATCACAACCGTTTCGCAACTTTCGCCGGCGACAATGCTGGTCGGGCGCAGGCCTTCGGGCCATCCGGGCTGCATGCGGGCCTGTCACCCGCCGGATCCGGACAGGTGCCGGGACGGTGACGGAGGCGATGGGGGGATCGGAAGCCTCGTGTTCACACCTGCGTTGAATGCCGTCCGGATGCGGACGGCGATGAGCGACATGCTCGCCTTCGTGACCGAGCGCAGCAGCCTGGCGCCGGCCCCGCCGGCAGTCAGGGATGACGTCCCGCCGCCAGCCGGCCCCGACGCATCGCTGCCGAAGGCGGGGCAGACAGGGACATCCGACGAAGCGCCGCACGCGACGCTGGCAAGGGCGAGCACCCTGCTGCGGTCCGGCCAGACTGAGACGGCGCTCAGGCTGCTTCGCGCGCTGCCGGATCAGGGACGGTCGCGGCCGGACGCGGTGGCGCTGGCCCATGCCGCGGCGGGACTCGACCCCGAATTCCAGGAGAACATTGCGCTCGCCGACAAGGCGCGGGATGCAGGCAACTGGGCGCAGGCCGAGTATCTCTACTGGCGCGGGCTGCAACTCTATCCGCTGCATGCCGGCTACACAGTCCAGTATGGCCATTGCCTGAAGGAGCAGGGGAAGCTCGCGGAGGCGGAGCTGGCCTACCGCTCCGCCCTCGCGCTGGGCGCGCCGGCCGAGGATGTGAAGCAGCACATCCTCCATGTGCATGCGGCCCAGGGCTGCGGCGAGGTCTCCTTCCCCGCCGCGCCGGCTACTGCTGGCCAGCCATTGGATCTCCCGCCCTGCCAGGCGGATGTCGAGGCGCTGTTCGCGCTGCTGCTGCAGCGCCCGCCCGCGGACCTGTCGGAGACACTGTCCCTGCTGCGCACCGCCGCCACCTGCCGGGAGGTCGCGCACGCGCTGGTACGGCGCGACGAGTTCGCCACGGCGAACCGCGACCTGATGATCCTGCTGGTGCAGTCCGCCTGAGGCTCTCCGCATGCCCGCACCGCGCGTCTCCGTCGTGATCAATACCTGTGACCGCGCAGCGCATCTCCGCGACGCGCTGCGGGGGCTCCGGGGCCTGCGCTACGAGGATTTCGAGGTGATCGTGGTGAACGGCCCCTCCTCGGACGACACGGAGGCAGTGCTGGCGCAATGGGCGCCGCGCATCAAGCGTGCGGCCTGCCCGGAACTGAACCTGTCGGTCTCGCGCAACATCGGCATCGCGGCGGCGGCGGGCGAGATCGTCGCCTTCATCGACGACGACGCGGTGCCGCATCCGGACTGGCTGACCCGCCTTGTCGAGCACTACCGCGATCCACGCATCGGCGCGGTCGGTGGCTACACCGTGGACAACACCGGCCTGCGTTGGCAGGCGCGCAAGACGATCTGCGACCGCTACGGCAACGCCCACCACGTCTCGGACCATTTCGACGAGCGGCCGCTGAACCGCCCTGGCACACCCTTCTACCCGAGCCTGCTCGGCACGAACTCCTCCTTCCGCATGGAAGCGCTGCGCGAGGTCGGCGGCTTCGACCACGCCTTCGCCTATCTGCTGGACGAGACGGATCTCTGCCTGCGCATCGTCGATGCCGGCTGGCGCGTGCTCTACGAGCCTGCCGCGCTGGTCTGGCACCAGTTCGCCGCCAGCCATATCCGCAACCCGAAGCGCATTGCCCGCACGCTCTACCCCTCGGCGACCAGCAAGGCCTATTTCGTCACGCGGCATGGCGCGCCGGCGAACCGGGCCCGGGCGGCCGCCGAGCTGGAGCGCTACCAGCGGGAGATCGAGGCGGCGAATGCCTGGTTCGAGCAGCACCGCGAGATCAGTCGCGCGCACCGCGCCTCGCTGGACCAGGACCTGGCCTGGGGGCTGAAGGAGGGCGAGGCCCTGGCCCGCAGCCGCGGCGGCCGCGCGGGTGGGGATCTCGATGCCGCCGTGCCGGCGGAACCCTTCCACCGCTTCGCGCCCGCCGGGGGCCTTCGCATCGCCATGGTGAGCCAGGGCTTCCCGCCGCGCGTGGACGCCGGCATCGCCCGCTGGACGGAGATGGTGGCGCGCGAGCTGTCGCGCCGCGGCCACGAGGTGCATGTGCTGACCGGCACGGAGGGCGAGGAATCCCTGCGCTTCGAGGACGGCCTCTGGCTGCATCGCATGCGGCCCGAACCCGAGGGGGCGGAGGCGCTGATGGTCAATCTCGACCTGCCGCCCAACATCGCGGCCTGGAACCGACGCGTTTGGCGCGAGGTACAGGCACTGAAGGGCGGATTCGGCCTCGAGGTGCTCTCCTTCCCGATCTGGGATCTCGAGGCGATGGCCTGCCTCGGCGATCCCTCCATCGGCGTGGTGATGAGCCTGCACACCAGCTACGCCATGGCGAAGCCGCACAAGCCGGAATGGAACGCGCGGCCACTCTACGAGCATTTCATGGTGCGGAAGATGATCGCGGCAGAGGGGCGGGTGTTGGCCACCGCGCCGCTGATCCTGGCGAATTCCCGCGCCGTCCTCGCCGATCTGCAGGCTGCCTATGGTATCGCGCTCGATCCTGCCCGCGTCGTGCTGGCGCCGCACGGCACCTACGACCTGGCGGAGGGGACGGCGACGCCGGCCCGGCCGCGCGGCTACCGCGTGCTCTTCGTCGGGCGCTTCGAGCCGCGCAAGGGCTTCGATCTCGCTGCTGCTGCGGCGGTACGGCTGCTCGCCGCGCTGCCGGAAGCGGAGGTGGTCTTCGCCGGCGGCGTGCTCGATGCCGCGGCGGAGGAGGTGCTGGCGGATGCGGGCGCCGCCGGACTGTCGCAGGACCGCAGGGCCCGCTTCCTCGGCGTGCTCGATCGTCCGGCGCTCGAAGCCGCCTACCGGGGTTGCGACGTGGTGCTGGTGCCCAGCCGCTACGAATCCTTCGGCCTGGTGGCGATCGAGGCGATGGCGGCCGGCAAGCCGGTGGTGGCGCTGGCCGCCGGCGGCCTCGCCGAGGTGGTGACGGAGGGCAAGGACGGCCTGCTGGTGCCGGACGGGCCGGAGGCGGCGGAGGGAATCGCAGAGGCGCTGCTGCGGCTGGGCCGCGACGCCGATCTGCGCCGGCGGCTGGCATCCGGCGCGCGCCGGTCCTTCGAGACGAAATATACGGTGAAGGCGATGGTGGACGCGCTGGAGCCTGCATACCGCCGCGCGGCGGCTTCCCGCTCCATGCGCGAGGTGGCCTGAGATGCAGTTCGGCCCCACCGCGGTGCGGCACCTGCTGGCGATGTTCGAAGCCGGGCCGGTGCCGGCGGAGGAGGCTGCGCGGCTCGCCGGCCTGGTCGGTTCCTGGTACGAGATGCTGGCGCATCTGCTGCTGCGCCGCGGCAGCTTCGAGGCCTATCCTGACCTCGCTGCGGCCATCCGGGCGCAGGCGGAGCCCTACCGTGGCGGCCCGGCCACTCGGCGGCCGCCAGGCGGTGACATGCGCCGCCTGGCGCAGACCGAGGCGATGCTAGAGGAGGCGCTGGCGGCATTGCTGGCGACGGAGCGGGAAAGGCTGGAGATCGCCGACCGCGTCAGCACCGCCTGGCGTGACCATGTGGCGGAGCGGCCGGCGACGGGATTCGACCTCAACCTGCGCGTTGCGCCAGAGGCACGCTGATGGTGGAGAAGACGGTCGAGGCTGCGACGTTGGAGACGATCGCCGCGCAGCTTGGGCAGATCGAGCAGCGCCTCGGCGGCATCGAGCGGACGATGCGAGAAATCCGCCAGCTCGTCGGCCCCTTCGCGGTGCCGATGTCGGCCGACGAGTTGCTGGTGCAGACGATCCACTCGGTGAAGTACTTCGTCCCGATACGGGACATGGTGATGACGCCGCAGCTCATCGTGTATCGCCAATGGGAGGCGGAACTGTCGGCGCTGCTGCCGGTGTTTTGCCCACCCGGCTCGGTCTTCGTCGATGTGGGGGCGAATTTCGGGTACTTCACCTGCCTCCTGGCCGCGCGCATGGGCCGCGTGCCGGGCTCGCGCGTGATCGCGGTGGAACCGAACCCGGACATGTTCCGCCTGCTGGAGACCAATATCAGCATCAATTGGTCGATCGCGCCCGTGCGGCTCGAGCGGGTGGCGGTGGCGGCGAAGGCCGGCGAGCGCATGTTGCACGTGCCTGCGGCGCGCGCCGCGAACGGCTCTCTCGCCGCAGCGGCCGCGGGAGAGGGCCAGATACGAAGCTTCGCCGTCCAGGCCGTGCCGCTTGATGACCTGTTGCGCGACGAGCCGCGCGTGGATCTGATGAAGGTCGATGTGGAGGGCTTCGAGCCGGAGGTGTTCCGCGGCGCTGTGGAGACGCTGGCCCGCCCAGGGCTGCGCGTCATCTGCGAGTGGTCGCAGCAGCAGCTTCGCCAGGCCGGTTTCGATCCGATGGAGGTGCCGGCCGTGTTGCGTGCCAACGGCTTTCACCTGTTTGATGCAGAGCGTTACCGGGTCGCAGGCAAGGCCTCGGCACTCGATGACGCGACGATGTCGGGCACGCCATACCTCAATCTGCTGGCGCTACGGCCTGAGTAACCAGTGACGGCATGATCGCGTCTGCCTTCCCTCGTCGGCGGTCCCGTGCAGCCGATGCGAGACGCCGCCGACATGCAGGGAAGACCAGCCTCGCGGCCGGATCCGGTTCCATCGAGACGACTTCAGCTGGGGAATTCCGAGGGAAATGATTGCGGTATTCGGCCGGCAGCGCTCGGGTACAACGGTGTTCCGCAAGCTGCTGGCGTCCAGTATGCTGATCTACGATGCAGGTGAGGTTTTTCATTCGCAGTACAAGAACAATAAGTTGAACTTTTTCAACTTCGTCGAAACTGCGCTTTCGGCGGATCGCATGTTACTGCCGGAGATTTTCACGCACAAGGCGATCGTGAAGTTCCTGCAGTATGTGGCTGCGATGCAAGGCAAGGCGCAGCCAATGATCGACGTGAAGTATAATTCGAACTTCGATCTCTTCCTGACTGAACGCCTCTCAGGGCGTGCGCCGACGCCCCCGTTGCTGCAGGCGCTGCGCATGATGCAGGCGCGGATCTTTCACATCGTCCGGCGCAACAAGCTGCGCCTGTTGGTGTCGGAGCGCATCGCCATCGCGACGAACCAGTGGGGCGTGATGGATCCGGATCGGCGGCGGCAGGCAAGTATCGAACTCAATCCCCGCGTGATCCACGAACTCATCGAGGAGGAATGCCTGCTGAGCGCGCGCGTCGAGCGGCTCATACATGATTCGGGCGATGGCCTCACGGTGTTCTACGAGGACATGTTCGACGCGAGCGGCCGGTTCGCCCCGGCCCTGCTCGCGGAGGTTCAGGACATGCTCGGTCCCGATACAGGTCTCAATGCCGCGCCAGGGCTGATCAGGCAGAATCCAGAACCGCTGACCGAACTCATCCGGAACCACGCTGCAGTCGCAGCGGCGCTGCGGGCGACGCCTCACGCATGGATGCTGGAGGACTGAAATGCAGCCACAGGCGATCCGCCCCTGGCCTGGGCGAGCCCGGCACACGCGCCAGGCCGGCGGCCAGGACGCATGACACGGCTGGGCCGGACTGCGCCGTCGGTGCAGGCTGTGTCCGCAGCCTCGGACCAGCCGTGGCTTGCTTACTGAGCCGTATGGCGGCGGTCAGGCGGTGCTGCCCGCCGGCTTGCTCGCCACCACCACCATCGCGGGCTTGAGCAGCCGTCCGTTCAGCGTCCAGGCCGGGGTCCAGGCCTGCAGCACCGTGCCGGGGGGCACGCCCTCGGGCGCCGGCTGCTCGGCCATGGCCTGGTGCAGCTCCGGGTCGAAGGGGTCGCCCTGCACGTCTTTCCGGACGATGCCGTTGCGCTCCAGCAGGGAGAGGAAACTCCGCTCCACCCCCTCGAAGCCGTCGCGCAGCTTCACCAGCAGCTCGGGTTCGTCCTCGGCGGCCGGCGGCAGGGCATCCAGGCCGCGCCGCAGGTTCTCCGCCGCCTCCACCACGTCGCGGGCGAATTTCTGGATGGCGTAGTTGCGCGCATCCGCCACCTCGCGCTGGCTGCGGGCGCGGATGTTCTGGATCTCCGCCTCGGCGCGCAGCCAGCGGTCCTTCGTCTCCGCCAGCGCGGCTTCCAGGGCGGCGATGCGCTCCTCTGGGGTCTGGTCCGTGGTCCGGGTCTCCTGCGCCGCAGTGTCCGGCGCCTCCGCAGGCGTGGCGCCCTGCGGCGTTTCGGCTGGATCGCTCATTGGGTCCATGTCTGGCCTGGAAAACGCCCCGCGGAGGGAGCCCCGCGAAGCAGGCTTCGTGGAGCCCCCTTGGCGGGGCTGATTGCCTGTCACCTAGTGGCTGAGGCGCTGCGGGGCAACCGCCCGGAGCGCAGCGCCGCCGCTTACAGCAGCACCAGCCCCGCCCGCGCCCCGCGTGCCACCGCATCGGCGCGCGAGGTGGCGCCAAGCTTCTGCAGCACGGCCGCCACATGGGCCTTGGCCGTGTGGAAGGAAAGGCCAAGCCGCCGGGCGATCACCTTGTTGGATGCGCCGGCAGCGAGCAGTTCCAGCACCTCGCGCTCGCGCGGGGTCAGCCCGCCGGCCGCCACCGGTGCGGCGCGACCGACCAGCCCGCCCAGCACCCCCGGCGACAGCACGGCAAGCCCGCGCGCCACCACCGGCAGGACCGCGGCCAAATCGGCGGCGGAAGCATCCGGCGGCAGCACCCCTCGCGCGCCGGCGCGCAGCGCCTCCAGGGCGGCCGCTCCCTCGGCCAGCACCAGTGCCGGCGGCGCGCCGGGCTCCTCGGGCATTGCCTCGGCCACCACCACATCGGCCTGGCCGAGATCCTCGACCACCGTCACCCCAGGCAGCGCCGCCAGCCGCGCGGTGACCTCCGGATCGCTCAGGCGCAGCGCGACGGAGAGCATGCGCCCCTCATGCCGCAGCCCGCTCGCTGATGCGCAGCGTCAGCCGCATCGGCCTGCCGCCCCGCAGCAGTTCCAGGGTCACTTCCCGTCCCACGCTCTCGGCGTCGAGCCGCTCCAGCATCTCCCGCACCGAGCCGAGCGGCGCCTCGTCCCAGGCCAGCAGGATGTCGCCGAGCACCACGCCGGCCTTCGCCGCCGGCCCCTCGCGGTCCACCCCCATCACGATCAGCCCCCGCGTCCCGCCCGGCAGGGCGAGCGGCTGCAGCGCGACACCGGCATAGCCGCGCGGCATGCGCCCGCGCGTCCGCAGCACCTCGGTGACCCGGGCGATGGTCTCGGCGGGAATGGCCAGCACGCGCCGGCGTGGCCCGGGCACCGACATGCCGACCAGGCGCCCGGCATGGTCCAGCACCGGCCCGCCTTCGCCCTCCGCCTCGAGCTGGAGGTCGAGGTGCAGCCGTCGCTCGATCCGCCCGCCGCGCATGGAGCGCCACGGGCCGCCGATCAGGGCGGCGGTGCCGAGGGTGCTGATCGGCCCGTATTCGCTCCGCCCGACCGCCAGCACCAGATGGCCCGGCGCCAGCGCCGCAGCGGGTGCCAGGGGCAGCGGCGTGACCGGGCCGGTCTCGGCCCGGAGCAGCGCCACATCCGTGCCCGGATCGCGGCCGCCGAGGGTGGCCGGCACGCGCCGCCCGTCCGGCAGGGTCAGGGAAAGATCGTCGTCGCGCTCCAGCGCCTCCTCGGCCGTCACCACCAGGCCCTCGGCCCAGACCAGGCCGCTGCGCGCGCGGCCGTCGCGGCCGTGCACGGCGACGGTGGCAGCGGTGCCGGCGGCGGCAAGCCCGGCCAGGCGGTCGGAGAGGGCAGCCAGCGGATCGGGCATTGCGGTCTCGGTCATGCATGTCTCCCTTGCGCCAGGGCATGTCGGGCGGCAGGCCCTTGCTCGCCATTCGCCGGATGGGCGGGGCCGGGTGGCGGGGGCGGGGCTGGACCGCCGCGCGTCACCGCCGCAGCCTGCATGCCGCCGCTGCCGGAGTCTCCCCCGCTTGCCCCAGCCCTCGGGACATCCCGTCCCGCGCCATGCCGTGCCGCTGATCGGCCTTGCTGTCTGCGCCGTCGGCCTCGCCACCACCCTCCCGCTCCCGCTCTACGGGCTTTATGCCGCGCGCGGCGGGTACGGCGCGGGGGCGCTGGCGCTTGCCTTCGCCTGCTACGCGGCCACGCTGATCGTGACCGCGCCGCTGCTCGGGCCGCTTCCCGACCGGATCGGCCGCAGGCCCTGCGTGCTGCTGGGCGTGGCGCTCGCGGCGCTCTCCACCCTGGCGCTCAGCCTTGCGCCCGGCCTTCCGGCGCTGGCGCTGGCGCGGGTGGCGCAGGGGCTCGGCATGGGCTGCGTCACCGGCGCGGCAGCCGCCTGGGCGGCAGAGCTGGCCGGCGGCGCGGCGGAAGGCAGTCGCCGGGCCGCACGGGTGATCGCCGCGGCGACCATCGGCAGCTTCGGCGTGGGCGGCATGCTCACCCTGGCGGCCGTGATCGCCTGGCCGGCCATGGAGCCGCCGGTGACCTTCGCGGCGCATCTTGCCTTCGCCGCCCTGGTGCTTGCCGCCGTGGCCCGGCTGCCGGAGACGCTGGCGCCGGGCCAGGGCGGGCAGGGTGGCGGCTGGCTCCGCCGTCCGGCCTTCCCGCGCGGCACGCTCCCGGCGACGCTGGCGATCCTGCCGGGCTGGGGCACCACGGGCACCATTCTCACCAGCGTGCAGGCGGCGATGACGGCGCAGGGAATGCCGCTGGCGGGGCCGCTGGCGGGCTGCACCATGATGCTGGTGGGGGTGGCGGCGCAGCGCGCCCTCGCCGGCATCGCGCCGCAGCGGGCGGTGCGCATCGGCCTCGGCATCCTGGTGCCAGGCGCGGCGCTGACACTCTGGAGCGCGGGCGCGGGCCGGATCTGGCCGCTGGTCGGCGGGGCCGTCGTGGTGGGCATCGGCGTCTATGGCTTCATCTATCTCGGCGGCCTGGCCGCGGTGGCCGAAGCAGCGCGGCCCGAGGAGCGGGCACGCGCCGTCGCCGGGTACTTCGTGGTCGCGCATCTCGGCTTCAGCGCGGTGCCGCTGATCGTGGGCCTGGCGGTGGACCGCTTCGGCGCGTCGGCGGCGCTGGCGGGCATGTGGGGGGCGGTGGCGCTCACCGCGGCCGCCCTGGCGCTGGCGATCCGCCCCGTCAGCGCTCGCAGCGGATGAAGACGGTGCTGCGGTGCGCGATCTCGCCCACATCCGCCGCGCTCCGCTCGGGCCCCGTACTCTCCGCCAGTACCGGCTGCACCCCGGCGCGGCGCAGGAAGCCGACTGCCGCTTCGCCCTTCACCGCGAAGTTCACGTTCTGCGCGATATCGCCGGTGCGCTGGGCGACGCGCTGCGCGTTCAGCTTGGACACCACCACCCCCGTGACATGCCCCTGCATGTCCAGCAGCGGCCCGCCGGAATTGCCCGGCTGCACCGCGGCGCTGATCTGGAACTGGCTGCGGTTGTTGCCGAGGCCGGCGAGGCCGTTCACCTCACCCCGTGTCAGCTTGGGATCGGAGGAGAGCAGTCCCGCCAGCGGAAACCCGTAGGCCACCACGCCCTCGCCGCGCCGCACCGCCGGGCCGGAGCGGAAGGACAGCGCCGGTCCAGGCAGGCCGGGCACCGCCAGCAGGGCGAGGTCGAGGTCCGCATCCACCCGTGCCGGCGGCACCGCGCCCAGCCAGCGGCCATCCGGGGCGCGCATCACCACCCGGTTGCAGCCATTCACCACATGCTGGTTCGTGAGCACCCGGTCAGGCGCGACGATGAAGCCGCTGCCGCTGGAAACGGCGTGCGCATGCGGGTTCGGGCGCTGCTGCGCCACCTCCGGCGCCGGCATGGCGGCGGTCAGGGGTACGGCCGGGCGCGCTGCGGAGGCGACCTCGATCTCGGGGCTGGAGCAGACATCCCGGTCGCGCAGCACCGCCTCTCGCCCGTCGGCAAGCACCAGGCGCAGATCGAAGCGGCAGCCCGCGGCGGGGTTGGTGCGCACCCGGAATCCGGCATCCGGTGCCAGCGGCCGGTCGGGGCGCAACAGGTTGCGGCCCCAGTCATTCTCCGCTCCACGGCCGGCGCGCACGGCATGGAGGGCCGTCGCCTGCTCACCGGTGCGGTTCACGACGTGGAACTGGTGCGACTCCTGCGCGCGCGCCGCGGGCGCGAGCAGCAGGACCGCGGCGAACAGGGCAATGCGGCGGTGCGGCATGGGGCAGCGCATGTCGGCGGGCGCTACGGCGAAGTCAATCCGCCGCCGCAGCGGCCATGCGGGGGCACCTGGCCGGGCGTGGCGGACAGGCCCTTGACCTTCCCATTATGGGAAGCCCCACCTCCAGGGCCGAAGGATGGAAGCCCATGTCGGATGTCGAAACCCTCACCTCGCCGGGCGGGACCCGCCCGGTAGACGGGCGTCCCGCCGGCCCGGCGCTGTCGCTGCCCATCGAGGGCATGACCTGCGCCTCCTGTGCCGGACGGATCGAGCGTGCCCTGTCGCGCCTGCCGGGCGTCGCGGCGGTGCGGGTGAACCTCGCGGCCGAGACGGCGGAGGTGACCGGCACCGCCCCTGTGCCCGCGCTGGTCGAGGCGGTGACCAAGGCTGGCTACGCCGTGCCCGAGCAGCGCTTCGACCTCGCCATTGGCGGAATGACCTGCGCCAGTTGCGCCGGGCGGGTGGAGCGCGCGTTGCGCCGTGTGCCCGGGGTGCTGGAGGCTGGTGTGAACCTCGCCACCGAGCGTGCCACCGTGCGCGCCGTGAAGGGCGTGGAGGAGGCGGCGCTGGCGGCCGCCGTCACCCGTGCCGGCTATCGCGTGGTGGAGGCCACGGCTGCGGGCGAGGATGCCGAGGCCGTGCGGGCCCGACGCGCGCAACGGGAGCTGCTGATCGCCGGCGTCCTGACCGCCCCCTTCCTGTTCGGCATGCTCGGCATGCTGTTCGGCCAGGACTGGATGCCGGGCGGCTGGGTGCAGTTCGCGCTGGCGACGCCGGTGCAGTTCTGGCTCGGCGCACGCTTCTACCGTGCCGGCTGGGCGGCGCTGCGCGCCGGCACGGGCAACATGGATCTGCTGGTGGCGCTCGGCACCAGCGCCGCCTGGGGGCTGTCCAGCTGGATGCTGCTGACCCAGGGCGCCCATGCCGCGCAGCATCTGTATTTCGAGGCGAGCGCGGTCGTCATCCTCTTCATCCTGCTTGGCAAGTTCCTGGAAGCCCGGGCCAAGCGCGCCACCGGCGCTGCCATCCACGCCCTGCTGGCGCTGCGTCCCCGCACGGCCCGGCGCCTGCGGGAGGACGGCAGCGAGGAGGTGGTGGACACCGCCCTGCTCGCGCCGGGCGACAGGGTGGTGGTCCGCCCCGGCGAGCGCATCCCGGCCGATGGGGTGGTGCTGGAAGGCCGTGCCGGCGTGGATGAGAGTCAGCTCACCGGCGAGAGCCGCGCGGTCGAGAAGGACACCGGCAGCCGCGTCGCCACCGGCAGCATCGCCCTCGATGGGCGGCTGCTGATCGAGGCGCGGGCCATCGGGGCCGAGACGGTGCTGGCGCGCGTCGCCGCTCTCGTCGCCGCGGCGCAGGCGAGCAAGGCGCCGGTGCAGCGGCTGGTGGACCGGGTCAGCGCCGTCTTCGTGCCGGTGGTGGTGGCCATCGCCGCGGCGACCTTCCTCGGTTGGTGGCTGGTTGGCGCGGGGGCGGAGGCGGCGGTGCTGCGTGCCGTGGCGGTGCTCGTCATCGCCTGCCCCTGCGCGCTCGGCCTGGCGACGCCGGCGGCTGTCATGGCCGGTACGGGCGCGGCCGCGCGGGCCGGCATCCTGGTGCGCGATGCGGAGGCGATCGAGCGCGCGCATGACGTGACGCTGGTTGCCTTCGACAAGACCGGCACCCTGACCGAAGGCCGCCCGCGCCTGGCCG
>Ga0180217_1002384_pt1 | contig 17558 bp, 15 predicted proteins | sample eDN3rd37CBELigOP_FD_128521 | JGI IMG/M metagenome (GOLD analysis project Ga0180217, IMG submission 128521) | Enriched Organic Plus compost microbial communities from Emeryville, California, USA - eDNA 3rd pass 37_C BE-Lig OP (version 2) (version 2) ... | reverse complement strand
TTCCTGTCAGCGATTCTGACTCCCGGCATGCGGGCCGTGGCAATTGAAATCGCGGCCGATACGTCAGCCGGTGGGTTCATCCTGCCAAACGACCACGTCGACATCATCATGACTCGGCGATCAGAAGATACTGCCAACGGGCCCGGATACATCACGGAAACGGTTCTCCAGAACATACGTGTGCTCGCCATCGACCAGACCGTCCAGAACGATGAGGATGGCAATCCGGTCATCATCGGCAAGACCGCAACCATGGAAGTCACGCCCGAACAGGCGGAGGTCATCATCGTCGCACAACAGATGGCCAACAGGCTGGCGCTTGCTCTCCGGTCGGCTGCGGACCTTCAGGAGCCTTCGGCCAGGTCCGGCCGCCACCTCGTCAACGGCGTGAACGGCAGTGGCATCCGGATGATCAAGTCCGGCGAAATGAACATCGTAGGGGCTCGGCAATGAGAGCTGGTTTCACACTATTGCACCGTTTACAAACCGCAGCTGTGCTGGTTTGCCTCGCAGCGTTTTCGACGTTCAGTGCCGGCGCCGACGTTGCATCTGCGCAATCCTCCATCAGCCTGCGCGGCACGTCTCAGCGGGTGAAGCTCGCGCTTAACAAGTCGCTGGTAATCGACCTGCCAGCCGACGCCTACGACATCCTCGTCGCCAATCCGGCAGTTGCCGATGCCATCACGCGCACCACCCGGCGGATCTATCTCTTCGGCAAGCAGGTCGGCGAGACCAACATTTTCGTGTTTGGCGCCAACGGCGAGCAGATCGCCAATATCGACATTGCGGTCGAACGGGACGTCTCCGGACTTGAAGGTTACCTGAAACGCTTCATCCCGAATTCCCAGATCAACGCCGAGCTGATCAACGACAACGTCGTGCTCACCGGCTTTGTGGAAACGCCGCTCGATGCCGCGCGCGCAGCGCAGCTGGCGCAGGTGTTCGTCACCGGCGGTGAAGCCACTACCGGCGCTTACTCCCAGACCGCTTCCGCGCCGACGGACGGCGGTGGCGTTGCGATCAACAACCCGGACCAGCAGCGCCGCGAAAGCAAGATCATCAACATGCTCCAGGTCATGGGCCAGGACCAGGTGACGCTCAAGGTCACCGTGGCTGAAGTCAGCCGCAACGTGATGAAGCAGCTGGGCGTGAATCTGGTGGCGGGTGACGGTATCAAGTGGTCGGCGATCACAGACAGCGCCTTCGGACTCGGCAAGCCTCTCTCGAACACCGGTCTGGCCATCGGCGGCTCGATGCTGGACGCCTACCTGAACGCCATGGAGCAGGCGGGCGTGATGAAGACACTTGCCGAGCCTACGCTGACCGCCGTCTCCGGCGAGAAGGCAACGTTCAAGGTTGGCGGCGAATTCAACCTCGTGGTCGGGCGGGACAACTCCCGCTCGCGTGACAACCAGGACGCCACGCTCAAGTATGACGTCGAGAAGCTCGAATACGGCATCGGCCTCGAGTTCCAGCCGGTTGTCCTGTCGCCGGGCCGCATCAGCCTTAAGATCAGAACGTCCGTTTCCGAACCCACCACCGAAGGTTCGGCCCAGATGGAAGGCGGCGCTTCCATGTTCGGCTCGAACATGCTGTCGATCCGCAAGCGTCTGGCCGACACGACGGTCGAGCTTCCGTCCGGTGGCTCCATGATGATTGCCGGCCTCGTGCGCGATGATATCCGTCAGGCCATCAATGGTGTTCCGGGCCTGTCCAAGGTTCCAGTGCTTGGAGCGCTCTTCCGCAGCCGTGACTTCGTGCGCAACGAGACTGAGCTCGTCATCATAGTGACTCCCTATCTGTCGAAGCCGGTGGCGCGTAACGAACTGGCGAAGCCGGACGACAACTTCAACGCTGACCACGATGGCAACGGCGTATTCCTCGGACGCATCAACCGCATCTATGGGAACACCCAGGCCAAGGCGCCCGACACGCAGTACCACGGTGTCGTCGGCTACATCTACAAGTGACAGGAGGCGGGGGCCATGCAGAAATCCCGGTTAGGTAAGTGTGCGCTTGCGGCGCTCGTCATCGTGGCTGCCCCACTGGTCACGAGCTGCGCGCAGCAGGACCCGATGATCGTGAGCGGCGTCACCGACGACTACCGGACGCGTCATCCGATCATCATCGCGGAGAAGGATCAGGTTCTGGATCTGCCGGTGGGTCTCACATCCTTCAGCATGACGCCGATGCACCGCACCGCGATCGACGGCTTTCTGTCGAACTATCGCGACAGCGGCAACGCCGTGGTGACCATCATGGTGCCCAAGGGGTCTGCCAATGCCGGAGCTGCGCGCAGCACGGCAAGCGAGTTCGCGAAGTTCATCCGCGGCCGAGGCGTATCCTCCGGCCGCCTGCAGACCGTCCATTATGACGCGCAGGGTGAAGACTCGGCACCCATTCGGATCTCCTATCCTGTGATGAAGGCTCAGACGGGGCCGTGCGGGCAGTGGCCCGAAGATCTCGGCAATACCTACGAGAACCGCCAGTACAGCAACTTCGGCTGTTCCTATCAGAACAACCTGGCTGCCCAGATTGCCAATCCGAGTGACCTGCTGACACCGCGCAGGATGACGCCTTCCGACATGGCCAACCGTGGTACCACCATCGATGTCTATCAGAAGCGCGGCATCTCGCCCGAGTTCAACCAGATCTCCGAGGTCTCCTACTAACGTTCAAGGGTGGGGTTTTTGCGATGAGCCTTAGTGTGGAAACCGAAACGTTCCCGGCCGACGACATGGAACATCTGGCGCAGTCAACGATGCGCCCGATCCCGCGTATCTCGATCCAGGCGTTCTGCGAGACGAGCGGCATCAACGATGTGATCGAGCGCGCGAGCAAGGACCGGCGCCTGTCGAAGGCGCACCTCGGCTTGAAGACGGGCAGCATCGCCGATGCAACCGAATTCTACCGCTCCGCTTCGACTCCGAACCTTCTGATCCTCGAGACCCACGACGACCCGCAGGAGCTGATGGACGAACTCTCATCGCTCGCGGAAGTTTGCGATCCGAGCACCAAGGTCGTGATCATCGGGCACTACAATGACGTTGCGCTCTACCGCGAACTGATCCGGTCCGGTGTGTCCGAGTATCTGGTTGCGCCGATCAACCTTGCCGACGTGATCGGCACCATTTCCGACATCTTTGTCGATCCCACGGCCAAGCCGCTCGGCCGCTCGATCGCCTTCATCGGGGCGAAGGGTGGCGTGGGTTCGTCCATGCTCGCGCACAATGTCTCCTGGGCGATGTCCGAATCCCTCGAGAACGAAGTTGTCGTCGCCGACCTCGACCTTCCCTTCGGCACCGCGAACATCGATTTCGATCAGGACCCGCCGCAGGGCATTGCCGAGGCTGTGTTCTCGCCGAACCGCATCGACGAGGTCTACCTCGACCGCCTGCTGGCTCAATGCTCGACACACCTGTCGCTGCTCGCCGCCCCGTCGTCATTGGAGCGACCCTATGACTTCGATCCGGAGGCCTTCTCGCCCATCGTGGAGACGGCACAGCGCACCGCCCCGACCGTCATCCTCGACATTCCGCACGGCTGGACGAGCTGGATCAGCACCACGCTCGCGCGCGCCGACGAGATCGTCATCACTGCGGCGCCGGATCTTGCCAACCTGCGCAACGCGAAGAACCTGATGGATGCACTGAAGAAGCTGCGGCCAAACGATCCTGCGCCGCGCCTGATCCTCAATCAGACGGGCATCCCCAAGAAACCCGAGATTTCCGCCAGTGACTTTGAAGGTGCGCTCGGCGTCAAGCCGATGGCCGTCATTCCGTTTGACCCGCAGACCTTCGGCAAGGCCGCAAATGCCGGGCGGATGATCGGGCAGATCAGTCCAAAGCATCCGATCAGCCAGACGATCAACCAGGTCGCCTTTGCGCTCGCCGGGCGCCGTGAGGTCCAGCGCAAGAAACCGAAGCTCGCCCAGATCTTCAGCCGCCTCACCTCGAAGAAGTAACGGACAAGAGTGATGTTCGGAAAAAGAGGTATCAACGGACGCAAGGACGAACCACAGGGTCTGGCCCGGACTTCCGCGCCTTCCCCGGAGGCTGCTCCTGCGTCGGCGCCGAATGCGCAGCCGCCCGCCCCTGCAGCGGCTGCGCCGGCAAGGCCCGACGCGTTTCCGGGCAGAACGCCTGCGGCAAAGCCCGCCCGTATCGTGGTCCAGGATCATCCGGAATCCTACTACGACACCAAGAGCCAGATCTTTTCGGCGCTGATCGACACGATCGATCTTTCGCAGCTTGCACAGCTCGATGCCGAGAGCGCACGCGAGGAAATCCGCGACATCGTCACCGACATCATCGCGATCAAGAATTTCGTGATGTCGATCGCCGAGCAGGAACAGCTGCTCGAAGACATCTGCAACGACGTTCTGGGCTTCGGTCCGCTGGAACCGCTACTCGCGCGCGACGATATTTCGGATATCATGGTGAACGGCCCCAAGCGGGTCTATATCGAGATCAATGGCAAGGTGGAGGAAGCGAACATCCGCTTCCGTGACAATCAGCACCTGATGAGCGTCTGCCAGCGCATCGTCAGCCAGGTTGGCCGCCGCGTCGATGAATCGAGCCCGATCTGCGACGCGCGTCTGCCCGACGGATCCCGCGTCAACGTCATTGTTCCGCCGCTCGCGATTGATGGTCCCTCGCTTACCATCCGCAAGTTCAAAAAGGACAGACTGACCCTCGACCAGCTGGTGCGCTTCGGCAGTATTTCGCCCGAAGGCGCGGAGCTCCTGCGTATCATCGGCCGCGTCCGCTGCAACGTCGTGATTTCCGGTGGTACCGGCTCCGGCAAGACCACCCTGCTCAACTGCCTTACCAACTACATCGACCGCGACGAGCGCATCATCACCTGCGAAGACGCGGCCGAACTTCAGCTGCAGCAGCCGCACGTCGTGCGCCTCGAAACCCGGCCGCCAAATCTCGAGGGCGAAGGCGAGATCACCATGCGCGACCTCGTGCGCAACTGTCTGCGCATGCGTCCCGAGCGGATCATCGTCGGCGAGGTGCGTGGCGCGGAGGTGTTCGATCTCCTGCAGGCGATGAACACCGGCCACGACGGCTCCATGGGCACGATCCACGCGAACAACCCGCGTGAATGCCTGAACCGTATCGAATCCATGGTCGCCATGGGCGGCTTTACCCTGCCCCAGCGCACGGTCCGCGAGATCATCAACGGTTCGATCGACGTGATCATCCAGGCCTCGCGCCTGCGAGACGGTTCTCGCCGCATCACCCACATCACCGAGGTGGTGGGCATGGAAGGCGACGTGATCATCACCCAGGACCTGATGGTCTACGACATCCGGGGCGAGGACGCGAACGGCAGGCTTGTCGGAAAGCACATCTCCACCGGCATCGCGCGCCCAGCCTTCTGGGAGCGCGCTCGCTACTACGGAGAAGATGCCCGCCTTGCCGCAGCCTTTGAAGCGATGGAGCGCAGCAGCTGATGTTCGGGCTGAGCCTTGGAACCCTCGCCTTCATCATCCTGGCCGCCATCAGTGCGGGCGGGATCGCTTATGTCTTCCTGTTCAATACCATCTCCAGCGAGAAGTCCGTCAACCGCCGTCTGGAAATCGTCAAGAAGGGTGAAGCCGACCGCCAGAGTGTCCGGGCGGTGCGCGAACGGACCAACGAAGCTGCCCGCCGGCGCAAAACCATCCAGGACTCGCTCAACGAGCTGGAGGAAAAGCAGAAGAACAAAGACCGCAGCCTTCAAAACCCGCCGCTCAAGGTTCAGCTGAAGCAGGCCGGGCTGGAGGTCAGCATCGAGAGGTTCTATGTCTACTCGGCAGTGTCGGGCCTGTTTCTGGCGCTCCTCACCCTGATCTTTGGCGCGCATCCTCTGGTGGTCCTTGGCTCGGTCGTGGTGGGAGCCGTGGGTCTTCCGCGCTGGTTCGTCAAGTACATGCGCAAGCGCCGGATCACGGCTTTCCTTGAGGAGTTTCCAAATGCCCTTGACGTCATAGTGCGCGCCGTACGCTCCGGCCTGCCCTTCAATGACGCCATCCGCATGATCTCCGCCGAAGCGCGCGAGCCAGTACGCACGGAGTTCCGCCGCATCGTCGAGGCCCAGCAGATCGGCCTGTCCTCTGCGGAAGCCACCGCCCGCATGGTCGAAACCATGCCCTGTCCCGAGGCGAACTTCTTCGGCATCGTGATCCAGATCCAGAGCCAGTCGGGCGGCAACCTGTCAGAAGCTCTGGGCAACCTTTCGCGCGTGCTGCGCAGCCGCAAGAAAATGAAGGCCCGCGTCCAGGCTCTTTCCATGGAAGCGAAAGCCTCCGCCTTCATCATCGGCTCACTTCCGCCGCTCGTCGCCTTCATCGTCTACCTGATCAGTCCGGATTACATCACGCCGCTGTTCACCACCACGACGGGGAATTTCCTGCTGCTGATCTCTGCCTTCTGGATGGGCCTCGGCATCTTCATCATGCGGCAGATGATCAATTTCGAGGTGTAGCGATGGAAAGCATCATCCGGTTCGCGACGAACCCCGAGATCATGGTGGCGGCGCTGGTATCCATCGCCGTCTTTGCCACGGTCCTTACACTTCTGCCTTCCACAGGTGGCCCATCGCTGAAGTCGCGCATGAAGTCAGTCGCGCTGGAACGTGACGAACTGCGTGCCAGGCAGAAGGCCCGGCTAGCGGCGGAAGCCGAACGCAACCGCGGCAAGAGCCTTCGCAGACAGGACACCTCTGGCGTCCGTAGGATTGTTGAACGCCTCGACCTGCGTCGCGCCCTGGCAGATGAAAAGACAGCGGCCCAGCTTCGCAATGCAGGCTTCCGCAGCGAAAGCGCGATGACGCGTTTCCTGTTCCTGCGCTTTGTCCTGCCCTTCCTTTTCGCGGGGCTTGTCTTTGTCTGGATCTATTTCGGCGGCGGACTTGCCTCGCAGCCTACACTGTTCAAGGTGATCGCCTGCATTTTCGGCGCCTATGCCGGGTTCTACGCGCCCGTGCTCTACGTCTCCAATGCCGCTACCAAGCGCAAGAAGTCGATCCAGCTTGCCTGGCCCGACGCGCTCGACCTCATGCTGATCTGCGTCGAATCCGGCATGTCGGCAGAAGCAGCGTTCCGCCGCGTAGCCGACGAAATCGGCTCGCAATCGGTCGCGCTGGCAGAAGAGCTGGTGCTGACGATGGCGGAACTTTCGTTCCTGCCGGAACGCCGCCAGGCCTACGAAAACCTCGCGCTGCGCACCGGACTCGATACGGTGAAGAGCGTGACCCAGGCTCTCATCCAGGCAGAACGCTACGGTACTCCCATCGGTGCCGCGCTGCGCGTGATGGCCGAGGAAAGTCGTGAGCATCGCATGAACGAGGCTGAAAAGAAGGCCGCGGCGCTGCCGCCAAAGCTGACGGTGCCGATGATCCTATTCTTCCTCCCGGTTCTGTTCGTGGTAATCATGGGCCCGGCCATCATGTCGCTTACTGCTGCGGGGATCATGTGACCCGGCCTGCGACGATCATTTCGGCGTTTCCCCGATATGCTGAAATGATCTAATGCAGTGTCATGAGAGCAGTGAATTTACCCGACTTACCAGTTACCGCCGTTCTTCCCGGACTGAAAGCCGCCCTGGCTGAACAAGGAAAAGCCGTGCTGGTGGCGCCTCCCGGTGCCGGCAAGACAACGCTGGTTCCGCTCGCCCTGCTGGACGAGGAATGGTCGCAATCGGGCACGATCCTGCTGCTTGAACCAAGGCGTCTGGCCGCACGCGCTTCGGCCCGTCGCATGGCGTCCCTGCTGGGGGAGGAACCCGGCGCGACGGTCGGCTATGCCATGCGCATGGAGCGCAAGACCTCCGCTGCAACCCGCATCCTCGTCGTGACCGAAGGCATACTTGCCCGGATGATCATCGAGGATCCCTCTCTCGAGGGCATTTCGGCGGTGATCTTCGACGAGTTTCATGAGCGTTCTCTGGATGGTGACTTTGCCCTCGCGCTCACGCTCGATGTGATGGGGGCACTGCGCCCGGACCTTCGCCTTCTCGTAATGTCGGCAACGCTCGACGGTGCGCGCGTCTCCAGCCTTCTTGGCGATGCTCCGGTGCTCGAAAGCGAAGGCCGCAGCTACCCGGTCGATATCCGCTATGTCGAGCGGGCGCCCACTGAAACGATGGAGACGGCCGTTGCCTCTGCTGTCCGTTCGCTGATCCGGGACGAAAGTGGCAGCATCCTCGCCTTCCTGCCCGGCCAGCGCGAAATTGCGCGCACGCAGGAACTTCTTGAGGGGCAGCTGCCCGACTGGGTGGACCTTGTGCCACTGCACGGCGGATTGGAAGGTCAGGCGCAGGATGCAGCCATCCGGCCAGCGCCCGCAGGCCGTCGCAAGGTGGTATTGGCAACCGCCATAGCCGAAACGTCCGTCACCATTGATGGCGTCACAGCAGTCGTGGACTGCGGTTTCTCCCGCCTGCCCCGTTACGAGCCGGGTACGGGGCTGACGCGGCTGGAAACTGTGCGTGTCTCGCGCGCTTCGGCTGAACAGCGTGCAGGCCGCGCCGGCCGAACCGCGCCCGGCATCGCGGTCCGCCTCTGGCGCAAGGAGCAGACGGCCGCTCTGCCTGCCTTCACGCCGCCCGAAATTCTGGAAGCCGATCTGTCCAGCCTGCTGCTCGACTGTGCGGCCTTCGGAGTAACCGATCCGGTCACACTGACCTTCCTGGACCCGCCGCCACAGCCCGCGCTGGCTGAAGCGCGCGCACTGCTGCGCAATCTCGGCGCGCTTGATGAAGCCGGTCGCCTGACGCCGGAAGGCGAAGCGATGCGCAAGCTCGCCCTGCCCGTTCGCCTCGCCCACATGGTCGTGATGGCCGCGAGAAAGGGCCGGGCACGGGAAGCCGCGCGTCTGGCGATGGTGATCTCCGAGCGCGGGCTCGGCGGCAGTTCCGTCGATCTGGATGAGCGCCTGTCCCGTTTCGCCTCCGATCGCTCCCCGCGGGCTCAGGCTGCGAAGTCCCTGGCCGACCGGCTGGCGCAGGCCGCAGGTGGCAGGCAGGACAGCGCAAGCGGTTCCGCCGGCGCCCTTCTCATCCACGCATGGCCGGACCGAGTGGCCAGGACCCGGGGTGCCTACGGTCATTTCGTTCTGGCGAACGGCCGTGGTGGCCAGCTTGATGAAGCCGAACGACTGGCCGGATCACCTTGGCTGGTGGTGGCCGACCTGCAGGGTCAGGCACGCAATGCCCGTATTACCGCCGCCTGCCCGATTTCTGAAGAAGAGCTCCTTGCCGAACTGGGTGACCGTCTGGAAACACGGACGGAAACCATGTTCGACCGCGACAAGGGGTCCGTGCGCCAGCGCGAGATAAAAAGGATCGGCGCGATCGTGCTGTCCGAAAAGCCGCTGCCAGCGCCGCGCGGAGCAGATGCCGATCAGGCGCTCATCGATGCCGTTCGGACGCATGGCCTTTCCATTCTCAACTGGAGCAACGCTTCGGAAAGCCTGCGCGCCCGTCTCGCCTTCATGCACTCGGTAGAAGGTGAGCCCTGGCCGGACGTCAGTGACGAGACCCTGCTTGCCAGCCTGGATGAGTGGCTCCTGCCGTTCCTGAAAGGCGAACCAAATATCGCCAGCGTCACGGGTGACGTGCTGCAGCAGGGCTTGCTGTCGCTTCTGCCCTACGACATGCAGCGGCGGATTTCATCGCTTGCGCCAACCCACTTCGCGGCGCCAACCGGCAACAATGTGCCAATTCGCTACGAGAATGGCGAAGCAGTTCTTGCAATTCGCGTGCAGGAGCTCTTTGGCATGAACGAGCATCCGACCATCGGAAACGCCACGCCGCTCACCCTTGAGCTGCTCTCGCCTGCGCATCGCCCGATCCAGAAAACACGTGATCTGCCGGGCTTCTGGCGTGGGTCCTGGGCGGATGTGAGAAGCGAAATGCGCGGACGCTATCCAAAGCATGTATGGCCTGAAGACCCAGCCTCGGCTATGCCGACAAGCAGGGCAAAGCCACGCGTGAAGTAACCCAGTTCCGGCCATGGAAGACAGACGGTCATGAAGGAAGAACTTGGAACCCCGCATATCCGGTCCCATCGCAGCCTCCGGCTGAACACGCTGATCCGTCTGCGGTGGCTTGCCATCGTCGGCCAGAGCGCGGCTGTGCTGGTCGTCTTCTTCGGCCTCGGCTTCCCCCTCCCGGTTGGGCCCTGCTTTGCCCTGATTGCGGCCTCGGCCTGGCTGAACCTCTATCTCACCTTCCGCTATCCGTCCGTTCACCTTCTTCCGCCGAAGACAGCCCTGGTTCTCCTGCTCCTTGATGCGTCGCAGCTCGCCGGGCTGCTGTACCTCACGGGCGGTATCACCAATCCCTTCGCCGTTCTGATGATCGTGCCGGTGGTCATATCCGCAACTTCGCTGCCGTTGCGCCTGACAGTGATCCTCGGCGGGTTCGTGGTCATCGTTGCAGGAATTGTCTCCGTCTTCCATCTGCCGCTTCCCTGGCGCCCAGGCGTCGAGCTTGTTGTTCCCACGGTGCATGTGGTCGGCATGCTGATCGCGGTCGTGTCGACTACGGTGTTCACCGCCGTCTACGCCTATCGTGTGGCGGAAGAGGCCCATCAGCTGGCAGATGCTCTTTCCGCCACAGAGCTCGTCCTTCAGCGAGAGCAACATCTTTCCGCGCTCGATGGTCTGGCCGCGGCTGCCGCACATGAGCTTGGGACGCCGCTCGCCACCATCACGCTCGTGGCGCGGGAAATGGAAAAGACGCTGGGCGAGGACCCCCGCTTCCGGGAGGACGTGACCCTGCTGCGTTCCCAGAGCGAGCGCTGCCGCGAAATCCTGAAGCGCCTGACAAGCCTTTCCTCCGAAGGCGAGCTGCACATCGGACGGCTTCCGCTCACCTCGCTGATCGAAGAAATTGCCGCGCCGCATCGAAATTTTGGTATAACCATCGATATGCAACCGGAGGTGACGGACGGCCCGGAACCAGTAGGACGGCGGAACCCGGGTGTGCTCTACGGGCTTGGCAACCTGGTAGAAAATGCGGTCGATTTTGCGCGCAACACCGTAGCAATCCGCTGGAGCTGGGATCATTCCACCGTTCGCCTGACGATCCTGGACGACGGTCCGGGCTTTCCGGTGGAGGTGATTGACCGTATCGGGGAACCTTACGTTTCCCGCCGCAAGGCAGGAGCGTCTTCGGGTGGCGGGCTGGGTCTGGGGCTCTTCATTGCCAAGACCCTGCTGGAGCGTTCCGGTGCGACGCTGGACTTCGCCAATGCAGGGGAAGCGGGCAAGGGCGCAAAGGTAACCATCCGCTGGCCGCGAGAAAGATTTTTGTCCACCGAAGATATCCAAGTATAAGTAACCACTGGAAAATCCGCTGCCAGCGTCCTAAATGCAGCTTACGAAAGCGAGTTAATGATGACGAACACGGCTGTTGAACCGAACAATTCCCTTCCCGATGGTAATCGTAGTCTCCTTCTCGTAGAAGATGATCGGCCATTTCTTGCGCGGCTTGCGCGCGCAATGGAGGGCAGAGGATTTGTGGTTGAAACAGCCGAGACCGTCGAGGAAGCGATCAGCAAGATCCGCTCCGCACCCCCGGCATTTGCCGTGATCGACATGCGCCTGACCGATGGCAACGGTCTCGATGTCGTGGAGGCCCTGCGTGAGAAGCGTGAAGATGCACGCGCGATCATCCTCACCGGCTACGGCAACATCGCAACGGCCGTGACCGCCGTTAAGCTTGGGGCTATCGATTACCTTTCGAAACCTGCGGATGCCGATGACATCTACAATGCTCTCATGCGCAATCGTGACGAGAAGGCGGAGCCGCCGGAGAACCCGATGTCGGCTGACCGCGTTCGCTGGGAGCACATTCAGCGCGTCTACGAGATGTGTGACCGCAACGTCTCTGAGACCGCACGCCGCCTTAACATGCATCGCCGCACGCTTCAGCGCATCCTCGCCAAGCGCGCCCCGCGCTAAGTTACGGCTCCTCATCCTCAAGCGGAACGTCAATCCCGGCCAGCTCGGCGGCTGTCAGACGCATCGCGCCCACGCGGGCAAGGCGGAACATCATCGCCTTGCGGGTAGCAGGAGCAAGGCGATGTTCCGGCGCCTCGCGCATGATTTCGGCTCCATACCCGTCTGACAGGATGAAGCCGCAGTCCTCCGGGAAGATTGAGGATGGCACTTCAGGATGGGAGGCAAAATAAAGCCGGTCGGAGTGCACCCGGTATTCTGGCCACTTCCGGTCAACTCGAAAATCTTCCACCGACGACTTGATCTCGATGATCCAGATGTCCCCCTTGGGCATCAGGGCGACGAGGTCTGCGCGCCTTCCGCTCGCAAGCGAGAGCTCCGGCAACGCCACCGCCCCCATCTGCAGAAGCAGCCGCTGAACACCCCGCCGGATCACGAGTGCACGCTCGGACTGCCGTCCATCGGACAGAGGATTGCGGGCGAGTGGTGAGATGATTGCCATGGCTTCTGGAAGATCCCTGCAATGATGGCGCACGGGTGGTCACCAATATAAGCCCACGGCAGCGCCCAAGGCGAGCGGAAAGAGCGAAATCCAGGCTACCGTCCTGACACTCTCCAGAATCATTAGCCGTCTGACGGAATTGTGATTTGCCCCAGATAACAAATTAACTCTCATTTTAACAATTCAGACAAAAATGGGGCAAGCGACCGGGTTCTGGTCCCAGCGCTCGACTATTGGGGCATTCATAAATGAGTTTCAGATCAATTTATCTAGCCGTGCTGCTCGGCCTGACGGCCGTGATCACCGGCTGTAGCAGCGACGGATCGGTTCGTTTCTTTACAGCCGAGTACGGTGCCGTCAAGGACGCGGGTTACACCCTGCCCAGCATCCCGATTGAAAAGGTTCCGAGCCAGTACCGCCGCCAGATCGTCACCTACAAGACGGACGAGAAGCCGGGCACGATCATCGTCGATACCAAGCAGAAGTTCCTGTTCCTCGTTCAGGAAAACGGCAAGGCCATGCGCTATGGCATCGGCGTGGGCCGTGAAGGCTTCGAATGGTCTGGCACCGCACGCGTTGCGCTGAAGCGCGAATGGCCGACCTGGACCCCGCCCTCCGAGATGATCAAGCGGCAACCCGAACTTGCCAAGTGGCGTGGCGGCATGCCTCCTGGTCTGCAGAATCCTCTCGGCGCCCGTGCGCTCTATCTCTTCAACAAGGGTGGCGACACCGGCTACCGCCTGCATGGCACGCCGGAGTGGCACTCCATCGGCAAGGCCATGTCCTCGGGCTGCATCCGCCTGATGAATCAGGACATCATCGACCTCTACAACCGCGTGCAGGTCGGCGCGAAGGTTATCGTCCAGTAGGTCGGACAACAGGTTCCCTGTCCCACAAAAGAAAAACCGGGTCTCGCGCCCGGTTTTTCGCATTCTCGTATGATGTGTAGGATCACATGCTCTGTTCGACATGCTGCACTTCAGGGATAAAGTGGTGCAGCAGGTTCTGGATGCCATGCTTCAGCGTCGCGGTGGATGACGGGCATCCAGCGCACGCACCCTTCATGTTGAGATACACGGTGCCGTTCTCGTAACCGCGGAACGTGATGTCGCCACCGTCCTGGGCAACAGCGGGACGCACGCGCGTCTCGAGCAGTTCCTTGATGGTCTCGACAATCTCCAGATCGGCCTTGTCGTAGAACTCGCCATCGAAATCACGGTCGAGGCCCTGGTCCGGCGTCGCCATGACCGGCTGGGACGACATGAAATGCTCCATAATCGTGCCAAGGATTGCCGGCTTCAAATGTTGCCAGTCGCCATCCGACTTGGTGACGGTGATGAAATCAAAGCCGAAGAAGACGCCGATGACACCCGGAATGTCAAACAGCCGCGCTGCCAGCGGTGAGGCTTCGCGGGCGCTGTCGGCATCCCGGAAATCAGCCGTGCCCTGTTCAAGCACCACCTTCCCCGGCAGGAACTTCAGCGTCGCTGGGTTAGGAGTAGCTTCAGTCTGGATGAACATCAAAGTGCTCCGCAAATTTTGAATAGTTCTAAAATAGACATGTAGGGGCGAAGCATCAACCCCCTTGACTCAGATCAATTTCAGGATGCTGTCAGGCGAGGCTTTCGATTTCCTCGTCACTGAGACTGTTTGGCACGACTGTGACCGGGATCGGGAAAGTCGCTGCCTTGCCGGCGATGGACGAAACCAGAGGCCCCGGACCTTCCTTGGAATTGCCGGCCGCCAGCACGAGAATGGCAATGTCCTGATCCTCCTCGATCAGCGACAGGATCTGGTCGACCTTCTTGCCTTCGCGCAGCACGAGTTCCGGTTCTATGCCGATGGTGCTGCGGATGCGGGTCGCCTGCGCATCAAGTGCCGCCTGCCCGGCCGCCAGCTGCTCCTCACGCATGATCTGTTCCACACCCAGCCAGTGCTGGAAGTCGCCCGGCTCCACCGTATAGAGCAGCACCAGCGATCCGTTGGTCGAGTAGGCGCGGCGCGCTGCATAGCTGATTGCGCGCTCACATTCGGGGGTGTTGTCCACAATGGCCAGAAACTTGCGTTTGTGGCCTGCTTCACGACTGAGACGCCTGGACACCATGCCTTTGCTTCCTTGTGGGCGCGGTCTGGCCGCCGGCGCTAATCTGCCACCCGGGCAGACCAGCGCGCAAGCGGCTTTAGGTCACCACCGCTAATTGTTGAGAAGACCGACGATCTCGTGGACCATCTTCATGGTCTCTTCCGCCTTCGCTCCGGCTCGCTCGCCGCCATCGCGGAGAACGCTGTCCACATAGGCCGGATCAGCGGAAATGCGGCGCATCTCCCCGTTGATCGGCCCAAGCTTGGTCACGGCCAGATCTGCCAGCGCGGGCTTGAAGTCCGAGAACTGGCGGCCACCGAATTCCTTCAGGATATCAGCAGTCGACTGTCCGGAAAGTGCCGCGTAGATGCCGACGAGGTTCTGTGCCTCGGGACGGTCCTTGAGCTCGTCGACATTGTCCGGCAGCGGAAGGGGATCCGTCTTGGCCTTGCGGATCTTCTTGGCGATCGTATCCGCGTCGTCAGACAGATTGATGCGGGAGAGATCGGACGGGTCCGACTTCGACATCTTCTTGGTGCCATCGCGCAAGCTCATCACGCGTGTGGCAGGGCCGTCGATCAACGGCTCGGCCATCGGGAAGAAGCCGCTCACCTTCTCGTCACCCACCTGCATCTCCACGCCAATGCCAAGCTCAGCGATCTTGGCGGAGAAGTCGTTGTTGAACTTCTGCGCGATGTCGCGGGTGAGCTCCAGGTGCTGCTTCTGGTCGTCGCCCACCGGCACGTGCGTCGCACGATAGAGCAGGATGTCAGCAGCCATCAGGCTCGGATAGGCGAGCAGCCCGAGGGATGCGTTTTCGCGGTCCTTGCCGGCCTTGTCCTTGAACTGCGTCATGCGGTTCATCCAGCCGATGCGCGCCACGCAGTTGAAGATCCAGGCGAGTTCCGCATGCTGGGGCACGCGGGCCTGATTGAAGATGATGCTCTTCTTGGGATCGAGACCGGATGCCAGATAGGCGGCGGCAATGCCCCGGGTCTGGGCAGCCAGATCCTCGTGGACCAGCGTCGCCGTCAGCGAGTGCAGATCCACCACGCAATAGATGCACTCATGGATATCCTGAAGCGCAACGAACTTCTGCAGGGCTCCGAGATAGTTGCCCAGATGCAGGTTTCCCGTAGGCTGCACTCCCGAAAATACGAGCTGCTTGAACTCACTCATGCGCTGCTCCTGATGGATCCTTCGCGGATCTTCCTCGAATTTGTGCGCCTCTGCGCCGTTGGGGGCTTATGTACGAGCCACGGCTCGCGATCAAGCCCTGCGTCGGCGCAGCGTGCGCTTGATTTCATGTCTGTCGACGCCATCCGTCAGAACCACGACGACCATGTACGCTACTGCTGAAAGTCCGATCGTCGCCAGAATGCTGCCAGCCTTCCGCAGAAGACCCTGTCCCAGCGTCGGTTCGATCAGCACCTGTGCCAGCCACCAGGCCATCACGCCCATGACTGCGCTCGAAACGAGGATCATCAGGCAGCGGCGCAGTGTCTGCGACGACGGTCGGAAATGATCGCGTCGCCAGAGCGTCGCCGCAAGCAACCCGACATTCACCCAGGCCGACAGCGATGTGGCAAGAGCGATGGCCACATGGCCGAAGAACGGGAACATGACAAGGCTGAGAACGATGTTCACCGCAACCGAGATCATGGAGAACCACATCGGTGTGCGCATGTCCTCACGCGCAAAGAAGCCGGGCTGGAACACCTTCTGCAGCACATAGGCCGGAAGACCCGTTGCAAATGCCGCCAGCGCCGAGGCGGTCATTAGCGTGTCGGCAGCACTGAACTCACCACGCTCGTAGAGCAAGCTGACAATGGGCCCCGGAAGCACCACCATGCCCACGGCAGCAGGCACCGTCAGCACCAGTGCGAACTCCAGCGAGCGGTTCTGCAGATGCTGGGCATCATCATAGTTGCCGGCCTTCAGCGAGCGCGAGAGTTCCGGCAGAAGCACGACACCCACCGCCACGCCGATCACGCCCAGCGGGAGCTGGTTGATGCGGTCGGCAAAGTTGAGCACGGAAATGGCGTTCTCCTGCATGGAGGCGATGATCTGCCCCACGAGCAGATTGATCTGCGTAACACCGCCGGTGATCAGCGCCGGCACCATCAGGATCAGCAGCCGCTTCACCTCGGGTGTAAGGCGCGGCATGCGAAGCTTCAGTCTCAGGCCTTCCTTGCGCACTGCCACCGCCAGCACGCCGAACTGAACCAAACCGGCCACGAACACAGCCCAGGCCTGCCAGATGCCAAGCTCGCGGCTGCTCATGTCCATCAGCATGCCCCACGCAAGCGCCAGGATCAGGAACACGCTGAGCAGGGTCGTGACCACCGCCGCGAGGAAGAACTTCCGCATCGAGTTCAGGATGCCCGCCATCATCGCCATCAGCGACATGCAGGCGAGGTAGGGGAACATGATGCGGGTCATCAGCACCGTCAGGTCGAATTTCTCAGGCGAGCTGACAAAGCCCGGCGCGACGATCGTGCTGACAAGGAACGGCATGAAGATCATCGCCAACGCAGAGAAACCGATCAACGCCGTGAACAGTACGGCGAGAACTTCCTCGGCAAACTTGCGCGCCGCCTCCTTGCCACCGCCCTCCATCTCCTTGGCAAACAGCGGAACGAAGGCCGTGTTGAAGGCTCCTTCGGCAAAGACGCGCCGAAACAGGTTCGGGAACCGGAAAGCCGCATAGAAGGCGTCCGTTACTGGCCCGGCGCCCAGCGCGCTCGCGATCATCGCCTCGCGCACGAAGCCGAGAAGTCGGCTCACCATGGTGGCGCTGCCAACGCTGGCGAATTTTCCAATCAGACTCATGCGTTGAAGGCCCCGCTATGGATGCTTCTTGTCATTCTGGTTCCTGTGCCGCTGGATCGTCGAGACGGATACTCATGGTGTGAACTGGCAGAACTGAGGCGGAAGCTCCTAAACGGTTTCCGCCTTCGGTGCCTTGGCTTTCGACTTCGAGCCAGGCCTCTTGCGCCCATGCTGCAGAACCTCAAGCA
>Ga0180217_1002383_pt1 | contig 17566 bp, 19 predicted proteins | sample eDN3rd37CBELigOP_FD_128521 | JGI IMG/M metagenome (GOLD analysis project Ga0180217, IMG submission 128521) | Enriched Organic Plus compost microbial communities from Emeryville, California, USA - eDNA 3rd pass 37_C BE-Lig OP (version 2) (version 2) ... | reverse complement strand
GGCTCCATGGAGTCGCCCGAGATCTCGAGCGCATAGGCATTGGGGTCGCCGACCTCGGGCACCGAGATCTCGTCCCAGCCGCCGCCGATCGGGAAGCCGCCATCGTCGAAATAGCCCTCGCTACCGGCCTGGGCGAGGCCGATGAGCGGGATGCGCCGCGCCGCCGCGGCCCGCCCGCCGCGCGGGAGCGCCGGGGCGCCGGTGACCAGCGCGGCGAATTCCTCGATGCCTGTGCCGGTAGCCGACAGCACCTTGGCGATGCTTTCGGTGGAGGGCCATCGTGCCCGGCCATCGGCGCCGATGCGCTTCGAGGGGTTGAAGGCCGTGGGGTCGAGCCCGGCCCTGCGTGCGAGCCCGGAGGCGGACAGGCCGCGTTCCGCCGCGAGGGCGTCCAGGGCTCGCCAGACATCGTCATGCCGCATCGGTCGTGCTCACGCTGGGTCCGCTCGCGCGGGGAAGGGGGAGGCGCGAGATATGGCCCCTTGCCCTGGGCAAAATATCCTAGGGATTGAGTCCAGGGGCAATAGGCGAATTTTCCTCCTTCGCTCTTGCGAGGTCTACAACCATGGGTTTACGTTCCCGAAATGTTCTCGCAGGCCAAGGAGCCCCCCATGTCCAGCGCCCCTCGCCCCAGCCATGCTCCGGTCCGCGCCGCGCTCAGCCGGACCGAGCCCTTCCACAGCGTCGAGGAAGCCTGGTTCTGGACCATGGCCGCCCTCATCGCCCGGCGCGACGGCGCGCGTATCGTCGCCGGACGCGGCCTCGTGCAGCGCCCCTGCGAGCCGGACGACGTGGTGAAGTGCCTCGATCGCCTGTACCGCCAGCGCCGCGTCGAGCTCGCCCATGCGCGCATCCTGCGTCTCTGGGGTGAGCGCGGCACCGCCCCCGATCCCCGCGTGCCGCGCGAGCGGGGCGACTGGACGCTGTGGCGAGAGGCGATGACGCGACTCGACTGGCCGCTGCGCGTGAAGGGAATCGTCGCCGGGGGACTCGGGGGCGGGTCCGCGCCGGCGGTCATGGTGCTGCCCTTTCCGGAGGCGGGGCAGTGAGCGTGCCGGCACGGCCCGCGCATCGCCGCGCCGTGGAAGCGGGCACGCAGCAGGCCTGGATCGTCTTTGGCGGGGCAGCCGACCAGCCCTGGCTGCGACCCTTGCGTACCGGCTTCCGCCACTGCTTCGCCGCACTGGCGGATGCGTCGGGCTGGACCGTGCTGGATCCGCTGAGTGGCCGCCTGGTGGTGGCGCGGCTGGAGGTGCCGGCGGGATTCGACCTGCCGGGCTTCTACCGCCGTGCCGGCTTCGCCGTGCTAGGCCCCTTCCGTCCGGGCGGGCCGCGGCGGCGCCTGCTGCCGCCGCTCGCGCCCTTTTCCTGCGTCGCCTTGTGCCGGGCGGTGCTGGGGGCAGGGGCGCCCTTCGCGCTGACGCCTCGCGGCCTGTACCGGGCATTGAAGAAATCTGTGGATAATAGGAATTTATTCTTGACCGGTGCCACGCTGGCGGAATAGAAGCGTCCTGCCAACGGGCGCAGTGCGCCTGAAGGTCTTCCTCCCGATCCCGTCCCGAACATGCGGGCCCGGTCCCCTAGAGGGGCCGGGCCCGCGCGCTTTTCGGGCCGTGCGGTCGGACCCAACCGAACAGCCAGGAAATGAGGTGCCGCGCATGGGTGGCCTGTTCAGTGCCCCGAAGCCCGTGGTCATCGCCCAGCCCACGCCGCCCGCCCCGGCACCCGCCCCGCCCCCCGAAGAGGTCGGCGAGACGGCCCGGGCCGAGGCGCGCGCCCGCAGTCTGCGCGGCCGCCCCGGGACCATCGCCACCTCGGCCCGCGGCGTGCTGGAGCCGTTGCCGGGCCTCGCGCGCAAGACGCTGCTGGGCGAGTGACATGGGCCCCGCGGAGATCCTCTCCCGCTACGCCGCGGCGCTCGAGCGTCGCCGGCCGATCGAGCCGGTCTGGCAGTCCTGCTACGACCACACCCTGCCGCGTACCAGCGAGGCCGCCGCGCTGTTCGACGCCACCGCGGCGGATGCGGCGGAGCAGCTTGCCGCCTCGCTGCTCGCCGAGCTGACGCCGCCCTGGTCGCGCTGGTTCGGCCTGGCGCCCGCGCGACCGGTCGAGGATTCGCCCGATGGCCGCGCCGTGGCCGAGGCGCTCGAGGATGTGGCCGTCACGCTGCAGGGGCATTTCGACCGCTCCAACTTCGTGATCGAGGTGCACCAGGCCTTCCTTGACCTGGTCGTCGCCGGCACGGGTGTGCTGCTGGTGGAGGAGGCGCCGCTCGGCGAGACCTCCGCCTTCCGCTTCACCGCCGTGCCGATCCGCACCGCGGTGCTGGAGGAAGGGCCGGACGGGCGCCTCTCCACCATCTTCCGCCAGGCGAAGCTGGCACCGGAGGCGATCCGCGCGCGCTTCCCCGGAGCTCCCCTGCCGCGCGAGGCAGAGGACGGACAGCCGCTGACCGTGCTGGAGGCGGTGTGGCCCGAGGCCGGCACGGCACGCCACGCCGTGCTGCTGGCGGCCGATCCGGACCGGCCGGTGGTGCTTGCCGAAGGCCACTTCGCCGATCAGCCGGCCATCGCCTTCCGGTGGCTGAAGGTGCCGGGCGAGACCTATGGCCGCGGCCCGGTGATGAAGGCGCTGCCGGACATCCGCACTGCCAACAAGGTGGTGGAGCTGGTCCTGAAGAACGCCTCCATCGCCGCGACCGGCATCTGGCAGGCCGAGGACGACGGCGTGCTGAACCCGGCGACGGTGAAGCTGGTGCCAGGCGCGATCATCCCGAAGGCGCAGGGCAGCGCGGGGCTGACGCCCCTCGCCGCGCCCGGCGATTTCGACGTCTCCCAGCTGGTGCTGCAGGACCTGCGCACGCGCATCCGCGGCGCGCTGCTGGCCGACCGCATCGGCATGCCGCGGGAGTCGAAGCGCACCGCGACGGAGGTGCTGGAGCGCGCAGCCGAGACGGCGCGGCTGCTGGGTGCCACCTATGGCCGGCTGCAGGCGGAGCTCCTGACGCCGCTGGTCACGCGCTGCCTGGGCATCCTTCGACGGCGCGGCGAGATCCCGCCGCTGCTGCTCGACGGCTGCGAGGTGGCGCTGCGCTACGAGAGCCCGCTCGCGCGCGTGCAAGGCCGCGCCGATGCGGCGAACACGCTGCTGTTCCTGCAGGCCGTCGGCAGCCTCGGCGGCGCCGCGGCCGCGCAGGTGGATGCCGCCGCGGCGACGCGCTGGCTGGCCCGCACCCTCGGCGCCCCGGCCGAGGTGCTGGTTCCCCTTGCCTCTCCCGCCAACCCGGAGTGATGCCCGCATGCCCGAGGATCTGCTGCAGCCGCCAGCCGAGGCCACCAACACCGAGCGCCCGGTCGAGGTGCCGGAGAAATTCTGGGACGCCGCGACCCGCACCATCCGCGTGGATGCCCTGCTGAAATCCTACAAGGAGCTGGAGCGGCGCCTGTCGCAGCGTGCCGGCCCGCCGATGCGGGACGCGGCGCCGGAGGAGGTCGCACGCTGGCGGATCGCGATGGGTGTCCCCGAGACGCCCGAGGCTTATGACATCAGGGCGCCGCATGCGCTCTGCTGCGCCGATGTCGAGGTGAACCGCCGCCTGCACGCGGCCCACTTCACCAACGACCAGGCGCAGCTGGTCTATGAGCTGGCGGCGGAACGGCTGCTGCCGCTGATCGCCGAGGCGGCGGCGGAGTTCGAGGCCGACCGGCAGCGGCAGAAGCTCCATGCCCATTTCGGCGGCGAGGAGCGCTACCGCAAGGTCGCGCAGCAGCTTGCCGCCTGGGGCCGCGTGAACCTGCCGCCGCCGGTGCTGGAGGCGCTTTCCACCACCGCGGAGGGTGTGCTGGCACTCGAGCAGATGATGCGGAAGGGCGAGCCGGCGCTGCAGCGCGAGACCTCCGCACCGCAGCCGGAGAGCGAGGCCGAGTTGCGCGCGATGATGCGCGACCCGCGCTACTGGCGGACGCGCGAACCCGAATTCGTGCGCCGCGTGACCGACGGCTTCCGCCGGCTGGTGAACGGCTAGGGCGGATCCCATTCAGGTGGAAGCACCTGAATGGGTGAGGATGCTCGCAAGAACCAAGAGCCGGAGCATATGCCGTGAGCACAGGCGAACGGCACATGCTCCGCTCCGCGGCGGGGCTGGAGCGTCGCCCCCCTCCGTCCCGACGCTCGCCCCGCCGCCAGGGTGCCCCGCGAAGCAGGCTTTGCGGGGACCCTCGGCGGGGGTGGGCCGGCACCCATGCTGCCGCCCGCCCCCGCCCTCCTTCTGCCGCGATCAACCCGCGCACGCCCTCCCCGCGACGCTCGCATCCCGGGGCGGCAGGCGGGCTCGCGGTCGCCGTGCGTCGCGCCGGCCCCATCGGCACCCCGCGAAGCCCGCTTCGCGGCTGTCGGAAGGCGGCCAACCGGCGCTGCGCGCCATCCCCAACCCGAACCGCAAGGAACGCGACCATGTCCGCGTCCATCGACCAGGCCTTCGTCAAGCAGTACCAGGCCGAGGTGCAGGAGGCCTATCAGCGCCAGGGCAGCAAGCTGCGCCCGACCGTGCGCAGCAAGACGGATGTCCGCGGCGCCAGCACGGTCTTCCAGAAGGTCGGCCGTGGCACCGCCGGCGCCAAGGCGCGCAACGGCGTGGTGCCGGTGATGAACCTCGACCACACCAGCGTCGAATGCTTCCTGCAGGACTACTACGCCGGCGACTGGATCGACCGGCTGGACGAGCTGAAGATCAACCACGACGAACGCGCCGTGGTGGCGAATGCCGGTGCCTATGCGCTGGGCCGCAAGACCGACGAGCTAATCATCGCGGCGCTCGATGCCGGCACGCGCGAGGCGATCGGCACCGTCAGCGGCACGACGGACGGCGATGGCCTGACGCGCGAGAAGGTGCTGCTGGCCTTCGAGATGCTGGGCACGGCGGATGTGCCGGACGACGGCATGCGCTTCGCCGTCGTCGGCTGGAAGCAGTGGAGCGAGCTGCTGACCATCCAGGAATTCGCCAATGCGGACTATGTCGGCGATGACCAGCTGCCCTGGAAGGGCGCGCAGGCGAAGCGGTGGCTGGGCGCGCTGTGGGTCCCGCACAGCGGCCTGACGCTGAACGGCACGCTGCGCTACTGCTACTTCTACCACAAGACTGCCATCGCCCATGCCTCGGCGAGCGAGATCGTCACCGACATCACCTGGCACGGTGACCGCGCCGCCTGGTTCGTCAACACCATGATGAGCCAGGGCGCGGTGCTGGTGGACGACACCGGCGTCGTGCGAATGCGCGCAAAAGAATAACGTGCGAATGCGCGCAAAAGAATAATGTGCGAATGCGCGCGAAGGAGTAGCGCGCGCATGCGCGCGGCCGTGCCGCAGCGCCACGCCATCCTCACCCCTCCCCTCCCGCCAGCGGGAGGGGAGTTGGCGGCACGGTCGCCGACTGGGGCGAGAGTGCCCTCACCCACAACCACGCATCGAGGCCCGCATGTCCCTCTCCGCGCTCGCGCTCTGCTCGCGCGCCCTGCTGAAGATCGGTGCGCAGCCCATCGCCTCGCTCGACGAGGGCACTGCCGAGGCCGAGGTGGCGGCGAATCTCTACCCCGCCCTGCGCGACGCGCTGCTCTCGGCCCATCCCTGGAGCTTCGCCACCGCCCAGGCCACGCTGCCGCGCCTGGCTGCGACACCCACGGCCGATTTCGCTCACGCCTTCCAGCTGCCGCCGCGCTTCCTGCGTGCACTCTCCGCTGGCGGGCCCGGCACCGGTCGCGGCCTGGCCTACCGCATCCTCGAGGGGCGGCTGCACACGGATGCGGCGCAGGTGACGCTCACCTACATCTTCCGCCCGGATGAGAGCGCCTTTCCGCCCTTCTTCGCCTCTGCCCTCGCGGCACGGCTGGCCGCCGAGTTCTGCATCCCGCTGACCGAGAACACCTCCCGTGCGGAGGCGCTGCAGCGGCTGGCGGAACAGGAGATGCGTGCCGCGCGCCTGGCCGACAGTCAGCAGGCCAGTCCGCGAAGCATCGAGGATTTCCCGCTGCTGGATGCGCGGGGCTGAGCCATGGCGCGGTCCCGCACGCTCAAGACCAGCTTCGCCGCCGGGGAGGTGGCACCGGAGCTGCTCGGCCGGCCCGACCTGCGCGCCACGGCGAACGGCGCCCGCCGCCTGCGCAACGTCTTCATCCACCCCACCGGCGGCGTCACGCGACGCCCTGGCCTGCGCCATGTCGCGGCACTGCCCGGGCCCGCGCGGCTGATCGCCTTCGAGTTCAACACCGAGCAGACCTACCTGCTGGTGCTGACGGAAGGCGCCATGCGCGTCTTCATCGACGATGCGCAGGTGGCGCAGGTCGCCGGCCCCTGGACCGAGGCGATGCTGCCGCAACTCGCCTGGACGCAGAGCGCGGATACGCTGCTGCTGGTGCATCCCGAGATGCCGCCGCAGCGCATCACGCGCACCGGCCATGCCAGCTGGCAGGTCGCGCCCTGGAGCTTCATCGCCGAGCCCTTCTACCGCTTCGCCGCGCCCGAGGTGACGCTGACGCCGAGCGGGACGACCGGGACCGTCACGCTGACGGCCTCTGCGCCGGTCTTCCTCGACGGCCATCTTGGCATCCGCTTCCGCATTGGCGGCAAGCGTCTGGTGGTCACGGCCATCGCCTCGGCGACCAGCGCCAGCGCGAACGTGGAGGATACGCTCGCCGACGCGGCGGCGACGACAGCCTGGGAGGAGGCGGCCTTCTCGCCGGCGCGGGGCTGGCCTGTCTCGCTCTGCTTCCACCAGGACCGGCTGGTGATCGGCGGCTCGCGCGACCTGCCGAACCGGCTCTGGCTGTCGCGCTCGGGCGACCTGTTCAACTTCGACCTTGGCACCGGCCTTGACGACGAGGCGATCGAGTTCGGTCTGGTGTCGGATCAGGTGAACGCCATCCGCGGCCTGTTCTCCGGCCAGCACCTGCAGGTTTTCACCTCCGGGGCCGAGTGGATGGTCACGGGCACGCCGCTGACGCCGGCGAACATCCAGCTCAACCGCCAGACGCGCATCGGCTCGCCCGTGGCGCGGATGGTGTCGCCGGTGGATGTGGATGGCGCCACGATCTTCGCCGCGCGCAATGGCCAGGGCATCTACGAGTTCGTCTATACCGACCTGCAGCAGATCTATCAGGCGAACGACCTGGCGCTGGTCGCGCGCCATCTGGTGCAGGACCCGGTCGGCCTTGCCTACGACCAGCTGCGGCGCCTGCTGCATGTGGCGATGGCGGACGGCACGCTGGCGACGCTGACGCTCTATCGCGCCGAGGAGGTCACGGCCTGGACCCGGCAGGAAACGGATGGCGCCTTTCGCGCGCTCGCCGAGATCCAGGGCACGGTCTGGGCCGTGGTGGAGCGCGCCGGCGCGATGCGGCTGGAGCGCTTCGACGAGACGCTCGCCCTGGATGCCGCCCTGACCGGCACCGCCGCCGTGCCGCAGGACCGCTGGAGCGGCCTCTCGCACCTCGAGGGGCGGGAGGCCACCGTGGTGGCCGATGGCGCGCCGCGCGGCAGCGCCCGTGTGATCGGGGACGCCGTGATGCTGGACCCGCCGGCGCGGGAGGTGCAGGTCGGGCTCGCCTTCCGGCACCTGGTCGAGCCGCTGCCACCGGACCTGGCCACGGCGGTCGGGGTGCGCGCCGCGCCGCTGCGGCTGGTCTCGGTCACCTTCCGGCTGCTGGAGACGGCCTCGCTCGCCGTGGACCTCGGCAGCGGCGTGCGGCCGGTGCCCTTCCGCCGGCTCGACACGCCGCTGCTGGACGCCGCGCCGCAGCGCTTCACCGGTGACGTGCGGCTGCGGGCGCTGGGCTGGCGGCGCGACGCGCTCGCGACGCTCTGGCGCATCGAGGATGACACGCCGCTGCCGATGACGCTGCTTTCCGTCATCACCGAGATGAGGATGACCGACTGATGGGAGCCCTGACCTCGCTCGCCACCCTGGTGGGTGCGGGCGCAAGCCTCTACGGCACGGTGCGCCAGGTCCAGGCGCAGAACGCCTCCAACCGCGCCCAGGTGGAGGTGGCGCAGCAGCAGGAACAGGCGCGGCAGCAGGAATTGCTGGCGCGGCGCGAGGCCGACCGCGTGGAGCGCCAGCAGACGCTGGCGCGCACCATCGCCTCCACCCGCGCGCGGCTTGCCGCCTCGGGCGTCGCGCCCGACGAGGGCAGCGCCGGCGCGCTCACCGCGGGCCTCGAGCGTGCCGCGGCCGAGGCGGAGGACGCGAGCGACGAGGAACTGCGGGCGCGGCTCGCCCGCGGCCGTGCCAGCCTGCTCAACCCGGACGGCACGCTGACGGCCGTGCTGCAGGGCGTGCGCAGCTTCGGCACCGTCGCGCGGAGCCTGCTCGACTAGCCCGCTGCGCAAGCAGCGACCGAAGGGGGAAGGCCCCCCTCCGTTTCCCCTCTTGGAGCCCGCTGAGCGATGGACGAACACATCCGCATCGGCGACGTCGCGCCGCGCGTGCAGTACGTGGCCGACGGCGTCCAGGCCGAGTTCACCTATCCCTTTCCCATCTTCGATCCCGCGGACCTGGCCGTGTGGCTGGACGCGGTGCCGCAGCCCTCCGGATTCACCGTGCTCGGCGCCGGGGAATCCGAGGGTGGCACGGTGGTCTTCGAGGCACCCCCCAATGCGGGCCAGCGCGTGACCCTGCGCCGCAACCTGGTCGTCGCCCGCACGAGCGACTTCCAGGAGAACGGCATCCTGCGCAGCCGCACCCTGAACGACGAGCTGGACTACCAGGTCGCCGCGCTGCAGGAGGTGAAGGAGGATCTCGCCGGCACGCTGCGCCTCGATCCGGCGGATGGCGGCACGCTCTCGGCCCTGCCGATGCGCCAGGCGCGCGTCAACCGGCTGCTCGGCTTCGACGCGGTGGGCGACATCGCGCTGTTCGACCGCGAAGAAGGCGAGATGACCCTCACCTTCCCGGGCGCGGTGCCGCGCACGGTGGAGGACAAGCTGGCCGAGCAGCTCACCGCGCGCGATTTCGGCGCGGTCGGCGACGGCATGGTCGATGACGGCCCGGCGCTGCAGGCGGCGATGCATGCCGCGGCCGCCAGCGGCAAGCTGCTCGAGATCGGCGAGGGGACCTACCGCACCACCATACCGCTCAGGCTGCAGGGCGCGGCGGCGGGGCTCATCATGCGCGGCACCATCCTCTACGCAGGTCCGGGCGGCCGCGCGGCACTGACCATCGGCGACAGCACGGCGCGCAGCCAGGCGCGGCGCTATCTCGGCCTGCGCGTGCTGCGTGCGGTCCAGAGCGACTGGTTCGACGAGCGGGATATCGGCATCCTGCTCTACAATCTCGACACCTGCTTCGCCGAGGTGATGCAGGCCGAGGGATTCACCATCGGCCTTCGCACGGAGGGCAGCGGCATTCCCGGCGCGGCGGCGGGCTTCGAGGACAGCACGCTGGTCCTCGGGCGGCTGGCCAACAACCGCATCGGCCTCGACATCCACGTCTCCCAGCCCGGCCCCGATGCCTGGAACAACTCCATCCGCTACATCGGCGGGCATTTCGCCAATGCCAGCGCGGTGAATCCGGCGCAGCCGCGCTACGGTGTGCGCCTCTCCGCCGCGCCGGGCGCCTACGCGCTGCACAACGCGCATCTCTTCCTCGGCCCGAGCTTCGAGCTGCAGCGGCAGGGCACGCCGGGCACAGTGGATGCCATCCCCTTCCTGGTGGAAGTGGACGGGCGCGGGCTGCTGGCGCGCGGCGTCCGGATGGAGGCGTGCTCGCCCCGTGTCGCGCGGCACAGCGCGGCCTTCAACGATGCGGTCTACGAGGTTTCCTACGTGGGAACCTACGCCTTCACCGGCAGTCCCGTGGACTACACGGCCTCCGCGACTCGGGCCGGCGGCACGGTGATCCCCTTGCACCAGGCGGCGGCCGCCTTCGGCACGCCGCGGCTGGCGGCGGCGGCGGAGAATGTGCGGCAGCGCGCCTTCCGCCAGACCTTCCCCAACCCGAACGGCGTCGGCTTCGAGCAGATGGCGGTGCTGTCCTCCAACCCCGGAGGGCCGCCGACCACGCTGGGCGGCTTCTGCTTCTCCGGTCTCGACAGCATCGGCCTGAATGCGGACAGCGTCCAGCTGCCGACCAGCCGCGCGATCGCCTTCGTGGTGGATTGCGGCCGCTGCAAGGAGTTCTTCCTGGCGGTCGAGGGCGACAACATGCGCCCGGTCTTCCTGCAGTTCGACGCCAGTGAGAACCTGCTCGGCCAGTCCACCCCGCTGCTGCTGTCGAACGCCAACGTGAACTGGAACCCGACCGGCACTGCCTACTGGTGGGAGATGAATGCGAATCTCGACAGCCTGTCGGACGGCATCGCGCTCAACCGGCTGCAGCGCGTCACCTTCCATTCCGACGCCAGGTACGGCGTCATCGGTGTGCGCGGCGGCGACAGCGTGAATCCTTCGGCCAACCTCCTGCGCTCCATGCGCATCTTCTGCGCGGCGACGGAGGCACCGGCGCTCATCTATGGCGGGTCCCGGGCCTGGGGAGTGCGGGAGTTCACGGCGCGCCTGGACCTCGCTCCGCCTTCCGTTGCCGCGAACGGCACCGTCGCGCAGACCGTCACGCTGCCCGGAGCGGCGCCGGGCGACTTCGTCCAGGCCGCCTGGTCGAATGCCACGCTGCTCCAGTTCCTCGGCCATGTGAACGCCTCCGGACCATCGGCGACCGTCAGCGTGCGGATCTGGAACCCGACCGGTGAGGACGTGAACCTCAACCCGGGCACGCTCTTCGTCCGGGCGGTCAAACCCAGGCTCTAGGAGAAGCGTCATGAGCGTCGCCCATGCGCCCGCCTCGGCCGGAGATGCGCCGGGATGAGGAAGCGCCCGAAGGCTCTCCTCGATACGACCGACTTCGCCGCCGCCGCCCGCCGCGTGCTGGCGGGCTATGAAACCTTCATCGCACATTCCGGCACCGCCGCGGAGGACGGTGACGCCAAGGCCTTCACCGCGCATCACGCCGCCGCCCGTTCGGCGCTGGCGCATCTCGAGCAGCTGCTGAAGCTGGCCGCCGAGAGCGGCAGCGAGGCGCAGCTGCGCAATGTGTCCACGACGCTGCAGGAGGCCCGCCAGCAGATCGCAGGACTGGAAGCCGAGGAGGTCCCGCCCGATGCCGACGAGGCCTGAGGCCGATTTCCTGGAGTTCGCCTGGATCTGGAACCGCGTGCAGGGGCTGGATACGCCCGCCCTGCACCGCCGCATCGCGCGCTGGCTCGGCGCGCGATGCGCGGCGGGCGATCGACGGCTGCTGCTGATGGCTTTCCGCGGCTGCGGCAAGTCCACCCTGGTCGGCCTCTACTGCGCCTGGTGGCTGGCCCGCGACCCCAATGCGCGCATCCTGGTGCTGGCGGCCGACCAGCCGCTGGCGACGAAGATGGTGGCGACCGTCCGCCGCGTCCTGGAGCGTCACCCGCTCTGCCGCGACCTGCTGCCGGAGGCCGCGGAGGCCTGGGCGATGGATCGCTTCACCGTGGCACGCGAGGCGGTGCTGCGCGATCCCTCGATGCTGGCGCAGGGTCTCGCCGGCAACATCACAGGCGCGCGGGCGGAACTCATCGTCTGCGATGATGTCGAGGTCGCGGGCAACTGCGACACGCCGGCCAAGCGCGCGGAGCTGCGCGAGCGGCTGCGCGAGACCGAGTTCGTGCTCACGCCCGGTGGCACCATTCTTTATGTCGGCACGCCGCATTGCGCGGAGAGCCTCTATCTGCACCCATCCCAGGGCGAGGCCTTCCTGGCGGGCTACCGGCGCCTCGTCGTGCCGCTGCTCGACGCGGAAGGGCGCAGCGCCTGGCCGGAGCGCTTCGATGCGGCGGCGGTCGAGCTGCTGCGCGCCAGCGTCGGGCCGCTGCACTTCGCCCGTCAGATGCAGCTGCAGGCGGTCGAGGAGAAGGCCGCGCGGCTCGATCCCGCGCTGATCGTCCGCTACGCCGAGGAGCCGGACTACCGCGAGGCGGGCGGGCGCCCGTTGCTCTCGCTGCTCGGCCGGCGGCTGGTCTCGGGCGCCGGCTTCTGGGACCCGGCCTATGGCCGGCCGCCCGGCAAGGGCGCGGCCGGCGATGCCTCGGTGCTTGCCTGCATCTATGCGGATGCGGAGGGCAACCACTTCCTGCATCGCCTGGCCTATCTGGCGCACGACCCCGACAGCCCGCTGGATCCGGCGACGCAGCAGTGCCGCGCCGTCGCCGCCATCGCGCGCGAGCTGCTGCTGCCCGCGGTGCGGGTGGAGACGAACGGCCTCGGCCGTTTCCTGCCGGCGCTGCTGCGGCGGGAGATGGCACGCGCCGGCGCGGCCTGTGCCGTGATCGAGCATGTGAGCCGCCGGCCGAAGGCGGACCGCATCCTCGCCGCGCTCGATCCCGCGCTGGCGGCGCGGCGGCTGCACGCGCATGAAAGCGTCTTCCGCACGCCCTTCCCGCAGGAGATGGCCGCCTGGCGGCCCGATGCGGCGGGCGGACGGGACGATGCGCTGGATGCCGTGGCTGGTTGCCTGCTGGCCGAGCCCGTGCGGCTGCCCGGCTATGTGCCGGCGCCGCGCGGCCCCGGCTGGCGCGGCGCGGACTGATCGCTTGCCGCTACGCCGCCGGCTTGCGCAGGATCTCCCGCGCATGCCGCTCGGTGCCGGCGGAGGTGATGACGAAGCGCCCGTCCTCCCGCTGCCGCGCCAGGCCCATGCCCTGCAGCCGCCGCAGGCAGGGGTTGTCCTGCAGCCCCTCGGGGCGGCCGATCGCGCCCACCAGCGTCAGCCGGTGCAGCGCCGATCGGCAGCAGGTCTCGAGATAGGGCTCGTTCCACATCCGTCCGTTCCACCCACGCGATCCGCCCCAGGGTGGGTCCGCTGCCCATGCGCTTCAAGGAGGCCGCGAGGAGGTCAAGGACCATGCAGATCGAACCGACCTGGTGGATCACCGCCGTGGAAGCGCCGATCGTCGGCGCCCTGTTCTGGATGATTCACGGCCTGCGCCGCGATCTCCAGGACCGCATCGACCGCTCCGACCTGCGGGAGACCGAGGCGGTCAGCCGCACCCGCGAGGATCTGGCCGAATTCAAGCTGGAGGTGGCGCGCACCTATGTGCCGCTGTCGCTGATCCGCGACGTGGACCGCCGGCTGTCGGCGCAACTGCTGCGCATCGAGGAGAAGCTGGAGGCGGTGAGTCGCGGTGCCGCCGCGCGGCAGCCGCGCGCCAGCATCACGGCCAGGCTGGAGGAGGGGCCGTGAGCGGGACGGCGCCATGCGCTGTCGGCACGGTCGCGGCGACGCGGCGGGCGGAGGAGATCCTGGCGCTGACCCTTTGGGCCGAGGCCGGAATCCGCCCCGTGCGGGCGATCGAGGCGCTGGCGGCGCTGGTGGTGAACCGTGCCCGCCTCGCCGCCACCGAAGCGGCCGCGCGCCTGCGCTACGCCCCGGAAGTGCCGGTCCGGCCCGGCTCGCCGGCGCCGCCCTGGCCGCTGCTGCTTGGTCCGGTCTGCCGCGCGCCCTTCCTCTTCGCCTGCTGGAAGCCCTGGCCGCCGGGTCATGCCCTGCCGGGCGAAGCGAAGGAGGGCGACCCGGCGCTTGCCATCTGCCGGCGCATCGCCGCGCGTGCCGCGGCGGGAGTGCTCCCCGACCCGACGGGCGGCGCGACCCACTGGCACGATGCGGGAACGCTGCCCGGCTGGGCCATCGGGCTGGTGCCGACGGCGGAGATCGGCGGGCTCATGTTCTACCGGGCCGAGGCCGAAGCGCCGCCATCGGACGCCCGCGGCATTCGATGCGGGGCCGGCGCGGCGCGGTAGCTGCGACCCCGCCCCTTCACCTCGCGGCGCTTCCCGGGGACAATCGCGCCTCGATCCACCGGCCGAGACGAGAGGAAGCGCCATGGCGAAGGTCATCATCACCTGCGCGGTGACGGGGGCGATCCATACCCCCTCGATGAGCGACTATCTGCCCATCACGCCGAAGGAGATCGCCGAGCAGGCGATCGCCGCCGCCGAGGCGGGGGCGGCCATCCTGCACCTGCATGCGCGCGACCCGAAGGACGGGCGGCCCACGCCCGACCCTGCGGTGTTCATGCAGTTCCTGCCGGTGATCAAGCAGTCGACCGATGCGGTGGTCAATATCACCACCGGTGGCGGCCTGGGCATGACGCTCGACGAGCGCCTCGCCGCGCCGCTGCAGGCGAAGCCGGAGATGTGCTCGCTCAACATGGGCAGCATGAACTTCAACATCGCGCCCTCCGCCGCGCGCGTGAAGAAGTTCAAGCACGACTGGGAGAAGCCCTATCTGGAGGGCACGACCAACTTCATCTTCCGCAACACCTTCCAGGATATCGAGCAGATCCTGGAGCGGCTGGGCAAGGACCACGGCACGCGCTTCGAGTTCGAGTGCTACGATGTCGGCCACCTCTACAACCTGGCGCATATGCTCGACCGCAAGCTGGTGCAGCCGCCGCTCTTCGTGCAGACGATCTTCGGCATCCTCGGCGGCATCGGCGCCGAGCCGCGCAACCTGCTATTCATGAAGGAAACGGCGGACCGGCTGTTCGGCAACGCCTATGTCTGGTCCGTGCTGGCCGCGGGGCGGCACCAGATGCCCTTCACCACCATGGCCGGCATGATGGGCGGCAATGTCCGCGTCGGGCTCGAGGACAGTCTCTGGATCGGCAAGGGCGTGCAGGCAAAGTCGAATGCCGAGCAGGTGGCGAAGATCCGCCGCATCCTCGAGGAGCTGAGCCTGGAGATCGCCACGCCGGCGGAGGCGCGGCAGATGCTGGCGCTGAAGGGCGGCGATCTCGTCGGGTTCTGAGCCTGCGCGCTGTGCGAACGCGCACAGCGCGCCCCTCCGCCGGCGGCTGTCCTTGTCGCGTTCGAGCCATCGTGTTCGAGCCCCGCCTTGGGACCTAGGAGGACAGCATGCCGATCGTTCAACTCGATACCTGGCTGCCGCACCGGGACCGGCCCGATCCGGCGACGCTGATCGTGCTGCACGCCACCGCGGGCGCGACGGCCCGGTCCAGCATCAACCACCTGCGCGGCGTGGGGCTGAGCTACCACTACATCATCGCGCGCGACGGCAAGGACTCGGCCAAGTCCGCCGGCGCGGATGGCAGCGAACCGATCGTCTACCACTGCGCGCCGGATGCGGCGCACGCCTTCCATGTCGGCTCGACCGTTCCTTCGCCCGCGGGGATGGGGATCAACAAGGCATCGATCGGCGTGAGCCTGGCGAACATCCAGAACCGGAAGAACCCCGAGGACTATCCGACGATGCAGCTCGGCATGCTGGACCAGCTCATCGCCGAGCTCCGGCAGCGGGTGCCCAGCCTGAAGTGGCTGACGACGCATGCGGCGGTGCAGCCCTGGAACCGCGCCGACCCTCTGGCCGTAGTCGGGAGCATCATCGCCCGGCGGCATGACCTGGCCTGGTGGGAGCCGACCCCGGACCAGGTGAGGCAGCATAAGCCGCGGCGGGCCTGACGCGGCCAGGATGCCGGGGCGGATGATCACCGCTGCGTGATGGGGGTGCGATCAGGCACTCCCCGCCCGGTCGGCCACCGTTGAACCATGCTGGTTTGGTCTGACGATCGAAGGCCTGACGACACCTGCAGCGGCCCGGCGGCCGCCCGCGGCACGCCATGCCCCCGGCACCTTAGAAGCCGAGAAACTGGCGGAGGCGTTGCAGCATCTCCTGTGCGTTGAGGCCCGGCGGTTCGGGCTGCACCTGGCCCGGCGGCACCTCCTCGCGGAAGCGTCTCAGCGCCTCTCGCGTACCGGAGAGGCGGAGTTCCGCCGGCTCCGCCGTGCTGCTGCCGCCGCTGCCGAAACCCACCAGGCGCACCAGCACGCGGTCGGCCTGCGCCAGCTCCTGCTCGGCGCGGGCGGCGTCCTCGGGCCGTGGGGCGCAGACCAGGGAACGCCCTTCGAGGTTGCAGGGCATGTCGAACAAGGGGTTGGGCGGGAAGCGCAATTGCGCCGTTCCGGTCAGCGCCAGCAGCCCGCGCGCGGCACTCTCCAGCGTCAGGTCGCGTACCGTCACCGCCGGCACGAGCTTCCCGCCGCGATCCACTACCTCAAGCGCCAGCGAAGGCCGCCCCGGCTCGCTGCGCTCCACCGGCTGCTCGTGCAGCAGGGTGCAGGCGGTGCGGTCGGTCATGCGGTCCGTGGCGCAGGTCAGGCGCCAGGTGCCGATGCTCTCGTTCACCTCCGCGGCGGCGGGCGTGCCGACGACAAGCGCGGCCAGCAGCGGAAGAATGCTTGCAGGGCGGATCATGCACCCGAAGATAGGAAGGCGGAGGAGGATCGGGAATGGCGAGGGTCAGGCTGCCGGATGGCACGGAAGTACCCGCCCTGGGCCAGGGCACCTGGCATATGGGCGAGCGCGCGGCGCGGCGGGCGGAGGAGGCGCGGGCGCTGCGGCTCGGGCTCGACCTCGGCATGACGCTGATCGACACTGCCGAGATGTACGGAGAGGGCGGCGCGGAGGAGGTGGTGGCCGAGGCCATCGCCGGGCGGCGTGACGAGGTGTTCCTCGTCTCCAAGGTCTATCCGCACAATGCCGGCGGGCGGAAGCTGGATGCGGCCTGCGAGCGCAGCCTGAAGCGCCTGCGCGTGGAGGTGATCGATCTCTACCTGCTGCATTGGCGCGGCTCCGTGCCCCTGGCCGAGACGGTCGAGGGCTTCGAGCGGCTGCGCGCGGCCGGCAAGATCCGCCGCTGGGGCGTCAGCAACCTGGATGTGGACGACCTGGAGGAACTCGGGCCGGCGCTGGCGGACTGCGCCACCGACCAGGTGCTCTACAATCTCGAGGCGCGCGGCATCGAATTCGACCTGCTTCCCTTCTGCCGTGACCGCGGCATGCCAATCATGGCCTATTCGCCCATCGGCCAGGCGGGATCCCTGCTGCGCAAACAGGCGCTCGTCGCCGTGGCCGCGCGGCATGGCGCGACGCCGGCGCAGGTGGCGATCGCCTGGACCCTGCATGCACCGGGAGTGATCAGCATTCCCAAGGCGGCGGACGAGGCCCATCTGCGCGAGAACGCGCGGGCTGGGGAGATCAGGCTGACGGCGGCGGACCTGTCCGAACTCGATGCCGGCTTTCCGCCCCCGCGGCGCAAGCGTCCGCTGCAGATGCTGTAGCGCGGCAGGACCGCGCCGCTGTCCGGCCCGGGCATGGGCCTGCAAGGCCAGGGCAAGGACAGCGCGCAGATCGCCCGCGGCCAGACAGACGCAACTCCATGATGTCCTGCGGCAGCGCCTTGCTGTCCTCCTCCGCCGGGCGCGTCGTTCCGAGAATGGCCGGCGAGGCACTGCTGCGGATCGCCCCCATGCCGCGGGGCAAAAGGGGATTCTCGCGTCAACCGCGCCCGCGATCGGGCGTCAGGCGCTCGCCATGGCCTCCAGCCGGAGGAGGCCGACCGTGCCCTCGTGCAGCCGGTGCACCGTCGCTGCCACCGCCGCATCCAGGCCCGGCCGCGCGTAGTACACGCCCCGCACATGCAGGCAGGCGGCGATCGCCCGGATGAAGGCCTCTGCCAGCGCCGGGTCGGGCGGCGGCGCT
>Ga0180217_1002382_pt1 | contig 17570 bp, 20 predicted proteins | sample eDN3rd37CBELigOP_FD_128521 | JGI IMG/M metagenome (GOLD analysis project Ga0180217, IMG submission 128521) | Enriched Organic Plus compost microbial communities from Emeryville, California, USA - eDNA 3rd pass 37_C BE-Lig OP (version 2) (version 2) ... | reverse complement strand
TCTACTGAATATAGTTAACAATACTTGTCATGCTTGGCCACCTACTTAGCATATAGTTAATTGTAAATGATATCACCTTTTTTGAGAAGGTAGGGAAAATGAATTGTCAAAGCAAACATTCCTTAAAGGTACGTTAATATTAATTATTGCAGGTCTCATTACTAGAATATTGGGGTTTATTAATAGAATTGTTGTCGCCCGTCTTATTGGTGAAGAAGGTGTGGGGCTGTATATGATGGCAATCCCTACATTTGTCCTCACCATTACATTAACCCAGATGGGACTTCCAGTGGCCATATCGAAATTAGTAGCTGAAGCAGAGGCACAGGGTGATAGAAGAAAAATTAAAAAAATCTTGGTTGTTTCCCTATCCATTACTGGGACATTAAGTATTATTTTTACACCTATGATGATTTTTCTTGCACCATTATTATCTGAGACGCTTCTAACCGATGAAAGGACATATTATCCTTTGTTAGCAATATCACCGATTGTCCCAATCGTAGCGATATCTTCTGTTCTCCGTGGTTATTTTCAAGGTCGTCAAAATATGAAGCCACCTGCCTATTCACAGGTAATTGAACAAGTCGTCAGAATTACCTTAGTGTATGTATTTACGAATGCGTTTTTACCAATGGGGATTGAATACGCTGCAGCAGGTGCAATGCTTTCTGCTGTTGTGGGAGAATTAATGTCACTCATTTATTTATTCTTTATGTTCAAACTGAAAAAACGAATCCGAATCCGGCAAAACTTTTTTAAATCAGCTAAGCACGGAAAGGAAACTTTCAATGATTTGACACGAATTGCGGTTCCAACATTAGGCAGTAGAATGATTGGATCGATTTCTTGGTTTTTTGAACCGATTGTCGTTGCCCAAAGCTTAGCAATTGCAGGCGTCGTAACACATATCGCGACAAGACAATACGGGGAGTTAACCGGTTTTGCATTACCACTACTTATGCTTCCTTCATTTATTACGACTTCACTTTCTACGGCACTTGTGCCTTCTATAAGTGAAGCAGCAGCAAAAAAGCAAACATTATTAATTGAATATCGTCTCAAACAGGCGTTACGATTATCTCTTGTTTCAGGTGGCTTAGCAATTGTTGTTTTATATGTGTTTGCTTCACCAGTAATGGAGCTAATGTATGGGAATAGTAATTCAGCCATTTATATAAAAGTAATGGCTCCGTTTTTTATCTTTTATTACTTCCAAGGTCCACTTCAAGCAACCTTGCAGGCTCTTGATTTAGCCAAAGCTGCAATGATTAATAGTTTTATCGGTAATTTTATAAAAACTGGCGCAATTTTTATTCTAGCAACAAGACCTTCCCTTGGGATTATGGGGGCAGCTCTTGCTATTGTCATTGGAATGATGCTTGTAACCTTGCTGCACTTTTCAACAATTGTAAAAGTGATTTCCTATAGTTTTTATGTTAAGGACTATATAAAGAGTGGTATAACCATGGTTCTAGCAGGAATAGGTGGTCATTACTTTTATCAATTCTGTTTAACCGACGGTTCCCTTGCTATGAGAACACTGGCAGCAATTGGTGTTACATCATTCATTTATGTTGTTTTATTATTTGTATTTAAGCTTTTAACAAAAGAGGAAGTTAAGAGAATTCCGTTTATTGGACCAAAGCTTGCAGCACTTTTGTAATTACTAAGCCAGAAGGTAACCCGACCGCGGTTACCTTTTTTCATCTTTTATATCTACATGCAGTTTTCCATGATGATAATTACAAATCGAAATTTTCTTAATATCACTATAACCTAATTTCTTCAACTCAGATCGGAGCCAAAATTCTGTCTTATTAATTTGTGTTAAATGTTCCACTTGTATTTCTCCATCAAGAACGACTGGTAAATCAATTGTATAGTCTGAGAAATCAGAAGGTTCATTTTTACTTTTTTCCAACACGGACAATTCTCCTGATGACTCAAGTATAGCAAATTCCACATCAGCTAAATTTTTTATGTTTTTTTCACTTAGTTGCATCATAAGATCATCATGATTATATCGTTGCTGTCTCATAGCATGTTCATCAATTTTACCCCTATTCACAATAACTGTTGGACGTCCATCGATGAGTTCTCTAAGTTTTTTACTTTTTAACGACAGCAGGGCTAGTAAGTATTGTATCCCCATTAGTAAAATCATTGGTATCAGTGAATGGAGTATTGGGTCTCTAGTACTCTCGATACCGATAACAGCCATCTCTGCAATCATCATAAAAACGACTAAATCGATAAGACTGAGTTCCCCAATTTCCCGTTTACCCATTAACCGAAAAATTGTTAACAAGATAACATAAAGTAAAATAGTCCTCCCTACAATGATGAGGTATTCTTCCAATGAAAGTCCCCCCTCTCAAATGGACCCTAATATATAAAACACATACTGCAACTTAGTGTGCTCAAATTCTCTTAAAACATTATTCGAATTTTTCCTGATATGTTAAATGGACAAGAAAAGTTTGTATTTTTTATTCTAATTCATTGTGATAGTGAATATGCTCGTACTAAGGGTTATCTGTATACATTTGAGGGGGAGAGAATCGATATGAGGAAAATGGGAGTTGCAATGGTTTATGGTGTGGTAGCAATTTTTTTAATTGTTATTGTATCTAGTTTACTAATCTCACTATTACTTCGATTTACTTCACTTCAGGAATCTTCAATGTCCTGGGTGATTTTAGGGGCTTCCTTCCTTGCTCTTTTCATCGGTGGTTTTGTTTCAGGTGGAAAAGGAAAGGAAAAAGGTTGGCTCATTGGTGGAGGCACAGGTATTTTATATTCTATCATTGTATTCATTGTTCAATTCTTAGGGTATGATGCTACATTCACTGCGGAACAAACAATGTATCATGTTGGTTTTTTAGCGGCAGCTGTAATTGGTGGAATTTTCGGTGTAAATATGACCACTCCTTCAAGAAGAGATGCTTAATAGAAAAACAAAAAAAGAGCGCCCGAGTCGCTCTTTTTTTTATGAAAAATTAGTCCTTGATGACATCACGTACTGCTTGTCTGTCATATGTAAGATTTGCATTTCCAGATTTAATAATAATCTTGTTTTCGTCAATTGCATCAACTGTTCCGTGTAAACCGCCTACAGTTACAACCTTATCCCCTTTTTGCAGGTTAGATTGCATATTAAGAGTAGCTTTTTGACGCTTTTGTTGTGGACGAATTAACAAGAAATAGAAAATCGCAAACATTAGAATCAAAGGACCAACTGTTCCTAAAATACCTTCCATTTATTTCACCTCCCGACTCTATCTTTTTTTTCATTTTTTCTTTAGTTAGAAGTTTTTCGCGTTCGGCTTATTAAAACCATATCGCTCAAAAAAATCTTCACGGAAGTCTCCAAGACGATCTTCGCGAATCGCTTGACGGACTTGCTCCATTAATTTTAACAGAAAATGAAGATTATGATAAGTAGTAAGTCTTATTCCGAATGTTTCACTTGTTTTTATTAAGTGTCTAATATAAGCACGGCTATAATTTTTGCATGTATAACAATCGCAATTTTCGTCCAACGGTCCAAAATCACGTGCATACTCCGCGTTTTTAACAACTAATCTTCCTTCGCTAGTCATAAGCGTTCCATTCCTAGCAATTCTAGTTGGTAGTACACAGTCAAACATATCAATGCCACGAATTGCTCCATCGATCAAGGAATCCGGCGAACCAACACCCATTAAATATCTAGGCTTATTCGTTGGTAAAAGTGGTGTTGTAAACTCGAGTACCCTGTTCATAACGTCTTTAGGCTCACCAACAGATAAGCCACCTACAGCATAGCCTGGGAAGTCTAGGGATACTAAATCCCTTGCACTTAGTTTACGAAGTTCCTCATATTCCCCTCCCTGAACAATACCAAATAGTCCCTGGTCATGTGGGCGACTATGTGCCTGTATGCATCTTTCAGCCCAACGACGGGTACGTTCAACAGATTTCTTCATATATTCAAAGCTAGCTGGATATGGTGGACACTCATCAAATGCCATCATAATATCTGAGCCAAGTGCATTTTGTATCTCCATTGCTTTTTCTGGTGACAAAAATAACTTATCTCCATTTAAATGATTACGGAAATGAACGCCTTCTTCTTTAATTTCTCTAAATTCACTTAAACTAAATACCTGAAATCCTCCCGAATCAGTGAGAATTGCTCGATCCCAGTTCATGAATTTATGCAAGCCACCCGCTTCTTTGATGATTTCATGGCCTGGTCTTAACCATAGATGGTAGGTATTACTTAGAATAATACCAGCACCCATCTCCTTAAGGTCTTCTGGTGACATTGTCTTTACCGTTGCAAGTGTTCCCACTGGCATGAAAGCAGGTGTTTCAAAAGAACCGTGCGGGGTATGTACAATTCCTAGTCTCGCACCTGTTTGCTTACAAGTCTTAATATGTTCGTATCTTATTGCTGTCACTTATATGTCTCCTTTATCGTGGGTGTGATAACTCACCACCCGAAATATCAAATTTGGACTGTGTCTTACTTAATTAGCATTGCATCTCCGAAGCTAAAGAATCGATACCGTTCTTTTACTGCTTCGTTATACGCATGAAGTATATTCTCGCGTCCGGCCAGTGCACTTACAAGCATAATCAGTGTTGACTTTGGAAGATGGAAGTTTGTTATAAGACCATCAATTGCCTCATACTGATATCCTGGGTATATAAATATATTCGTCCAACCGCTTGATTCAACGAATTTGCCATTGTTTTTCACAATCGTTTCAAGGGTTCTAGTTGAGGTAGTTCCCACAGAAATGATTTTACCGCCATTTCTTTTTACCTCATTTAGTAAATTAGCAGTTTCCTCTGTCATTTGATAAAATTCAGAATGCATATCATGATCTTCAATTGTGTCTGCGCTGACGGGACGAAATGTTCCTAACCCAACATGCAAGGTAATAAAAGCTGTATGTACTCCCTGATCACGGATTTGCTGTAAAAGTTCTTCTGTAAAATGCAGCCCAGCTGTAGGCGCTGCTGCTGAACCACGATGTTTTGCATACACTGTTTGATATCGTTCTTTGTCATCCAATTGCTCATGAATATAAGGGGGCAATGGCATCTCGCCTAAGGCTTCCAAAACTTCATAAAATATACCTTCATAATGAAAGTTCAACATTCTTCCACCGTGATCACCGATTGACGTACACGTTGCTTTTAATCGCCCATCACCAAAGGTTAACACAGTACCTTCTTTCACACGTTTTGCAGGCTTTACAAGAGTCTCCCAATTATCACCGTCTTTTTGTTTTAAAAGGAGTACTTCTACTTTTGCACCCGTGTCCTCTTTTACCCCATAAAGTCTTGCTGGCAACACACGTGTATCGTTTAAGACTAGGCAATCTCCTTTATTTAGATAAGATAGGATTGAACGAAAATGAGTATGAGTAATTGCCCCTGTCTCTTTGTCCACTACCATTAAGCGCGAAGCTTCTCGATTTTCCAGCGGTGTTTGTGCAATTAATTCCTCCGGTAAATCAAAATCAAATAATTCTACTTTCATATTTCCACCTAATTTCTACTGACTTTCTAACGAAACTTACCAAATACGTAAAAAATTAATGATAATACAATACTAATTACAATAGATGTAACGATTGGAAAATAAAATGTGGTATTTCCTTTTTTCACTACAATATCCCCAGGCAGTTTTCCTATAAAATGCATAATAAAACCGACTACTAATAGTAGAATCCCCATTATCATTAGCATTTTACCCATTTTAACTTTATTCACTCCTTATAAGGTATCGGAACGAAGGCATCTATTTGTTAGTCAATTTTCGTGTAGGAAAAAACTTAATTGAATAAAGTTAAAAAGCCTCCGGCGGATGCCACGATTTTTCAAAGGTAATTTTTCGAGCGAGCTCGAAAAAAATCGGGCGCATATACACCAAGGCGTATATGATTAGGTTATTACTCCTTTGGAACCTCAATTTGAAAATGTCGATATACTTGTTCAGTTACAATTCGACCACGCGGGGTTCGTTGCAAGAAACCAATTTGCAGAAGGTAAGGCTCATATACATCTTCAATCGTATGCGCCTCCTCGCCGATCGTTGCAGCAATCGTCTCGAGACCAACCGGACCACCTCGAAATTTCTCAATGATTCCTCTAAGTAATTTATGGTCAATATGATCAAGACCTAAACGGTCAACCTGTAGCAATTCTAGAGCAATATCTGCCATTTGTGTTGTAATGGTACCATTGCCACGTACCTGTGCGAAGTCTCTTACTCGTCTTAGTAAACGGTTCGCAATCCTTGGAGTCCCTCTTGATCGTCTCGCAATTTCTTTGGCTGCTTGTCCATCAATTTCTACTTCCAACAATTCAGCTGTTCTTGTTACAATACCAGCTAATTGATTTTCAGTGTAATATTCAAGTCGACTCAGCACCCCAAATCGATCCCTAAGAGGTGCAGATAATGAGCCAGCACGTGTTGTTGCTCCAACTAAAGTAAAGGGGGGTAAGTCAAGTCGAACAGAACGTGCCCCCGCTCCCTTACCAATCACGATATCCAAACAGAAATCCTCCATCGCAGGATATAAAACCTCCTCGATGGACCTTTGAAGGCGATGAATTTCGTCAATAAAAAGGACATCACCAGGTTCAAGTGCTGTCAAAATAGCCGCTAAATCCCCAGGCCTTTCTATAGCTGGCCCTGAGGTTGTCCGTATATTTACACCCATTTCATTTGCGATAATCGTAGCTAGCGTTGTTTTTCCAAGTCCTGGAGGTCCATATAATAATACATGGTCCAGGGTTTCTTGTCTCATTTTAGCTGCTTCAATAAATATCGATAAATTTGATTTTACCTTTTCTTGACCAATATATTGAGCTAAGGTTTGTGGTCTGAGGCTTTGCTCGATTGCTGACTCTTCGTAATTGGCACTACCTGAAACGATTCTGTCCTCCATCCAAGCATCCTCCTTATTTTAATAGCTTTTGTAAAGCCTTTTTAATATATTGATCCGTTGAGAGCTTTTCTTTTCTTAGCTCTGGCAACACTTTATTGATTTCTCTCTCCGCATAACCTAACACCTTAAGCGCTTCAACTGCTTCATCAATTTCTGTGTGACTCGTATTGTCCACAAATTCATGATCTTCACTAAACAAATCGGGATGGAGCGTTGGCATAAGGTCATGGAGCTTTCCTTTAAGATCTAATATAATTTGTCGAGCTGTCTTTTTCCCTACACCTGGAAACTTGACAAGGAATTTTTCATCCTCGTTTTCAATCGCACGAATGACTTGTTCTGGTTCCCCCGAAGCCAAAATCGCGAGTCCTCCCTTTGGACCAATCCCTGTAACATTTAAGAGTTTCAAAAATAAAGCACGCTCTTCACGTGTCTTAAAGCCATAAAGTGCTAATATATCTTCTCTTACATGCTGATATGTATAAACAATTTCCTTATTATTTTTTTTAAAAATAAACGGATTTGGTGTAAGAATTTGGTAGCCCACTCCATTATTTTCGATAACGATATATTCCGGATTTATGTAGTCAACCGTCCCTTTAATAAATTCAATCAAACTTATTCTCTCCCCTACTTTGCTGTACCCCATTTTATCATATTCGTCAAAAAAAGACTAAAAATAAAAGAGAGACTAGAAGGGGTCTAGTCTCTCAAAAATGTTTTATATCAAGGGGAGGATGTATAAGTTTTGTAGGTTTCAATGACATTAATATACTCATCTTTAGTCCCTATTTTGATTCCCTTTTTTAGTAAATCATGTTGATAACTTTCAAGCTTCTCAACGTCGATCTGAAAGAATGATTGGATAACCTTTTCTGATTCATCTGGTTTTCCATTAAAGATAGATAAAATTCCATCTTCCGTTATACCAAAATAGCCATTTGTTTTAAGCAAAGGTGAAATATCGTCTATTCTTTGTTGAAAAACAACTTGAGTATCATCTTGATGAACTAAGTTCCAGTCCTCATACTGTGCCCAAAAATCTTCCATTGATAGGATTGTTTCTTTTATTATTTCTTCACTTACCTCGCCGTCTACATAAACACGTTCAAGAATAACAGTGACCTCTAATGGACCGGTTACCTCTTGAACAGAATTATTATGTTCTTCTTTTAACTCGGCATTAATTCCAGAAAAGCTAGGCAATATAAAAACAATCGTTAGACAAACGATTACTTTTACAATCATTCTCATTTTGGCATCACCTCTTACAATTAGTTGCCAACTCTTATTTACACTTGTATATGACCGTCCCACACAAATTAGTTTGACCATTATTAACAAGAATATCCAATGTTTTTTGAAAAAATATTCCATAAAAAAAGGATGTCCCAAAGGACACCCAATTAAATATGCAATATGCAGGTTACGTTAACCCCTATTATGATTTGTGAATGGCTCACGAATAGCATCGCCAATGTTGTCAAAAAGGTCTTTTATGTCAGCATCAATTGTCTCACGTCTATTCCCGTTACGTATATCATTATCGATATCACGTACTCGTGTAAAAGTACCTTCATCTGTCACAACATTGACATTACGTTTTCCAACTAATGGCTGTACAACTTTTTCTACAGCGTCTTGGACATTATTACGATTTGAATTATCGTTCGTATCAACAGCAACTAAAACATTATCGTCTGTTACGATGACACGAGCATCATCAACATTTTTTACCTTTGAAGCACGTTCGGAAATTTTTCGAACTAAATTTCCGTTGTCATTGTAATATCCATATGTTTGTACTCTATGGTTATTGTCATTGAGATGGCTGTGATAGTTAGTATCGGAATGTCCATGTCCATTATCTCTAATTGTATTTGGGTTACCATCATTAAAAGGGTTAACTGTTCGACCATTACGGTTATTCATGATACCATTTCGACGTTGTTCGTCGCGATAATTCATGATCCCAGGACGATTTTTTCTTGTTTTATCATTGTTATTTACCATACCGGTTCTGTCATCGTTATTCCTGTTGTTCATGATGCCAGTGCGATTATTTCTGTCATTACGATTGTTCATAATACCGGTACGGTCATTCCTGTTATTCCCTGTGCGATCCATAATTTCTGTTAATGGACCATCATTGTCACGAAGACGGTTTCCATTTCCATCTTCATTATTTCGATTATTTTCATTCGAGTAATAACCGATTGGTCTAGCATTATCATTATAATCCTTGTTTGGACCCGCCCCTTGATTATCTGTATTACACGCCGTTAGACCACCAAGTAATAATGCTGCAGTCGAAACTGTATAGAGTATCTTCCTCAATACAATAACCCCCTTTGACCTTTTGAACATATCTACATGTTCACCTTTAGGTTGGCTTATTCAAAGGGGGATTATTTCTGTTAGTTTTTTGCAGGTTGTTTAAATCTTGGACAGATAAGCCTGTTTTATTCTTTTTACATTATTAGAATTTATCTTTTATATAAATACTAAAAAAAATACAAGGACGAAAATGTATGATTTATTCGTCCTTCTTTATATGTTTATGATTAGTCGTCTAAGTCATCATCAACATCTGGCATGTTAAACATAGGGTTAAATGGCATTTGCTGATTTGGATTCATTCCAAACGGTGCACCCTGATATCCCGGGAATCCACCACCTTGGAACTGAGGTTGAAATGGTGGTTGAAATTGTCCTTGAAATCCTGGTTGCCCCATCATTGGGTAGCCTTGTTGCGGGAAATGTCCTGCAAATGGTGGTTTCGGTCCACCACAGCCACAATCTTTTTTATTATAAAATTGTGATGGCATCATTTGTGGATTCATTGGTCCAGCAAAACCTGGTCCTGGATTGTTAGCCATCGCTGGACTTACGGCTTGTGGTGCAACTTGCATTGGCATATTTGGTCCGAAGCCAGCAGGTCCAGGGAAACCTCCATTAAATCCGTAACCCGGCATTACTGGAGTAACTGGTACACATGGCCCCATTGGAAACGGCGGTGCCTGCATTGGTGCCATTTGTGGCATTACAGGTACATCTTCAAATTCATCTTCTACACCTGCGACCATTTGAGGCATTTGTGCTTGCATAATATTAAAATTGTTAATATCGATTTCAAATGGATGTTGCGGTTGCATTTGTACTGGTGGCATTTGTACTGGTGCCATTTGAACAGGTAGCATTTCTTCTTTTACTTCCTCTTTTACCCCTTCTGTTCGAGGGAATCCTCCCATCGGATTAAATGGCCCTTGTTGTGGTGGGAAGCCTCCCTGAAACCCTGGTACATAATTAAAGCCATACCCAGGCATAACTGGCGTAATTGGTACACAATTATTAAACATAGCTGGCTGTTGTAACGGCATTTGTGGCATTTGCTGCATTTGTGGCATTTGCGGCATTTCTGCTTCAAAATCCTCTTCTGGTCCAAAATCTTCTTCCGGCGCCATCATTCCAGGTAGAATATTGGTTGGTGGTGTTGGAATTTGTGGCATCCCCATTTCCATTAGATTAAAATTATTTATATCGATTTCTAGTGGCTGATATTGCGGCATTTGTGGTGGCGGTGCAACTGGCATCTGTGGTTGAGCAATTGGCATCTGCGGCATCACAAAAATCTGAGGCATTTGTGGCATTTGAGGAATATATGGTCCAGTCTCAACGCCCTTTACTTCCTCTTCAACCTCTGGTACCTCCTCTTCAAAATCCATTACAGGAAAAGGTTGTGGTGCAATTTCAGCAAATGGATGCTGAATCTGTTCCTCTTTCGGTGCTACATTAATCTGAGCCTCTTTTTTAGCACCACCAATTTGAGCTTCTTTTTTTACATGAACAGTTCCGGTTGGCACCTTAATTTTCATTCCAGGCATAATCATATCGGGATTACTTAACTGAGTATTGACAGCTTTTAGTTCTTGGAAGTCGACCCCATATTTTTTTGCAATTTCCCATAAGGTGTCGCCTTTTTGAACGATATGGATCTTCACGCGATTTTCCCCTCCTATACATAAGTCAATACATACTATGTCAAAATAGGCAAATTGCCACTATTTCTCATCACAACTTATGCATAGGCTTCACAAATTATGTACAGCATGAGGGCTGGTCAAGCATAAAATGTCTGTAAAAATCAAATACACCTTGGAGTATTTGTCGTCCGATTTCTTTCGAGCTTCCTTGAAAAATTCTTTCAAAAAATAGATCATATCATCCGCTGGAGAATTAACTACAACTAAATAAAGTTAAAGACTCGACGAATTGCCGAGTCTAAATACGATAATATGGATAACTTCCTAATACAGTTACTCCGCTCCCTAGAGCTTCTAATTCAGCAATTGCACTTGGGATTAAAATTTCATCCATTCTTTGTTCAATATCAATTAAAAATAAATAATTACCAAGACCAGTTTTCATAGGTCTTGATTCGATTTTAGACAAATTTAACTTTCTCCAGGCAAAAACGGACAATACCTGATGTAACGCCCCGGCTTGATCGGAAGGCAATGTAACCATCAAGGTTGTTTTATCTCCTGTATTTTTCTTAGTTAAATCTAAATCTAACATTTCTTTATGTAAAACAACAAATCGTGTATGGTTATTATCAAAATCATGAATGTCATGTTTTACAATCGATAAACCATATTCCTTTGCCGCAAATGAGTTTGCAATAGCTGCATGATTCTGATCTGGATGCTCACTTACAAATTTAGCGGCTGCACCCGTTGAACTTGTTTCAATGGGCTGTATATTTGGAAAATGGTTATATAAAAATTTATGGCACTGCGCGATTGCATGTGGGTGTGAATAGATGCCTTGTACATCTTCCCAATTGTTTGTATTGTTGGGATGCACCATTAAATGCTGTTTGATTGGAATTATCACTTCACCAATAATTTTAAGTTGTTTTACATGAATTAGATAATCAATTGTTAAATTAACCGTTCCTTCAATCGTATTTTCAATTGGAACGACAGCCACATCCACTTCCCCATTTTCTACTGCATCAATACATGCAGGGATTGTTCGATATGGTTTGTTTTCCTTACCGGGAAACAAGGCCGCAACCGCTTGTGCTGTGAATGTTGCATTCGGTCCTAAAAACCCGACATTAGTAATGTTCATCGATTTTCCCCCTATGCTCCTGTTCCAAGAATTTCAACTTTATCTACAAATTCAAGTTTACGAAGTCTAGCTAGGAGGTCAGTTACTTCACCATGCATACCAGATGTGTTTAATGAGAGTGTTACATTCGCTTTTCCCCTAAGCGGAATTGTTTGGTGGATTGTTAATACATTACAACCAGTATCTGCTACAGTTCTTAATAATTGAGAAAGGGTACCAGACCGGTCCTCCAGATGAAAAAACAATGAAATGATTTTTTCCTTAACAGTCGTATGAAAAGGGAATACAGTGTCTTTATATTTGTAATATGCACTTCTACTTAAGTCCACTTTCTGTGTTGCTTCTGCAATAGATTGTGCTTCTCCACTGTCTAATAGTTCCTTTGCATCCAATGTTTTACGAACTGCTTCTGGAAGTACATCCTCACGAACAAGATAGAATTTGCCATCCATGTAAGCTACTCCCCCCTACTTACCTTCTTTTAAACATGTTATTTATTCTATAAATTCAAATTCATATTCAAGCAATTTTACGATATCCCCGTGTTTTGCACCTTTTTCACGTAATGCGTCGTCGATTCCCATACCACGCAATTGGCGGGCGAATCGTTTTACTGACTCATCTCTTGTAAAATCAGTCATCTTAAAGAGTTTTTCGACTCGTTCTCCAGAAATTACAAAAGAGCCGTCACTTTCACGCGAAATAACAAAATCGACTTCTTCTTTTTCGTGACGATACATCACGCGGTGATTGCTCGTATCTTCCTCGACCTCTAGCGGAAATTCTGGAGTCGTTTCAAGTAAATCTGCAATCGTGAATAACAAGTCGCGAAGACCTTGTCTCGTTATTGCCGAAATTGGAAAAATTTTCACATCATCCTGGAGCTTCTCTTTGAATGCTTTTAAATTTTCTTCAGCTTCAGGTATATCCATTTTATTTGCGACCACCACTTGTGGACGTTCAGTTAAACGAAGATTATATTCCTTTAATTCTTGATTAATAGTGAGATAATCCTCATAAGGATCGCGTCCTTCCATTGCTGACATATCAATTACATGAACAATGACTCTTGTTCGTTCAATATGTCTCAAAAATTGATGTCCCAGTCCGACGCCTTGGTGTGCTCCCTCAATTAAACCAGGAAGGTCAGCCATCACAAAGCTGCGTCCATCTTCTGTTTCAACAACACCAAGATTTGGTACAATCGTTGTAAAATGGTACTCTGCAATTTTTGGTTTTGCAGCAGAAACAACTGATAATAGAGTAGACTTTCCTACACTTGGAAAACCAACTAGACCTACATCAGCTAAAACCTTAAGTTCAAGTTTTACATAACGTTCCTGTCCTGGCTCACCATTTTCAGCAATTTCTGGTGCAGGATTTGCTGGTGTTGCAAATCGAGAGTTTCCTCTTCCACCACGACCACCTTTAGCGATAACTGCTCTTTGGCCATGCTGTGTTAAATCTGCAATAACCACACCTGTATCATCATCTGTTACGACTGTGCCAGGGGGAACCTTAACAACCATAGGCTCTGCGTTCTTTCCGTGCTGATTCTTAGACATTCCATGTTCCCCACGTTTTGCTTTAAAGTGGCGTTGGTATCGGAAGTCCATTAAGGTTCTTAAACCTTCTTCAACTTCAAAAATGACGTCCGCGCCTTTTCCACCATCTCCACCTGCAGGACCACCCATTGGAACATATTTCTCACGACGATAAGCAACCATCCCGTTACCACCGTCTCCACCTTTTACATACACTTTGACTTGATCAACAAACATCTCTTACCTCCGGTTATTTATGCACCTAAATTTTCATGCAATATGTATTGTTATACTTACTTCTTTATTATGTACTTTATACTCAGTTATTTGCGGGAATTGTTCTGATTGGCTTATTCTAGTTAACCAATTTGTAAGGTATTCCCTATCTTTTAGTATTCCACTAAAATCGAAAAAGAATCGAGTTTCCTCTAACGAACAGTCTATAGTAAGGGATAAATGATTTTCTCCCATTTCATCTACCGCTTCTTCCAGTATCGCAAAAAATTGCGAACACCATTCTGTTAGTTTTGAATCGTAGTTTGATAAATTTCGAATATCACCGACAACATCATAGTCAAATTGATATTTATGAGGCTCCCAATTTAAGGTCATGATAAGTGCAGCAAAAGTTGGAATTTGTAAATTTGTAAGATGTGTTTCATTTTGAGCATCTATAACAATTTCTTCAATTATCGTATTAACCCGATCAATTTTATTTAGTGCGATGTTCCCTTTGATTAGCTGTATTTTATTTAACCAATCGTGACGTGTATGTTTTAAAACTTCAATCGTACTCCAATTTTTATTCATGTCATTTCCCCTAAAATTCAATGTGTCAATAGACAACATTTAGATTTCGAATCTTGTCTAAAAATTATATCAAACCTTGGAAAATAACACTACATTCTACAATCAGGATTATATCAATAATACAAAAAAGAGGTTAAAAAGGACCGCTTCGACAAAAACGCCACGGCTTCATATCTTGTCGACACTAGCACATCCTGTGCGTCGAAAGTTCAAGGCGGCGCAGCTTTGAGGACCGGAGCAAGGTAACTGCTTGAGTTAACATCCTTGCAGCCCTGCGCTGAGGAATTAACTTCTTGAATAAACTAGTAGACGCAAGCGCATAAACTAGTTGTTCTCGATGTTCGCTGGAGCAATGACCGCAGAAGTTCAAAGTGTCATTTTCATCCTCCAAAAAATAAAACTCTAACCTTAAGGTTAGAGTTTTACACGATTACGCTTCTTGCGCAGCTGGGTATACACTTACTTGTTTGCGGTCACGGCCTACACGCTCAAATTTAACAACTCCGTCAACTTTTGCGAATAGAGTGTCGTCACCACCACGGCCAACGTTTACTCCTGGGTAAATTTTAGTACCACGTTGACGGTATAAAATTGATCCACCAGTTACGAATTGACCGTCAGCACGTTTTGCACCAAGACGTTTCGCGATTGAATCACGACCGTTTTTAGTACTACCTACCCCTTTTTTAGAAGCGAAGAATTGAAGGTCTAATCTTACGAACATTATTGTCCACCTCCTATTAATGAAGTTTTTTATGATTGAATTTTCATATATTGTCCATAATCAAGTTCAATCGTTTGTAAGGATACAAGCATTCCCTCTAGAAGAAGCTGCACCTTTTCCCTCGTTGCCTCATCCTCGAGTTGAGGAATTTGACAGCGGAGGAATCCATTTTTTTCTTGTTCCAATATCGGCTCTACTTTACAGAGAGCATATATGGAATTAATGGCACCAAAAGCAACTGCTGAGGCACCTGCACAAACGATATCCTTTCCAGGAACATCATATTCGGCATGTCCACTCATTGTAAACGAGTCGATTCTACCAGAACTATTACGGTTAATAGTTACTTTTATCATGATAGAAAGCCTTATGCGTTGATTTTTTCGATTGTAACTTTAGTGTAAGGTTGACGATGACCTTGTTTTTTACGGTAGTTCTTTTTAGCCTTGTATTTGAAAACAATGATCTTCTTAGCGCGACCTTGCTTTTCAACTTTAGCTGTAACAGTTGCACCTTCAACAGTTGGGCTGCCAACTTTTACGTTTTCGCCACCTACGAATAAAACTTTGTCAAAAGTAACTGTTCCACCTTGTTCTACGTCAAGCTTTTCAACATAGATTTCTTGGCCTTCTTGAACTTTGATTTGCTTACCGCCAGTTTCAATAATTGCGTACATATTTGCACCTCCTAATAGTATGACTAAGACTCGCCAATACACAGGCGCTCCATTGATGGAAACTTAACTACCTGGAATGAGCGGTTGTAGCAGTGGGTGCTACAAACAATAACATGAAAATATTATCACAAAGACAAGTTGGAGTCAATCATTTCTTATATTAGGATTGATTATTTAGCCTTCCTTCCACTTCATCAATGGATCCTGTATGTCTAATTAAATAGTTATGTCGGGGGGAAGCTATTTCAGTTACATAAATACGAAAAGACAGGGCTTCTTCCAAACGTTTCTTATGATTCATGTTTTCTCCGAGCAGTACTTGTTTTACATCTGCAGTTGTTTCAACCCAAATCGCATCGTGGTCCATGCCTTGATGTTCCCATAATTCACGCTCTAGTTTGAAAGCAATCGTCTCGGCAGAGTCTACCCGTCCTGTACCTGAACAAGTTGGACAACTCGTCTGCAATATTCCTGAAAGATCTTGCCTGGTTTTCTTCCGTGTTAGCTCGAGAATACCTAGAGAAGTAAAGCCATGAATAGTGATCCGATTTCGATCTTCCTTCGCTACAGAACGTAAGGCTTGGATGACTTTTTGGCGATCATCATTATGCTTCATATCAATAAAATCAACCAAGACAATACCACTAATATCTCGAAGCCTTAATTGAGAAGCAATTTCTTTTGCTGCTGCGATATTTGTTTTAAACACCGTATCTCGCAAATTTTCTTTTCCTTGAAACTTTCCAGTATTCACATCAATTATTGTTAAAGCCTCTGTCTGCTCAATTAATAAGTACGCCCCATTATCTAGCCATACAATATGCTTAAGTGCTTTTTCAATTTCCCGTTCTATTCCGTAAGAAGAAAAAATGTTTTCTTTTCCACGAAAAAAAGAGACTTTTTCACCTAATAGGGCTTTTATCTGTTTATATTCTTGCGCATCATCAATTACGATTTCCTTAATATGTTCAAGCTGATGATCAAGTAAAATTTTAGCAACAAGATTATTGGCATCAAATAAAAGACTTGGAGGCTTAAGTTGTTTTTGCTTTTCAATTAATGAGTTGAAACGACTTCTTTGAAATTCAAGCTCATTTAGAATGATTGATTCATCCTTGTTTTCACAAGCAGTCCGGATAATGAGACCTTCAGAGTTGTCAAGATGTGTTTTTCCAAAGTTACGCCATCTTTCCCTTTCTTGTTCCTCTTTCATTTTCCTCGAAACGGCTACATAATTCCCAAACGGCGAATAGACAAGGGAAGTTCCAGGAAACTCTATAAGTCCAGTTAGTTTGGGGCCCTTTCGCTCTGTCCCTTCTTTCGTAACTTGAACAATGATTTCCTCACCTTGTCTAATAAAATGAGCTATACTTTTATCTTTTTCACTTTGGGGTGAAAGATGGTAGGACGCAAGCTGCTCTCGTCCGATATAGCCGTTTCTGCCTATACCAATATCTACAAAAGCTGCCTGCATACCTGGAAGAACGTCTATCACTCGACCCTTATATACATTTCCAACGATTTCTTTATGTGTAGGTTGCTGGATATTCAACTCTAGAACTTTATGATCCTCTACTACCGCTTCGCGCTTTTCACTTGTCTTAACATTTATTATAATTGTCTTCAAACTCTTGATCCTCGCTTTAACATTTCACTCTACCTTATAATGTACCTCATTTGGAAATGTCAATACAAGTAGAGAAGCTCACCGACAGGTTGGGTAATCT
>Ga0180217_1002381_pt1 | contig 17572 bp, 13 predicted proteins | sample eDN3rd37CBELigOP_FD_128521 | JGI IMG/M metagenome (GOLD analysis project Ga0180217, IMG submission 128521) | Enriched Organic Plus compost microbial communities from Emeryville, California, USA - eDNA 3rd pass 37_C BE-Lig OP (version 2) (version 2) ... | reverse complement strand
GAGACGGCAGCCGCCGTGCTGGGCGCGATCGGAGTCGCCTCCAACGATATCTGGGAATCCCGCACGGGCAGGCGGCAGAAGGTCTCCGTTGCCCTGCGCCATGCCGCCGCGACGCTGCGCACGGTGGACTACAGCCAGGGCCAGCGCGCGGACGGCAGTTGGGAGACGCTGCCCATCCCCGACTACATGAAGGCGATGATCGCCGTGACCCAACCCTGGCCCACCAGGGACGGCGCGTACTTCCTCCCGCACCTGAACCTCCCGCATCTCGCCAGGCGCGTGCTCGGCGTCCTAAGATGCGAGTTCAACCCCGCCTCGGTGCGCGAGGCCGTCAGCCGCTGGAACGCGGATGATCTGGAAGATGCCATCGCTGCCGCCGGCGCCTGCGGCGGCCGCATCCGCAGCGCGGAGGAATGGCTCGCCCATCCGCAGGGCCGGTATCTCGCCGCGCGACCGATCCTCGACATCCGCCGCATCGGCGATGGCCCGCCCCTGGCCCTGCCACCTGGCCCGCGCCCGCTCTCCGGCGTGCGCGTGCTGGACTTCACCCGCATCCTGGCAGGCCCCATCTGCGGCCGCACGCTGGCCGAGCACGGCGCCGAGGTGCTGATGGTCACCGCACCGCACCTGCCGCAGACGCCCGAGCACGTGCGTGACACCAGCCATGGCAAGCGAAGCTGCTTCCTGGACTTCTCGGACCCCGCGCAGCTCGAACGCGCGAAGCAGCTGGCGCTCACCTCCGATGTCGTCGTGGGCGGCTACCGCCCCGGCAAGCTGGAATCCTGGGGGCTGAACCCCGAGGAGATCGCCGCCAGCAAGCCCGGCCATGTTCATGTGACCATTTCCTGCTACGGCTCCGGCGGCCCCTTCGCGGACCGCGCCGGATGGGAACAGGTGGGCCAGGCCGTCACCGGCATCGCGCATGCCCATGGCAAGGCGGTCGGCGACGGCTCGCCCCGGCTGATCTTCGCCACGGTCTGCGACTATCTCACCGGCTATCTCGGCGGCTATGGCGCGCTGCTCGCCCTCGGCAAGCGCATGCGCGAGGGTGGCAGCTGGCACGTTCATGTCTCGCTCTGCCAGTCGGCCATGCTGTTGCTGCGTCAGGGCCTGATGGACGGCTTCGAGAACGCGCCCGAGACGCTGACGGAAGACGAACTCGCCACCCTCCGTGTGGTCACGGACACCGAGGCGTATGGCCGCATCCGGACCCTTGGCCCCGCGCTGCGGATGTCCGAGACACCCGTCCACTGGGCGACGCCAACTCCCACGCTCGGCGGCGACAAGCCGGAATGGCTGCCACGATAAGGAAAGTGATGATGACCCGCTTGGCCCGCCGCGCCCTGTTGGCCGGCATCGCTTGCGCCCCCGCGATTGCGCGCGCCCAGTCACTCGACCTGAGCCGTCCCGTGCGTTGGATTGTACCCTTCACGCCTGGCGGTGGCTCGGACATCGTCTCGCGCCTGCTGACCGGGTTCATGGTCGAGCTGCCCGACGCGCCGCGCTTCGTCATCGACAATCGCCCCGGCGCCGGCGGCAATATCGGGACCGCGGCCATCGGCCATTCGGCACCCGACGGCCACACGGTGGGCGTGCTGACCGTCGCCTCCCACGGCATCAACCCGACACTCTATCCGCAGCTGCCCTTCGATCCGATCGCGGATTTCACGCCAATCTCGCTGCTGAACCTGCAGCCTGTCGTCGTCGCGACGAAGGCGGATTCGCCCATCCGGGATCTCGCCGACCTGCTTTCCCGCCGCGGCCAGGAGATGACCTTCGCCAGCGCCGGCAATGGCCTGAGCGGCCATGCGGCGGGCGAGCTGCTGCGGATGCGGAGCGGCCTCAACCTGATGCATGTCCCCTATCGCGGCAGCAGCGCCGCCTGGACCGACCTGCTCGGCGGCCGCGTGGACCTGATCGTGGACAACATCGCGACCGCCATGCCGCATGTGCAGGCCGGCACCGCGCGTATCCTCGGCCTGACGTCGCGCGACCGGATGCCCGGAGTGGACGCCCCCACCATCGGCAGCCTGCTGCCCGACTATGTGGTGGATTCCTGGAACGTGCTCGGCGGTCCCGCGGGCATGCCGGAACCGGTCGTGCAGCGCTTCGCCGAGCTCGTCACCACCGTGCTTCAGCTTCCCGCGGCGCGCGCCCGCTATGCGGAGCTGCGGATGCTGCCGCCGCCCGACACCACGCCCGCCTATGCCGCCAACTACATCCGCGAGCAGATCGCCATGTGGGCGACCGTTGTGCGTGAGGCCGGAATGCGGGTGGACTGAACCATGGCGAACCAAGGCGCCCTTGCCGGCATCCGGGTGCTCGATCTGAGCCGCGTGCTCGCCGGCCCGTCCTGCGGCCAGCTTTTCGCGGATCTCGGGGCGCAGGTGATCAAGGTCGAGGACCGGGGCGGCGACGAGAACCGCAACTGGCTGCCCGTGGTGGATGGCCGCGGCGCCAACTTCATGTCGGTCAATCGCGGCAAGCGCGGCATGACGCTGAACCTGAAGTCCCCCGGCGGCCAGCGCATCCTCGAAGCGCTGATCAAACGCGCCGACGTGCTGCTGGAGAATTTCCCGCCCGCGACCGCGAAGCGTCTCGGCCTGGCGTGGGAGCGCACATCGGCCATCAACCCGGATCTGGTCCACGTCTCCATCACCGGCTATGGCTCGCGCGGCCCCCTGCGTGACCGGCCGGGTTACGACAACATGGTCCAGGCCTTCAGCGGCATGATGGCCATGAGCGGCGAGCATGATCGCGGCCCCGCGCGCCTCGGCCCCTCGGTGATCGATCTCGGCACCGGCGCGCTCGCCTTCGCCGGCGCCTGCGCCGCGCTGGTCGCGCGGCAGCAGGGCCGGGCGCGCGGCCAGCATGTGGAAGCGTCGCTGCTGCAGACGGCGCTCTCGCAGCTTGGCTATCACTTCACCGCCTACACCATGGCCGGCGTGGTGCCGCAGCGCACGGGATCGGCCGTGTGGCACATCGTGCCCTACCAGTGCTTCCGGACCGCCGATGGCTGGATCCTCGCCGGTGCCACCAACGATGCCGCCTGGCAGCGGATGGCGACCGTGCTGGGCGCGGCCGAGCTCGCCGCCGATCCGGCCTATTCCACCGCACGTGACCGCAGCACGCGGCGACTGGAGCTGATCGCGAAGCTCGAGCCCTATTTCCTCAGCCGCGGCACTGCCGAATGGGCCCGGCTGTTCGACGAGGCGAAGGTGGCCTGCAGCCCAGTGCAGGACATCGCGCAGCTCCTCGCACACCCGCAGGTCGAAGCCCTCGGCATGGTGCAGGAGGTGGATGATGGCCGCGGCGGCACGCTCCGCCTTTGCGGCCCGCCGATCGAGATGTCGGCGACACCGACCGCGCCGGGCGGCCGTCCGCCCGATCTCGGCGAGCACACCGACGAGATCCTGCGGACGGAACTGGGCCTGGACGACGCCGCCATCGCGGCGCTGCGAGCGGAGGAAGCGATATGAGCGGCGCGGTCCATACCGAACGGCGCCCGGACGGCGTCGCGGTCGTCACCCTCGACAACCCCACGCACCGCAACGCGCTGAACGACGGCATGATCGAGGCCATCATCGCCAGCTTCGGCACGCTGTCGCAGGACCGCGCCTGCCGCGCCATCCTGCTGCGCGGTGCTGGAGGCATGTTCTGCGCAGGGCGGGAGATCGGGAACCTGCTCGCCCTGCAGCAGGCGGGGATGGACGCCATCCATCGCGCTTATCACCGCCTGCGGGAGCTGAACGAAGCGGTCTATTACTGCCCCAGGCCCGTCGTCGCCGCGCTCGACCGCTATGCGCTCGGCGCCGGCATCATGCTGGCGACGCTCGCCGACATCGCCATCGCCACCGAGGACTGCCTGATCGGCTACCCGGAGGTGAAGCTCGGCATCCCGCCGACCCAGACCACTATCGGCCTGCTGCGTGGCGTGAACCGCAAGGTGGTGATGGATCTCGTGCTGACCGCGCGCACCATTCGCGGCGTGGAGGCGGCGCGCCTGGGCCTGGTCACCCGCGCCGTGCCCGCGGACAGCCTGGCCGCTGATGTCGAGGGGACGCTCGCGATGCTCGTCGCCAACGGTCCGGAGGCGATGGCCCGCACGAAGGAGCTGGTCTGGAAGACCGAGGATGCGGATTACCGCTCCGCCCTCTCGGTCGGCGTGGACGCCATATCGGTCGCCGTCGCGACGCGCGAGGCGGCGGAGGGGGTCGCAGCCTTCCTTGGCAAGCGCAAGCCCAACTGGTGAGGCGCCCATGCATCGCCGGACGATCCTCTCAGCACTCCCCTTCGTCGCCGTCGGCCGTGCCGCCGCTCAAGGCAATTGGCCCGATCGCCCCATCCGCATCATCGTGCCCTTTCCGCCGGGCGGGCCCGTGGATGGCGGCGCACGTGTCGTGGCGCAGGTGCTGACGGAAGGCTTGGGCCAGACCGTCGTGATCGAGAATCGCTCCGGCGCGGGCGGCAGCATCGGTACCGAGGCCGCGGCCCGCGCTGCGCCCGATGGCTACACGCTGCATTTCGGCAGCACCGGCTCCCTCGCTGTCAACCAGAGCCTGATCCCGAACCTCCCCTATGACACGCGCCGGGACCTTTCCGCCATCTCCGTCGTCAGCGCCGTGCCGATGCTGATGGTGGCGCGCTCCGGCCTGCCCGTGCGGGACGTGCGTGAAGCCATCGCGCTCGCCCGTGCGCGCCCGAACACGCTTACCTACGCGACGGCCGGCGTCGGCGGCGCACCGCACCTGGTGGGCGAGTTGATGCGCCAGCGCGCGAATGTACAGCTCACCACCGTCGCCTATCGCGGCGCGGCGCCGGCGATGACGGCGCTGATTGCGCAGGAGGTGGACTTCACCTTCCTCGATCCCGCCGTACTGATGCCGCATGTGCGGGACGGAAGGATGAAGGCGCTTGCCGTCACAGGCCCGCAGCGCCTGGCCGCGCTTCCCGACTACCCCACCCTGATCGAGGCCGGCCTCACGGGTGTCGAGGTCGAGAACTGGTATGCGCTGCTCGCGCCCGCGGGCACGCCGACGCCGATCATCGCGCGCATCCACACCGTGCTCTCCACTGCGCTGGCACGGCCCGAGACGCTGAGGAATTATGTTGATCAGGGCCAGCGCGTGCTGAACCTGCCGCCGGCCGAAAGTACCGCCTTCATCCGTGCCGAGGTGGACAAATGGGCCGAGGTCGTCCGCAGCGCCGGAATGCGCGCCGAATGATCGCGCGACGCACCCTCCTTGCGGCCGCTGCGCTCGCCGCGCCTTCGGTCGGCGCACAGGGCGCCTGGTCGCCCACGCGACCCGTCCGCATCGTCGTGCCCTACGGTCCGGGCGGTGGCGCCGATACCACCAGCCGGCTCCTTGCGGGGCCGATGGGCGCCGCGCTCGGCCAGCCCGTGGTGGTCGAGAACCGCCCGGGCGCCGGCGCCTCCATCGGCACGCAGGAGGTCGCCCGCGCCGCGCCTGACGGCTACACGCTGCTGATGGGCGCGATGGCCCACCTCGTCACGCCGCTGCTGATGCGGCTCCCCATCGACTATGCCAGCGCGTTCGCGCCGCTCTCGCTCGTGGTGACACTGCCGCATGTCCTGCTGGTGCCGCCCTCCTCCACTGCCAGCGACATAGCCTCCCTGGTCGCCGGGCTGCGGCAGCGGCCTGGGCAGGTTGCCTTCGGCACCTCGGGGAACGGCACGGGCGGACACCTCGCCGCGGTGATGCTCGCGCGCCGCGCCGGCGTGGAGGTGCTGCACGCCCCCTATCGCGGCATCGGCCCGGCGCTGCAGGATCTCGTCGGCGAGCGGCTCGGCTTCGTCTTCGCGACCGTTGCCTCTGCCATGCCGCTGGTCAACAGCGGCAGCGCGCGGCCGATCGCCGTATCCTCGATTCGGCGCGTACCGGTTCTTCCGGACGTGGCAACGGTGGCCGAGCAGGGCTATCCGGGCTTCGAGATGGACGAGTGGAACGGGCTGCTGCTCCCCGCGGGAACCCCTGAGCCGATGCTCGCCGCGCTGCACGGCGCGGTGCGTCACGCCGTGGCGGACCCGCTGGTCCGTGAGCGCGTCGCAGGGATGGGCGCGATCCTGGAAGGCAGCGATCCGGCGCACTTCGAGGACTACCTCGCGACGCGCCGCCCGATCATGACGCAACTGGTGCGAGAGGAGCGGATCACGGCTGAATAGGCCAACCGCGCTGTTTCGCGGACGCGTGGCCTCGGGCCGGTGCGGGCCGGCCCGATCGGCGTGCTCGAGTGCCCCGGCAAGGCGCCGGATGCGGACCGGAAGGCGCGGTTGCCCATCCACCATGTCGGCGGCTGCCGGAACAGCGGATCAGCATCCTGCCGCAGGTCCGCACCTCACGACACGGGCGTCCTAGAACCTGTGGCGCATCGTCGCCAGAACGGTGCGACGGAAGCCGTACCAGCACCAGGCATAGGTGTTGCAGGAGGCGACGTAGTCTTCGTCGAAGAGGTTGGTCACATTCACCTGCAGCGAGGTACCGCTGAGCCTGGGGGTCAACTGCCCGAGATCGTAGCGCAGCATCAGGTCCACCAGCGTGTAATCCGGCACGCGCAGCGTATTGGCTGTGTCGCCCCAGGTCGCGCTCACGTAGCGGACGCCCGCACCCAGCCCGAGCCCCGCCATCGGCGAGCCGTTCTGGAAGGTGTAGCTGCCCCAGGCGGAGATCATGTGCCGCGGCACCGCGATCGGCGTTGTCTCGCGCTCGGGCCGGGTGGTCGTGGGGACACCGGCGAGGCCGCGGTCGGCCGTGACGGTCGCGTTGCTTCTGGTCACCTCGCTGTCGAGATAGGCGTAGGAGGCGGCGATGTCGAAGCCGGCCGCGAGGCTGGCCTTCGCCTCCAGTTCCAGGCCGCGCGTGCGGACCTCCCCGGTCTGAATGGAGTAGTTCCGGTCCTGCGGATCGGTGGTCAGCACGTTCTGGCGCCGCAGGTCGAAGAGCGCGGCGGAGAACATCGCATTGATCCCCGGCGGCTGGTAGCGGATGCCGATCTCGTGCTGCTGCCCCGTGGTTGGCTCGAAGGGCCCGCCCCCGCGCGCGGGCGAGAAGGTGCCGCTCTGCGGCTCGAAGCTCTCCGTGTAGGAGTAGTAGGGCGCCAGGCCGAAGCTCGTCAGGTAGACGATGCCCGCACGGCCGGTGAAGGCGCTGGTGTCCATCTCGCTGCGGGTGGTCGCGCCCGTTGCGAGCGTCTGCGTGCGGGTATCCGAGTTGTACCAGTCCTGCCGCCCGCCGAGTTGGATCACCAGCGGCCCGAAGCGGATCTGGTCCTGCATGTAGAGGCCGACGCTGTTCTGCTCCTGCAGCCTGCGCGTCTGATAGGGCAGCGAGGGGATGCGCAGGCCGTAGACCGGCGCGAAGACGTCCTGCGTCGGGACACCGACCGTGGTGAAGCCGGCGTTGTAGGTATCGCTGTTCACATTGTAGTAGTCGAGGCCGGCGAGCACCGTGTGGCGTAGTGGCCCCGTGGCGAACCGGCCTTCGACCTGATTGTCCAGCGTGATCGCGTCGAAGGTCACGTCCGTGCCGATGATGGCGCGCTGGAGGATGTGGAAGTCGGTCAGCACATTCGCCGAATAGGCGCCGTAGAGCTGCCGGTAGTAGCCCTCGGAATGCGCGTAGCGGAAGTTCTGCCGGACCGCCAGGGAATCGTTGAAGCGGTGTTCGGCCAGGTAGCCGATCTGGTACTGTGTTCGATCCAGCCGGTCGAAGTTCGGGTCGCCGTCCCAGAAGCTCGAGGAGATGCGGCCACGCGGATTGGGCAGGACCGAGCCATAGGCCGGTACGCCGCCATAGCTGCCGCCCCAGGGGTCGCGCTGGTAGAGGCCGAGGAACGTGATGCTCGTATCCGCGGTCGGCCGGAAGGTGACGGAGGGCGCGATGAAGTAGCGCTCCTCCCGTGCATGATCGATCTGCGTGTCGGAGCGGGAATAGGAGGTAACGACGCGGCCGAGGACGGTGCGGCTCTCGTTCAGCGGGCCGCTGAGGTCCAGGCCCGCGCGGAAGGTGCCCCAGGAACCGCCCTGCAGCAGGAGCTCGCGGTAAGGCAGCTCCGTCGGGCGCTTGCTCACGAGGTTCACGAGGCCGCCGGGGCCGGACTGGCCGAACATCACCGAGGCCGGGCCGCGCAGGATGTCCACCCGCTCCAGCCGGAAGGGATCGACGCTCGGATTCGCATCGCGGCCACCGAAGGTGCGCATGCCGTCGAGGAATTGTGGCGCGTCAAAGCCGCGGATCGAGTACTGGTCCAGCCGGCCGACCACGCCGCGCGTCTCGACCGCGACCCCGGGCGTGTAGCGGAGGATGGCATTGAGGTTGTGCGCCGCCTGCGCCTCGATCTGGTCGCGCGTGACAACGGAGATGGATTGCGGCGTCTCGATGATGGGCGTGTCGGTCTTGGTGCCCGTGGCGGCGACCTCGGCGAGATAGCCTCGGATCGGGGTCCAGCCTCGAGGGAGCCCGGCATCGATCCGGACCTCCGGTAGGACGAGGGCGCCGTCCACCGACCGGCCGGCCGGCGCCTGGGCGCGGGCAGCCTGCATGCCCGGAGCCGTCGCGGCGAGCAGCATCCCGACCAGCGGCAAGCCGATCCGGCGCACCCTCCTCATCCCCTTCGGAAGGCGAGGATTCTCCTGGGCCGTCGCAGCCGCACTCCGCTTCGGCGCCGGATATCCGGATGCTCCGCCAGGGCCGGCGACCAGATGGTCATGAGGAAGGAAGCGGTTCGACGATGCGGAAAGGTCCCGGGCTGCCTTGGCAGCACCCGAAACGTTACGAACAGGGTTCGACCAGGCAGATTCCTTGCGGAACCCATCTTCTGACAGGCTCAACATCAGCGCTTTCTGTTTCAGGAGGACGACGAGTTGCGGAAGTCACCAGGCGGTGGAGACGGCCCGGCAGCCGTTTCCACGACGATGCTCAGTGCCCGGCCCAGGGAATTCCCTCTTCCACAGTGAAGGAGAGGGTCGAGACCAGGCGCCGCCGGGCATAGGTGCCGTCGCCCTCGCCGCCCGGCGTGTTCTCGACATGCGCCACCTCGGCCACGTAGCGCCCTGCCCAAGGCGTGTCGAAAGTCACGCGACCCTCGCCATCGGTCCGGAGCCGGCGCTCCCAGCGGGGCGGTGCCACCACCGTCACCTCGGCGCGCGGCAGGGGCTGACCACGGAGGAACAGGGTGAACTGCTTCCCGCCCGGCGTCAGCGGAACCAGCTCCAGTTCCATGGCGGCCCGGGTCTCGTTGCGGCCCTCGCGGGCCAGCAGCACGGCCTTCGTCTTCTCCGCGCCCGACCGGCCGAAGGGCGCAAGGCCCTCTTCCACCAGCCGCACATCGCCGGCGCCTGCGGGCAGCGTGGCCTCGATGGCGTTCTCCGTGCGGCGGAGCGCGAGGGGCTGGCCGCCCTCCCCCACGAAGATGCGTGGCGTCGCGATACGGTCCAGCAGGCCGCCGCTGCGCTCACGCAGATCCTCCACCGGTTCGCCGAAATAGGCGCGGGCGGTGCTGCCCTCGCGTTCCAGCCAGAGCTGATGCGCAGAGGCCAGCCCCGGCAGGCTGGCGAGCAGGGAGGCGAGGGCCAGTCCCGGCAGGCGATGATGCATGATGCTCTCTCCCGGTCGTTGGTTCAGCGCGCGCCGAGCGTCAGCAGCAGGGCGGCGATCGGCGGCAGGGCGGGCGCCAGCCAGGCGGCGAGGCGTGGCGCGTAGGGCAGCAGCAGGACCAGCGGCAGCACGGCAGCACTCAGCACGCCGCACCACAGCACCACTCCCATGGCCCATTCCCTGGCGACGACGCAGGATGGGAGGGAGAGGGCGAGCAGCGCCCAGCCGGTGATGCGCAGCGCCAGGGCACGCCATGCTGGCACCCGGCGCAAACCGAACACCTCTCCATAGTGACGCTCCATGGCGAGGCAGAGCGCGGTGAAGCCGGCATAGGCCAGGGCGAGGGCGAGCGGGATCACTGTCCTATTCCGCCGGCGCGGGAGAGGTCCGGTGCCCCGCGCGTCGTGCGCGTTGCGGCTCGGCCGGCGCGCGTCCGACCTGACGGGCGGCGAAGCCCAGCGCCGTGCCGAGCGCCAGCGCCACGAGGTCGACGCCCGCGAGCGCCCATTGCCCGGCGGGCAGCGTCACGCCCAGATGGGAATGGGTGGTGGCGGCATTCAGCGCCGGCAGCAGCAGCAGCAGCAGCGCACCAAGCCCGAGCTGCTCCATCCAGGCGCGGCGATGACTGCGCAGCAGCGGATGCAGCGCCGCCACACCCCAGGCGATGAAGAAGACATGCACCTCCCACTCGGCGCGCTGCGCCATCGCCACCGGCAGCAGCCGGTTGGCCCAGAGATAGGCGGCCATGGCGATGGGCAGCCCGCCCATGGCGGCGACATTCAGCACTTCCACCAGCCGCGTGCCGTAACCCGCCCGCGCCCCCAGCTTCTGGCGCTGCTTGACCGCCCAGAGGATGGTGCCGGTGGCCACCATGACGGTGCCCATGAGCCCGGACAGGAAGAACAGCGCGCGCATCGCACCGCCGCCGAACACGCCGCGATGCAGCCCCACCATCACGCCGCGCGTCTCCGCTGCCGGCCGGTCGCCGCCCGAGGCGGAGATCATGGCGCCGGTCACACCGTTGAAGGTGACGAGCTGGCGGTTCACCGAGAGGCGGTCGTCATCCACGCGGAACACCTGCACCGTGGCGGTGGCGTCGCCAGGGTTGTTCACCGTGATGCGGCCGGGTTGCGCACCATCCCAGTGCCGCGAGGCTTCCGCCAGCATCGGTCCGATGGGGGCAAGGGGTACCGCCTGGCCGCTGCGCGGCGGCGGGCGCTCCAGCCCGAACACGGCGGCGGTGAAGGCCTGGTTGTTCCCCTTGAAGGCGAGCTGCACACCCCAGGGCATGGTCATCAGCATCAGGGTGACGATGCCCGTGTAGGTGATCATCAGGTGGTAAGGCAGGGCGAGCATCGCTGCCACGGCATGGCCGTCGAGCCAGGAGCGCTGGCCCTTGCGCGGACGGAAAGTGAAGAAATCCGCGAAGATCCGCCGATGCGTCACGATGCCGCTAAGGATCGCGACCAGCATGAACATGGCGCAGAAGGAGATGATCCACCGCGCCCAGAGAACCGGCACGTGATGGAGCTGGTAATGAAAGGTGTAGAAGAAATCCCCGCCCAGCGTGTCGCGCGCCGGCAGATCCTCGCCCGTCGCCGGGTCGAGGATGGCGCGGCGGAAGCGGCTTCCGCCGGCCGAGGAATCGCGCCAGAACACCCGCGCCACGGGATCACGCGCGCTGGGCAGGGTGACGATCCAGTTCGCCGAGTTCGGCGCCAGGGTCTGCATCCGGCGCAGCACATTCTCCGCCGCCTCCGGCGCGTCGCGCGCCGCGTGCAGTTCGGGCCGCATCCAGAGGGAGATCTCCGGGCGGAAGTAGCTGACGGTGCCGGTGAGGAACACGGCGAACAGCACCCAGCCCACCAGCAGGCCGCTCCAGGTGTGGAGCCAGGCCATGGACTGCCGGAAGCCGCCCCTCACGTGCCGCCTCCGGGGAGGAGCCAGATGCAGGCGGCCAGGGGCAGCGCCGGGATGAGGATGCCGAGCCAGGCGCCGAGGGCGCTCTTCGCGGCGAAGCACCACATCGCCGCCGCCGCCATCACCGCGTAGCTCGCCATCATCCCCCAGAGCACGCCTTCCTCCGGCGGGCCGGGCAGCAGGGCGAGGGCCATGGCCGCAAGCGCGGCAAGGCCGTAGCCGCCCAGGATCGCCGCCAGGCTGCGCGAGACGATGCCTGCGATCCGCCCGGCGTCGCCGGAGCGGAGGGAAGGTTGGATCTTCGGCGGCACCTGGGCTCCGGCTGTCAGCGGGTGGTCGGTCACCGGGCCTATATTGAGAATGAGTCGCAATTGCAAGACGGTCCTCGGATGCAGCGCCGCTGCTGCGGGGCCGGAGGACCGCCGCTGGCCCAGCCACGGCGTGCTGAGCTGCTGCATTCGGCGACGCGCCGTGCCCGACCTTGTTCTTCTTGTCCCGAGCGTGACTCAGCGGCCTGGCTGCCAGCCTGGCATGTGCCAGGTGGAATCACCCGAACGGGTGAGGATGCTCGTGAAAACTGCAAGCTGAAGCATGTGCCGTGAGCCCGGACGAGCAGACGATGCTCCAGGCGTGCCAGGACGCTCAGGGAACCGCGGCCGGTGCCGATCGGCCCGCCCCTTTCAGCACTCCGGCATTCCGGCAGCGCGGAAGGCATCGAGGAAGCGCGTCGTGTCCTCCTGCCGGCGGAAGCCGAACACCCCATCGTAGTTGCGCAGGGTCCAGCCCGGCCGCAGCCGCAGCACCTCGCGCAGGGCTGCGCGTGCCTCCTCCATCCGCCCCGCCTCGACGCAGGCGACCACCATCGAGCTGTGGCAGGGCCGGTAGTCCGGCGCGAGCGCCGCGCAGAGCCGGAGCGCCGCCAGCGCCTCGTCCAGATGGCCCGCCAGCAGCAGCGCGCGGCCGAGCGTTGCATGCAGGAAGGGCGGGTGGAACGGGTTGAGCGCGAGGCCCAGGCGAAGTTCCGCGACGCCCGCCTCATGCAGGCCTGCGCGGCTCAGGATCTCGCCATAGGCCGCGCGGCCCGCGGCGTCGCAGGGATTGGCACGGACCCCCGCCGCCCCCGCCTCCAGAGCCTGTTCGTGGCGGCTGAGCAGCGACAGGCTGAAAGCGAACCGGAGGATGCAGAGCGAGGATCCCGGCTCGAGCGCCACGGCGCGGCCGGCGAGGTCGAGCGCGGGCTCCAGCGCCGCCCTTCCCCGCGGCTCCCCCCAGCCGAGGGTGAAGCCGCGCTGCATGACATAGGCCTGGTAGGCGTAGGCCGGGGCATAGCCGGGGTCGGCGGCGATGGCGCCTTCGAATGCCTGCCGCGCCGCAAGCGTGTCCCGTTCGTTCGTCCGTTCGAGGAGCTCTCGTCCCTGGAGGAACAGGTCATAGGCGTTGAGGTTCGAGGGAGGGCGGAGCCGCGCCCGGCGCAGCCCCTCACGGCCGATCTGGCTGTCGAGCAGCGCGGCAATGCGGTTGGCCAGTTCCTCCTGCACGGCGAAGAGGTCATCGAGCGGCCGGTCGAAGCGCTCGGCCCAGAGGGCGACGCCTGTCCGCGCATCGGAGAGCCGGGCGGTGACGCGGACGCGGCCGCCGGAACGACGCACACCGCCGCTGAAGACATAGCCGGCGCCGTCCGGCACGGCTCCCGCAGGGGGGGCCGCGCCGGGCAGGGGCTGCGCCGCGCTGCGGTGAAGCGGGCCCACGACGTGCAGCCCCTGGAACCGGGTTAGGTCGGTGACGAGGTCGGCCGTCAATCCATCAGCGAAGTAACCCTGGTCGGGGCCGCCATCGATGTTCTCAAAAGGCAGCACCACCAGCATGGGGCGATCTGTGGCAGGGCGCGGCAACTCCGCCGCCGGAGCTGCCATCGGCGCGCCCGGATGCGCGGCATCCACCCGGGACACGGGGACAGCGAGCAGATAGCCGCGCCGCGGAAGGGTCCGCAGGATCCGCTGCTCGTGGTCGCCGAGGGCGCGGCGGATTTCCTTGACGCACTGGGCAATGCTGTCGTCGCTGACGAACACACCGGGCCAGACCGCCTGCATGAGCTCATCGCGGTCAACCAGGCGGCCTGCGTGCTCGACCATGTGACGGAGCAGGGCAAAGGCCTTCGGGCGCAGCGCCAGTTCTCCGCCGTCCTCCGCGCGCAGCACGCCCCGCCCCGGATCGAGGACGAAGCCGTCGAAGCGGTAAGCTGCCTTCTCCGAAGGCATCACACGTCTGCCCCGTGGAAGCTGCAGATTTTCGTCGAAACTTCACACTTATCTCAACCCATTCTCCAGAGTTGAAGCCCTCTCTTGCCGTTGAGTCGCGGGCACCACTGGCCAGACCAGCCACCAGGAGACAGGCGGAGGACACCGTGCCATTCGACACCCCGGCCATCACCTCCCGGGCGGTCCCGTCCCGTACCGCCGCGGCACAGCGCACCGGGTCGGGTATTGTCGGTGCGTGGCGGCTCCCCGGTTGGTTCCGACGCATGCGCGATGCACGGACCCTGCAGGCATTGGAGCCGCGACTGGCGCGCGACATCGGTGCCATCCCCGTCCGCTCCCCTCCGGCAGGGTTCGTGGTCGACCCACGGCCGCTCTGGGGCATCGGACTGGTCCCCCAGCCCACGAATGCGCATCCGCCCTGGCGGCGCGGGGATTGAGATCCTGCCGTCCAAGGCAGGCATCCCGCGGGCCTCACGGCACAGCCGGGCGTTGAAGGCAGGGCCTTCAACCCTCCCGCTCGCCCCTGGTCAGCCCCTCCGTGCGCCGACCGCCGTCACGGCTGGCCCGCCGGATCCGGTTGCGGATCGCCCGCGCGGAAGGCTTGCACTCGCGCGCCAGATCCTTGCGGGTCGCACCCTGCCCGGACCGGCCCGACGATCCGCCGCCGGACCTCCGACGAGCCCGCGGAGCGCGCTGCGCCCGTAGCGCACGCCTCCGACGAAAGCCTCGGGCCCCACGAGAGCAGGGCAGGTCCGGATCAAACCCGGCCAGACCAAACCTGATCATTCTGGGCAGAAGGCGCTAAACCGGCGATACACCTGCCAGCCCATGTCCAGCCCATGTTGGGCACTCCTGGCAGAAGCCGGGGCCGAGGTCATATCGGCCGCGGGCGAGCCGGGCATTCCCGCCGCTTCGGCGAAGCGCGATCGTCCAGCATTGACGCAGCCGCGAAAACCTTCCAGTTTCCGCCAGAAAACTTCCGAGTTTCCTATGAGGCCCATCGCGTTCCTTCGATCGAGCCATGTCCCCGCCTCGGGGGCCTCTGCCTCGTACACCCGGCGTCCCCTCTCGCAGGGCCTCGCCGCCCTCCTCGTGCTGCTGGCCGTCGCCTGCGACGATCAACCCCGGCAGGCCGCCGCGGACACGGCCGCAGCGCCGCCGCCTGCGCCGGAGGTCACCGTCGCCACCATCCGCCGGCAGGTCGTGCCCATCACGACCGAGCTGCCCGGCCGTACCACCGCCTTCCGCGAGGCGGCGGTGCGGCCCCAGGTCGGCGGCGTCCTGCGGGAGCGCCTGTTCGAGGAGGGCCAGATGGTCAAGGCCGGGCAGCCGCTCTACCAGATCGACCCCGCTCCCTATCGGGCGGCGCTTGCCAGCGCCGAGGCCGCACTCGCCCGCGCGGAAGCCAAGGAGAGGTCGGCCGAGCTCACGGCCAACCGCTCCCGCCGCCTGGTGCGCAGCCAGGTCGTCAGCCAGCAGACCCTCGATGACGCCGAGGCGGCATTGGACCAAGCACGGGCGGACGTCGCCGCGGCCCGCGCCGAAGTGGAGGCGGCCCGCATCAATCTCAGCTACACTCAGGTCACCTCGCCCATCGACGGGCGCACCGGCCGCTCCTCGGTGACGCCCGGCGCGCTGGTCACCGCCAATCAGGACACCCCCCTCGTCACCGTCACCCAGCTCGACCCGATCTATGTGGACGTGACGCAACCGGCCGCGAGCCTGCTCCGACAGCGCCGGGACGTCGCCAGCGGCGCGCTGCGCCGTGACAACGCCGACGAGGCGCCGGCGAAACTGCTCCTCGAGGACGGGTCCGAGTACCCGCATGTTGGCAAGATCCAGTTCGCCGAGGTCATCGTCGACCCGGGCACCGGCTCGGTCACCGTGCGCGCCGTCTTCCCCAACCCCGACGACCTGCTCATGCCCGGCATGTTCGTCCGGGCCCGGATCGAGGAGGGCGTCACCGACCGCGCGCTGCTGGTCCCGCAGCAGGCGGTGATGCGCACGCCGCGCGGCGAGCCGATGGCCTATGTCGTGAACGCCGAGGGCATCGTGGAGCAGCGCCTGCTCCGCACCAGCCGCGCTATCGGCACCGACTGGCTGGTGACCGAGGGCATCCAGGACGGCGAGCGTGTCATCGTCGAGGGCGTCATGCGCGTGCGCCCCGGCATCCGCGTGGTCGCGACCGAGCCTGGCCAGCAGAACCAGGACGAGCAGGAGCGCCCGGCGGCCGAAAGCACGCCCGCGTCGCGCGCCGCCGGAGGCTGAGGCACCCGCATGGCCCGATTCTTCATCGACCGCCCGGTCTTCGCCTGGGTGATCGCCATCGCCATCATGCTGGCCGGCCTGCTGTCCCTCAGGACACTGCCGGTCGCCCAGTATCCGAACATCGCGCCGCCCGCGATCTCGATCAGGGTCAACTACCCGGGCGCCTCCGCCGAGACGGTGCAGAGCACGATCATTCAGGTGATCGAGCAGCAGCTCAGCGGCATCGACCACCTGCTCTACTTCTCCTCGGAAGCAAGCAAGGACGGCAGCGCCGAGATCACCCTCACCTTCGCCCAGGGGACCGACCCGGACACGGCACAGGTGCAGGTGCAGAACAAGGTGCAGCTGGCCGTGCCGCGCCTGCCGCAGCTCGTGCAGCAGCAAGGGATCCGCATCGCCAAGGCCACCCGGAACTTCCTGATGGTGGTCGGCTTCGTCTCGGCCGACGGCCGGATGACCAGGGCGGACATCGCCGACTTTCTCGTCTCCAGGGTCCAGGATCCGCTCAGCCGCACGCCGGGCGTGGGCGACTACCAGGTGTTCGGCTCCCAGTACGCCATGCGCATCTGGCTCGACCCGGCCAAGCTGGTGAACTACGAGCTCACGCCCGGGGACGTCGCCACGGCCATCCGCGCCCAGAACGTACAGGTCTCGAGCGGCGAGATGGGCGCCCTGCCCTCCGTCCCCGGCCAGCGGCTCAACGCCACCATCATCGGCCCCTCCTACCTGCAGACGCCGGAGGAGTTCGGCAGCATCCTGCTGCGCGTGCAGCCGGACGGGTCCCAGGTGCGCCTGCGCGATGTCGCGCATGTCGAGATCGGCAGCGAGAACTACAACTTCACCAGCCTGTACAACGGCCGGCCCGCCGCGGCCATCGGCATCAAGCTCGCGAGCGGCTCCAACGCGCTGGACGCGGCGGAGGCGGTGCGCGCCACGATCGAGCGTCTGCGTCCCAGCTTCCCGCACGGGCTCGAAGTCATCTACCCCTACGACACGACGCCCTTCGTGGAGCTCTCCATCGAGAGCGTGGTGCACACCCTGTTCGAGGCGATCGTCCTCGTCTTCCTGGTGATGCTCCTCTTCCTGCAGAACCTCCGGGCGACGCTGATTCCGACCATCGCCGTGCCGGTGGTCCTGCTCGGCACCTTCGCGGTGCTGCAGGCGGCGGGGTTCAGCATCAACACCCTGACCATGTTCGGCATGGTGCTGGCGATCGGTCTGCTGGTGGACGATGCCATCGTCGTGGTCGAGAACGTCGAGCGCGTGATGGCGGAGGAGCACCTGCCGCCCATCGAGGCGACGCGCCGCTCGATGGACCAGATCACCGGCGCGCTGGTCGGCATCGGCATGGTGTTGGCCGCCGTGTTCCTGCCGATGGCCTTCTTCGGCGGCTCGACCGGGGTCATCTACCGCCAGTTCTCCATCACCGTCGCGACCGCCATGGGCCTGTCGGTGCTGGTGGCGATCTTCTTCACCCCCTCCCTCTGCGCGACCATGCTGAAGCCCCACAAG
>Ga0180217_1002379_pt1 | contig 17584 bp, 18 predicted proteins | sample eDN3rd37CBELigOP_FD_128521 | JGI IMG/M metagenome (GOLD analysis project Ga0180217, IMG submission 128521) | Enriched Organic Plus compost microbial communities from Emeryville, California, USA - eDNA 3rd pass 37_C BE-Lig OP (version 2) (version 2) ... | reverse complement strand
GTCCTTGTCCTTGGCGTCGGCGCTCGGGGTCTTCGGACCGGTGCCCGCCTTGCGGACCGGCACGGCGACGTCGAACGCGTACTTCTCGGCGCCGAAATCGGTGGTGATGATGCGGACCGGACCAGCGGCTTCCAGGCCGTTGGCGTCCATCACCCGCTTGATCCACTCCTGGTTGGCCTTGATCGAAGCCTTGATGGCGTCGTTGCTGCGATCGATGTTGCCGGCGTTGACGACCAGCAGGTCCTCGGCGGGCAGTTCGACGATCTTCAGGCCGGTCAGCTTGCTGCCTTCGGTGCGGTAGTCGAAGTTCGGCACGGTGGCCAGCATGTTGGTCAGCTTGGACAGGCCGGCCTTGACCGCATCGCCGACGTGGCGGCTGACGTACATGCCGGCATAGCGGCCGATCAGGTTCCAGCCGTAGCTCACGTCATAGGTCTGGGTGATCTTGACGTTGCGGTTGTTCTTGCCGGTCGGTTCCAGGTTGAACGTGGTGGTCTTGTTCGTGCCGAGCTTCTGATCGGTGATCGCGTAGGTGATCTTGCCGGTGCCGCCGTTCGGCGCCGGGCGCTCGCTGGCGGTGATTTCCCAGCTGCCCTTGCCCCACTGGCCCTTCGAATCGTAGTCGACGCGGGCGCCGACGCCGGCATGGCCTTCATCGCCACCGGAATAGGAAAGTTCGTTGGCGGCGTTCGGCAACAGCGGGTTCCAGTCCTTGAGACGGCGCACGTTGTTCAGCGTGTCGAACACGATGGTCATGCGGCGGTTGGTCTCGGCGCTTTCTTCCAGATGGCGCTGGGAAGGCAGCACCAGGCCGATCACCAAAAACAGCGCCAGGACCAGCGCCAGTGCAATCAGGAACTCGATCAAACGGGTCATTCAGGGAGTCTCCGGGGGCCGGTGCCTCGGCCATTGAAAATGTGCACCGCGCATCCTAACAGGCTTGGCGGGTTCCGCGCAGCCTCTTCGGGCGCCGGATCGCGCCCGCATTCCGGAGGCCCGGAAACACGTGCCCTTCACGCCCCTTCGGGCCGGGAAATCCCGCATCCGGCATGCCCCGCGGGCGTGGCGCCGGGCGGTCGCGGGTACAGGCAGCCGCGTATCGACCGGGTCCGTGCGCCCGGCCGCCCTTCCATTTTCAGACCAGTTGCAGTTCGAACGCCTTCAGCACCGCGCGGGTCCGGTCGCGCACGCCGAGCTTGGAGAGGATGTTGGAGACATGGTTCTTGATGGTGCCCTCGGCCACGCCCAGCGAGTTGGCGATCTCCTTGTTGGAGAAACCGCTGGCCATCAGGCGCAGGATCTCGGTCTCGCGATCGGTCAGCGGATCCGGGCGATCCAGGCTGACGAAATCGTTGCGCATGTGTTCCAGGCCGGACAGCAGGCGCTGGGTCACCGCCGGCTGCACCAGCGATCCGCCCTCGGCCACCGTGCGGATGGCGCCCACCAGTTGTTCCAGCGATACGTCCTTCAGCAGGTAACCCTTGGCGCCGGCCTTCAGGCCCGCCAGCACCAACTGGTCGTCGTCGAAGGTGGTCAGGATGATCGCCGGCGGCAATTGCCCGGACCGCGCCAGCGCCTGCAGCGCCTCCAGGCCGGACATCACCGGCATGCGCATGTCCATCAGCACCACGTCGGGCTTGACCTGCGGGATCATCTCCACCGCCTGCCTGCCGTCCGCCGCCTCGGCGACGACCTCGATGCCGTCGTCCAGCGCCAGCAGCGAGCGGATGCCCTGGCGCACCAGGGTTTGGTCATCGACCAGGCAAACACGGATCACAAGCTACCTCCAGGGACTGTCTCGGACAGCGGTTCGGGTTCGGGTTCGGCGCGCAGCGGGAGCACGCCGGTGCTTTCGGCCGCGGGCAGCCGGATGTGCAGGCAAAAGCCCTTGCCGGGCTGGGTTTCCACGTTCAATGCGCCCCCGTACTGGGCCAACCGCTCGGCCATGCCGCGCAGGCCGTTGCCGGAGACCACGGCATCGGCGCCGCCGCCATCGTCACGGGCGTCGATGAGGATGCAGCCGGCCTCGCGCCGGCAGTGCACCCACAGGTTGCGGGCGCCGGCATGGCGGACCGCGTTGGTGATGATTTCCTGGGTGCAGCGCAGCAACACGTGGGCGCGCTGGGGATCGTCCAGGGTCAGCGGTTCCTCGATATCCATGTGGATGGCCAGCGCGGGCACCTTTTCGGCCAACGGCAGCAGGGCCGCGCCCAGGTCGATGGCGCCGCTGTCGCGCAGTTGGCTGACCGCCTCGCGCACGTCGGTGAGCAGCAGCCGGGCCAGGGTGTGGGCCTGGCGCACGTGTTCCTGCGCCTTGCCCTCGGTCATGTGGCCGGCCACTTCCAGGTTCAGGCTGAGCGCAGTCAGGTGGTGGCCCAGCAGATCGTGCAGTTCGCGGGAGATGCGGGTGCGTTCGTTGACCCGCGCGCTCTCGGCCAGCAGCACCCGGGTGGCGCGCAGTTCCGCGTTCAGGCGACGCTGCTCCTCGCGGGCCTCGGCCTGCTGGCGGGCCACGTAGGCGGTGATCAGGACGAAGGCCGCGAAGCCCACGTAGAAGGCCGACTGGAACAGCGCCTCCCAGAAATTGAAGTCCTCCAAGGCCATGAACGACCACACCAGCGGCGCGTGCCCCAGCAACAGCCAGGCAATCGCCACCCGCAGGTTCAGCAGCCAGGGCAGCACGCCGGCCACGATCACCATCAGCATGGCGCTCAGGCCGGTCCGGCTGTACACGCCCACCGCCACCGCGGCCAGGGTCAGCACCAGCGCCAGCGGGATGTTCCAGACCTGGGAAACCTGTCCCCCCCGCGCACCCAGCGAGCGGGTGGCGAACCAGTAGCAGGCACCGAAGGTGAAGTAGGCCAACGCCGTGAGCGGGATGTCCACGCCCTTGCCGTCCGCGCCGCTGGACGGCGGCAGGAACCACACGTTCAGGACGATCGGAATACCGACCAGGGCCCAGGTATAGAGGCCGGTGGCGCGCAGCAGGCGGGTATGGCTGAGTCGTCCCAACATGGACGCAGTTTAGGCGCATTCCACGGCCGCGACCGCCCAACGAAAGTCATGCCGCGGGCGCCCGGCGCCGCTCCGGCCGGTTCACGGACCGCTTACCCGGAAGCTGCCACCCTCCCGCCACTAATGCGATAATCCGCCGTCGGCCGCGCCGCGCGGCCCGCCCCGAACGAAGCCATTTGCAAGACCTCCCGCCCGGAGTTGAGTAATGTCGATTGTCATCCGCGACGTGCGCGAGCACGAGCTGGATTCCGTCCTAGCCCTGAACAACAACGCCGGACTGGCGATTCTGCCGCTGGATTCGGCCAAGCTTCACCGCTTCTACGAGCAGGCCGAGTATTTCCGCGTCGCCGAACGCGACGGCAACCTGGCCGGTTTCCTGGTCGGCTTCGGCTCCGCCGCCGAGCATGACAGCAGCAATTTCGCCTGGTTCCGCGAACGCTATCCGCAATTCTTCTACATCGACCGCATCGTGGTCGCCAGCCGCCGCCGTGGCGGCGGCGTCGGCCGCGCGTTCTACGCCGACGTGCAGAGCTACGCCGAACTGCGTTACCCGCAGTTGGCCTGCGAGGTGTTCCTCGATCACGGCGCCGATCCGGCCCTGCTGTTCCACGGCAGCTTCGGCTTCCGCGAAGTCGGCCAGAACCTGATGGCCGACGTCGGCGTGCGCGCCAGCATGCTGATGAAGGAGCTGTGCAGTTATCCGTGGGTGCAGGAAACCTACGGCGAAGCCCTGCCCGATCTGCCTTGGGCCCGTACCCGCACGCTGGCCGCAGCGCGCGCCGAACGGCCGACCGGGACATGAGCGTGACCTCGGCGAACCTTGACTACGAACAGGCCGGCGAACTGAAGATCGGCCAGGTCGGCATCGCCAACCTGCGCGTGCGCACGCTGGATGTCGCACAGTTGGTGCGCGAAATGCGCGAGCGGGTCGAGCGCGCGCCCAAGCTGTTCGGCCGCGCCGCCGTCATCGTCGATTTCGGCGGCCTGATCCGCACCCCGGACGTGGACACCGCGCGCGCGCTCATCGACGGCCTGCGCGATGCCGGCGTGCTGCCGGTGGCGCTGGCCTACGGTACCCGCGAGATCGAGCAATTGGCCGAGCAGCTCGGCCTGCCGCTGCTGGCGAAGTTCCGCGCGCAGTACGAGCGCGTGGACGCGGCGCCGGCCGCTCCCGCGCGCCCGGCGCCCGCGCCCGAACCCGCGCCAGCGCCAGCGCCCAAGCCCGCCGCCGCGGCCAAGGCGGCGGCCAGTGCGGCCAAGCCGGGCCTGATGCAGAAGACCCCGGTGCGTTCGGGCCAGCAGTTGTACGCGGAAAACCGCGACCTGACCGTGCTCAACACCGTCGGCGCCGGCGCCGAAGTCATCGCCGACGGCTCCATCCACATCTATGGCGCCCTGCGCGGCCGTGCCCTGGCCGGTGCGCAGGGCAACACCGACGCGCGGATTTTCTGCCGCGAATTCCACGCCGAACTGGTCGCCATCGCCGGCCACTACAAGGTGATGGAGGAAGTACCCAAGGAACTGCGCGGCAAGGCCGTGCAGATCTGGCTGGACCAGGACCAACTCAAGATCGCCGCCCAGGACTGACGCGGCCCCACCCATTAGAAGAACGACCAAGGAGAACACCATTGGCTGAAATCATCGTAGTCACGTCCGGCAAGGGCGGCGTCGGCAAGACCACCACCAGCGCCAGCATCGCCTGCGGCCTTGCCCGTCGCGGCAAGAAGGTCGCGGTCATCGACTTCGACGTCGGCCTGCGCAACCTGGATCTGATCATGGGCTGCGAACGCCGCGTGGTGTACGACTTCGTCAATGTCACCCAGGGCGAGGCCACGCTGAAGCAGGCGCTGATCAAGGACAAGCGTTTCGACACGCTGTACGTCCTGGCCGCCTCGCAGACGCGCGACAAGGATGCGCTGACCAAGGAAGGCGTGGAAAAGGTGCTGAAGGATCTGGCCGACGACGGCTTCGATTACGTCGTCTGCGATTCGCCGGCCGGCATCGAGAAGGGCGCGTTCCTGGCGATGTACTTCGCCGACCAGGCCATCGTGGTGGTCAACCCGGAAGTGTCCTCGGTGCGCGACTCCGATCGCATCCTCGGCCTGCTGGATTCCAAGACCCGCCGCGCCGAGAACGGCGAGCCGCTGAAGGCCAACCTGCTGCTGACCCGCTACAGCCCGGTGCGGGTGGAGGGCGGCGAGATGCTGAGCATCAAGGACGTGGAAGAAGTGCTGGGCCTGAAGACCCTGGGCGTGATTCCCGAGTCCGGCGACGTGCTCAACGCCTCCAACAAGGGCGAACCGGTGATCCTGGATCTGGAATCGCCGGCCGGGCAGGCCTATGACGACACGGTCGCGCGCCTGCTGGGCGAAGAGCGTCCGCTGCGTTTCACCACCCTGGAGAAGAAGGGCTTCTTCAGCAAGCTGTTCGGAGGTTGAGGCATGGGTCTGTTCGATTTCCTGCGTACCAAGAAGAACACCGCCGAAACCGCCAAGAACCGCCTGCAGATCATCATCGCGCAGGAACGTTCCTCGCGCGGCGGCCCGGATTACCTGCCGTTGCTGCGCCGCGAGCTGCTGGAGGTGATCAAGAAGTACGTCAACGTCGACGCCGAGGCGGTCAAGGTCGATCTGATCAAGGACGGCGAACACGACGTGCTCGACATCTCGGTCGCCCTGCCGGAAGGCCAGGGCTGACCGGACGCGCCGTCCCGGGCCGGCCCACGCGGGGCCGGCTCATGCCATAGTCGGCGGACCTACCCTGCGGATTCCGGCATGGACGACATTCCTTCCCGTTTGCCGCGGCGCGCCCTCGCCCGCGCGCTGATGCTGCTGGTGGCCGGGCTGCTCCCGCCCGCGGCGCTGGCCCAGGCCGCGGGCGAAGCCGGGATCGAGGCCGCGGGCGATACGGACGCCGATCCCTGGCAGGCGCGCCAGAACCAGCGCGTGCTGCGGGGCGACGAGCTGCTGAAGCAGCACCAGCCGGAGGCCGCCATCCGCGAAGCCTTCGACCCGATCATCCAGGACCACGAAGCTCGCCATCCGGCCGGCGACACCGTCTATTTCTGCGTCCGCACGCCCGCCGAAGCGTTGTTCTACCTCACCGGCCTGGCCGCGGCCCACGACCGGAACGGCCAGGGCAGGACCGGGGTCGCGCTGGCGTCCACCTGGGCCTACGGCTATTACGGCAAGGCATTCGCCCTCATCGAGCTGAACCGCTTCGACGAGGCGGCCGAGGCGCTGGATCGCGCGCTGGAACTCTCGCCGGCCAATTCGCAGTTCCTCACCGAGCGCGGCTACCTGTACCGCGCCAGCCGGGAATGGGACAAGATGCTGGCCAGCAACCAGGCGGCGCTGGAGCACCTGGAGTTCAGCCCGGACGCGCAGCGCGACACCGAGCGGGCGCGGGCATTGCGCGGCGCCGGCTACGCGCTGATCGAACTGGATCGGCTGGACGAGGCCGAGCGCCACTTCCGCGATTCGCTGAAAATAGAGCCCGGAAACCCGATCGCCCTCGGCGAACTGGATTACATCCGGAAACTGCGCAAGAAACAGCCATGAACCCATCCCTGCCGCCTTCCGCCGAACCCGACGTCCTGCGCGTCCGCGATCGCGTGTTCGCCGATCTGGCGGACCTGCTCGCCCGCTACGGGCTACGCCTGCACCACGTCGCCGACGGCGAGAAGATTCCCGGCAGTTTCTGGGGCGAGCCGGAAGCCGGCGTGATCGCCGACAACGTCTACGTGCGCGACGACACGCCGCTGCATTCGATGCTGCACGAGGCCTGCCACCTGATCGTCCTGACGCCGGAGCGGCGCGCCGCGGTGCACACCGACGCCACCGATTCGGACATCGAGGAAGACGCCACCTGCTACCTGCAGATCCTGCTGGCGGACGGGATTCCCGGCGTCGGCCGCGAACGCCTGATGGCCGACATGGATGCGTGGGGCTACTCGTTCCGGCTGGGCAGCACCCGCGACTGGTTCGAACGCGATGCCGAGGACGCGCGGCAGTGGCTGGGCGAACGCGATCTGCTGGTGCCCCGCTTCGGGCAGCGGCACGCGGCCTGACATGGCCACCGCACCGCATGCGCCCTACCCGCCGCTGGGCACGCACTGGGACGGCCTGACGGTGCTGGCGCGCGGCGCCAACCGCGTGTGCGCGGCGGATCCCGACGATGCCGCGCACTGCCTCAAGTTCGAACTGGCGCCCGGCGAGCGCACCCGCACCGGCCTGCGCGCGCGCCTGCGCCGCGCGCTCGCGCGGCATTGGCCGGCGCTGGGCGAGAACGCCACCGAACTGCGCGCCTGGCGACGCCTGCATGCCCGGCTCGGCGATTCGCTCGATGACTGGCTGGCGCCCTGCCGCGGCATCGTCGCCACGCGCTGGGGACCGGGGCTGCGTTGCGCCCTCATCCGCGAGGCCGACGGTTCGCCCGCGCGCAGCCTGTACGCGCATCTGTTCGAAGGCAGCCGCTTCGGCGCGCCGTCGCTGTGCGCGGCGGTCGATGCGATCGAGCGGCGACTGCTGGCCCACGACGTGCCGCTGTTCGATCTGAACGCGGGCAACTTCGTCGTCACCGGCGTGGACGCGAAGCCCCGGCTGGTCTGCGTGGACGCCAAGTCCACCCTGGACGGCAAGGAAATCCTGCCGTTCTCGCGCTGGTCGCGCCGCTTGATGCACCGCAAGATCCGCCGCCGCGCCGAGCGGCTGCGCCAGCGCATCCGCGCCGCCCTTGCGGACGCTTCCCCGCCGCACTAGCCTTCCCCGTTCCTGCGCCTGCCGCACCTTCGAAGGACTTCCCGTGAAGCAACGCCATCTCCTGCTCGCACTCGCCATCGGCGCCAGCGTGCTGGCCCTGTCCGCCTGCAACAAGGACAAATCCGGGGACGCCGCCGCGCCCGCCGCCGCGCCCAAGGGCGAGACGGCGGATCAGTTCATCGCCCGGGTGAACCAGGAACTGCGCAAGATGTATCCGGAGATCACCGCGTCGCAGTGGTTGTCCAACACCTACATCAACGACGACAGCCAACTGCTGGAGGCCAAGTACAACGAGCGCTACCTGGCGCAGCTCAACGTGTGGATCGAACAGGCCAGGAAGTTCGAAGGCCAGCAGATGTCGCCGGAAACCGCGCGCGCCATCCAGTTGCTCAAGCTCTCCACCGCCATGCCGGCGCCGAAGGATCCGGCCAAGCTGGAAGAACTCACCCGGCTGGCCTCCAAGATGGGCGGCATGTACGGCGCGGGCAAATACTGCACCGGCGAAGGCGACGCCAGGAAGTGCCGCGATCTGGGCCAACTCGAAGACGTGCTGCGCAGCAGCCGCGACTACGATGCGCAGCTGGACGCCTGGCAGGGCTGGCACACCATCGCCCAGCCGATGCGCCAGGACTACACGCGCTTCGTCGAACTGGTCAATGAAGGCGCCAAGGAACTGGGCTACGCCGACGCCGGCGAAATGTGGCGCAGCGGCTACGACATGACCCCGGCGGAAATCGCCGCCGAAACCGACCGCCTGTGGGGCCAGGTCAAGCCGCTGTACGAACAACTGCACTGCTACACCCGCACCAAGCTGCAGGCCACGTACGGCGTGGAGAAGGGCCAGGTCAACGGCATGCTGCCGGCACACCTGACCGGCAACATGTGGCAGCAGGACTGGGGCAACCTGTGGGACATGCTGCAGCCCTACAAGAACGCCGGCAGCCTGGACATCAGCGAGGCGTTGAAGGCGCAGTACCAGGCCGATTTCGTCAAGGAACTGGGCAAGGCCGGCCCGGCGCCCACCACCGAACAACAGTTCCAGGCCGAGCGCGCCGCGCAGTTGGCGGTAGCCAGACAGATGACCGAGCGCGCGCAGGATTTCTACGTGTCGCTGGGCATGCCCAAGCTGCCGGAGAGCTACTGGAGCAAAACCCAGTTCATCAAGCCGCTCGACCGTGACGTGGTCTGCCACGCCAGCGCCTGGGACATGAACATGGGCGGCGAACCGGGCAAGGAAGGCGGCGGTCCGGACGTGCGCACCAAGATGTGCATCAAGCCCAACGAAGAAGACTTCACCACCATCTACCACGAGCTGGGCCACGTCTATTACTACCTGGCCTACAACAAGCTGCCGCCGCTGTTCCAGAACGGCGCGCACGACGGCTTCCACGAAGCCATCGGCGACACCATCGTGCTGGCGATGACGCCGGACTACCTCAAGTCCATCGGCCTGGTCGGCGATCAGCAGCAGAGCCACGACGCGCTGATCAACGCGCAGATGCGCATGGCCCTGGCCAAGGTGTCGTTCCTGCCGTTCGGCCTGATGATCGACCGCTGGCGCTGGGGCGTGTTCGACGGCTCGATCAAGCCGGCCGACTACAACAAGGCCTGGTGGGATCTGAAGGCGCGCTATCAGGGCGTGGCGCCGGTGAGCGCGCGCGGCGAGGACTTCTTCGATCCGGGCGCCAAGTACCACGTGCCGGGCAACACGCCGTACACGCGCTACTTCCTCTCGCACATCCTGCAGTTCCAGTTCTACAAGGGCCTGTGCGATGCCGCCGGCTACAAGGGTCCGCTGTACAACTGCAGCTTCTACGGCAACAAGGTCGCCGGCCAGCGCTTCTGGGCGATGCTGGAAAAGGGCGCCAGCCAGCCGTGGCAGGCCACGCTGAAGGAACTCACCGGCACCGAAAAGATGGATGCCAGCGCGGTGCTGGAATACTTCGCGCCGCTGCAGGAATGGCTGAAGCAGCAGAACGAAGGCCAGACCTGCGGCTGGCAGGCACCGCCCGCTGCAGCCGCCGCCGCGGCCGCTCCCGCCACACCGGTGGAACCGGCGAAAAAGCAGGGTTGAACCCGTTCGCGGGAATTGAACAAGGCCGGCGCAAGCCGGCCTTGTTCGTTGTGGGCCTCGATGGCGCCGGTGGAAATGAGCGCGCATCGCGATGTCCGGGCCATGCCGCGGATCCCCCGTCCTTCCCCTGCCACTTCACCGTCGCTTCAAGGATTGCGGCGATGGTGGCGACCCGCCTCGATGGAGTCCCGCATGCCTACCGTCTTCGCCCATGCCCTGGTGCCTGTCGCCGTCGGCCTGGGCCTGGGTCGCGCGCGGATTCCGCCGCGCCTGCTGCTGGCGGGCGCGGTGGCGGCGATGCTGCCGGACGCGGACGTCATCGCCTTCAAGTTCGGCATCGCCTATGCCGATGCGCTGGGACATCGCGGCGCCACCCATTCCCTCGTGTTCGCGCTGGTTCAGGGCGTGCTGTCCGCGCTTTCCCGGCGCTCGCTGCGCACGACCGCGATGACGGCCTTCCTCTTCGTCGGCCTGTCCGCGCTCTCGCATCCACTGCTGGACATGCTGACCAATGGCGGCCTGGGCGTGGCGCTGCTGTGGCCGTGGTCGGAGCAGCGCTTGTTCGCGCCGTGGCAGGTAATCGAAGTCTCGCCGTTCACGCACCGCTTCTTCAGCGCGCGCGACCTGGATGTGCTGTGGTCGGAAGCCCGCTGGATCGGCACGCCGGCACTGCTGGCGATGGCGGTGCTGGTCGCATCCCGCTTCCTGTGGGAGCGGCGTCAGTCACGATGAAGCATCCGGATCGTCCCGTTCGCGACCGACGTCGCTCCTGCAGGGGAATCATCAATGCTGGGTGGGCGCCGCGTCCGGTTCGGGTCCGGCCTCTTCGCCGCCTGCGCGCATCTCTTCTTCCAGCTTCTTCTCGAAGTCTTCCAGACTCATGCCCTGCGCGGCCGCCTCGATGACGGCGGTATCGCGCAGTTCGTCCGAATAGACCAATCGCACCGGCTGTCCGTTGGCTTCGTGCAGCGCGGCGGCGCGCTTGATCATCGCCAGCACCTCGGCCGCGCTGTCGGAGCTGCCGGCGATGCGGCCGTCCATGCCCAGCACCCACACGCCCGCCTGTCGGACGATGCCGGCCAGCAGGTCGCCCTGCGGATTGCGCAGTTCGGCATGCGGTTCGATGGCGGGCGCGTTGGCGCGGGCCAGGTTGCGCGCCTTGATCGCCTTGCGCTTCCTGGCGTCACGGCGGGCCTTGGAATGGGTGGACATGCGGGTTCCTTCTTGAGCTCAGATCTGATCGGTGGGTTCCAGCGCGGCCGGTTCCTTCGGACACGCCTCGGCGCGCCGGCTCACCTGCGCTTCCCAGCGCCACATCGCCCAGCCGGCCAGGGTCAGCACGCCCGCGCCCAGCGCCAGCCACAGTCCGTGGCGGCTCAGCCAGGCCGAGATCACGCCGGCGATGATGGTGTTGACCAGCAGGTTGCTGAAGGCCTGCAACGACGATGCGGCGCCGCGCTGGCGCGGATACATGTCGAGGATGGCCAGGGTGAGGATCGGGAAGATCAGCGCCACGCCGAACGCCGACAGGCACATCGGCAACACCGCCCAGGGAACGGTGATGGCGTCGCCCGCCCACGCGTTGTAGCCGATGTTGCCCAGCGTCGACACGCCCATGCAGGCGAAACCGATGCGGGTCAGCTGGGTGCCACTGATGCGTCCGGCGGCCCGCCCGGACACGAACGCGCCCAGGGTCATGCCGCCGATGGTGGGCAGGAACAGCCAGGCGAACTGCTGCTCGTTCAGGCCCAGCCGGTCCATCACGAAGATCGGCGCCGAGGCGATGTACAGGAAGATGCCGCCGAAGCTCAGCGACCCGGCCAGCGCGAGGCGCTGGAAGCGCGGATTCAGGGCGATGGCGAAGTAGTCGCGCAGCAGGTGCTTCGGCGAGACCTTCACCCGCACTTCCGGCGGATGCGTCTCCGGCAGCCACACGCCCACCGTCAGCAACAACAGCAGCGAGAACCCGGCGAGGAACCAGAAGATCACCGGCCACGCGCTCCAGCCCAGGATCCAGCCGCCGATGATCGGCGCGATCGCGGGGGCGATGCCGAAGATCATCGAGACCTGGCTCATCAGCCGCTGGGCGTCGTCGCCGTGCAGCACGTCGCGGATGACCGCGCGGCCCACGATGAAACCCACGCCCGCGGAAAAACCCTGCAAGGCGCGGAACAGCAGCAGCGTGGTCATGTCGCGCGACAGCGCACAGCCGATCGACGCCAGCAGGAACACGAACAGGCCGCCCAGGATCACCTTGCGCCGGCCGAACGCATCCGACAGCGGACCATGCACGAGGCTCATCAGCGCATAGGTCAGCAGGTACACGCTGATGACCTGCTGCATCGCCAGCTTGTCCGCGCCGAGCTGCGCGCCCATCGCGTTGAACGCGGGGAAAATCGTATCGATCGAGAACGGGCCGAACATCGCCAGTCCGCCCAGCAGCAGGGCCAGGCGGCGGTTGGACGGCAGCCTGCGCGCTCCGCTCATGGCGTGCTCCCGGCGGCGGACGCGGCCACCGGCGGCGAAGTCGGCGGACCTTTCAGCTCGACCGTATTGCCTTCCGGATCCCGCAGGTACTGGGACGGTCCCATGCCGTCGGCGCCATAGCGCTCGCCGAACTCGCCCAGGGACGCGCCGGCCGCCTCCAGATACGCCGCCAGCGCCTCGCGGTCGAACGGCTCCACCCGCAGGCACAGGTGATCGACATTGTGGCCCTCGGTCCCCGGCGCCGCCCCGCCCAGCCGGCCCAGCTTGCCGTCCACCGGGACAAGGTCGATCAGCGACTCGCCGGCCCGCAGTTGCAGCAGGCCCAGATCCGGCCGATCGCGTTCCACCGCGCAGCCCAGCACCCCGCAGTAGAAGGCGCGCATGGCTGCCAGGTCGCGGACGCGCAGGACCACATGGTCCAGGCGCAGGAGTCGGAAAGGAGGCGCATTCATGAACAGGGATGGCCGGCGCGGGGGGCCGGACATGGTAAGGCCAACCGGGACGGTGCGCGCGGCCGCAGGCTATAATCCGCGCCGCAAGACCAGGTGGGAGAAGCGGGGAAACCCGCTGCCGAAGGCGCAAACGCCCGTAATCGCTCAGGCCCGATACCACCGCCGCTGCAAACACTCTGGAGAGATCGGCCACGCGCCGGCGCCGAAGGGGCACGAAGCATCACCGCGACCTCGTCCGCGGCGCTTCCAAACTCTCAGGCAAAAGGACAGAGGGGCACCCACGTGCGCTTTTCCGCACGCCCGGCTTCATGCCTTTTCCGGATGCCCCTGCCCATGTCCCAGACTCCGTCCTCGCTTCGCGATCTCGAGCACCACGACGCCTTCATCGCCCGCCACATCGGTCCCAACGATGCCGAAATCGCGCACATGCTGCGCGTGGTCGGCTACGACTCGCTGGAGGCGATGACCGACGCCATCGTCCCGGCCAACATCAAGTCCGCCGCGCCGCTGGCCCTGCCCGCCGCGATGACCGAAGAGGAGGCGCTGGCCAGGATCCGCGCCGTCGCCGACAAGAACCAGGTGTTCAGGAGCTTCATCGGCCAGGGCTACTACGGCACCCACACCCCGAAGGTGATCCTGCGCAACATCCTGGAAAACCCGGCCTGGTACACCGCCTACACCCCGTACCAGGCGGAAATCTCGCAGGGCCGGATGGAAGCGCTGATCAACTTCCAGACCATGATCACCGACCTGACCGGCATGGAAATCGCCAGCGCCTCGCTGCTGGACGAAGCCACCGCCGCCGCCGAGGCGATGACCCTGGCCAAGCGTTCGGCCAAGTCGAAATCCAACGTGTTCCTGGTTGCCGGCGACACCCATCCGCAGACCATCGAAGTGCTGCGGACCCGCGCCGAACCGCTCGGCCTGACCGTCGAGATCGTGCGGTCGACCGACGCGTTCCATGAAAAGCTCGCCGCCGGCGATTATTTCGGCGTGCTGGTGCAGTACCCCGCGTCCAGCGGCTGGCTGGAGGAGTGGAGCCGCGATGCCGAGATCATTCACGGCCACCAGGCGCTGTTCGTCATGGCCACCGATCTGCTGGCGCTGACCCTGCTCAAGACGCCGGGCGAAATGGGCGCCGACATCGTGGTCGGCAACACCCAGCGCTTCGGCGTGCCGTTCGGCTTCGGCGGCCCGCACGCGGCCTTCATGGCCTGCCGCGACGCCTACAAGCGCTCCATGCCCGGCCGCCTGATCGGCGTGTCGGTGGACGCCGACGGCAACCCGGCCTACCGCCTGACCCTGCAGACCCGCGAGCAGCACATCCGCCGCGAGAAGGCCACGTCCAACATCTGCACCGCGCAGGTGCTGCTGGCGGTGATGGCCTCGATGTACGCGGTCTACCACGGTCCGGAAGGCCTGACCCGCATCGCCAGCCGGGTCGCCCGCCTGACCGCCATCCTCGCCGAAGGCCTGCGCACGCTCGGCCACGCCGCCGTGCACGCCAGCGCGTTCGACACCCTGTGCATCGACGCCGGCGACGCCGCCGAGGCCATCCTCGCCCGTGCGAAGCAGGCCCGCATCAACCTGCGCGTGCGCGGCAATGGCTCGCTGTGCATTTCGCTGGACGAAACCACCACCCGCGCCGACGTCGAAGCGCTGTGGGGCGTGTTCGCCAACCCCGGCGCCACCCTGCCGGACATCGACGCGCTGGATGCCACCGCGCCGTCGCTGATCCCGGAAGGGCTGCGCCGCACCAGCCGGTTCCTCACCCACCCGGTGTTCAACACCCACCACAGCGAGCACGAACTGCTGCGCTACATGCGCGCGCTCGCCGACAAGGATCTGGCGATGGATCGCACCATGATCCCGCTGGGCAGCTGCACCATGAAGCTCAATGCCACCGCCGAGATGATCCCGGTGACCTGGCCGGAATTCGGCAACCTGCATCCGCTGGCGCCGGCCGACCAGGCGCAGGGCTACAAGGAACTGATCGACGGCCTGGAAGCCATGCTGGTCGAATGCACCGGCTACGACTCGGTGAGCCTGCAGCCCAACTCCGGCGCGCAGGGCGAATACGCTGGCCTGCTGGCCATCCGCGCTTACCATCGCTCGCGCGGCGAAGCCCAGCGCGACATCTGCCTGATTCCCGAATCCGCGCACGGCACCAATCCGGCCAGCGCGCAGATGTGCGGCATGCAGGTGGTGGTCACCAAGTGCGACAGCAACGGCAACGTCGATGTCGAGGACATCCGCCGCGCCGCCGAGAAATACAGCGATCGCCTGGCCGCGATCATGATGACCTACCCCTCCACCCACGGCGTGTTCGAAGAGGACGTGGTGGAGATCTGCAACATCATCCACCAGCACGGCGGCCAGGTGTACACCGACGGCGCCAACATGAACGCGCTGGTCGGCGTGGCCAAGCCGGGCAAGTGGGGTTCGGACGTCTCGCACCTCAACCTGCACAAGACTTTCTGCATCCCGCACGGCGGCGGCGGCCCCGGCGTGGGTCCGTGCGCGGTCAAGTCGCACCTGGCGCCGTTCCTGCCGCGCACGCTGGGCGGCGAAGGCGAAGTGGGCATGGTGTCGGCGGCCAGCTTCGGCAGCGCCAGCATCCTGCCGATCAGCTGGATGTACATCACCCTGATGGGCGCGGCCGGCCTGCGCAAGGCCACCCAGGTGGCGCTGCTCAACGCCAACTACATCGCCAAGCGCCTGGCCCCGCACTACGAAACCCTGTACACCGGGCGCAACGGCCTGGTCGCGCACGAGTGCATCCTGGATCTGCGTCCGCTCAAGGACAAGACCGGCATCAGCGCCGAGGACGTGGCCAAGCGCCTGATCGACTTCGGCTTCCACGCCCCCACCCTGAGCTTCCCGGTGGCCGGCACGCTGATGGTCGAACCGACCGAGAGCGAATCGCAGCACGAGCTGGATCGCTTCATCGACGCGATGATCCAGATCCGCGAGGAAATCCGCGCGGTCGAGGACGGCCGCCTGGATCGCGAGGACAACCCGCTCAAGCACGCCCCGCACACCGCCACCCAGGTCAGCGCCAGCGAATGGACGCACGCCTACCCGCGCGAGCTGGCCGCGTTCCCGCTGCCGAGCCTGAAGCTGCAGAAATACTGGCCGCCGGTCGCGCGCGTGGACAACGTGCACGGCGACAAGAACGTGTTCTGCAGTTGCATCCCGGTGGAAGCCTTCGCCGGCGAACCGGAAGCCTTCAGCGAGCCGAACGTGATGTAAGAAGAAAGCCCCGCGAATGCGGGGCTTTTTTTTGGAGGTGTTTGCCTGCTCTTCAAAAAGCCGGACGCCCGCCTTCCTCCCATGCGTCCCTCCCCCCGCCTGCGGGGAAGGTGCCCGAAGGGCGGATGGAGGCGAACCCTAAAGCGACTTGACGAGGTTATGACTCACCGTCGAATACCCCAGCCGCGCATACAGCGCCTGCGCCCCCGCATTGTGGGCGAACACATGCAGGCCAATCCGGTCGATGCCCAGCGCACGCACCTGCGCTTCCATCGCCGCGAACGCCGCCGTCGCATAACCGCGGCGGCGATGCGCGGGATGCACCCTCACGTCGTAGATATGCACCTGCCGCTGTTCGCCTTCGCTGTACACGCCGTACCACAGCGAACCCACCACGCCTGCGTCGTCGGCGAGGATTTCGAACAGATGGTGATCCGGCGTCGCCGGTCCCTGCGGCAGCAACTGCGCGAAGGACGCCTGCGAACGTTCCAGCGCGCCTTCGGCCGGCCAGCGTCCGGCGGAGACGTTCTCCTCCGCATAGCTTTCCACCGCGGCGTGCAGGAACGCGCGGAAGGCGCGTTCGTTCATCGGAACCAGCGAGACGGACATGGGCAGCCGGACGATTCGGAAGAGTCCGACTCTATCCCACCCGCCGCTCACACGCGCGGCGGCGGTCCTGCCGGGATGGCCGGGCGGGTGCCGTCGCTCAGCGCCATCAATTGGCAGAACGTGGCGTCGTAGGCGGCCGCCTCTTCCTGGTAACCGGCCATGGCCTGGAACGGACTGCGCAGCGACAACTTGTGGGCGACCGCGCGCAGGCGTTCGGCCTCCGGGTGGGTCTGCACCAGTGCCGCCATCCAGACGGTCAGCGCCTCCAGTTGGCCGGTGGCGCGCGCGTCGGTGGCTTCCAGTCGGCTGAGATGGGTGTGGATTTGGGTTTCTGACAGCAGCATGCAATGGGATTCCCATGAGCGGACGACCGCCGCAAAGCCCCCTCTCCGCGCCGTTGGTTTCCCTCACGCGGCGCGCGCCCCGGATCGGACAGCGCGGCACGCATGCGGCAAGGCCGGGTCATCCCCCGTTGGGCGGCGTGAAGCCCAGGCCGAACCCGCGCATCGCCGTATCCAGCCGGCCGGACCTCATCCCTTGCCCGCCGCCAGCGGTTCCTCGTCCTGATCGTAGGCCGGTGGATAGTAGAAATTGAGTGTCTTGAGGAAGCCACGGCCCGTGTTGCGGATTTCATGGCGCTCGCCGTGCTCGATCACCAGCAGGCTTCCCGCACGCAGTTTCTGCTGCTCGCCTTCGATCGTCGCCACACCGGTGCCGGACACCACGTACAACCATTGATCGGCACCGCGATGCCGGTTGTCCGGCCCACCTTCCGCCTCGCCCGGCGCGATGACCATTTCCGCCGCCTGCACGTCCCGCACCGCGAACACGGTACGGAAACCCTGGCCAAAGCGTAGATGTTTGTATTGCATGCCGATCCCGTCAATGCGTTGCGGTACCCAACCGAGCCTCGCCTTCCTTCATCGCGTGCGGGG